>ERZ1673730.645-NODE-645-length-38881-cov-6.278422_pt1 | contig 38881 bp, 34 predicted proteins | sample MGYA00580200_ERZ1673730 | MGnify/ENA primary metagenome ERZ1673730 (study PRJEB41218, sample SAMN15661761) | gut metagenome | host: Homo sapiens | place: Canada: London | collected 2015-08-20/2019-03-30 | study: EMG produced TPA metagenomics assembly of...
GGCAGAAGCCTCTTTTGAACCACTCGCCCAGCGAGTGGTTTTCGGTGTACAAATAAGGGCGGCCCTCGGGCCGCCCTTCTGTTTATAATTTATCGTGAATACGGGAGAACAAAAAACGCGGGGCGCAATGTATTAGTTGCATAAAAATGTAAAGTATGAGAGAATTAAGAAAATATCGATATAAAACTCTTGAAAATTACATTATAAACAGAGGACGAAGAGAGTGGAATCAAGGGAATTGCTATGCAGGATCAAAGCGGGAGATGACGAGGCTTTCAGGACGATGGTATTGACCTATGGAAAGCCGGTATACCTGCGGCTTTTGGAGCGCTCCGGGAATAAGGAGGTGGCCAAAGAGGCGCTCAGGGAGGCGTTTATCGACCTGTATATCACCGTTAAAATGGCCAACAGCAAAGACCCTGTGGAGGCGCTGCTTTACAGCAGGGCGGAGGAGATACAGGCGGATATGCTGCGCCGATCCTGCGAAAGACTGTTCTACACTGCCACGAATGCAAACGCCCCAGAGCTGCCTAGGACCCAGCCGGAGATAAAGCGGACCGATGTTCAGCCGTCGGATATCCCTATTCAGGCCAAGGCGGAGAAAAGACCGTGGAGCGCGGGAAGGCTGGCTGCCGCCATAGCGCTCTTCGCAGGAATACTTGCCGCTCTATGGGTCATAGCCGGCCTGCTTATGGATATGGGCTTTTTGCCCTATATCGACATGGGTTATAGCTGGTTCAATATGAACATAGCGCCCTGGTTTTAAGCATGGAGGCGGCACATGAAGGATAGCAAGGTAATAGCCGTTATGTTAGTGGTGTTCATGCTTCTCTTGATGACCATAGGCGTGCTTTTTATGGTGCGGCCCGGTGTGATAGACAACAGGCGGGCGGCAAAAGAGGCGGAGATAATCGCCATGATAGAAGCGAGCGGAGGCAGCGTGGAAATACCAGATATGCAGCTACCGGAGGTGCAGGGAGAGGAGGACGAGACCTTCGAGGGCTACGAGCCGGGCTTTGAGCAGGACATGGGCTCGATTCCCGGCTATGAGCCGGAAGAAGGCGCCGAGGAAAGTAAGTCGGTGGGCCGCGGGACTATATCCATACCCGCCATAGACCTGAAAATGGCGGTAATGGAAGGCGCGGATAGGCGCGCCCTGCGGGGCGGCGCGGGCTGGCTGCCCTCATCGGCTGAGATGGGTGCGCCGGGAAACTGCGTCATATTCGGCCACCGGATGAAAAAATACGGCAGACATTTCAACAGGCTGGATGAGCTGGAAGCAGGGGACGAGATAAACCTTTCCGCTGGAGATGGAGATGTTTATACATATACCGTTACGGGGAAGGAAACTATCGAGCCGGAGGAGCTGTTTAATGTGCTGAGTTCCCACAACGACGGATACTCGCTTACTCTGGTGACATGTACCCCGGTCGGGAAAGGGACACACCGGCTGCTCATATATGCGGCAATGCAGCCATAAGACAAAGGATCAAGGGGGATAAGGAATATGAAATTCAAGAGCTTTAATCGCGTGCTTGCTGCTTTGCTGATGCTTACGATGCTTGCCGGCCAGGTGCTTATGAGCACTGCCATGGCCTTAAATGAGGAGCCGGGCATAGTGATACTGGATGAATCCGATCTGCTGGAGGCGGAGCCAACGCCTACCCAGGCGGCAGAACCGCCGGAGGGCGGCGAGCTGCCTGCCGAGGGCGGCATGCCCACGCCGGGGGCAGCGGAAACAATAGAAATAAGCGAGGACGACCTTACCGCCACACCCACTCCCATGCCTGTCGAACCCACCGATACGCCGGAGGCAAGCCCGACCATAGAACCTACCGACACGCCGCTGCTTACCGCCACGTTGCTCAGGGGCTTTAATCTCATGTCCAACAATGCTGATGAGCTTGCAAATGGCGGAATAACAATAACGATCTCGGGGGGAAAAGAAACCGTAGAGGACGGGGAGACCTGCACGTTTTCGGTTACAATAACGGACACAGACCTTAATAAAGTACCCAACCTTGTTGAGAATACCGAGGTTACGGTTAAGCTGCCGGAATTTCTTGATATCAAGGACGTGGAAAACGCTTATAACAAGGATTGGAAGCAGTGGTTTAAAGATGCCAAATACGATAGAAATAAGCATGAGCTAACATTGATGTTAAAAGACATAGGCAGCAGTCAACAAACAGTAAGCATATCATTTAATATTGAAACGGTAGCAAATTTTATAGGCTATGAAGGGGATGGGAAAGGCAAAATATCCATCGGTATAGCTGGTTTGAATGAGTATGAAGGGGAAAAGGAAATAGGGACAGGGACGGGAACCGGAACCGGAACGGAGGAAACAACCCCCTATCTTCAGAAAACCATGTTTGCGAACTATCTGCCGGGAGCGGATAAGGATAACAATATATACATTCTGAATGATGAGAGCAAGCCGATAACCTATCGGGTAAACTTTGGCATAAATAAGAATTACGCCGGAAATGTGGCGATAGAGGATGACATGAGCAACGGCGCGCTGGCGCTGTGCGATGTCAGCGGAAGTGTCGATGCGAGCCTTGATAAGTGTATAAAGCTATATATAGACGGTTCGCGGGTTGCTTTGTCTCAAACTGGGGAAAGCCTGACAGGTACGCATAATGAACTTGGAAATATAACGATATCGAAGGGCGGCACGGGCTTTTCCGTCACATTTTCTCGCGGAGAGAGCTTTTTGCCGGGGGAGGATTCATCTCTTGCGAATATCGAATTAAGGTATTTTGCCAAGCTTGTCGGAAATGTGAATGATGTTACCAACAAGGTAAACATGAACATTGATGGTGAGATAAGCAAAACTGCGCAGGTGGTGGCGCGCAGGTATACATCGGGCGCGGTCACTACCAGCAAATATATAATGAACGGCAACAATGAGGTAACTGTATTAGATATAAATGAAAAAACCGGAACTGTCACTTTCCGAATAAGGGTCAGCGCATACGGCGAGAATGCTATTGCCAAGGATAGGGTAATCGTTACGGACGTGCTGGATAATTGTTTTATCTTTAGGAATGAATCGGTCGAATATAGCAGGGACGCGGAAAAATATTTTGCACTTGCAGTAACAAATAATGTCGTAACCATAACCAAAATAAATGACGGGGCAATAGCACAGGGATTTTATACTATCGACTTCACCGTTGACGTCAATATGGACATGCTTCAGCCCGGCGGCGCAGCACAGAATAAAATAAGCGAAAGCAACGTGGTTTACGTCCGCCGCGACGCGGAACTGACCGTAAATAAGACCTGGGAGGAGGGCGACGGCGAGGAAAAAATAGCTACCTTCCAGCTCATTGGGCCGAAAGGTGATATTATTGATACTGCAACGGTAACGGGAAACGGTTCTGCTACTCTCTATATCGGTGCGGATAAGCTTAATGAGGGCAATAATATTTGTACGCTCCGTGAAATCGTTGCGGAGAGCAGCAAATACGTTGCGGGGCCGGATAAAAAGGTCGTGATAAACAAAAAAGACAATGTTGTTACGATAGTATCCGTTGAGGACGGAAACGTCAATAAAGGTACGGCTTTAGTAAGCATCGAAAATAAGCTGGATTCTCAAAAAGGCTCCGTGACGTTAAAAAAGCTCGGCGAAGGGAAAGAACAAATAGGAGGCGGTACGTTCCAGCTATATAGGGTAGATGGCGAGAATTCTGATCCTGTAGGAAAGGTTTTTTCTACCGCAAACGGTGAGCATACAATAGACAACCTTCTTTACGGCACATACTACGTCAAGGAGATATCCGCACCGCAGGGGTATATACTTGATAGCGAGCCCTCTGCTGGGATTACTATAAAAAAGACCGCCGCCCATGGGACAATCACCATGACCAACGAGAAGTACACTGCGGGTGCGATAACCATAAAGAAGGTGGACGAAAAAAATAAACCGCTGGCGGGCGCGGAGTTTACGCTGTTACCCGGAGAGATAAAGAAAACCACCGGGGAGAATGGCGAGGCGGTATTCGATGGGCTTACAGAGGAGACATATACAATAATCGAAACAAAGTCGCCCACCGGATATGGCAAGCTGGAAGGATATGTAACTGTAAATATAGAGGCAAACGGGACGGCGAATGTCGCGGGGACAGTTCCAGATAACCTCAATTTTAATGGAAAGAGCGTTATCCTGACATGGGAAAACACGCGGACACATGGCAGCATAAGCATAACCAAGACCGATGGCAACCAGCCGCTTTCGGGGGCTTTTTTCGGGCTTTATAAGGACGCTGCCGCCGCCGAAGAGCCGATTGATATTCAGAAGACCGACAAAAACGGCAAAGCGCTGTTTGCAGACCTGGAGGCCGGAACGTATTGTGTTAAGGAAATTGCTGCGCCCAATGGATATGTGCTGGATGAAACCATACGGCCTTTCACGATAGGCGGAAACGATGCCTGGGATGTTAAAACCGATATAGAGAACAGCTTAAAGCAGTACACGCTTAAACTGACGAAGAAGGGCGACGATGGGAAGCTGCTTGAAGGCGTTGAGTTTACGTTAAGCGGCAACGGCATAACCAAGAAATCCGCAAGCGGGCAGGATGGTGTGGTGACATTTGAGGGACTGCACTTTGGGAAGTATACTATCACGGAAACGAAAGCGCCCCAGGGGTATGTTCCTGCCGGCAGCATTAACGTTGAAGTAAAGGGCGATAGCAGCAATGGAAGCGTCATACAGGTCGGGGATGTTATAAACAAAAGGACGAAGCTCACCGTCACAAAATTTGCAGAGGACGGAAAAACGGCGCTTCCCGGCGCAAAGTTTGTAATCAAGAGCGCCGACGGGAAGTATGTAAAGGTCGATGGGACAAGCTTTGCTTCTTTTGCCGATAAAAAAGAAGATGCGACCGCGATAGTCACCGGCGAGAACGGCACCTTTACCCTTGAATACCTCCCCTTGGGCAAATACGTTCTGGAAGAAATAGAAGCCCCGGAAGGGTACATGATCGTAACGGCGAGCAAGGATTTCGAGATAAAAAACAGCGAAACGCGGGTCAGCATAAACAATACTAAGATAAAGACCGGACTGAAAATAGTCAAGACTGACGAGAACGGGAAGCTGCTGGAGGGCATAAGGTTTGTATTGAAGGATAGCGGCGGCCAAGCTGTACAGGCAAGCGGAAGCGGCGGCAAATATACCTATACCGGCCGAGGGGATACAGGCACCGAGTTCACTACGGATGGACGCGGAGAGATATTCGTAAGCGGTCTGCTCTGGGGCACATACTATCTCAGCGAAACAAATGCCCCAAAGGGCATGGTGGGAATAAAAGATCAAATCGTTAAGGTGGACGCCGAAAACCATAACAAAACGATTGAGCTTAAGCTGGAAAACAGGAGCGAAAAGGAAAAGATCGAATTCAAAAAAACCGACGGCGCGGGCAATGGCCTCGCAGGGGCGGTGTTCAAGCTGAAGCTTGTAGAGAAAAGCGGCACGGCGTATTCCACCGTCAAGCAGATGTATGCCATTTCCGACGATGAGGGGCGGGTCAGCTTTGAGGACGTGCCGTATGGCGTGTATGAGCTTACGGAGGTAATAGCGCCGGAGGGCTATGTGCGCAGCAATAAGACGTATTATGTGAGCATCGGCGGCGCAACGGCGGACGGCATAACCATAGGCAACGCCCCCGATCCCTGGACGAATTCCCGGACGGAGAAGGAGTTTACCGTTGAAAAGGTAAGCGCCGACGGGGGCGAACCCTTGAACGGCGCGGCATTTCAGGTGCTGGATGAGGATGAGAATCCCATAAAGGACAAAACGATAACCACTTGGAACGGCGGCTCCGATACGGTAACGCTGCCGCTGGGCAGATATTATCTGAAGGAGACGGTAGCTCCTGAGGGCTATGAACTGAACGAGAAGCTTATACCCTTCGAGGTCACGACGAACGGGCGCAACACCGTGACCGTGAAAAATACGCCCAAGACCGGCTCGCTGACGATACAGAAGGCCGATAAAGACGGCAAGCCCCTGCTCGGAGCGGAGTTTAAAATATACGCCGCGAAGGATAAGGCCCGGGAAAATCCAATTACGTTGATAACCGATAGCAGCGGCAAGGACGTTAAAACCGGCATACCCTACGGCAGCTATGTGGCGATAGAGAGCCGTGCGCCGGAGGGGTACGAACGGGATAATACGGAGCATACCTTCGACATACCGCAAAAGGCTGAGGACGGAACGGTTAGTGCGGATATAAGTATTTCCGTAAAAAACACAAAGAGCCGCTATGCCCTGAGCATTGAAAAAAGGGATATTAACGATGAGAACAAAAAGCTGGCAAATACGAAATTTGCCGTGAGGGGCGGCGGCTTCTATGCGGAGGTCGAGACCGACGCGGACGGTACCGTTACGGTGGAGGTGCCCGCTGCCGGTGAATACAGCATAACCGAGATCGCGCCGCCCGTGGGCTATACCCTGGATCCTGCGACATACAAGGTAAATGTATCGGGCCATACCGAGGCCGGAAAAGAGGTAGAGTTCATTGCGGAAAACTACCAAACCAAGGTAAAGCTCAATAAGGTGGACGAGAAGGAAAACAGGCTTGAAGGCGCGGAGTTCAGCATATTTGATGCGGAAGGGAAGCAGGTAACGTTTACCAACAAAGACAGAGTGTATACCTATTTCGAGGACGGCGATGTTACAGCCATAACGGCGGGAAATGTCGAGATAGTCGGACTGCCGGTGGGGAGCTATATCCTGCGGGAGAATAAGGCGCCGGAAAATTATATACCAATGGAGGATATGAGCTTCCATGTGCGGGCGGATCTGTACGATAAGGCGCTGGAGCTGACCGTTGAAAACCTGCCCCATGAAAAGGGCGTTGCTGTGCTGAAGGAGAGCCCGGACGGAACGCGGCTTAAGGGCGCTGAATTTGCGCTGTACGAGGCGGATAACACGGAGGTAGAGAAGGTCACGACGGACAAGGCGGGCGTGGCGCTGTTTACCGGATTAGACCCCGGCAGCTACTATATAAAAGAAACTGCTGCGCCAGAGGGCTATAAGCTCTCGGATAAGAAATTTGACTTTACAATAGACTCAAATGGCGTTTTGAGCGGCGAGGGCTTTGCCGGTGATGAGCTTTATAAGCTGACCGTGGAAAACCGCCCTGTCGAGTATGGCTTTAAGGTAAAAAAGGTAAGCACAAACGATGAAGGGCTGACGCTGTCCGGCGCGGAGTTCCGCATACTTGGGGGCGGCCTGGACAAAAGGTATACCACAAAGGCCGATGGACTTACGGAGCAGATAACGCTCCCCATTGGCGAGTATACGCTTACAGAGATGAAAGCGCCGGAGGGCTACGTTATCGCCGGCACCGGGCGGCATATGTCAGTCAGAGCGGACGGCATATACCTTGACGGCGATAAGCTTACCGGGACGGCGGAGATCACCGTTCAGAACGCGCCCGGCAGTTTTAAACTGAAGCTCGTCAAAGTGGATGCGGATACAAATCAGCCCCTTGCAAACGTTGCCTTTATCCTGAAGGGTAAGGATGGCGGTACGCATTCCCTTATTACCGGCAGCGACGGCATCACCGATACAATATCCCTTGCGCCAGGGAAATATACGTTGTCCGAGGTAGCCGCGGCGGAGGGCTATGCCATACCCCTGAACGGATGGGGCTTTACCGTAAAGGAGGGCACAGTTCAGCAGGTGACGAATACCAGCGAGGTGACAGAGTGGAGCTTTAACGACGGCCTGTTGACGCTGACCTTGAAAAACAGCCGGATATACGGCGGCCTCACCATAGAAAAAACTGACGGCAAGGACGGCAGCGCCCTGGCGGGCGCGGAGTTTACCGTAGCCGGAAGCGACGGTACGCCGCTGACCTTTATAAAGAATAACGGCAGGTACGAGGCAGCCACAGGCGAGGGCGCATCGGGCACGGTGGTTACAGACGCCAACGGCAAGGCTTATATAACAGGACTGAAGTTCGGAAATTATGCCGTAACGGAAACAAAGGCCCCCGAAGGGTATGTGTTGAAGGGAGACCGCCACAGCATAGCCATAAGCAGGCAGCAGACCGAGGTTACGCTGCGGCTGAAGAATGACAAGGCCATGTACAAGGTCACGGCGATAAAGCAGGATGCGGACGAAAACGGAAAGCTGCTGGTTGGGGCGGAATTCATGCTGTATAGCATGGAGGGCGCTGTTGTAGCAAAGGCAGTAACAGGCTACGACGGCACGGCAGTATTCGAGGTTCCTGAGGGCAAGTATAAGCTCGTAGAGACAAGGGCCCCTGCGGGCTACCAGCTTAGCGGCGACTTTGTGCGGGAGATCACCGTCAACGCAATGCAGGGAGCGGTGGGCGAATTCAAATATACCTTCAACAACGAAAAGACCAGCTACTCCATAGAGATACATAAGCACGACTCCGAGGATAAGCAGAAAAAGCTTGCGGGTGCGGAATTTGCCGTTACGGATAGCCGGGGCTTTACCAAGACAGTGACGACCGACGCCTCAGGCAAGGCGTCTATTACCGAGCTGCCTTACGATGATTACACTATCCGCGAGATAAAGGCGCCAAAGGGTTATGCGCTGAGCGATAAGGAGTACTCAGTAAAAAAGACAGAGCTTGTCCATGGCAGCCCCGTAGTTATTGAGGCGGCAAACAAGTATATACTGGGCAGCGTGACCATTAAAAAGGTAGACCACGAGAACCCCGAAAAGCTCCTTGAAGGGGCGAAGTTTAACGTGACGGATGAAAATGGCAGCCTGCTCATGTGGAAGGCAGAGGGCGACGTATACACGTTGGATGAGCGCGGCAGCAGCGTAATAACTGCGGGCAGAGTAACGCTCAAGGACCTGCCGGAAGGCACATATACCCTTACCGAAATCGACGCGCCCAGCGGCTACGCTATACTGGACGGCAGCAGAACCTTCACTATAACCGAGGCGAATATGACGGCGCCGCTTGAAATAAAGGTAGAAAATCTGCTTAGGCGTACGGCAGTAGGCTTCATAAAGGTGGATAAAAACAACAAGGAGCTGCGCCTTGCGGGCGCGGAGTTCACCCTCTACAGGATGAATGGCGAAAAGCAGGGCGAAGTTGTGGCAACGGGCGTTACCAACAACAACGGCCTCGTGACATTCACCGAGCTCACTATGGGCAGCTACCGGGCTAAGGAAACAAAAGCGCCAAAGGGCTATAAGCTTTGGAACGCCCCCATAGACTTTACCGTGGACGAATACGGGAAGGTAAGCGTAGGGAGCACCGAGCTAAAGCCGGAGGGTCTTGTATACACCGCCATGATAACCAACACCGCAGAGGAAAAGGAGATAACCCTGAAGAAAGTGTCGGATACCGGCGAGGCGCTTACGGGAGCCACATTCAGGCTGAGCGGCGAAAAGAGCTATATACTTACCACCGGCAGCGACGGTACGGCAAAGATTAGCCTGCCATACGGCGATTACATACTGGAGGAAGTAATAGCTCCGGACGGGTATGTGCTCAGCAGCGAAAAGCAGACGATGAACCTGAGCGACTCAGGATTAAAGCTGAACGGCAAGGCTGTATCAGGGTTTACGGTCACGCTGAAGAATCAGCCCGTGATATTCGCCCTGACGCTGCATAAGCGGGATGCCTCTACGGGCAAGGCGCTATCCGGTGCGACGTTCAAAATAACCGGCAACAGCTACACAAAGACCGTTACCGCGGATGCGTTAGGCAATACCGAGACCATAAAGCTCAGGCCGGGGACCTACGGCATAACCGAAACGGCAACGCCCAGCGGATATATAAGGCCTTTGGGCGGATGGACGCTCACTGTGGAGCGTGATGGGGACATGAGCGTATCCGGCAACGGCGCTTACATATCCTTGGGCAATACAGTGGTGCTGACGGTGGACAATATATCCAATCAGCCTTGCGCTACACCGACCCAGCCCCCTTGCTCAACGCCGGGCCCAGGCAGCACGCCTAAGCCCGCTGGGGGGGCAGGTAAGACGGGCAGCATAGGCAAGACCGGCGAGCTGGGCGGAGATATACGGCTGCTGTGCGGCGCGGCAATGATGCTGTTGTCTTTCACGGGACTGTTGGCGCTCCTGATAGCCGATGGCCGGAAAAAGCAAAAGTATATGATAGGCATGTAGCGGCGTACTGCGGTTAGGACGTTTGAGAACTGTATAAACAAAAACAGCCTGGATATGGTACGGCGTATGACCGTCCAGCCCAGGCTGTTTTCAAGTAAGTAAAGATTATAATGGACGGCACGTGACCGAAAGGTGAGGGCGCTGCGAAAGCGCCAAAAGGTCATGAATTCGCTTTATTCTCTCATCAGCGCGTCCACGAGGGTCTCTATGGATATGCTGCCCATGCCGCCAAAGGTTTGCAGCATATGGCCGGATAGCAGCGTAAAGAACAGCTCTGCCCGCTCACCCAGTATCCCGGCGTTGCGGGATTGCAGCTTCAGCGCGCCCAGCTCCAGCATCAACCGCCACTTTTGCTTGTACTCCGTCATGAGCTCGCGTATGGGGGTATCTTCGCTGGCGCATTCGGCGCACAGTACGCAGTACAGCCGCGCGTTGTGCTCGTCTGCCATGAGACTTTCAAACAGGCGAATGAGCGCCGGGCAGAGGGCTTCCTCACGGTTCAGACCGTCTACCCAGGAGAAAAGTATGTCCGTCATATGGCAGAGACAGTCATCGGTTATGGTGACGATAAGTTCGTCCTTGGTGGAATAGTAGTAATAAAGTGTGCCCTTGCTCAGCTTTGCTTCGGCTGCGATATCGCCAAGGCTGGTGCCGTGGACGCCCTTTTGTGTAAAGAGGGAGGATGCGGTATACAGTATAGCGTCACGTACAGACGGAAAATCCCCGTGTTTGCGCGGCATATGCGTCCCTCCTTCCGGCAAGTCCAAATATCGGCCTTTTGACTGACAATATATAAATTATACAATACGGGAAGTGCGCATACAAGTTCAATATTGCAAAAATAAAAAAAGCGGGGAAATCCCTGCTTTTTTTATCTGTCGCAATTAGTTCATGCCATAGCGCTTCTTAAAGCGATCCACGCGTCCGCCGGTATCTACCAGCTTCTGACGGCCGGTAAAGAACGGGTGGCACTTGGAGCAAATTTCAACCTTGAGCTCACCCTTGACGGAACCGCTCTTGAAGGTCTCACCGCAAGCGCAACGAACGATGCTCTCACCGTAATTGGGGTGGATATCCTTCTTCATCGTGTTATCCTCCTGTATTTGCTGGGCGCAGGGCGATTAGCCGCCCTCCTGCTGCATGCGGGCATATACAACCCGAACGAAGTTATTATATCTTATACTGCGGTGCCGGTGCAAGTACTATTTTGATATATTCGGGCTTTTTTTATAAATGAACCCGACTGAGACCGGGGTACGGAGTGCCGCGGTTTATTTGTTGAAGGTCTTGCCTGTGGTGAAGCCGTCCTTCTCATAGGCGCTGTTCCATGCCCGTATCTTGGCGACGAATTCCTTGTTGTTTTCCGTCTTCTCAAGCATGGCGATGAGCTGCTCGGTGATCTCCGCAGGATTGCCGTTGCCCAGCATTTTGCGTATGATGTACACTGCGTCCATTTCGTCTGGGGAGAGAAGCAGGTCATCCCGGCGGGTACCGCTCTTGTAGATGTCTATGGCAGGGAATATGCGCTTTTCGGAGAGCTTGCGGTCAAGGTGTATCTCCATGTTGCCTGTGCCCTTGAATTCCTCATAAACTATATCGTCCATGCGGCTGCCGGTCTCGATGAGGGCGGTAGCGATTATGGTTAGGCTGCCTCCGTTTTCGATGTTGCGGGCAGCGCCGAAGAAGCGCTTGGGCTTATGCAGCGCTCCCGGATCCATACCGCCGGAAAGAGTCTTGCCGGTGGCGGGGATAGTAATATTGTAGGCGCGGGTAAGGCGGGTTATGGAGTCTATGAGGACTACCACGTCCTTGCCCTGCTCCACCAGGCGCATAGCGCGCTCCTGCGCCATTTCGGCTACACGGGTATGATGCTCGGGCAGCTCATCAAAGGTGGAGTACAGGACCTCACCCTTTATGCTGCGCTGCATATCCGTGACTTCCTCGGGCCGCTCGTCTATGAGCAGCACTATGAGGGTAACGTCGGGATAGTTGTTGGTTATTCCGTTGGCTATGTTCTTGAGCAGCGTAGTCTTACCGCTCTTGGGCTGGCTGACGATAAGGCCGCGCTGGCCCTTGCCTATTGGGGCTATGAGGTCTACCAGGCGAATGGCCAGATTCTGGTCCTTTGCGCCGGTGCCGTCGTCATATTCCAGAGTGAGACGCTCATTGGGGTATATGGGCACAAGCTCCTCAAAGGGCTTACGCTTCATGGCCTCCTCGGGATCAATGCCGTTTATGGCTGTTATGTACAGCAGTGCGAGAAAACGCTCGCCCTCCTTGCTTGGACGGGTCTTGCCGGTGACGAGATCGCCTGTGCGGAGGCCGAAGCGGCGTATCTGGGCGATGGAGACGTATATGTCCTTGTTGCCCGGCAGATAGTTGTCGCTGCGGAGGAAGCCGTAGCCATCGGGCAGCACTTCAAGTACGCCTTCGCAATCGCCGCATTCTCCGCCCTCGAGAAGGCCGGGAACTGCGGGATTGCTGGTGCCGTATTCTTTGTTGTAGTAGCCCTCGGGACGGTCTGGTCTGCGGAAGCTTTCCTCGGACTGCTGCTCATAGGCGGCCTGATAGCTCTGCTGCTGATAGCCCTGCTGGTAGGAGGGCTGCTGGTAGCCCTGCTGGGAATAGTCCCTGTTATAAGAAGGCTGATAACCCTGCTGGGAGTAGTCCCTGTTGTATGCCTGATAGCCCTGCTGCTGATAACGGTTCTGATTGTAGCCGTATCCCGGCCGCTGCTGATAATTCTGTTGATAGGGTTTGCGGTACTGCTGCTGATAGCCCATCTGACGGGGCTGCTGTGCCTGATACGCAGGTACATACTGAGAGCGGGGCTGTGCAGGAGCTTCGTGCAGAACGTCGCTGTGCCGCACGTGTGCTTCCTCAGATGGCTGTTCTGCGGCCTGTATTGGCTGCCCGGATGCAGGGGCGGCGGGCTGTGGAGCAGGCTGGGCTTCGAGCTGGGGAGCCGGCGGCTCAGCTGGCTGCTGCACCGCGGAGGGTATCGCTCCGCCGTTCATTATGATGTCCACAAGCTCGTTCTTGCGGTATTTTGTGAGTGACTTTACGCCCTGAAGCTTGGCGATCTCCCTGAGATCATTCAAGCTCTTTTCCTGAAGCATTTCTCTGGTCACTGTGGGGGTACTCCTTTCGACATATGGCATAAAAATTTATAAAAAACCACGGAATTAGCTATAACTTTCATTTGCTGATGCAGCAAAAAGCCGCATACCGATAGTATTACCAGAAAGTGGAAAAATATAATCACTGTTTTTCTTTCTGCCTGGCCTGGATCTAATCAATGAAAAAGCTATGCTGATACAATTGGTTTTATCCGGGAAAACATATAATATCATAATAATAGTATATTCCAAAAAGAAAGCTGTCAAGCGTTAAAAGACATAAATTAACTTTATATTCACAAATGACAAAAAATGCCTGTTTTTTTATGGTATCGGCAAATTTTCCATAGAGCTTTTGCATATATATCTATGAAAGTTTCACAAGGGGGTAAAGCAAAAATGCAGGATCAGCGGCTGCTGGAAGGCGGAAGGATACGAAGCCATTCCATACACATAGACGACAGGCGGCTCATTAGCGTGACAGGTGTAAAGGACGTGGACAGCTTTAATGAGCAGTTCGTACAGCTTCTTACGGAAGCGGGAGAACTGAGAATAGAGGGGGCGGAGCTGCACATTACAAAGCTGAATCTGGACGAGGGGCAGGTAATGCTGGAAGGGGAGATATCCGCGCTTGAGTACGCCGAAGGCGAAGAGAGAGGAAGCCTGCTGGGAAGGATATTCAGATGAGGGAGCTGTTCCCGCCGGGAGAGCTGACCGAGTTTGCCGGATTTGTTGCGGCGGTTAACTGCGGGCTGGTAATAGGGATTATGTATGATCTGTTCGCGCTGCTGCGAAAGCCGTTCAAAAGCGCGGTGACAACGGGAATTATGGACCTGCTTTATTATGCCGCCGCTATGGTTCTTGTGGCGCTTACGCTGCTGTATATAAATTGCGGCACGCTACGGCTGTATCTTTTTGCCGCGATAGCATTGGGAATATACCTGTATGCACGTTTCCCTGGAAGGCTCATAAGGGCGAAAAAAGCGAAGAGGGCAAAATTTACAAAAAAACAGTTGCGTTGATGTTATATATGCATTAGGATAAGTAGTAAGTAGAAGTGTCTCCGGAGCGAGCGGTCAAAACTTTGAGCAGGACGCATAGGTAATGGCAAAGAGGGTAAGAAAACGGAATATAAAGCGTATGCGGGCGTTTGCCGTGGGTTTTGTGGCGCTTGCATTTATAATCGCGGCCGTGCTCATATCCCAGCAGAAAAAGCTGGACGCTATAGCCGAGGAGCAGGCGCAGCTTCAGGAGGTAATAGCGGCGCAGAACGAGGAAAAGGCCCGCCTCGAGTACATGATAGAGTACAGCGGCAGCGAATCCTACCTCATACAGTACGCCCGTGAAAAGCTGGGCTACGTAAGGCCGGACGAGATAAAGTTCGATATTGACGGAAATAAATAACCTATATAGCAAAAGAGAACGGCATAGCCGAGCGTCTTACGACCACCCGGATATGTGGACCGCTCTCTTTTTTTATATTATTTGATATCCAACTCCGGCGGTATATCTATTTCATCTGAAACATACTTGCCATTCTTTTTGCGCTGGCGCACGCATTCCGTAAGCAGATATTCTATCTGGCCATTTACAGAGCGGAAGTCGTCCTCTGCCCATGCGGCTATAGCGTCATACAGCTTTGAGGAAAGGCGAAGGGGTATCTGCTTTTTATCGCTCGCCATATAAGGGACTCCTTAATACAGGCTGCCGGAGTTTACTACGGGCTGGGCGTCGTGGTTGCCACAGAGCACTACGAGGAGGTTGGATACCATGGCGGCCTTACGCTCGTCGTCAAGGTCGACTATTCTGTTTTCGCTGAGCCTCTCCAGGGCCATCTCTACCATGCCAACGGCGCCGTCAACTATCATCTTTCGTGCGTCTATGATAGCCGAGGCTTGCTGCCGCTGGAGCATGACCGCGGCTATTTCCGGAGCATAAGCAAGGTAGGTTATGCGGGCTTCGAGTATTTCTATACCGGCTTCAGATACCTTATCCTGTATTTCGTCTTTTATGCGAGCCGCAACGACTTCGCTGGAGCCCCGAAGGCTGCCTTCGTCGGCAATGCCGTCACCGGTGGTGTCCACATTAGGGGCGATATCGTAGGGATAGATGCGAACGATGTTGCGAAGTGCGCTGTCACACTGAAGGGACAGATATTCCTTGTAGTTATCCACGTTGAATACCGCCTTTGCTGTATCCACCACCTGCCACATGACCGCTATGCCGATTTCAACAGGGTTGCCGAGACAGTCGTTTATCTTCTGGCGGTTGTTGTTCAGGGTCATTATCTTGAGGGATATTTTCTTTGTTGGTATATCTATAGAGACGTCGACTCCACCGGAAGGCTGCTTTGCGCCCAGAACCTTTACGTCGCCGCTCTGGTTGAGCTTTGTGCCCGCTGCCGGGTTCACGGCTGTGCAGAAAGGGTTTACAAAGTAAAAGCCGGAGTTCTTAAGGGTACCGACGTATTTGCCGAACAGCGTAAGGACAAGCGCCTCCTGAGGCTTTAGCACCTTAAGCCCGAGGAAGAATATCCAACCGAAAACAAACCATACGCAGCTGATCAGGGTAAGAGGCAGTATATCATACGAAACCCCGAATATGAAAAGAACTACAGAAGCCACATATACGAGCACCAGCAAGAGCAGGACGACCATTCCGTTCTTTCGATTATTGAGCGTTTTTTCAGTCATCACAATCAATCTCCTATCTATTTGATATCTAAATGATATCAAATAGCGGAGCGAGTGTCAACCGCACAGCGAAAAAAAGCGGCTGATGCGCCGCTTATCTTTGTCCGCCGGTCAAGTGCAGTATGGCCTCAAGTACGGCACCGCCCATGGCCAAGGACTTGTCCGAACAGGAGAAGCAGTGTTCGTATTCGCAGCGGGGATCGACGTCGGCGCACTTCATGCCCTCGGCAGCGTAGAAGCCGTCCGGCAGCAGGCCACGGAGGGTGCCGTCTATTTGAGCTTTTACTTCTTTGCCGCCGACGATAGCCACCGTCTCCTGTGCCCTCACCCTGTCGCCTATGGCGTGTATGCAGTGGAACACGCCACAGGCAGGAGCGTGCATCACGCGCTCGGCGCCGCGCCCGGCTATTATGCCGGGTATGCCGGTGTTGGGTATGGGGCTCTGTCCCTTTTCATAGTATACTCGGCCCATGTAGTGACCCCTCTTTGTCTCTACTGCGGCATGGCAGTCCGTGCCCACTGTAAAGCCGGGGCCGAGGGCTATGACGACAGGGGCGTCAGAGATGGATGTTCCTGTGTTGCGCTTGGCGATTATGGCGTCCACCATTGCGTCCGGGCAAAGAGTAAGCGCGGTGCGGCCGGTCTCGTCAGCCAGTATGGGTATATTTCCCTGGGTTATTACAGCCTTTGCGGTTTCGGCATCCGGAACAAGAACGGCAGTTATGCTTTCAACCTTGGCTGTACCGTGATACATGGCCTCGGAAAAAGCTACTGAGCGGCGTATTGCGCTGGGCTTCGCAAGATCCGTCATCACTATGTCCATACCTGCGCGCTTCAGGCGCACCGCGACGCCCGTGGCGAGGTCCCCTGCGCCTTTTATCAGTACCAGCATAAAATACCCCTTTGATATATGATGACAGCGTTAGCTTGAATATATTAAAATTGTATCATTCCAACATAACCGTGTCAAATAGTGAAGAAAATATTACATATTTGAAAAAACGCATGTGTATGGGGCTTAAGGTATGGAAATACGGCGGCTTTGATGATATGATTTTTGCAGCAGGAGATAATAATATTATTAAGTAAATAAGAGCAATATAAGGAGATACCGGAAATGGCATTTTTTGACAAGATCAATTCCATAGCCAAGAACGTGGGCGACAAGACGGGCGACGCCATCGAAATGGCGAAGATTAACGCGAGGATAGCTTCCGAGCGCAGCGCTATGAACGATATTTACAGACAGCTGGGAGAGGCGTACTATGCTCATCGCATTAACGGCGGCGAGGGCGAGCCCGTGGAAGCTGCTGCGATATATTCCCAACTGGACCAGCGCACGGCGGCCATAGACGAGGCTCAAAAGCAGATAGTTGCAATAAAGGCAGAGGGCGAAAGAAGGGCGGCGGAGGCCGCGGCGGCAGAGGAAGCCGCGGCAGCGGAAAAAGAGCAAAAGAGCGTGCAGCCCGGCATTCCCGTGCTTGATACCAGTATGCCTGCGCAGGAGCAGAGAGTGGAATGCCCTCAATGCGGCGCCGGCCTTAACGCGGACGTAAGGTTTTGTTCTCAGTGCGGCGCCAAGATAGAACCGCCCGCGCCGGAAGCCGCCGAAGCTCCCCGAAGCAGAGTTTGCCCCGGCTGCGGTGCGGAGGTTGCCCAGGGAATGAAATTTTGCAGCCAGTGCGGGGCCAGGGTTGAATAACGAATTTAATAAGACAACGGCAAAAGCGGCTCGGAGACAAACTCCGAGCCGTGTTTTTTATGCGGATGGCGGCGGGGTCCTTGAGCGTCGCGGGGAAAAACGCAAAAAATATCAGTGATAATTTTTAAACTATGCTTGTAATACATGGATGTTTGTGTTATTGTATACAAGTATTCAAGGGTACTCAATTTGTTCTGATATAGGAGGAGAAACTCATGAGGAAATTTATCGCAATAGCTTTGGTATTCACAATGGCACTGGGCCTTACCGCCTGTGCCGGCGGCGGCTCTGAAGTACACAGGCTTAATATGGCCACCGGCGGTGACGCGGGCACCTATTATGCCTTTGGCGGCGTTATAGCCAGCGTCCTTACCAGCAAGATAGAAAACGTTGAAGTCACGGCTCAGACCTCAGGCGGCTCCATCGACAACGCCCGCAAACTCAAAAACAAGGAAGCAGAGATTGCATTCATGCAGAACGACGTTCTCCAGTATGCCGTCACCGGTACTGAGTCCATGAAGGACGACGGCGCCATGGAGAACCTATGCGCAATAGCTTCCCTCTATCCCGAGGCGGTACAGCTTGTTGCCACCAAGTCCAGCGGCATCAAGACCATAGCGGATCTCAAGGGCAAAAAGGTATGCGTGGGCGACCAGGGCTCCGGCTCCGAGGTGAACGCCAGCCAGATAATCGCCGCTGCCGGCATGAGCTACTCCGACTTTGATGTGCAGTACCTCAGCTTTTCCGAGGCCTCCACAGCCATGCAGAACGGCACTGTGGACGCGGCGTTTGCCACCTCCGCGCTGCCTAACAGCGCCATAACCGAGTTGGCCAACTACACCGACATAGTAGTGGTTCCCATTGATGGCGAGATCGCAGACAACCTTATCGCCCAGTACCCGTTCTATGCCAAGACTACCATCGGCACTGACGTATACGGTGTGGAGGCGGCCGAGACCGTTGCCATGATGGCAGTGCTCACCACCACTACCGATCTGGACGAGGAGGTAGTTTACAACATTACCAAGACCATCTTCGAGAACCAGACCGACCTCATCGCCGGCAACGCCCACGGAAGAGAAGTTACCCTGGACACCGCACTTCAGGGCGTTACCGTGGACTTCCATCCCGGAGCTGTCAAGTACTACAAGGAAAAGGGCATCATGTAATACTGCATAACGTAAGCCTAATAAGAATTAGGAGGGCGAAGGCTCTCCTAATTTGAGGTTTATGGGGGCGTTAAGATATTTAACAAATACTGACACCGGAGAGAATTTAATGGAGTTATTAAAAAAGAAAAAAGATAAGAAGCCAAAAGCGAACGGCATCGAGCTGAACGTCGATACCACAGGAATGAGCGAGGAAGAAATAGCAGCGATGGAAGCCGCTAAGGTGCTTGAACAGTACGACCGCGAATCCGCCTTCCGCAACGGGCTGCCCAAGGGAATTTCTCTTGTTATTTCCGCAATACTTATAGCCTTTGCCCTGTTCCAGATATATACGAGCATCTGGACGATACCCGCTCAGGTGCTGCGCTCGGTGCATCTTGCCTTCGCGCTGACGCTGGTATTCCTTCTTTACCCCGCAGGCAAGCACATGGCAAAGAACAAGGTGCAGTGGTACGATTACGTCCTCGCGATACTTGCGGTGGCCGTGGTATTGTATATCCCTCTCAACTATGAGTATATCATTAAGAATGTGGGCAATTACTCCTCTATGGATATAGTTGTGGGGGCGGTGGGCATACTGCTGCTGATGGAGGGCTGCCGCCGGGAGGTAGGTATGCCTATATTGATAGTTGTACTGGCATTCCTTCTTTATGCCAAGTTCGGCAATCTTATACCCGGCACCTTCGGCCACAGGGGATACAGCGTGCGCCAGATAGTGAACCATATGTACTTTACCCTCAACGGCGTATTCGGAACTCCTCTGGGCGTGTCCTCCACATATATATTCCTGTTCATACTTTTTGGCTCTTTCCTTGAGAAGACCGGCGTGGGCAGATTGTTCATAGACCTTGCAAACGCGGTGGCTGGCAAGCACATAGGCGGTCCCGCAAAGGTGGCGGTAATATCCTCCGCCCTTCAGGGCACGGTATCCGGCTCCTCGGTGGCCAATACGGTATCTACGGGCTCGTTCACTATACCGGCAATGAAAAAGCTGGGTTATAAGCCTGAATTTGCCGGGGCGGTGGAGGCGGCGGCTTCTACCGGCGGGCAGATAATGCCCCCCATAATGGGTGCTGCGGCGTTCCTGATGGCGGAAAGCACCGGCTTTACATACGCTCAGGTGGTAAAATCCGCCATAATACCGGCGGTGCTGTATTTCTCGGGTATACTCATAAGCGTGCATCACGAGGCCCGCAAAATAGGCCTTAAGGGCATGGAGGACAAAGACATACCCAAGATAGGCGTCGTTATGCGGGAACGTGGCCATCTGCTTATGCCTCTGATATTTATGATATATATGCTTTCCGCAAAGGTGACCCCCACCTATGCGGCGCTGGGTGCGATACTCGCATCTCTCATGGCATGCAGCATACAGTGGCTGTGCCTTATACCCGTTGCGATGATGGTGGCCGGCATGAACACGGGACTGCATTTTACTGTGTATTCCCTTGCTGCCATAGGCATATGGCTGGCAATATGTGTTATACGCGGCTGCCGGATACGGGAAAAGCTTACTGCCAGGGAATGGATAAACGCGGCGCTGGGGTTCGATCCTTACGACATGATAGTTGATGCCTTGAAAAACGGCTCCCGCAGCGTTTTGTCCGTAGTTGTTGCCTGTGCAATGGCGGGCATGATAGTGGGCACCGTTACCCTGACCGGTCTCGGACTCAAGCTGGCTACCGGCCTTGCACAGATAGCGGGCAATAACATCTATCTGCTGCTGTTCTTTACCATGCTCTCATCCATAGTGCTGGGCATGGGCGTGCCTACTACGGCTAACTACCTGATAACCTCTACCATATGTGCCCCTGCTATAATAAATATGGTATGCATGATGCGGGGGGTTCCTGTGACCGAGCCCACCATGGCTATAATAATGAGCGCCCACCTGTTCGTATTCTATTTTGGCATAGTGGCGGATATTACTCCTCCCGTGGCCCTCGCCGCAATGGCAGGTTCCGCCATTGCCAAGGGCGAACCGTTCAAGACCGGCGTGAATGCAACGAGGCTGGCCATAGGAGCGTTTATTGTCCCCTATATATTTGTTATGAACCCCGCTATGCTGATGATAGACACTACGGTATGGGCGGTAGTGCAAAATGCTGCAACGGCGCTCATAGGAATGTACGCTCTTTCCGGCGGCCTTGCGGGCTTTGTGCAGGACCACTGCAAATGGTATGAACGGATACTGCTCATCGCGGGCGGCCTGGGAATGATAATACCCGGCACTGTCTCCGACCTGCTGGGCTTTGCGATACTGGCGGCCATATTCGCCATACAGCGCAAGCGTTACAGCCTGGCTCACAAGATAACCGCGTAAGCAAAGAAAAAACAACAGGGGGCGTCACGACCGTGGCGCCCCCTCAGCCTGTCGAAAAACCCCGGGGTTGATAAGGGGCCGCAGCCCCTTATGGCTTTATTCGGATTTGGCGACACAAGGTGAATTGCCCCGCAGGGGCAAGAGAGGGCCCCCTGGGGGGTGTGCGTCAAATCCGCAAAAAGCGCTTGCGCAGCAAGGCTTTCCCTGCATTCGGTGCTGGCCGCGCCATAGGCGCAAGCACCGGATGAAAAAAACTCGAAAAAGTGGCATTCAGCCACTTTTTCGACAGACTCAGGGGGCGTCACGACTGTGGCGCCCCCTCTTTTTATATCTTGTTTTTACTTTATGAACCCGAATACGTTGAGTATTACGATTACCATGAACAGCGGGATTATAACATAGGCGCTTATCTTGTTCCAAAGGGTTATGCCGCCGTCGCGCCCGTCCTGGGTGAGCTCGGCTTCGTACTTCTTCCAGCCCCATACCTTGGAGACGAAGAGACAGACCAGTATGCAGCCGAGAGGCATTAGCACATAGCCGCTGAAGCAGTCCAGCCAGTCATACAGCCCGTAGAATTCGGTGCTGCCGTAATAAAGCCAGGGTATCTGGAAGCCCTTCATGGGGCCGAAGCCCAGCGATACGAATATGTTGGCGATGCCGATTATGATGGCGATTATCAATGTGGCCTTTTTGCGGCCCATCTTTAGCTTTACTTCGGCGGTGCGGATATTTGTCTCGAAGAAGCTGAACAGGGATGAGATGACCGCGAATATCAGCGCAAGGAAGAAGCAGCTGCCTATTATGCGCCCGCCGGGCAGGTTGAGGAATATGCCGGACATGACCTCGAATACGAGGGCCGGGCCTTTCTGAACGTCTATGCCTGCGCCGAAGGCGGAGGGGATGATGACGAATCCAGCGAGAACGGCGGCAAAGGTATCGGCAAAGCTTACGAACAGAGCGTCGCTCCTCAGGTTGTTCTTTTTAGGTATATTTGCGCCAAGGGTAATAAACAGGCTCCAGCCTATGCCCACCGAGAACAGCACCTGCGTTACGGCGTCTGCGAACACCTTGACGGTAAACTTGCTGAAATCGGGCAGCAGATAATACTTGAGCCCTCCCGCCGCGCCGTCTGTTATGGTGCAGGCGTACACGCCGCAGATGATGAGCATGAGTATCAGTGCAGGCATTATGAACTTGGCAAGCCTTTCAACCTTGGTGGTAATGCCGAAGAGAAGCATGGCAGATACGAATATCAGAAGTATCATTGACCAGATGATGGGCTGCACGGGATCAGAGGTGAAGCCCTTAAAGAAGGCACTGGGATCGCCGCCGAAGTTGCCCACGAATATGAACTGGCAGAGGTAGCGAAGCACCCATCCGCCTACTACTACGTAGTAGAAATTTATCATTATCGTGCAGAGGTTGCCTATCCAGCCCACAAAGCCCCACCTGGGATTGATGCACTCGAAGGCTGTGACGGTGTCAAGGCCGCTGTGGCGGCCTATGGCCGTTTCCATCTCCACCATGGGTTTGGCCAGAGCAAGCACCACAAGAAGATACACTACAAGGAATACGCCGCCTCCTCCACGATAGGCCAGATAAGGAAACTTCCATATGTTGCCGAGACCGATGGACGCGCCGGCGGCTACCATTAGATAGCCGAAGCGGCTGCCCCACTGTTGTTTCTGTTCCATAGATTTACCCTCTTTCAAAAAAATATAAGCGATAATGATTTCGCCTTCAAAGCGGCATCTTAACTGAAAATTAACACCGCCTAAAAGCATAATAAAGTTATTGCTTAAACTATTACGCTACAGTAACCTAAAAAACAGCTGAAATTTGCAGTCTGCCCATCTAAAATGAAGATGGGAAATGAAAAAAATAAATGCGAACAGACGAATAGCAGGAAAACCATTTCTCTGTTTTATTGTATCAATTATACCGCCGTGAAGGGATTAATGCAAGGTACATAGAAAGATATGCTTAACCTACTTTCTAATGGTTAGTATGAGAAAACCGCATGAATGATATTCGGTATATGATAATAGCTTATATCCTGGATGGCACTTTTATATAATAAACTTTTGCCTTTTGTCGAATACATTGACCGGAATATTGCAGCAAAGTACAGTAGAAGTACAACATCAAAATGAATCAGGTCTTTCATTTATACCCGCTGTCATTTCAAAATTATATAAATCATCGGGGGAAGAATAATATGTATGAGAAGAGAAGCGCGGCGAATATGCTGAGGGCGGTAGGTATGCACCCAAAATACAAAGGCTATGCCTATGTGCTGTGCATACTGGAAAAGACGGGAATGGAGCCGGAGAGACTGTACGGCTCGGCTGGGGAAATGTACCGGCTGGTGGAGGAAAAATTCGGCATAAAGCGGGCGGCCATGGAGCGCTGTATACGCTTTGCCATACAGCGCACGTGGGATACGGGCAACGACAAGCTCAAAGAGCTGTTTGGCGCGTACGATGTATGCTGCATGCCCACAATAACGGAGTTCCTCGCAGTGATGACGGAGGGCCTGTGCTGCGGGCGGGGAGGACGCAGAGCTTGATAATTTGAGGCTTTGAGAGTATCATAGGTCTATGAAAGAATTGCTTAAAAAACTCAGAGGCATCGATGCCGGTATGCTCTGCATACCGGCTTTGATGCTGCTGGGCTATATATTTATACATATGCTTTTTGGCGGCACACTGCTTTCCTATAACTGCTGGGACAGCTACTCCCTTCAGGCCATGTCCTGGCTTTCCGGGAGGCTGGATATGGGGAAGAATTACGAATGGCTGGAGCTTGCGGTTTACAACGGCAAATACTACCTTTCCTTCCCGCCTCTGCCCAGCGTTGTGATGCTGCCGCTCGTGCTGCTTTTCGGCGAGAGAACGCCCAGCAATCTGGTATCCGCGATTTATGGCATATTTACCGCCATGATCGCCTGTAAGATATTAAAAAAGGCGGGCATGAAGCAGGACAGGGCCGTGTTCTTCGCCATAGCCTATGTATGGGGAAGCAACATGCTCTGGATGAGCACCTCGGGCGGAGTATGGTTCCTTGCTCAGGGGCTGAATATGCTGCTGCTGACAGCCTGCGTTTATTTCGCGCAGCAAAAAATGCGGGTGGCGGCGTATTCCATGGCCGCCCTTGCGGTTGGGTGCAGGCCCTTCTCGGTCTGTATGTTTCTGCCCCTCATGGCGTATTTTTACATGATGGATAAAGACAGGCCGAGGGCGGACAGAATACGCGGCCAGATACGGTCTCTCATAATACCTGCGTTCATAGCCCTATGCTATATGCTGTATAACTATGCCCGCTTCGGCGATGTACTGGAATTCGGTCATAACTATCTGCCTGAATTCACGGGGAGCGAAAAGGGACAGTTCAGCCTGAGCTACATACTTCCCAATCTTTATAATCTATTGCTTCGCCCCGTGACGTTAAGGGCCGGCCTGACGCTCGAATACCCCTTATTCGACGGGTTTATGTTCTACATCGCCAATCCGATGTTTCTCATATGGTTCGCCGGGGTGGCAAAGGACGTATGCGAGAAGAAGCTTGATGGGGTGCGGTTATGTATAGTGATTGCCATACTCGCGGAGCTGTTGCTGCTATGCGCCCATAAGACGCTGGGCGGCTGGCAGTTCGGCGCAAGGTATACGGTGGATATGCTGCCCATGGCCCTTATGTATCTGCTGCTGAAAAAAGAAGAACCGGGGGGGATTTCGGCGTTTATTATGGCTGCGGGAATGATGTTCAACCTTTACGGCGCGCTGGCCATGACGATGCTGCATTGATGAGGCTTTAAGCCTGTGATATAATACAAAAAAGCAAAAGGAGAATATTATAATGGTAATAATCGAAATGGAAGGCGGAGGTAAGATAAAGCTGGAGATGGACAGGCAGGCCGCGCCTAACACAGTAAAAAACTTCGTAAGCCTTGCGGACAGGGGTTTCTATAATGGCCTGATATTTCACAGAGTCATACCCGGCTTTATGATACAGGGCGGCTGCCCCGACGGCACAGGCATGGGCGGCCCGGGCTACAGTATAAAGGGCGAGTTTGCATCTAACGGCTTCAAGAACCCCCTGAAGCACAAGAGGGGTGTCATATCCATGGCGCGCTCTATGCGGCCGGACAGCGCAGGTTCCCAGTTCTTCATAATGCACCAGGACGCGCCCCACCTTGACGGCCAGTACGCGGCATTCGGCAGGGTGGTTGAGGGAATGGACATAGTGGACGAAATCGCCTCCGTTCCCACAGACTTTAGGGACAGGCCCAAGATAGATATGGTGATAAAATCCGTCACTTTGGCAGACGAGCCGGTGGAAGAGCCGGAAAAGATATAAGGAGATTAGCCTATGGAACCCCATGAGGAGAAGATAGCCGAGCTCCGCGGCCAGATAGACGAGATAGACCGTCAGCTGATAGAGCTCTTTGAGCGGCGCATGGATGTGGCCCGGGAGATAGGCGCGGTCAAGCGCGAGCACAATCTTGGCATACGCAACGAACGCCGGGAAATGGAAGTCAAGGCCAACTGCAGGGCTTACTGCAGAAACGACCTGTACCGGGACTACGCCCAGTCTATGATGAAGTGCGTCATGGGTGCGTGCCGAGGCATACAGCATGCCGATGCGCCCGATTACGACGACCCTTGGCAGTACGCATACAAGAATCTTGACGTGGCGAAGGAATTAGGACTCAAGTAATTGGGCAGACTCCTCATATGAGCAGGAGCGATAACAACAAAAACAGCATATTCGACTTTGCAAAGACGCTCCTGGGTCAAAAGCCCGGGGGCGTCTGTCACATCGACGAAAGATACGATGAGTATGTCATTGAGAATTCCCCTACGGAGGAGCAGCTTGCGGCACAGCGAAGGGAGGATTTTTCCGGAATGCCCGTGATAGCCGTAGCCATAGCGGGAGAGGACGGGGATGAACTGAGGCGGCTCACCGAGGACTCCGTAAAGGAACAGACCTACAGCCAGTGGATAATCTCCAAAAGTCCTAAGACGGACGAGTTCGACTTTATCATGTATATGTGGCCGGGCGATATTCTCCGCCCGGACGCGCTGTATACCTTCGCAAAAAATACCGAGGGCAATGATTTGATATTTTGCGACGAAGACAGGCTGGAGGAGGGGCAAAGGTGCGATCCGCTGTTCAAGCCATGCATGGACAGGGTGACACAGTATAGCTTCGATATGCTGGGCCGCGGCGTTATGGCGAGCAGGGCACTGTTTGAAGCTTCCGGAGGAATGACGGGGGTCACAGGCTGCGACAGATACGCCTATAATCTGAGGCTGGCAGACAGGTGCAGCAGCGCCTGCCATATACAGCAGGTGCTGTACACGGCGCACGACAGGAGGGATATAGGCCCTAAGGGGCGGCAGGTACTGGAAAACCACCTTGGGAAAAATGACGATATAAGGGTATTTCCCGGGGAATGGAGGGGAAGCTTCAGAGTAGAGGCTATAATAAGGCGGCCCAGCGCCGCGATCGTCATATACAACAAAAACTCACATATTCCCCTTATGAGGCTGCTCAACAGCATGGACGGTTCGCTGAGAGGGCAGAAGCAGGTGGAAATAATAATTGCCGATGGGGGCAGCACCGACGGACAGACGCTGAAATATTACGACATACTCCGGCGCAACGGCGCGGCGAAGGTGTTTTGCGGAAAAGGCATGCCAATGCCGGCGCTGCTCAACGCCGCAGCAAAGGAGGCTGACCGGGGAAACTGCCTTTTCATGGACAGCAATGTGGAGGCGCTGGGCATAAACTGGCTGTATGACATGCTGTCTCAGTCAGAGCGCCGCGGCTGCGGAGGGGTAGGCCCCAAACTTATCGGCCAGGACGGAAGGCTGGTATATACCGGCATAACAATAGGCATAGGGGGCTGGCAGGGCAGCCCATACGCAGGGACGCCGGACGACCGGGAAAGCGGGCAAAAGCTTCGCTTTACAGGCACACTGCGCACCGTATCAGCCCTGTCGTGGGTGTGCATGATGACCCCGATGGACTTATTCTTTAACGCGGGCTGCTTTGACGAAAGCTTCAACGAGACGGGCTTTGATACCGAGTACTGCACGCGGCTGGACAGGAGGGGCTACAGCCTCATATACGCGCCAAACGTCGTAATGAAGTATCACGGCAGGATACAGAAAGTCGCGGATGCCGACGGGCAGGACAGAATGCGATACTACGATACAGTGAGGGATACGCTCATCAGAGGCGACCCCAGATACAATAACAATTTTGATTATGCCCTTCCGTCGCCGCGCATAGCCGTAAGGCCGCGCCCTGCGGCGGAGCTGAACGAGCTTTACCGCAAATAAACAGGCCCCGAAAGGGCCTTATCTTATAGGTCGATGCGCATATCGGCACACTCGGCGTCTGTGGGGTCGTGGGTCACCATAATGAGCAGAGCGTCCTCGGTACGGCGGCGTATTACGCCGAATACGGCAGAGCGCGTTTCGGGGTCAAGGCCTTTAAACGGCTCGTCCATTATGTATACGTCTGCTTTGGCGGCCAACGCCCGTGCGATGGATACCCTGCGCTTCATTCCGCCGGAAAGCTCCTTAGGATATTTGTCCAGCTCGGCGCCAAGGCCAAGCTCGGTAAGAAGCTTAGCCGCAATTTCCCGGGTGGAGGCTATGGCGGCGTTCTGCGCCGCAGTCTCCCAGGGCAGCAGCCTGTCCTCCTGGAATACCATGCTGAGCGTTTCGCCGTTCCTTTGTATGCTGCCCCGGTCGGGCTTATAAAGCCCCGCTATGAGATACAGCAGGGTAGTCTTGCCCCGGCCTGAGCGGCCGGTTATGGCGCAGAAGCCCTTTTCAGGCAGTGCGAGGGATATATCCTCCAGCACCGCATTGCCGTTAAAGCCCTTGTAAACGTGATCAAGGCGTATCATATATCCTCCTCAAAAGCCTTACAAACAGCCGCTCAAGGGTGATGCTTATAAGTATTATCACGGCGGTCCATGCGAAAAGGTCTACCGTCTCAAGGTATATCTTTGCGTTATAAAGCTCTGTGCCTATGCTGAGGGAGGGGGAGGCCAGCACCTCTGCGGCTATCCCCGCCTTCCACGCGAGGCCCATGCCCGCCTTGGCCGCCGCCATGAAAAAGGGCATTATGCCGGGCAGGTATACGTGGCGAAGAGTATCCGAAAAGCTCAGCCTGAATACCCTTGCCATTTCCAGAAGCTTTACGTCGGTTCCGGTTATGCCCTCGTATACGTTGGACCACACCACCGGCATGACCATCAGAAAGGACGTCACAATGGGTATGTGTTCCTTGGTGAGAAACAGGAACAGCAGCATTATAAACGAGGCCACAGGGGTGGCCCGGACTATTCTGGAAATGGGGGAAAGGAATGCGTCCATTACCTTTGACTTGGCGGTAAGTATGCCAATGGCTACGCCTGTTACGAGGGCCGAAAGGTAGCCTATGAGTATGCGTATAAGAGATGCGGCGATATCCCGCCAGAAGGGCAGCGTTATTATAAGCTCCGCCATGCGCCGGGCAACCGAAAGAGGAGAGGGCAGTATTATTGCCCTCCCCAGCGTAAGATACAGTATTTGCCAGAGCGCCAGCCATGCGGCGGCTACGGCGGAGTGCTTCAGTAAGTCCTTCATGTATCTCCTTGAGGGTTAAGTATTATCCCACATAGAACATATCGTCCCCGGGCAGCTTTCCGCCTACGGACTTGGGGTTGGCGTCAAACAGCACCTTCAGCATACCGCTCACCATGACCTGCATCTCCTCGCCGGTTATGCAGACTATGTTGCAGTTGGGTATGGCCTTTTCGGCAAGAGCCGCGCTTGCCATTATGCCGTACTTTTCCACCAGCGTGCCAGCGTCTGAGGGGGAATCGACAGCGTACTTCGCGGAGGCGGCGTATTCCTTGAGAAATGCCTTCAGCGCCTCGGGGTGCTCATCGGCAAAGGCCTTGCGCACCACCAGACAGCCCTGAACCAGCTGAGCATCGGATACGCTTTCCCACTCGGCGGTGATGTCCAGCGCGATGCGGGCGCCTTCCGCCTTGCTGAGAGCAGTGGTCACAAAGGGCTCAGGCACTACTATTATATCTGCTTCGCCTGAGGCCAGTTTGGTCACAGCTTCCGCGTGCTCGGCGGCATATTCAACTTCCACAGAGCCGGTCAAGCCGTTTTTATCCAGAATATAGTTTAATATATATTCGGGGGTGCTGCCCTGTCCGGCAGCCAATATTTTCCTGCCTGCGAGATCGGCTATGGATTGTACGCTGTTACCATTTTCCACTACGTACAGCACGCCCAGGGTATTGACGGCCGCGGTGAGTATCTGACCATCAGTTTTGTTGAAGAGTACTGCGCCCAGATTCACGGGCACGGCGGCTATGTCCAGCTCGCCGGATATCAGGCCGCCTGTGACTTCATCGGGGCTGCCCGCGTAGGTTATGGAATAATTGTACTCGGTCTTGCCCTCCTCCGCAAGGGAACTGAGCTGGGCCATGCCTATGCCGGTGGGGCCCTTCATTGCGGCAACGTTTACTGTGAGCTGCTCCTTTGGGGCGCAGGCGGCGCAGAGCAGCAGCATGAGCAGGGACATCATCAGTGCGGTGAGCTTTTTCATAAGTGTTTCTCCTTTTTGATGGTTTTAAGTATGTATAAATTTGTTTTTATACTTATTTATTTATTATGATATTTCGTCCGTGGCGGGTGATTTTTCCTTCCGCTTCCATGGCGTCCAGCGTCCTGTAAAGGGAGGCGCGGCCTACGCCAAGCATCTCCGCGAAGTCGGTAAGGCTACAGGGGAGCCTTAGCTGCATCACGCCGTCCCGCATAGAGGCGTTGTCCTCAATATACATCGTCAGCCTGCTGCTGGCGGAATACCCGGCGAGGGAGGCTATTTTTTTATTGAGGAACAGCACCCGGCCCACCAGGAATTCCGCAAAGTTGACTGCAAAGCTGCCTCCCCGCCTCAATGCCTCCGAAACGAAGCCGCCCTCCATAAACAGCACCCGGCAGCCCTTTCCGGCGGTGAGCCTGCTTATGTCCTCATCGGGCGAAAAGGCCCGGGATACGTTCAGGGCCTCGGAAGGCCTTGCATCGCGCATGAGCAGATATCTGCCGTCGGAGGCCAGCTTTTCTATTGTGACGCTGCCGGAAAGCACAACGAGCATACAGTCGGCAGGCAGCATTTTTCCGGCGGAAAAATCACGTATGGAGCAGCCCTCAAACGAGAGCAGCTTCGCAAGCTCCCCATCGTCCATTCCGTTAAACAGCGGACAGCTGCGTATGGCCTTGAGGTCGGCGGCGCTAATTTTAATATCGGTCATGGTCAGCTCCAACGGATAGTTTTGTCTCACACGGGACAAATATATGGTACGATATACCGCCCCGCTTGTCAATACGGGCAAAATAAAAAACCGGCGCACACGCCGGCTTTTCGTTGTTGTTTGCTATTGGTTGAACTTCACCAGCTCGACCCCCGCCTCCTTGAATATTTCCAAAGAGAACTCGTCGGGGTAGCCCTCGCCGTATACCACCCTTGATATGCCGCTGTTTACTATCATCTTGGCACAGATGACGCAGGGCTGGTGGGTGCAGTACATGGTTGCCCCTTCTATTGATATGCCCAGCTTCGCAGCCTGTATTATGGCGTTTTGCTCGGCGTGTATGGCGTAGCACAGCTCATGCCGCGTGCCGGAGGGTATGCCTAAACGGCGCCTCATGCATTCGCCCTTTTCGAAGCAGCTTTTTATCCCGGCGGGCGCGCCGTTGTAGCCTGTGGTGATTATGCGCTTGTTCCTGACTATGACAGCGCCTATGTGGCGGTTCTCCTGATAGCAGCTGGACCATGTGCCTATGGTGGCCGCAAGCTCCATGAAGCGCTTATCCCATTTTGTCCATTCAGCCATATACTGCGCTCCCGTCGTTTTTGTGAATAAGTATATCATCCTATGGGAAAATAGTATATATAAAAAATACCGCAAAAGGCTCGGAAAAGACAAAAGACACAAAATAAGGATTAAATGTGAAAATGCGTGGGATACTATTGAAATACGATCCGGCATGTATTATATTATGGATTGTCAGTTAGCACTCAACTACAATGAGTGCTAACAACGAGAAAAGAAGCACAACATAACATCATATAGGAGGCAATTATAATTATGAAACTCAAACCCTTACTTGACCGCGTGGTACTTAAGAGCACCGAGGCGGAAGAGACCACCAAGAGCGGCATCATTCTTACCGGCAGCGCAAAGGAAAAGCCCGTCGTATCAGAGGTCGTGGCGGTAGGCCCCGGCGGCGTAGTGGACGGCAAGGAAGTGACCATGTATGTTGAGGTAGGCGATAAGGTCGTCATCTCCAACTATGCCGGCACCGAGGTAAAGCTGGACGGCGAGGAATATAAGATAGTACGCCAGAACGACATACTTGCAGTTGTTGAATAATATCAAATTCAGAGTAAAAGGAGAAAAACACTATGGCAAAGCAGCTTAAATACGGAGAAGAGGCACGCAGGGCTCTGGAAGCCGGAATGAACGCCCTTGCCGATACCGTCAAGATAACCCTCGGCCCCAAAGGCCGTAATGTAGTGCTCGACAAGAAGTACGGCGCCCCCCTCATCACCAACGACGGCGTGACTATCGCCAAGGAGATCGAGCTGGAGGATCCCTTCGAGAATATGGGCGCACAGCTCGTAAAGGAAGTTTCCATTAAGACCAACGACGTTGCGGGCGACGGTACCACCACCGCTACCCTCCTTGCCCAGGCGATAATTCGCGAGGGCATGAAGAACGTAGCTGCGGGCGCAAACCCCATGGAGGTAAAGAAGGGCATCGAGGCGGCGGTCGATGAGGCCGTAAACGCGCTCAAGGAAATATCCAAGCCCGTAGGCTCCAAGCAGGCTATCGCTCAGGTCGCCTCCATTTCCGCGGGCGATGAAAAGGTTGGCGCGCTGATCAGCGAAGCTATGGAAAAGGTGGGCAACGACGGCGTAATCACCGTTGAAGAGTCCAAGACCATGAAGACAGAGCTGAATATCGTGGAAGGTATGCAGTTTGACCGGGGCTATGCTTCCGCATATATGGTAACTGATACCGACAAGATGGAAGCCATACTCGACAACCCCTATATCCTCATTACCGATAAGAAGATATCCAACATTCAGGATATACTGCCGGTTCTCGAGAGCGTTGTTCAGCAGGGCGCAAAGCTGCTCATCATCGCGGAGGACGTAGAGGGCGAAGCGCTGGCTACTCTGGTAGTCAATAAGCTCCGCGGCACCTTCACCTGCGTCGCCGTAAAGGCCCCTGGCTTTGGCGACAGGCGCAAGGCAATGCTGCAGGATATCGCCATACTCACCGGCGGCCAGGTCATCAGCGAGGAGCTGGGTATGACTCTCAAGGAGACCACCATCGATATGCTGGGCCGTGCCCGTCAGGTCAAGGTCGACAAGGAGAACACCACCATCGTCGAGGGCGCAGGCGATCCCTCCGAGATACGCGCCCGCATAAGCTCCATCAAGGCTCAGATAGAGGAGACCACCTCCGATTACGATAAGGAAAAGCTTCAGGAGCGTCTGGCCAAGCTGGCTGGCGGCGTTGCCGTCATCGCGGTAGGCGCGGCTACCGAGGTTGAGATGAAGGAGATAAAGCTCCGCATAGAGGACGCCCTGAACGCCACCCGCGCAGCGGTCGAGGAGGGCATCGTCCCCGGCGGCGGCGTAGCTCTTGTGAACGTCATCGACAAGGTAAAGAAGCTCGAGAGCGAGTACGAAGGCGACAAGCGTACCGGCGTGAAGATCGTCGTCCGCGCTCTGGAGGAGCCTGTACGTCAGATCGCCGCGAACGCGGGCCTTGAGGGCTCTGTGATAGTCGAGAACATCAAGCGCTCCGGCAAGACCGGCTACGGCTACGACGCGCGCAACGACGAATACTGCGTAATGGAGGATAAGGGCATCATCGATCCTACCAAGGTGACCCGCAGCGCGCTCCAGAACGCAGCCTCCATCGCCGCCATGGTGCTCACTACCGAGAGCCTGGTATGCGATATACCCACACCCCCCGCGGCGCCCGCTCCCGGCGGAGACATGGGCGGCATGGGCGGCATGTACTAAACCGCACAGAAGAGCGGTGAAAACTGCTTGACAGGATAATAAAGACCGGCACCCACTATCCATGGGTGCCGGTCTTTTGCGGTCAGTTTACATTTCATCCATCTTATCTTCGAGCTCGTCCATAAGGTCACGGATCCTGTCGCACCTTTCGTCCCAGGCATCAATGGCTTCCTCGTCGGAGGGCGGATCGTCCTCCAGCTCCTCGAGAGCGGCTTGAAGCTCATCGTACTTTGCATCAAGCTGTTCAAAGCTCCAGCCCTCGGTGTCCTCGATGTCGAAATCCGTAATATCCTCTTCGGTGCTGATGTTTATTGTTCTTTTGCCCGTCGTGCGGTCGATGATGATCTCGATCCTGCAGAAATCGTTTTCTTCTGCGGGTCTGGATTTTCCGTTAATGTCACTCATTGCTTTTCTCTCCGATCGATTCGTTTTTTGTATTTGTCTAAATAACCTGATAGGCACTGATATAATATTTATAACACACCGCCTCTGATTTTACAACTGTGCCGCAGGTCGGCGGGGACGATAATCCGAGCTTAGACCCGCCTGCTGTGCTGATTTGCCGTTTTTATTGTATAAGTGTATACGGTGATGCAGGAAATACAATATTTGATATTTTTTAAACTAAAACACGCGGGTTCTGAAATGCATTCAAGGGAGTATATTTTGTATAAAGGATTAAAGCAGAATTGAAGAAGAATTATAGCGGGGGCGAAGGATAAAAGCGCCGCAAAGGCCATCAATTTGGTGGAAAAATATCAATAAATGGGGAATTTTTAACGATTCCGGCCCTCGAGATACACAACCCGTAAAGGATACAGCCACAGCCGTTAAGAACGTGTTCAGAAAAGCTGACATATATTGTGCAATCAGAGGGGAAGTGATTATAATTATCTCAACCAAGCGAAATACGTTCTTTCCTATCTTGCAAAACCTGTCATTAAACGCTTGGGGGAATCTTTTATAATTGGAGGTATCATCTGTGACTTTAATGGACAAAATTATGGCCATCAACAGTACCGTGAACGGTATTGTGTGGGGCATCCCCATGCTGATCCTCATCGTCGGCACCGGCATCTACATGACCGTCAAGCTGAACTTCTTCCAGTTCAGGCACTTCGGCTATGCAATGAAGAATACCATCGGAAAGGTGCTCGACAAAAGCCAGAAGGTAGAAGCCCAGAAGGGCGCCATAACCCCTATGCAGGCGGTCACCACGGCCCTCGCCGCAACGGTAGGCACAGGTAACATCGTAGGCGTTACCGGCGCTATCGCCCTCGGCGGCCCCGGCGCGGTGTTCTGGATGGAAATTTCCGCTCTCTTGGGCATGGCAACCAAGTTCTCCGAGGTCACCCTCGCCACCAAGTATCGTGAAAAGAACGATAAGGGCGACTGGGTAGGCGGCCCCATGTACTACATCAGGAACGGCCTTGGCAAGAAGTGGGCATGGCTGGGCGGCGTGTTCGCTGTGCTGGGCGGCATTTGCGCCTTCGGCATCGGCAACATCTCCCAGATGAACTCCATCGCTTCCTCTGTCACTTCCGCTGTTACCACCATTGCTCCCGCTACCGTCGGTAAGGAAGGCACCATCGCTCTGATAGCCGGTATCATAATGGCTATCGTATGCTTCGTTACCTACATCGGCGGCATCAAGCGCATAGGCGAGGTCACCGAGAAGCTGGTCCCCGTAATGGCAATGATCTACATCGTATCCTCCCTCGTGCTTATCTTTATCCACATCGGCAACTTCCCCGAAATCATCCGTCAGATCGTGGTGGGCGCGTTTAACCCCTCTGCGATAGTGGGCGGCGCGCTGGGCATCGGCATCATCGAGGCCATGAAGCGCGGCGTATCCCGCGGCGTATTCTCCAACGAGGCCGGCCTTGGCTCCGCGCCTATGGCCCACGCCGCTGCGGAGACCCCGGGCCCCATACAGCAGGGCCTCTACGGCATCTTCGAGGTATTTGCCGACACCACCGTTATCTGCACCATGACCTCTCTGGTCATACTTATGAGCGGCACTCCCATCGAGTACGGCCAGCCCGCCGGTGTGGAGCTGACCAACGCGGCCTTCGCCATGACCTACGGCAAGTATGCCTCCGTGGTCGTCGCCATAGGCCTCTCCCTCTTCGCAGGCTCTACCATACTGAGCTGGGGTCTTTACGGCACCCGCTGCGCGGAGTATCTGTTTGGCTCCAAGGTCATAAAGCCCTATCAGATCCTCTTCTGCATCGTAGTAGTCATGGGCGCTGTCATGGATCTGAGCCTTGCATGGGACATTTCCGATACCCTTAACGCCTGCATGGCTATCCCCAACCTGATCGGCCTGCTGCTTCTGTCCCCCGTGGTCATCAAGCTGGCCAAGGAGTACAGCGCGGAGCACTTCCCCGAAAAGCAGAAGGCATAAGCTGCCTTAAAGCAAAGGGAGCCGGAAAATTCCGGCTCCTTATTTGTTTTGAGGCTCAAAAAAAGCCTCCCCGCGAAGGAAGGCTTTTTGGTACCATCAGTTGACAAGAGCACACAAGCCCGAAAGGCTTGTTTTGGGACGCTCCTGCGTTCTCGTCGCTTGTATTACATCCAGTAGTACTGCGCTCCTCGGCCTTGGATCGCCCTCAAAACAAGCTCTTTAGGGTCTTCGAGTTTTAGAAGCCAAAGAGTATGGCAGAACAAGGAGGACGAGTGCAGAAATACTGGTTGTATTTCAAATGAGGACGACACAGTTATGCCGTGCTGTTTGGCTTATAAAACCTTGTGTGTCCTTGTCAACTGATGGTATTATCAGCGGTATAATATGCCGATGAGTATTACGCCCGCAGCGAAGAGCACGGAAAAAACTATAAGGAAGAAGCCGGGGACGCGGTAATCCTTGCCCTGGATCTTATAGAACCTGAACAGGAATATCATAAGCAGCATCATGGCAAGGGAGAACATTGAAACATAGGAGCAAAGGTTTATAAACGGTGTGATCTCTGGCATGGACTGTCTCCTTTATACATTTTCTTCGGCATGGTCTATCATGCGGTAGCCTACGCCGGTCTCTGTTATTATAAATTGCGGGTCTGCGGGGTTCGCCTCCAGCTTGCGGCGAATATTAGCCATATTCACGCGCAGTATCTGGTTGTTTACGGTAGGCCGTGCGCCCCATACGCAGCGAATTATGAAGTCATAGGTCAATACCTTGCCTATGTGCAGCATGGTGAGCATGACTATCTTATACTCTACCTGGGTGAGATGTACCTCCTGATCGTCCAGGTATATGCGGCGCTTGTCATAGTCGATGGTAAGGCGGCCGTTTTGCGCCTTGCCGGTGGGCGTATCCGGCGTGCCGTTGCTTACGTGGCGCAGGGCTATGCGTATGCGGGCCAGAAGCTCCGCCGTGCCGAAGGGCTTTGTAACGTAGTCGTCCGCGCCCAGATCCAATGCCTCAACCTTGTCCCGCTCGCGGTTGCGGGCGGAAAGCACGATTATCGGCACCTGCGACCACTGGCGGACGTTTTTGATTATATCCACGCCGTCCATATCGGGCAGGCCGAGATCCAGCAGTACCACGTCGGGGCAGTGCGAGGATATCGTTGAAAGGGCTTCCCTGCCAGTGCTTACCTGCACGACGCGGTAATCATTTGCGTCTAATATGGTAGACAGGAGGTGGACGATGGCCTTGTCATCCTCCACCACCAGTACGATGGGAAGATTCTTCATACAGCAGACCTCCGTTAATATACGATTAAGAATATTATACATACATTTTATACATAGTTAAATGTAGAAATCGTTCATCGGGCGTTAAGAAACGTTAAGGAACGCTAAAAAATAATAAAAATTCTTGACGAATGCTTAACAAACAAAGGACTTAAATATGCGGGTTCTTTTCACGGCGGGGAAAACCGGCATCATTGGGGCAGCTGAAAAAGCCTGCTATACTTTTTTGCGGCGGTGTGTGGTATAATCGTGCTATGAAGGAAAATGCTGCAAGGATAAAAAAGAGAATATTGGCTTTCCGGCTGGGGTGGAGGCCAATGGTGGAAACTCTGCTTATAATGCTGGCGGCTACGGCGCTCAGCTTTGTGCTGCATGAGTTTTTCATACAGAACAACAACGTTTCCATGATATACGCTCTTGCGGTGGTGGTGGTGTCCTGCATTACGCCGGGGTACTTTTACGGCGTCCTCGCCTCGCTTATAAGCGTCATAGGCGTGAACTACTTCTTTACCATGCCGTACTGGGCCTTTAATTTTTCCCTGACGGGGTATCCGCTGACCTTCTTTATAATGCTCATAACCTCGATAATCACCAGCACCCTCGTCACCGGCTACCGCGAGAGGGAAAGGGCGCGGACGGAGAGGGACAAGGAAAAGCTGCGGAGCAACCTTCTGCGGGCCATATCCCACGACCTCAGGACGCCGCTCACCTCCATATCGGGCTCGAGCAGCCTGCTGCTGTCCGGCTGGGAGAATATCGATGAAAAAAACCGCAGCGCGCTGCTCAGCGATATATGCGATAATTCCGAGTGGCTCGTGAGGATGGTGGAAAACCTGCTCTCCGTAACCAAAATGAACGGGAGCGGTGGCGGGATACAGAAGGTGCCGGACATGGCGGAGGATATAGTGGCTCATGCGGTGTCGCAGGTACGCCGCAGGTTCCCGGAGCAAAAAATCGACGTCATAGCTTCCGCGGAGCCGTTTGAGGTTCTGATGGATTCAATGCTGATAGAGCAGGTGATAATAAATCTCATAGAAAACGCCATTTATCACAGCGGCAGCGACGAGCCCATAACCGTAAAGGCGGAGCAAGAGGACGGCGAGGCGGTGTTTACGGTAAGCGACCGGGGCAGGGGAGTTGACGTGGGGCGTATGCTGTGGCTTATGGATGGACACGTGGAATCGGACAGGCCCGGAGATAAAGACCGCGGCATGGGCATCGGCCTATCGCTGTGCGCCTCCATAGTGAGGGCCCACGGCGGCGCCATGACGGTCGAAAACGCCCGCGAAGGCGGCGCAGTGTTCAGCTTTGTGCTGCCAATGGAGAAAGGAGAAGAAATATGAAGAAGTACATTATAGCCGCCGCTGCGGCTCTTGCGATAGGGATGGCGCTTTCCGCCTGCGCAAAGGAGGGGGAAGCCATAGTGCCGATAATAGTAGAGGGCGAGGCGGAGCAGCAGACTGCCTCCACACCGGAGGTCACGCCGGAAGCCGCGCCGGATGCCGCGGCGCAGGTATCAAAAACGCAGATGGTCGAGGGGACGGGATATACCGCCACGCTGACGGAGGATACGGACGGGGACGGCGGCCTCATATATAGGCTTAAGGCCTCAGCGGGAGGAAACGAAGAAGAGCTTATGGAGTATACCGCCGGAGCAGGAGACGGCATAAGCGCGGAAGTGTACGAGATAGACGACCTGTTTGGCTTCCCGGCCTTCTGCTTTGAGCTGAGCTACCCCATGGGATCCGAGCGTACATATTATATATACGCAAATGGCGGCATACTCAAGGCGGGGGAGGGCTTCGGCTTTGAATCCGCCGCAGACGGCGACTACCGGGATGACCTTGACGGCGACGGAATAGAAGAACTGATCTGCAACTGCACGTATATGGCGGACGGGGTAGAACGGGTATATGTGTTC
>ERZ1673730.648-NODE-648-length-38823-cov-6.373065_pt1 | contig 38823 bp, 31 predicted proteins | sample MGYA00580200_ERZ1673730 | MGnify/ENA primary metagenome ERZ1673730 (study PRJEB41218, sample SAMN15661761) | gut metagenome | host: Homo sapiens | place: Canada: London | collected 2015-08-20/2019-03-30 | study: EMG produced TPA metagenomics assembly of...
CCTAAACCGTGGCGACATGGGTTGCCAGCAGATTGCCATGAGTAAACTGATCAATGTATTGACGGTGGGCTGGATCCGTGATCGCTGCATAGTTCAAGGCCGCGCTGCTCGGCAAGGCGAGCCTTGGTCAGCACGAAGGCCGAGACGCCATCCGACAACTGGCTGGCATTACCGCCGGTGATTACGCCGCCCTCGTGTACCGGCTTCAACTGAGAGGCGGTATCCGCCCGGTTGCCCTCGTCCTTGCCCAGTAACGGCTCGCGGAAGCTGATCTCGCCGGTTTCCTTGTCCTGCACTTTCATGCGGACCTGGAAGGGCACGATGGAGCCATTCTGATTTCCCGAATTTATGGGAGTTTCAGCTGCTTTGACCGTGTAACAGAACTGGCCCAAGCGACCACGCTACAAGTGCGATAGGCGGGCGCCAGCTGGCACTAGGGCGTGTCATCAATTGAGGAGTATGACGGAAGCAAGCCCCACAGGAGCAGCTGATTGATAGCCTCTCACTCGGTAGATCGCAGCACAAAACACCGGTGGGGCAAAAAGTGGGGCAAAATTCAGAGGCATCCAAAAATCACCAGACATAAAAAAATCCAACCACCGCTAAGTGATTGGATTTTCTAGGGATTTTTGGTCGGGACGGAGTGATTCGAACACTCGACCCCTTGCACCCCATGCCAGTGGTCGACCCCATAACTCACTGATTTTTCTAGCATTACTTAGGGCGCTCGCTGCAACCGATGTCCTACGCTATCTGACGGTTTTCAACGATTTCCCGCAAAAGTCCCTGAGCAGAACCGCCCAGCCCCCTCTTAAGAATCAACAACTGCGACTCTTGTTGCCCCACCATGTTGGGTAATGCGTGGACGACACCTGAGCTTCACTGCCCCCCTGGAAAACGAATCATCAGTAGCCTTACTCGACCAGACATAGGCCTCCCCTGCCTTGAGCTGGGCCATGCGTTCTGGTGTGAGGTTGCCCAATGCAGCATTGGCTTTCTGTATATGCTTCAGCCAAGCTGGCGAGTTGAACTTATGCATGATGATCTGGCTGGATAACTCAATCAGACTCACTGGGACAGACGGCGGGTCTTGGCTCGCTACCAAAATGCTGACGCCCTTGTGGCGCATTTCTCGGACCACCTCGATCAGCCCAGCCACAAGGTCAGGGCTTTCGATGTACTTGTGAGCTTCGTCGAAGACCACCAGCTTGTTGAAGCTGCGCCCATCGATCCGCGCGTCGGCAAACAACTGCAGGAGCACAACGAACAGCCCGAGAGCCTCGTCCTTCTCGATGAACTCGTCCCGCAGGTCTACGATGATTAGCCGGCCAGGCTTCACTACATCGGTGAGTGAGGTAGCGTCGTTGATGTACTCGGCGGCCAAGTCGAGGCGCATCCGAGCCAGTTCCTTGAGGTGATCGGGAACCGACGACGCATCAATTCCCGCGCGCAAGCCCTCAAGGGTAATGTCATCGCGCATCGCCTTCATGATGCGCATGATCTGGCGGATATAGGTGGCCTGATTGCCCACAGCACCCATCAAGAATTTCCAGTGCGACGCCTTCAACTCCGATGCAGAGAACTGCAAAGGCTGCACCTCGATATCCGGGTACTCGGCCTGCCGCTCTTCGATCTTGTCTGCTGGCACGAGGAGCAAGACATCTGCGAGCGCCTTCGGCTCTGCGCCATAGACCTCTTTCAACGCGCGAACCTGGTCTTCCACGCTGTTTGCCCCCACCATCGACGTGAACTCGGGCTTATAGTCCATGGTCGGGCTGTAGTGGAAGATCACTGTGGACAGCGGTTCGGGCAAGCAATTGATACCTGGGATCGCCAACGAGGCCATCTCTGCAACGCAGCCCAAGGTATAGCTCTTTCCGCCGCCCTGTACACCGAACAGGCTGATGGTGTGGGTCTGATTGAGGTCTAGCGCCACCTTGCGCCCCGACACCTCGCCAAGCAGGCCGTACTGTGGTGTTGCTCCGGTAGCCCCAAGCATAATGTCGAAGGCAACGCGGCCATCAGGACTCGCGCTTTCTTGCGACTGGGATCGCGCAGCAGAGTTGCCCTCAGAAGAGACCATTTCTCGAGTCTGGACTGACACAGATGTTTGTGCCTTGATCGAAGTCAGAGCCGGCTCATCCGCCGGAGATGGTGCTGGTTCAACGGCATCAATTGGAGGCTGAACGGTTGCAATCGGCTGGAGAGCAGCCTGCAGTGCGGAAGGGAGTTCAAGCTCTCGTGTCTGCACACTGGGAACCAGTTCGGGCTGCCTGTAGGTAACTCGCGGGCTGTCGTCCCATGCGAGCGTTCGATCACGCGGAGGGCTGAGGAAAGCTGCAGTCTCGAATGTGGGAACGGCAGGTGCTAATTCCCTGCGACGGAGCAGTTCCTGGGTCACCTCTCGTGCCGCGTCGCCGGACCGAGCGAACTGGACGCTGGCAATCGTCTCGGTGTCCATCACGGCAGACTCCACCAACTGCCGGATCAGATCGCTACCAATTCGATAGAACTCGATGCCGTTTTCATGCTCGGCTGGTTCAGTACCGGGCTTGCTGAAGTCAAACACCACGGCGCTTCGCGTGAACTTCAGCGTATAGGGGCGTTCATCAAGGCGTCGCAGGAAGTAGTGCGCCTCTTCGGCAGCTTCTGGCAAGACCACGCCATAGCGCTCTGATCGATCCAGGTAGAAGCCCAGCAGTGCAGCCAAATCGCGATTCTTAATGGGGCGGTCAGGCCGATCTACGTCAGCCATCCTGGGGTCGAAGTGATAGGCCAAGACGTGCTCGGACTGAGCGATCTGATCAGCGATGGACGCCTTCAACTGCGCGTAGGCAGCCACATCGCCCACTTGGCTGTAGCACTTCACTTCGACCAGCCGACACGTCACCACGCGGCTTGCTGGGTCGAGGTCGAACAGGGCAAGGTCAGTCCGTCGGAAGCTGACTTCATCACCCATTTCCTCCGCGCTTTGCTTCAACGCCTTGTACAACTCCAAGTGCGCGTCCAACGGCACGACGACTTGGTTCTGGAAAACGCCTTGGTGTTCGAGGAACAAACGCGAGAGCGCCAAGCCCATCGCCTCGGCCCGCTGGGATGAAGAGGACAGTAGCTTCAAGGCCAACCGGCCGGACAACGATCGAAGCTGATCCAGCATCACCAAGGCATGTCGGCCGGTATTGGGCAGTCCGTACTCATCCAAGATGGGGATCAGCAAAGACTCAAGCTCAGCAACGGATCGCGACGTGATCGCCAAACGATGGCTCATCGCGTTCGCCATGTCGGGCGAGTGGTCGATCAGGTAGTCTGGCCGTGTGGCATGCCGGCGATGGTCGAAGAACTCGATCCCCAAGTTCCGATCAATCGTGAGCACCCAATCGCTGACCTCGTGAACCTGATGGAGCATGGCGCGCTCATCTGCGGACAGGCTCAACGCAACAACAGGACGCGCGTGCGGCAGATATTGACTGCGAGCAACCGTCGCCACTGCGACCGAGACAGCACGGGAAACGCCACCCATGAGGTCGGATAACGCCTCCGCACCCTCCAGCGGCTGTGCGGCGCCATGAAGCGGACAACGCAGCCAGGTGATGGACTGCTCGTCTTCCAGATAGTCCACTTCGAAGGGCTGAACCAGTCCATGGACAAACGAAGAGTCATCACTGTCCTGAACATCAACTGCTCGGATTTCCTCTGCAGGGAACAAGTCAAACAAGAAGGACAGGTGCGCCGCATGCAAATCCGGATCCTCACGGAATTCCTTGATCGCACGAATGGCCAGTCGCAGCTTGGGGTGCAAATGACTGTTGGTCGGCGTCGAAAAGGCGTCTGCCTCCTTGGCGCTGGTTCCCGAATCTGGCGACAAGAGTTCCAGCAACGCTTCCCCGGTCGAAGGTGCTGCAGGGTCAAGCACGAAGAGCCGGATGTCGTAACGCAGATCGGCGAAATCAGGATGTCGCTGGAGTGCCATCAGCACCTCGGCCATTGCGCCTGCGCGCCCCGCGTTGAAGGCGTTGATCGTCAGCGTCTCCACATACGGGTGCTGGACCAGATAACGCTGCACGCGCGCGGCAAGATAAGCACTATCGATGGTTGCACCACCGATGGCTGGCTCTGGCAAGCCCAAGGCAGCACAAACCTCCCCAATCAGGCCACGAGGGTCCTTCTCATCGGTCGCTGCGTACAAGGACCAGAACGGGTTGATGTTGTCCACAGCCAGCGCTGTCCGCCCCAGCTCCTCACCGAAAGGAACGACCGGAGGAAATGCCGCTGGCGCCAGCTGCTTGATCACCGCGTCACGTGTAGGAACCACAAACACCTTGTTGCTAGACCGGCTCTGCTCCATCCAGGCCTGTCCGAGATGGCTCCACGCGACATGCCAGTTGGCACGCAACGGATGCGTTGGCCCCAGCAGAACAGCATCTCGTCGCCTGCCTTGGTAGTCTTCCAACACGAGGGCCACTGAATCAATGGTGAGCGCGTAGCGAAGCTCATCCATGGCTTGCCGCGCAACGGTCGTCTCGGTAGAGCTGGCACGTGCAAGCGCTGCGTCGATCCAAGCCAGGTAGGCAGAGGCATAGTTCTGTGCCGGTTCCTGAAGGGACAGAAGATCGCTGGCCTGCATGATCAGCCGTTGTTCTCCCTTCAGTACGGCGGCAAAGAACTGCTCCCGCGCCTCTCGGAACCGAGTAACCTCGTCCGAGACTGGCCACTTGAACGTCGTAGTGGATCGCGTGGCAACACCCGAAGCGCTGATCGAAAGTCTCAAGCGGTTAAGGCCTTCGGGGTCTTCAAGAAACGCCCGCTCCAGGTTCGCCAAAAGGCTGGACACCAAGACGTTCGCCTTACCCTCCTTGCCCAGTCGAATCTCCAAGGTCTCGCCGCTGGCTGTGGCCTTGCTACTGCGTTCCACCCAGCCGCAGCCGGTCACAGTAACGGTTCCAGGATCACGATCCTGAGTCACAGCCGCAAAACGTGCACGCAGCAACGCATGCATCAAGCTCGCCTCGCGCGGGACGGCACGCTGTGGTGGTTCGACCTCGACCTCGTCGTCAGTGACAACGTAAAAGAGGTCACTTTCGTTGGGGCTGGCGTGCGTCTCCGCTGCATCAGTGTTGAACCGGATGGGATTGCCCTCTCCGTCCGCGAGAGGAATGCGATCACCGTCCTCGGTCTCTGCATACACCCGCACGTAGTGCCAGCCTTCCTCCCAGTCGATCTTGCCAATCGAAGAGAAAGCAATCGCACCGGAGTCGGTTCCCTTGGTCCAAGCGGCTTTACGCCTACGCAAGCCAGTCGGCCCGTTGTCACGCGACACAACCTCAGCCACAAACCGTGACAGCCCCTCGACCTTGGAAGGCACCGGGTCAACACGGAAAGAGACACTGAACTTCTTGAGCCCGGTTTTTGAGATGGGCAGCACCTTGTGCCCAATCAACTCGGCCAACCGGGGGTCTTCGTTGTCATCCTTCACCACGGGCAAGTCGGGCAGCGCGACATCGCCGATGTAGATGGCGTCCGGGTTGACTCCACCGTCCTCGAACAACCATTTGTTGAACGCAAATGGCCAATTCACACGGTCACGAACGATGGCTTGCGTCCACTCCTTGGGATTGGAGACGCCGATACGGGAGAAGAACTCGCCAAGCTGCTTGCAGAACACGGGGTCCAGCAAGCCCAGCTCAAGTGCGCGAACGCGCTCCGTCTTGGTCGACCATGTCACGCGCTCAACGCACTCTAGGTTGCGCGCCACCCGCGCAGGCGCGCGCTCAGCCTGCTGGAACAGCTCAAAGTCCGGTACCAGAGCAAGCTCAAACAGCGCGGCCCCCATCGCGTCCGGATCAAACTCATTGACCTGACAAGTGAGCAGGTAACGTGCCACGGCAGCGTCATCGGCATACCGCCACCGGGCGTCACGCCGCCGCAATTCGCTCAAGCAGGCCTCTACGGCCACACGCAAGTTGGCAGGAACTTGAGCGAGCAACAGCCCGTTCAGCTCCGCATAGGCGCCATCGATCGAGACCTCCTCGAACGTCGCGACCCCAAAAGAATCTTCCGCTGAGGCGCGCAGGTCATTCGGCACGAACACCAGCAACGGGGGCCGAAGCTCATCGTTTGGCAGCGGGTTCCGCAACTCAACCAGCTTGGTACTGCTGACAGCCATGTCCGGTGCCATTGCTCGCAAGCTTTCGTCCGCCAGCACCACGACGTTCGCTGACGGCACGGCAGCCCGCAGGCCACCTGCCAAGCGAATCATCAGCTCCCGATCCAAGTCCGTGACCCGCATACAATGCCCCAGCTCGCGGGCTGCAAGCAGCTGAGATAGCTTTGGGAGCAGGACTGATTCCAGTGCGGCGTTCAGTTCTTGATTGGTGAGTTCACGCAGTCCCTGACTCATGCGTGCGCTCCTTCGTTTCGTTCTGCAATCGTGTAGCGCGGCACCACGGTCTGGGTCACGTAGGCATCAGACAAATCTCGATAGAAGCCAATCTCGCGCAAGCGTCCGGTAAATGCCTGCACATTGCTGCGCAGGGCTTTCCGTTCGTCGATGGTCGGAGCGCTGAACCCCTCACCGGGCGGCAGCTGATCGATGTACAGCCCATAGCGTTCGCGCAAGAACGACAGCAGGTCGTCGATCCGCATCTCGCCGGTGAAATAGCCCTGATCCCCACCTGGCCGCAACACCGCGATCTGCAGCAACACCTCCAGCAGGCGGCTCTCCAGCGCAAATCGCCGAGGTGCGTTCCGCGCTCGGGTCTGCGCAAGCAGCGCCCCCGACTTGTTCTTCAACATCGTCGCGTCCAACGACTCGATGATGTACTTCCGGTGGAAGGCACCACGCAGAGCCACCAGAATCTCGATGTAGGTCTCGAAGTCCGAGAGCCCCATCTTTGTGATGGCCTCGACCTCTGCGTCAAGGCCCGCATCACCTTCAGACAAGGATTCCAGCAGCCCGGCCAGCCGCTCACCAAAGAACTTGTCCCGCTCTTCCGCGAACGGCTCGCCTTGTAGACCGTAGAGTTCGCCGACCGAGAACACGGAATTCAAGGGCCGGATCAGCTTGCCTCTCCGAACGAGGTGCTCAGAGAATTCGTCCAGCTTCTTGGCGACGAAGTACGCTTGCACAAAGCCAGGGATGCGCCGGTAGTAGCCATCTGCGCTGCGCTCTGCCAGCGCTGCGGTTGCGGACTCTGCGCTACCCGACAAATCAACGAACAGGCCGAGCTTGTAGGGGCAGTCACCCTGCGGTTCGCGTTGCTCGCGTGGCTTCATGGGGCATGCCGATTCGGCGCACAGCGAGTTGGCTCCCTCCAGCTTCTGCCAGGCAGGCAGCAGCTTCAGCAAGCGAAGGTGGTACAGCGCCAAGTGGAACGACAACAGCACCTTCAGGTACTCCACCATCACAGAGCGCGGCATGAAGGGTTTGTAGAACAACAGTCGCTGGATGTCTTCGGCCATCAGATCGGCTGAGCCAATGCACACAGGCGCGAACCGATCTCCGCCTGCGCGCGTGTCCGCCGTGTCCTTTCTCTGCGACAAGAAGTGCAGCAGCGTCGCCGTCTCGATGTCTGTCAGCGCCTTGTCGTTCAGCTCTCGTGTGAGCTTGTCGAACCCGTCGAAGAAGAAGCCCTTGAGATGCTCGATGGCCTTGTGGCCGGCAAGGTGGCGTGCGTGGTGCAGCATCTGATAGAGATGCTGTGCAGCCCCGTAGTCACGCGAGTGCTTCGGGTTGCGAAAGCGATAGGTATAGCCATGCAGAGGACGCGGCCCCGCCACGGCGGCGTTCTTCTTGCCTCGGTTCACGATGTCCATCAGGTGCGTTTCTACCCAACGCTCCACCATGTCTCGATGCTGCGTGAAGCCCAAGAACTTGTCGCTGGCATCGAGGATGTCATCGACGAACTTGTCCACGGTCAGTTCTCGCTTGTCGCGGAAAACGCTCGGATAGCCCCCATGCTCTAGGCGCTCGAACAAGCCCGTGAGCACCCGATCCATCTCGATGGTCTTGAAGTCGAGATAACTGATCTTCGGGAGTCGGAATTCCCTGTCCTTTTTCTGCAATGCCATCAGTTCCCCCTGGCGCCGCTCTCTGCGGCTTCTTCTTGGCGTGCGCTCCTCACCGGCCCATGCAGCAAACGCATCTCCACGCGGCCATCGTCATGGCGGGCCAAACGGTAGAAGTCGTGCCCCGTGGTGGTCAGCAGAATTTCACGGTAAGGCTGCGCGTTGAGGCTGTTCTTGAACACGCCGAGGCAGAGATAAAAACCCTGCATCTCTTCAACGCTAGGCCGATAGCCTTCATTCAGGCGCACCAGCATCTCGAACACGTCGAGGTTGATGATCAGCTCGCTGCTGATGGCCCCTGCGCCCTGGCCTTGGTACTTCAGCAGCAGACCGGTCGGCAGGTGCTCGACGAAACGTGCCTTGGCCGCAAAGTCCTGTACCTCCAGCCCGAAGCCCTCCACGGGGAAAAGCCGATAGCTGCGGACCGTGCCGTGTTCAACCTGCCGCAACTGCAAGGCCAGGCTGGCTCCCAGCCGCTCCGGGCGCTGCAACCCCTCCCCTCGGTTGATGGCATGCAGGATTTCGCTCGTGAGTTCGTCGATGGGCATTTCGCCGCGGACAATCTCCACCATGCGCTTGGCAGAGCGATAGGGCAGCATCTTTTCCCAGCTGGCGTCACGCCGCTCAAAGAAATGCTTGCGACGTGCCATGGCCACATACTCGCGATGCTTGCGTGCCCGTTGGCGGACTGACGAGTCAGAAACGCCACGCGGCAGGTCGCCGAACAGGCGCTTCAACACCTCGAAGTCAAACTGCCCTCGGCGCTCGAAGCGGAACAGGGCCCGGTCATCCGGCTGAACAAAGTCCAGCCCTCGGTCGAAGCGGGGGTCTTCCTGCTTGCCTACATCCAGGTCGCTCAGCAGCGTCAACAGTCGGTCTGAGGTGGCTTGCCCGCCACCCATCCAGCTGTTGAAGTAGAAGCTCCGTGCCACGTCATCGTGCTTGCCCGATGCGTACAGCGCATGAATCTCGCTGCAGTCGCGGTTACCAATCAGCATGAACGACAGCGCTGAACGCAGGTCGCGCATCGTGATGTGCAAGCGCCCGCGCAAGTGCGCCATCGTGTAGAGCGTCTTGAGGCGTTCCAGCAAGCGCGGCCCGGCGATTTGATCCTGGAAGCTGCGCGCGTTGTGCAAGGCGTAGCAACTGTCTTTCAAGTCACACTGCTCACAAGCGGCCCAGTTCTCAGGGCGGACAATGCTTCGCAGCGTGCGCTCCAGAATCGATCCGCCCTCAGTATTGCTGGCGTCATCGGCCACAACACTGCGCAGGTTTAGGTTCACCACGGCCACGCCAGACTCCGCTTCCCCGGTGGCAAAGGCGCGCCGAACCAGGGCCGTGATTGCCGGGAAATCTCGTTCATGTGCGGCCAGGAAGTCCACCAAACGGCCCTCGTTGATCGCAATCAGTCGCGTTTCTTGGGGCCTCCAGGACGCTGCGTTGTTGCCCTTGAACGGGGCCAAAAAGTCCAGCAACACCTGGTTGTTGTCCTTGTTGCCCTCGTCTTGGCTGCCGTCGTAGTTGATCAGGTAGCGCTTGCCCTCCAGGCTCAGCTCGCTGCCGTTTGCCAAATCACGATTGACGGCCCCGCCTCGGGCTTCAACCTCTTTCTCAAGCCGTTGCAAGAAGGCGGTCTTGCCGTCACCGGCGTTGCCCGAAATCAGCACGAGCCGGAACTCCCCCTGCAACACAGCGGGCAACAAGGCTCGGTCCAGCGCGGTGTCCACATAGGCAGAGAACCCAAGCGCGTCCATGCCCCGCGTACCGGCATTGCTGCGGCGGCTTTGGCTGTAGAGCGTCAGCAGGTGTGATACGAACGCGTTGGAGTTGGGTGCCGATTCAGCCGAGGCAGGCTGCCCGCTGCTCACAGCCGTCACCATGGCAGCCAGGCTGACCGTCTGCACTCGACGTGCATGGCGAACTTCTGCCAACGCATCGCGGAAATCCACAGCCGCGTGGAAGCGCTCAGCCCTGCGCGGCGCAATGGCCTTGAGCACCACGCTCACCAGCTCTGGCGCCAAGTCGGCAAAGCCTGACAGCTCGCGCGGATCGGGCGCAGGCTTGTTGATGGGCGGCTCCGTCGTGTCCCACGGGTAGCGTGCCGTCAATGCCTCGTACAAAGTCAGGCCCAGTGCATACAGATCGCGATCCGCGCGCTCGCCGTTGTGCGGAATGACCTCCGGGTCAAAGTCCGGCGGCAGATAGCGCCGCGAGCCCCCGCCGCGCGACTCCTTGTCATCGGCCCGCACCGACACGTTGAAGTCGATGATCTTGGCGCCCTTCTGCGTCCACAGCAGATTGCGCGGCTTGATGTCGCAATGATGGAAGCCCTGCGCATGCAAATGCACCAGGCCCTCAATCACTTGCTTGCCTAGTTCCAGCGCGTCCTCGGGAGACAGCAGGCGGTCATAGATCATGTCGCCGACATCGGCCCCCTCCGCGTACTCAAACACCAGGAAGGGAATGTCGCGCCCCGGAATCACGTCCGCATCCAGCACACGCACCACGTGTGGGTGCTCGGGGATGTGCACCAGGTGGCGGTACTCCTTCTTCAGGCGCTCCAGGGTCGAGTGCCGGTCACTGACGATGAGCTTCACCGTGCGAGCAACATCACCCAAGGTGTCGATCACCTTGTAGACCACACCGAAGCTGCCGCGCCCGAGCTTCTTTTCCACGATGAACTTGTGGGTCAGGCGATGGCCTGCCGCCAAGTTCAGGTAGTCGGTCTGGGCATCATCGACTTCAACGACCTCGGGCTTCGGTGCCTCTGCAGCTTGGCTGGCTGCTTGCGCCACAGGTTGCAGCAAAGCATTCAAAGCGGCCAGCGCGGCAGATGCGGTTAGCCGCTGGTGCTCGTCAAAAGCGCACAGGGTCTGCAGCCAAGCATCAAAAGCCTCGTTCAGCTCCGGCCGCAGTGCCGAGGGCTTGTTGAGGAACTCGCCGGCCCGATCCCACACCGTGGTTGGCTCACCCGCAAATGGGCGCTCTCCGGTGAAGAGTTCGTAGAGGATGACCCCTGCGGAGAAGATGTCCGATGCGCTCGATGCAGCACCCGGCTCCCGGAACGCCTCGGGGGCCACGTATGCTTTTTCCACCAGATCAACAATGTCCGTGGCAATCGTCAGGCTGCGGTCCACACCAGGCTTGGCGAAATCGAAGTCGGTGATGCGGGTGGTGCCGTCCTGGCCGATCAAAATCGCGCCCGGCGTCAGGTTGCGGTGCACCACACCGTGATGGTGGGCATGGGCCAAGGCCGCCAGCAGGTCTTTGGCCACGCGCCACTTCTGGTCCAGCGTCAGTGCCAACTGGGGCCGGGCCATGTGCACCGTCAACGCCTGGCCCGGTGCATCGTCCAGGATCAGGATGAAGGATTTGTCGTCATCGGTTGGGAAAAAATCCCGCGCCGCCACGATGTTGGGATGCAACGGCAGCTTGGACAGCGCCCGGTAGGCATTGGCAATGCGGTTGACCTGCGCCTGGCGCACGTCTTCAGGCTGGTAGGGGTCAGCCTGGTACACCCGCAGGCGGGCCGTGCCACCCGCGAAAGCGTTCTCGGCACGGAACTCCGTGTAGGCCTCCGCCGCCCCGAGCTTTTCTTTCACTTGCCAGTGCCCGAAGCGCTGCACGGCGGAGGCTGGCTTCACCACCTTCAAGGCATGCAGGATCAACCCTTGCTGCTGCAGGATATTCTTGGAGAAGCGCGCCGGAATGCGTGTGGCATCTTTGAAGTAGCGCTCCGCGTCCTTCAGCTTCACCACCCGATCCGCATCAAGCTGCTCGCGGTCGTTCAGATGTGCATCGGGCGCGGTGAGCAGGATGGCGGCATCCACATAGATGTCGTCCAACTCATGTCGCCCCGGATTGGCCTGGGTCACCAAGCCCTTCACGGTGCGGGCGTGGCCGCGCAGCTTGCCCAGCGGCGACGGATAGGGCGCGCGCCCCTCGGGGTACCACTTGTTGCCGTACACATCGATGGTGCCGCGCGTGCCCTTCACGTCGATCAGGTACAGGGCGTGCGGCGTCAGCAACGCGATGTCGATCTCGAAGCGCTCACCCTGCCGCTCGATCTCGAAGTTGTGAAGCAAAACGAAACTGTCTGGCAAGCGATCCCGCAGGTAAGCGATGGCGCTGCGCTCTGCATCGTTGACCGGCTGGCCTACTGGGATCACTTTCGCCATCTCACTCCCCTCCCTGAATTTTCGCTTCGAGCATGTCTCTGGCCTCTTGCTCCCAGACACACGCTTGATCCCTCAACTCACGGGCTCGAATGGCTGGCGCACCAATGTCTTCCCTGTCTTTCCTTGAGGGCCAGGGCACCTGAACTCGCTTGACGCGTTGCTCATCTGTGTGAGGAATGCTGGACCCAGCTGCTTCTCGCGAGAGCAATCGAACTCCATGCTCGCTAGCCAGCAGCGTGAACAGGTAGCCACCGTCGATGTCGTCTTCAGGGACGATCCGAATCATGTTGTTGCTGCAGGAGAACCCATCGAGATAGCTGCCGACCATCACCGAGCGCCCAATGAGGCCTCCCAGCTGACCGGCCTCCTGCACAACGATCATTCCCTTCTTAAGCAGCAGGCGGTATTCCGCTGCGACGCGCTTCATCAAGAACTTGTCTGAAACGGGAGCCAACTCAAACACATCGCCACCGGTGATGTATGGGCTTCCGAACTGGGGATCGGATGCATAAAGCCGCTTGAAGATACCGGGGATAAATACCTCTGCCACATCGCCCAGCCTGCGGTTCCCGCCAGCTGCATCAAATGCAGCACGAGACTCTGCGTTTCTAGCACTGTAGTAGTACCCATCTCCGCGATCCCTGAAGGTATCGCTGGATACTGCTGTAACGTCTGGCTTGGTAAGCGCGGAAACCGGTGTCGGCGCCCTCAGGCCTAGCCTCATATGCAGGCGATTGCGGGCCTCTTGCAGCAATTCCACGGCACGAGAACGCGCATGAGCAGCAGTATCAACTTTTTCAGCAATGGCGGCTTCTGTTCGCGCATCAAACCGGGGGACAGGCAAATCGGCAATATGCTCCGGCTCAATGTGCTGGATGATCGCGCCATAGGTTCCCGAGACCACCAGAGGCACGCCATAGCGGCTCGACAAGTAGGCGTACAGGTAGCCCGCAGGAACACGCTCTGGGTCTGGTACGACCTTCATGATGTGCTGTGAAGACCACATACCTGCCATGTCAGGGCGTACATAGGTCATCCGCCCAATCGTCCCCGAGCAAGTGATCAAGGTGGTACTGGGGCTTAGCTCCAGATGAGCCAGCTTCTTGGACTCCGCATAACGCCGCTGCAGCAGTGGCAAATTAGCGAGATCCGCATTGAGCATGTCGCTGTTGCTGAGGAATGGAACACCGTGACGCGGGTCATCAACCCAAATGCGTGCGAACACTGGGCCGTTGTAGATGCCGCCCGCATGCCCTTTAGTCAATGCGCTCAGCACATCCTTGCGTACCTTGAGCTGCTTCAGTGTGTCGCGCGCCTCCAGTGCGCCTGACATATATGGGTTGCAGTCCAGCCGACGACCACCTTCGTCAAGCCACCCAGACCGAACAATTCGTGCATTCTTAAAGCTTGCGAAGCTCATACGGGGAACCACTCAAGCAATGCGTTCCTGAGGTCCAGAAACGCCGGATCAACACAACCGCCAAGGCCAACCCTGGCGCAGAGCCGCTCGTAGACTGACGAAGACAATGGCTGTCGAGTCTGCCGGAGCAGCCAGATCGCTGCCGCTTTCGGGTCCGTCGGTTTGGCGGCCCCATCAGGCCAGAAACCATGTTGTTTCAGCAATTCGCGCAGGGATCCATTGCCTTTGTACCCAAGGGCGTTTGCAACGTTAGGGTTGTCACCCTGCCAGAGCCAGTTCTCCAGTTCAGGATCGATGGCGATCACTTTGTGCTTGCCGTGCTCCCAGCCGTTCACCGCGAGATTGCCTGCAATGTGCGCGGTAATCTCAGCCCGCTGCTTCCGGTACTCACCGTTCCAATCGCAATCCAAGATCACGATGGCCTTGTCATGCGACGCGATGTACGGGCGAAGCAGTTCATGCGCTCGGGTGTAGACACCTTGGTCATTCCCGAGAGAGTCACAAATCAAGTCGGTTCTTGGATCGAAGTCAAACGGCGAGCAGCCCAGTTTCATGTGCCAATGCGGGTTGCTGAAGAAGCCTTTGACCGCACCGACCATCATGTTGTCGGCCACCAAAATCACGCAAGGTCGCTTGCTCATCATCCAAGCACCCCTGCGGCAAACAAGCTGCCCAAATCGATTTCGCCACGCCACTCCATAAGTCGCGGGTGCTCTTTGCCTCCAACCATTTGCACGCCGCCGCCCTCATTCGGGCGAGCACAGACAAGATGCTCAAGCCTTGCTTGTGCCAAGACGACCGGCGAATGCGATGACACCCACACCTGGCTGTCGTACATGGACGAGAGCGACTGCAAAACGGCCTCGATAGCGCGCGGATGGATGCCGTTCTCTGGCTCCTCGGTCACCAAGATGGCTGGCTGCTTGCTGAGGTAAGGCAGCAGCGTCAGCGTGAGGATGCGCAAGGTGCCATCCGACAAGCCTGGCGACGGCACTTTGAAGTCGCCCTTGTAGCTGACCACGAAGTAGGCGTGGTGATCGTCCTCACGTTCACGCACTTCGATGTCAACGACTTGCGGCAGCGCGGTTTGGACGTGGGCAATCCAGTCGGCATAGCGCTCACTGCGGTAGTCAGCAGGCGCACCTTCGGGAGCCCCCTCGCGCTTCAGCTCCAATGCGAGCCAGGGGATGTTGCGGCCGTTGGAGGTGATGACTTTGGGCTGGCCCGGTGGGCTGGCTTGGCGCATGGCCGACCAGTTGGGCTCCAGGAACACCGCGTCGGTAGTCAACAAGCTATGTAGCCACCGTGCGGCGGGGTAGCCAGCTTCAGACTCGAACAGCACACGCGGCATGGCCAGCAGCGTCTCGGGTAGACCGACCTTGACGGTTTTGGCGTGCGGCGTTTCTGGCTTGAATTCCGACTCGTAGCCAATCTCGCGCTTGAGCGTGAGGTGCCACAGCTTCTTGTTCGCTGCCGTTGCACCGTGAAAGCCCGCCTGTCGGCGGTCTGGCCCATCGGCTTCGGGGAAGAGAAAGAGGTACTCGTAGGCGACCAGCAGCGATTGGTCTGCACCGATGCGCAAACCGATCTCGTAGCGGATGTGGGTCGGCCATTGGCGGCGGTCTTCCTGCAAAGCTTGGCGCGAGCGCTCCGTGCGTTTGCTGGCAAACAAGCCTTCAAGTACCTTTGATTGCACAGCCTCGGGAAGGCGTGCTTCGACAGCCAGTGAGAAGTCGCTGCCGCGCCCGGCGAACACCAGTTCGTTCAGGCTGCCAGCACGCGGCGGCAATTCGGGCCGGCGCTCCATGAATGGCGCGGAGACATTGGTGGCACGCAGAAGATCGCCCAAGAGAACGGGCAGATCGAGCAGCGTGGTCTTGCCAGAGCCATTGGCCCCGACGAGAACACGAAAGTCGCCGACATCGACGCCCAGGCGTTCGAAGCAGCGATAGCGTGTGGCTTCAAGTCGCGTGATCATTTGCTGGGCTCCGGATGTTGGGCGCGGAACTCGGCGTAGGCCTTGGCGATTTCTGGCAGGTCGTCGTCGAGGATGCGTTCCTTGCGATGCAGCGTGCGCACTTGCAGGCCGCCGCCGATGCGAACCTTCTCTTCGTGACTGACATCCACCAGGATTTCTTCGCCGTCAGGGTGGCGCTTGTAGAGCGTGTTGCCACGACGGTCGAAGCCCACCTTCTCGGCGACTGCCATGAAGACGGGGTAGTCCTTCTTCTGACCCAGGTCTTCTGCCTTGATCACCTCTTCTGGCTTGCGCTTCAGGAAGAGCAGGCTGGTCAGGATGTTGACGTTGGCCTCCACGATGAAGGACTCCACCGGCAGGTCGATGCTGGCCAGCACCCAGCAGTGGCGAAGAATCCAGTAACGGATGTACTCATCGCCAGGGTTGCCCAGGATGCCGTCAGGCAAGACGATGCCCGCACGACCACCCGGCTTTAGCCATTTGACGCAACGCTCGATGAACAGCACCTCAGGCGACACAGCAGGCTTGATGGCGTTGGTCATCACGAAGCCATCACCTTGCCGCTCCCAACGGCGAGCCAACTCGTACTGCTCCAGGATGGTCTTTTCGGTGACCGGGATGTCGGAGCCGAACGGCGGGTTGGTCATCAAGACATCAATCGTGCCGAGCGGGATGGCTGCCTTCGCTGCAGGCACACCAGGCAGGTGGCCTGCCGGGAACTCCAGCGAATTCATGTGATAGAGGTGGCCAAGCGAATTGCCAGCCATCATCACGTTCATCTGAGCAGCGCGAACCAGGAAGGGGTCGAAGTCGGCACCAAACAGGTTGTTGGCGGCGAAGTGGGCCAACCGGTCTCGGATGGAGACGAACTCTTCCGTGTTCTCGTCGCCTGCCTTGATGTGCTTCTCTTCGTGGAAGGCTTTATTCAGGTAGTTCAAGGTCTCGACCAGGAAGCCGCCCGTACCGCAGGACGAATCGAGCACGCGCTCATGCTCTTTGGGTGCCAGCATCTTGACCACAAGACTGATGGCGCCACGCGGGGTGAAGTATTGGCCTCGATCTCCACGCAGGTTGGTGCCGACGATCTCTTGGTAGGCCGTACCCTTGGCGTCCACATCGGTGCGGCCAAAGTCGTAGCGGGCAAGTTCTGAGACGATGAAGGCCAGGGCGCGGTCGGACAGGGTGATCTCTTCGTTGCCCTTGAACAGACTGTCGTACTTCTTCTTCACCGCCTCAAAAAGCGGCTTGATGCGCAGGCGGATTTGCTCTCGGCCAGCAACTTCAAACGGCTCGAACGGCCCCACCCAGAAGCGACGTGCATCGTTCGGCTGCTGTTCGTCGTACATCTTGCAGAAGATGAGGTACAGGAACTGCCAAAAGGCCGCGTCCTTGGGCATACCTTCATTGCCATGGATATAGTTGTGGCAGCGACGGAAGGCCGTGCGCAGCATGACCGGATCAGCACGGCGCAGGCGCCCCATGGAGCGCCCTTCAACACTGAAGGTGTCGTCACCTAGGGGCCAGTCGCCAATGGGCTTGAACTTGGTGTCGAAGCGGGTGACTTCCTTCTTGAAGAAGAAGAACTCCAAGCCGTTGGTCCACAGTCCGTAGTCGCAGCTTTCGACTTCGGCCATCACGGTTTCCAGCACCTCAAACTCTTTGCGCGCCTCTTCCGGATCGCGCATGCGATAGGCGCCCTTGGTGCCGAGTTTGGGCTCTTTCTCGACCACCACGGCTCGGTAGAGGTTGTCCACCGTGTGCACCTGGCCGGGCTTGAAGATGGCAATGTCGAGCTTACGGTTCTTGCCCAGCACCTTGACCTTGAAGTCAGGCTCCATATCTTCGGCAGCAATGCCGTACTCATGGATAATGGCACGAGCGATTCGTTGGCGAACGCGCTCCTTGTCGCTGTCTTTTACTGGCTTGCCAGTGATGTAATCAAAGACCTTGCCCTCTTCGAGTTCGCGTTCTGGCGCTTGGGATTCTTGAACAAGGTCACTCATGTCGTTTCTGTCCTGTACGGAGCTCGGCTTAGGCATTGCGCGGCCCCTTTTCGTCGAAGTCATCACTACTGGCAGCGGCACCGCCCTCTCGCACCCAAGCGTCCACGTCGTCCTTCTTAAATTTCCAGAAGCGCCCAACCTTGTGCCCAGGCATACCCTTGGAGGTCACCCAGGTGTAGATCGTATCTTTGGCTACACCAAGGTATTCGGCGATTTCGTCGACGGAGAGCCAGCGGTCGTCCATAAAGGACTCCAAGTAGCAATGTGCTGCCGGAATGGCAGCAGCTAACAGGAGCGTACAGCAATTTAAGCGTGTTTAGCAGGGTTTGATTGGGTTTAAGCAGAGAAAGCCCAACTTGATCTACTTAAACCCGCTAGCCGTGTTGATGGCATCCACTACGCCTGTGACCTTGAAGCGCTTGCCTTTGAACTCCTGATCAGCCGCAACCGTGTTGCGGTCATAGGCCTGGGCCAGTTGCTGGGCGTTGACTGCAATCAGCGGATCGACTGAAGCAACCACCTTGGCCGGCTGGCTCTGGCCGCTCGAAGCAGCGGTCGACTTACAGGCTGGGCGATCACTGGAAGCCATGCCAACCAGCACCAGCGCCAGCGCCAGCCAGGCAAAGCCAATCACCCGGCTAGCGGTGCTGTGGCCCTGTCGCAACAGGAACCAGACGAAGATGATCGGAAACAGGAGAATGCCCACGCCAAACCAGAAGCCAACGCTGCGGATGATCTGAGCCCAAGGTTGGGCTTAAACAGGTGCCAGCTGCTTAGTAGCGATAGGCGCCCCACAGTGCGGGTAGGCTTCAGATCGACCCATGCCAAAGCCACCGCGCAGCAGATCATGGTGGTCAACCTGGATGAACTTCAGCACTGGCTGTACCACTGAATACCGGAAGCCTTTGCTCTATACCCTGTATATCCAGTTGGAGCCGCTGCATTTCCACCCGCCGATCTACGCCACAGTAGGTTGCCATCCTGAAACCTGCGAGCTAGAGTGCGCCCGTTGTGGTCAATCCCACGACCGGGTGTAGCAACCTGAGATACCAAGACGCGGCAGCGTCATAGCGCATGGTCAGGGCTTAGGCACTGTGCTACTGCATTTCTATGGTGGGCCGTACGGGGCAGGCTTTTGCCTGGCCGGTTCCCTTGGTTCCCGGTTTGCTACCCCCGTGCGGTCCGCCTCCATATCGTGTAGCAACGGTTAGCGGCGGCTCCTTAATCGAACCAAGGAGCATAAGGAAAATGCGCTACCCCCTTTTTACCCAAGAGCTCCGCCTTGGGCTTCAAGTCTTGCTGTTCGCCTCTGCTCTGGAGGTGCGCCATGGCTGAGTTCGAAACCTGCGTTGTACCCTTTCCGCGGCGGCCAAGCCCGCTGCACGAATCTGAGCGTTCTACACTACCCTCCGAAGCCGCCGCTGAACTACGCGCGACCATGCTCGGCAATCTGCTGGATCAAATGGCCGAGCCGGATGGCCTGCAACCGGAGAGCCTGCGTCTGCGGATTGCGGCCTACTCGGCCCTAGACCTGCTTGATGAGATGGTTGTGCTCTACCGCCGTGCGCTGTCCGAAGCGCGAGGAGGTATCAGATGAGCAAGGGCGTCATAACCTGCCTTCCGCCGCACGATGGCCATCCAGGCATGGAGATAATCTGGGCGGCGGACTGCAGGCAGGCATTCAACCAAGGCGTGAAGCTGGCCCAGACCTGGCTCGACAACGCCCGGAGCGGCTGGCTCTGGGCGATCATGATCGCCGAACGTGACTTGCTGCCCTGCGCTATCGAAAGACGAGCTTTCGAGGTGGGATTCCTGAGCCGCATCCACCAGCGAATCTATTCGTACAAGTGCAGCGATCAGCAGTGTAGAACTCTATCCCTGACGCTGTAGCTCAAAAACCCGAGCCGGCTTTGCCGGCTCACCCCCAAACAGCCAACTGGCCTACGCGATGCGCTCCCTTGGCAACCGTGCCACCAGCTTGGTGCATCCGTGGTGCTGGTAGCCCCTACGTGGCTCTGGGTTAATGCCATCCCTCACGCTTCCCGCCGCACATTTTGCAAACACTATAAGCGCCGTAGCGCCCGTCTTTATGGGACATAACCCCACCGCAGCGATCACAACCACCCTGTAGGTCGCCGTTTTCCCAGCGATAGAGCAGCCAGCAGTTCCAAGCCAGCCAGAGGGAAGCGGCAATGGTCAACGCAGCACTAGCCGGAAACAGCACCACCCCCACGTTGGCCAGCACAGCAGCTGCAATACTGCCGGCAGGGGCGGCACCGGAGAACAACCCCATTCCCAGCAGCCCCATGAGCGCGAGAAACATCGGCAACCCAAAGAGTTTGAGATAACGCTCGATAGCTGTGATGTTGATGTTCATTGCCGCCCTCCGTTAGCCACGCGCATTAGCTGATGGCCTCTGATTCTTCTTCATCCGCCGCCTCGACTTCCAGTTGGTACCTTGTCCACTCGCGCTCAACTTCCGGCTTTTCCAAGATCTGCTGCTCAATACGCAGGCTTTCCCGGTATTCGTGAGCCCTGGCAGTCATTGTCCAATGTGTTTCAACCCCCAAGGTATCCAATTCCTGCCGAATATCCTCAAGCCCCAGACGGAAAAACTCCTTGCGCGGGTTGACCTTGTTAACCTGCTGCCGCAGGAAATGCCGGTGCAGGCTTTTCTCTAGACCGGGGGCATCGTCACTGAAGATCATGGCATGTACGTCGAACTCAAACGGCACACTGGCGTCACCCAGCTCGCGGATGCGATCCTGAGGCTCGAGGCGACGCGTCATGCCGATCTTGAATACTTCCTCGCCGAACGAGCCGATATTGGAAATTACATACACATGCCCGGAGCGGGTCTGCTGCGCCATGGAGAGCGCTCGCTTGTTCTTTTCCTCGGCCTGGCGCAGTTTCGCTTCAAGCTCTATCAACTTGGCCTCGAACTCGGCACGCTGGACCTCATTGGCAGCCTCAACCTGCTTCTGCACCTTCTCCATGGCTTTGCGCAGCGTATCTTCTTCCTTGGCGGCATCCTTGATGGCACGCTCGTATTCCCGGCGAGCTTTCTCTTCCTCTCGAATCTGCTCACGTAGCCGGCGTTGCTCTTCCCTCTCCTCGTCTTTCAGAGCTTTAGCGGTTACCGCCCACTTCAACTCTTCCAAACGTGCTGCTAAGTAGCTGTCGGTAATACGAGCACTGCGGAAGGCTGCGCCGTTATAGTTGACCAGCGAGAAGGCGTCGCGGATTTCCTGCTCTAGCTTGCCGTGGTTATCGCTCTTGCTCCGAGAGAGAATGGAATCGACCTTGCCGTTGAACGCGTCTACGACAAAGCGAATGGCTGTTTCCTTGCGAGTAGCCTCTACATAGTCACAGGTGGCCGCCAGTCCATTCTTGACCATCATGCGGCAGGTGTCGCGGGCGTCTTTGAGCTTCTGCCCTGCCTCGGTAAAACTGAACTCGTCAGCCAGGTCATCGAGCAGGTTGTAGGTGGGTACGATGTAGGCATCACCATAGCCCTCGATGATGTTTTTCATCGCTTGGGCGGTATTGGCGAACTCTTTGGCGCGGTTCATAGCGGCATAAGCATCACCGGCGATTTCCTCCGCTCTCAGGTGAGCGGTTGTGATAATCCGCTCTGCCTCTTGTCCGGCCGCTTCGATCCGACGCTCTGCCTGTTCCAGCGTATTTCTGGACTTGAGATTCGCCTGTTCGACTGTGCTCCTGGCCGCCTGCTCGGCTTCTAGGCGCAAACTAGTAGCGTCTGACTTGGCTCGTTCCAGCAGGTGCTGCGCATCAATCATGATGGCGTTAGCTGCGGCTTCGACATCTTCGATGTGGGTGTATTTACTGAGCGCTTCGACCCGCTTTTTCAGGGCATCACGGGCTTCGGTGAGCAGGGATATTTCTAGCTGTAGCAGCCTGATCTGAGACGCCTGCTGAGCCATCACCTGCTCTTGCTCATGGATTCTCGAATCCCTTAACGCCTGCTCGGCGACATGGGCTTTACGAGCCGCCCTGGATCCTTGGAAAAGCTTCGCACACAGCAATACTGCGACGATGAGGGCGATGGAGAGAGGCCATTCCATACATCTTCTTCCCTGAACGGAGCGGCTTCTGGGCAAGCCCGAATAGCGGGCATGTAGATGTGCTAATCAGCCGATATATCAGCACACCTGGATAATGGCCAAATGCTTTCAACAGCTCAATAGCTTTTGTGATTAGAGCCTGCGCGCTTCGCTTGCTGGTGGCGCCTGTGAGATCGGTGGAATGGCGGTCTTGCTATTTCCTCTCACCCTATCACGGCGTTCTCGCCGTCAAGGGCTGCATGCGCTTCGCGCATTTGCGGCGGGGCCGGCTATCGCCCCCTGACTGCTGCGCTGCGCCGTGCTTGGCCGGTTCCGGGCAATTCCGCCCGAGCAACTGGAGCACGATCATGCCGCAGCTTTCTCTCGCCTTTGACGCTTCCCTGATGATTCGCGACGAGCAAGGTCGCTATCTGCCTGCCACTGCAGAACAGATCCTGGATGCTGCTCGCAAGGTGATCGATCAAAAAATTCAGCGAGGCGCAGCCTTCACATCTTCGGAGCTGGTCAAGGAGTACCTGATCGCGAAGCTGGGTGGCTTTGAGCACGAGGTTTTCGCAGCGCTGTTTCTGGATGCCAAGCATCGCCTCATCCAGTACGTCGAGATGTTCCGCGGCACCATCGACAGTGCATCTGTTTACCCGCGCGAGGTGGTCAAGGAAGCGCTGCGCCTCAATGCTGCGGCAGTGATCTTCGCGCACAACCATCCAAGCGGAAATCCAGAGCCAAGCCAGGCTGACAAGGTGCTAACACAACGCTTGAAGGAGGCCCTGGCGCTGGTCGATGTCCGCTCGCTGGATCACGTCATTGTGGCAGGCCAACGCACCGTATCTTTCGCTGAGCTTGGGTTGTTATGAACCAAGGGGGCTTAGCCCCCTTTTTGCTGCGCCCTTTCAGGCATGCTCTGCATGTTCAGCCGGTTCCTCTACCTTAGCTGCCAGCCCCACAGTCCAGTGCGCGCCATTCTCTTGGGTCAGATGCAGCAGGTCGTAGGTCCTGATCATGTCGAGCAGACCAGAATGGCCATAGGTGCTTGGCGAGAACGCGGGATCAGTACGCTTTAGGTATTGCCCAAGGGCGCTCAGGGTGACTTTGCCTTCACTGGTTCCGCCTGCAAGTAGAGAAACGGCATCCACCACAAACCTCGGTCGCCGTTTGATGACTGGCTTGCTGGGTTCAGGCTTGGCGGTTTCCTGCTTGGCGCTTGACTCAGCCTTGGTCAAAGGCTTCTCGGTATGCTCCGCAACAGGTTCCTGGAAGTGCTCTTCGCGGCGCCACTCAAAGAACTGGTCGCTGGCGTTGCGCAGTGCATCGGGAGTCTTGGGTTCACCGACGATGCAGACGGTAGCGCCGCGCTCCCTGAGCTTGCGGCACAGGTAGGCGAAATCGGAATCGCTGGTTACCAGGCAGAACGTATCCGCACGGTGATCGAAGAGCGCCTCCATTGCATCCAGGGCCAAGGCGATATCGGAGGTATTCTTGCCAGCTGCATACTGGTACTGCAGGCATGGCGTGAAGGCCAGTCGAACCAAGGCCTCCTGCCACTTGTTGGCCAAGGTCCCATGATTGCCATACCCCCGTCTAAGGACGACGCGGCCGAACTGGGCGACCACACGCAAGGCGTGCTCCAGAATCTCGGGCGATACGTTGTCACAATCCACCAAAACAGCTACACGCGTTTCTCCAGCCGGCGTGAAAACTCCCATCCCTGCTCCTATCGATTGATCCCAGTTGCCTGGGAGGGTTTTGTTCAAACCAGACCCACGAGCCAAAGATGCGCAGGGAGGCATAGGCAAGTCAATGCAGCAGCATCATCTGGGCTAGCTGCGTCAAGCGACCAATCTATGCATCTACCTTGAGCACGCCACAGAATTTACAGCAAGAACTGGCAATAGCCGTCCGAATACCGGCGATTTTCAAGGTAGTTGTCGCGTGAGCGTGTCACGCTGCCTTTGATGTTTGCTGCAGTACCGCTTCCCGCTCCGGGTTCAGGCACACGATTGGTGCCAGCACCCAGTTCCTGATGTTGCCGCTCCAGCGCTCCGGGTGCCGTGCACGCGCCGCCTCGTACAGCTCGATACGCTTGCGCAGCAACTCTTCCGCCTGGCCAGTATGTCGCTGCGCCGGGGTCACGAACTTCAGGGCGCTGTGGCGATGTTCATGGTTGTACCAGGCCACGAAGCTGTTCACCCAGTTCCTGGCCTGCTCCAGCGTGTCGAAGGGCCGCTCCGGCCACAGCGGGCAGTACTTCGCCGTGCGGAACAAGGCCTCGGCATAGGCGTTGTCATTGCTCACCCGCGGGCGGCTGAACGAGGGCATCACACCCAGGTTCTGCATGGCCGCCAGCATGGTCGAGCCCTTCATCGCGCTGCCGTTGTCCGAGTGCAGTACCAGCGGCTGGCCTGCCCGCTGTTCACGTAGGCAGGCCTGGCGTAGCAGCTGGGCGGCCTGCTCGGCGCTTTCACTTTCATGCACCTCGTTGGCCACCAGCTTCCGGCTGTAGACGTCCTTGATCATGTACCAGTAGAAGTAACGGCCCTTGACCGTGGTCGGCAGCCAGGTGATGTCCCAGCACCACAGCTGGTTCGGGCCGTCGGCCACATGGGTCGTCAGCGCTCGTTTCACCGGTGGGCGGCTACGACCGCGCGGATGCTGCTGTTCGGCGTCCTTCAGCAACCGGTAAAAGGTCGACTCCGAGGCCAGCCAGGTGCCCTGATCGGCCAGCCGCGCCACGATCTGCTGCGGCGGCAGGCTGGCAAACTCGGGATGGTTGGCGACCTCCAGCACGCGGCGGCGCTCTTGCGGGGTCAGCTTGTTGGCCGGCTCAGCTCGTTGTGCCGAAGGACGCCGATCCTCCGGGCAGTGCTGCCAGCGCTGTAGGCTGCGCAGCGACAGGCCCAGTTCGGCGCAGGCCTGCGCCCGCCGCGCTCCCGCCGCCACGGCGTCCTCGATCAACTGCAGCGTTTCACGGCGATCCGGGGCGCTGATCATTCGTCCTCGTCCTTCCCCCAGAGCGCCTCGGCTTTTTTTCGCAACACCAGCAGAGCCGCGGTTTCTGCCAGCGCCGCATCCTTGCGCCGCAGTTCACGCTCCAGCTGCTTGATGCGCTTCTTCGCGGCCTTTTCCTCTTCGCGTTCGCGCCGGGTCTTGATCGGCTGAGCCAGGCTGTTGGCCTGCTCGCAGGCTTCGCGCCAGGCGTTGATCTGCTCGACATACAGGCCTTTGCGCCGGCAGTACTCCGCCAGCTCAGCCGCATTGAGGCTGGCGCTTTCCAGCACCACCCGAAACTTGTCCTGGCTCGACCACTGGTCGGCCTGCTGTCCATCTCCCGGCACCACTGCTCCCGCTGCTCTGGCCTGTTTGCGCCAAGCATACAGGGTGGCATCAGTAATGCCTGTCGCTTCCACCAGCTCCGGCACCGTCCGGTTCAAGGGCGGCATCATCTGCCGCACCACCCACTCCCGATGCTCTATCGAATAACGCGCCACACGGCTCTCACTTCCGCCCACCGACCAAGACTCATCGAATCAACTCACACGACAACTATCCTGACGCGGCGGGCTCGTAACGAAACAGGCTCTCCACGCATTATATCTCGTACCCTATCCGTGGGCTGAAAGCCGTACCCATCAAAGATGAAAAAACCGGACCATGCCTTGGCTTTTCTGTGTAAGCGCTTCGCCGGGCGATCGTGCGCAACGGCTTTTGGCCGATTCTGTTGAAAAAATAGCTGCCACTCCACCCCGCCGGAAAAATCGCACTCTCAGTAAGCGTGGGGGCAGGCAGCATGATAGGACGGCTACCGGGAGGACAGCAGCGCCTGTTCTACTCGTTCAATCTGGAAGACCACGTCCCGCCTCAACACCTCTTGCGCAGCATCGACCAGTGCCTGGATCTCAGCGATCTGCGTGCTCACCTAGCCGACTTCTACAGCCCCATTGGACGCCCCTCGATTGACCCGGAGTTGATGGTGCGCATGCTGGTCGTCGGCTACTGCTATGGCATCCGCTCCGAGCGGCGATTGTGCGAAGAGGTGCACCTGAACCTGGCCTATCGCTGGTTCTGCTGGCTGGGTCTGGAAGACGAAGTACCCAATCACTCGACCTTTTCGAAGAATCGCCATGGCCGTTTTCGCGACAGTGGCCTGTTCCGCTGGTTGTTCAATGAGGTGCTGCGGCGCTGCATGGCGGCCGGCCTGGTCAAGGGCAAGGTTTCGCCGTCGACGCCAGCATCATCAAGGCGGATGCCAGCCGGCAACGTGGGGTGGCGGGTGATGAAGTCGATTGGAACGATCCAAAGCTCAGCAGCCGAGCCGTGCGCGAGTACCTCGAAGCCCTTGATGAAGAGGCGCTGGCTGACGCTCTTCCCAAGAAAATTTCGCTCACCGATCCTCTGTCCCGTTGGACTGCTGCTCCAGGTGGCCCGGCCTACTTTGCCTACTCCACGAACTACCTGATCGACACCGAGCACGGCGCTTCAGCAATCGCTATAGCCAGTCCGTTGAGGTAAATATTCCAGAACGGATGAATCTTCGTCACCACACGAAACCCGGCAGGGCCGGATGGAGCAATGAGTCGCTCGCTGTAGACCCGCATGCCTTCGAGCCGGCTCTTATTTTCCTTTGCTGGGCCGCTCTTGAGTTCCGAGTAGAATCCGAAGGCGATTGAGGCGAGCTCAATCGATGCCCAACCAGTGAACCTCACATCCAAGTCGAAGGGCAGAGTGTCGTTATCCCCGTGCGCAGCAATTTCGCGGGCGGCACGTTCAAAGTGCCGAAGTTCTGGCGTGGCCAACTCCGCTTCCTCCCTATTAGATGCAGCAGCAGCGTTCTAGCGCCGCACGAAATTTGTGATCCTTTGGCTAGGCTGCATCGTACACATACCCAGTAGCTACGGGTGAGTCGGTTGCAATGTGAAAAAGGGGGCAAATTGATATATCTGCTTCGGCAGCTTTGGGTCGGTTTCAGCTGGTTCCAGCAGGCAGCTATTGGCCGGTTTCTGCCAGTCGCCAGGTGCAGCTTCGGATCGACATCTACCTGGTGTACACACCCTGCTGAGTTTATCCGCCAACCGCCACAGTCTGCTGTGTTGTCCCAACCTTCTTAGTCCCCGCCGAAACGGTCTTTGACCCCTCCTCTCCCAGTACCGAACCTTTCGCCCGCGGCACATCTGCGTGCCGTGCGTTTTGTCTGGGAGGTTGGGTTCAGGGATGCATGCAACAACGGTTCTGTACGGCCAGGTGCTGGTGGTGTTGGCCATTACCATGTCCGGGGTGTGGGGTGCCACGCAGTGGACGGCTGCTGCGCTCGGCTATCAAGCTCGCCTGGGGGCACCCTGGTTCGAGCTGCTGGGCACGCCGGTGTATCACCCCTGGCGTCTGTTCGAGTGGTGGTTCGTCTTCGATGCCTATGCGCCGGACGTCTTCAACGTCGGCGGCAGCATCGCCGCCTGCAGCAGTCTGCTGGCGTTGGTGGTGGCCATCGGGATGGCGATCTGGCGAGCGCGCCAGGCACGCCGCGTCACCACCTACGGCTCGGCGCGCTGGGCCGATGCGGATGAGGTGCGCAAGGCTGGCCTGACCCAGCCCGCGGGAGTGTTCCTCGGCCAGTGCGATGGGCAGTACCTGCGCCACGAAGGCCCTGAGCATGTGCTGACCTTCGCGCCGACTCGCTCCGGCAAGGGCGTCGGCCTGGTGGTACCCACCCTGCTCTCCTGGCCGGCCTCGGCCGTGATCCACGACATCAAGGGCGAGAACTGGAGCCTGACTGCGGGCTGGCGTTCGCGCTTTTCCCACTGCCTGCTGTTCAATCCCACCGACCTGGCCTCGGCCGCCTACAACCCGTTGCTGGAAGTACGTCGCGGCGCCCACGAGGTGCGCGACGTGCAGAACATCGCCGATATCCTCGTCGATCCGGAGGGCGCGCTGGAGCGGCGCAACCACTGGGAGAAGACCAGCCATGCGCTGCTGGTCGGCGCCATCCTTCACGTGCTCTATGCCGGCCAGGACAAGACCCTCCGCGGTGTCGCCAACTTCCTCTCCGATCCGGCCTGCACCTTCGAGCTGACCCTGCATCGGATGATGACCACGCCGCACCTGGGTGATGCACCGCATCCGGTGGTGGCCTCGGCCGCGCGGGAGGTGCTGAACAAGAGCGACAACGAGCGCTCGGGCGTGCTGTCCACGGCCATGTCCTTCCTCGGCCTATATCGCGATCCGACGGTGGCCGAGGTCACCTCGCGCTGCGACTGGCGCATCGCCGACCTGATCTCGGCCGAGCATCCGGTGTCGTTGTATCTGGTGGTGCCGCCCTCGGATATCAGCCGCACCAAGCCGCTGATCCGCCTGATCCTCAATCAGGTCGGGCGGCGCCTGACCGAGTCGCTCGACGGCTCCGACGGCATCGAGCGGAGGCACAAGCTGCTGCTGATGCTCGATGAGTTTCCGGCGCTGGGACGGCTGGATTTCTTCGAGACAGCCCTGGCCTTCATGGCCGGCTACGGGCTGCGCGCCTTCCTGATCTCGCAATCACTGAACCAGATCGACAAGGCCTACGGCCAGAACCACTCGATCCTCGACAACTGCCATGTGCGGGTGACCTTCGCCACCAACGACGAACGTACTGCCAAGCGCATCTCCGAGACCCTCGGCACTGCCACCGAACTGCGCGCGCAGCGCAACTATGCCGGCCACCGTCTGGCGCCCTGGCTGGGCCATCTGATGGTGTCGCGCCAAGAAACCGCACGTCCGCTGCTAACTCCGGGCGAGGTGATGCAGCTGCCCAGCGACGAGGCCGTGGTGATGCTTTCAGGTCTCGCTCCGATCCGCGCGAAGAAGCTGCGCTACTTCACCGACGCCAACTTCCAGAGCCGGGTGCTGCCGGCGCCACGCTTGCAGCCGGGTCGCTACGCCGACACACCGGCGCCGCGCGCGGACGACTGGAGCGGCCTGGCCGTGCCCGTAGTCGTTGACGCTTCGGCAGCCAACCTGGCCGACGACGAGACCGTCGAGGACGGCGGCCCGCGCCGTCAGCCGGAGCTGGCGGAACTCGCCCAGTTGCCGGATCACGACGAGCTGGCCAGCGACCTGCTGCTGCTCGACGAGGACGACGTTCTCGCCCCCTTCCCCACCCAGCCGGATCCGCGCCTGCAACGCGTGGCGCGGCTGGCCGCCCTCGACCCTGACGATGGAATAGCCCTATGAGCCGAGCCCGCCTCAACCTGTTTATCCAACCCGAGCATGCCAAGCGCCTGAACGAACTGGCGATCACCAAGGGCGTGTCGAAGTCCTCGATCATCGCTGCGGCGTTAGCCTCCTGGCTGTCACCCGAGTCCGGCGATCAGCGCGAGGTGACCATGGCCAAACGCCTGGATCGCCTGTCACGCCAGTTCGAGCGCCTGGAGCGCGACCAGCACATCCTGATCGAGACTGTGGCGCTGTATGTGCGCTACTACCTCACGGTCAGCACACCTGTACCCGAGGCTCACCAAGAAGCAGCACGCGCGCAGGGCAAGCTGCGCTTCAGCCAGTTTGTCGAGCAATTGGGGCGCCACCTGCAGCGCGGACGCAGCCTGGTCAGAGACATACACGAAGAGGTTCAGGCAGAGGCCCAGGTCTCGGGAGAGCGTCCATGACTGTCGCCTCCTCCCCAATGCTGAGCGCTGCGGCAACGTCCCTGGATCGCCGCACGCGCATGTTGCGCACGGCGATGGGCCCGCTGATCGCTGCCGCCCTGGATGACCCGGACGTAGTCGAGGTGATGCTCAACCCCGACGGAGTACTCTGGCTGGATCGCCTGTCCGCCGGGCGTTCCCGCTTGGGTACGCTGGCGGCCGGCGACGGCGAGCGGATCATCCGCCTGGTGGCAGCGCATGTCGGCCAGGAGGTACATCGCAACAAGCCGCTGCTGAGCGCCGAACTGCCAGAGACTGGCGAGCGCTTCGAGGGTGTACTGCCGCCAGTGGTGGCCGGGCCGACCTTCGCTCTGCGCAAACGCGCCGCCGGCGTCATCCCGCTACACCAGTATGTGGCCGACGGCATCCTCAGCTCCGTGCAGGCAGAACACCTGCGCGTGGCCGTACGTGATCGACAGAACATACTGGTGGCCGGCGGCACCAGCAGCGGCAAGACCACTCTAGCCAATGCGCTGCTAGCCGAAGTGACCGGCAGCGGCGACCGCGTGCTGGTGCTGGAGGACACGGTCGAACTGCAGTGTCCGGCCCTCGATCACGTCGCTCTGCGCACCAAGCCCGGCGTGGTCTCCATGGCGGATCTGGTGCGCAGCACGCTGCGTCTGCGCCCCGATCGCGTGGTGGTCGGCGAGGTGCGCGGCGGTGAGGCACTGGATCTTATCAAGGCCTGGGGCACCGGCCATCCCGGCGGTATCGCCACCCTTCATGCCGGCTCTGCACAGGGCGCACTGCTGCGCCTGGAGCAACTGATTCTGGAGGTCGCCCTGACCGCGCCGCGGGCGTTGATCGCCGAGGCGGTCAACCTGGTGGTGTTTCTCGCCGGGCGTGGCCGCACGCGCTATGTCCAGCAGATCGCCCGCGTCACCGGCTATGACGAGCGCGGCTATCAACTCACGTCCATCGCCCCCGCATTCATTCCTTCGCTGCCTCAGGAAAACAGCCATGACTGCCTGCCATCCCCGCGTTGCTAATCGTCGTCGCCTCATCGGCGCCTTGTTTCTCGGAGCCCTCTGCCTGGGCGCCTCCCTGCCCGTGCTCGCCGCTGGCTCCGGCATGCCATGGGAGGGACCGCTGCAATCGATCCTTGACTCGGTACAGGGTCCGGTGGCGCGCATCATCGCGGTGATCATCATCATTACCACAGGCCTGACGCTGGCCTTCGGCGACACCAGCGGTGGATTTCGCAAGCTGATCCAGATCGTCTTCGGCCTGTCGATTGCCTTCGCCGCGTCGTCGTTCTTCCTCAGCTTCTTCAGCTTTGCCGGCGGGGCGGTGATCGCATGAACGGCGAGCGCGAGCTCATCCCCGGCTTCGAGGTGCCGCTGCACCGTTCGCTGGCAGAGCCGATCCTGCTCGGCGGAGCACCGCGCAACGTGGCGATCCTCAACGGCACCCTGGCGGCCGTCGTCGGCCTGGGCCTGCAGCTGTGGCTGCCAGGCTTGGCGCTCTGGTTGGTAGGTCATTCGCTGGCGGTGTGGGGCGCCCGGCTGGATCCCCAGTTCCTGCAGGTGTTCGCCCGGCATATCAAGCAGCCTTCGCTGCTGGATGTGTGAGGAGCGCTGCCATGCTGAACCTCACCGAATACCAGCGCCGCCCCGCCCAACTCGCCGACTGGCTGCCCTGGGCCGGCCTCGTCGCCCCAGGCGTGGTGTTGAACAAGGACGGTTCGTTCCAGCGCAGCCTGCGCTTTCGCGGGCCGGACCTGGACAGCGCCACCCAGGGCGATCTGGTGGCCACCTCGGCGCGCCTGAACAATGCCCTGCGTCGTCTTGGCTCGGGCTGGGCGCTGTTTGTCGAGGCCGAGCGTCTGGCGGCGGCGGACTACCCTGACAGCGACTTTCCGGACCCCTTGTCCTGGCTGGTGGACGAGGAGCGCCGCGCCGCCTTCGAGGCCCAGGGTAGCCACTTCGAGAGTAACTACCACCTGACACTGCTCTACCTGCCGCCGGAGGAATCGCGCTCGCGCGCCGCCAGCCTGCTCTATGAGCATCGGCCGCAACGTGGTGTCGACTGGCGCGAACGACTGACTGCCTTTGTCGCTGAGACGGATCGTTTCTTCGACCTGCTGGACGGGGTGATGCCAGAGCTCGCCTGGCTCGATGACACCCAAACGCTGACTTACCTGCATGCCACGATTTCGACCCATCGCCAGCGGGTGGCTGTACCCGAGGTGCCCTTCCACCTCGATGCCCTGCTGGCCAACAATCCTTTGGCCACCGGCCTCGCGCCACGCCTGGGCGAGCAGCACCTGCGCGTGCTGTCAGTACGTGGTTTCCCCACCTCGACGTGGCCTGGCGTGCTGGACGACCTCAACCGCCTGGGCTTCGCCTATCGCTGGTCGACCCGTTTTATCTGCCTGGACAAGGACGAGGCCGAGAAGGAACTGGTGCGCCTGCGCCGGCAGTGGTTTGCCAAGCGCAAGGGTGTCCTGACGCTGCTGCGCGAAGCGATCTTCCAGCAGGAAAGCCCACTGCTCGACAGCGACGCCGCGAACAAGGCCAGCGACGCCGACGAGGCACTGCAGGAGCTTGGTGCCGACCAGGTCGCCTTCGGCTATGTGACCGCCACCGTGACGGTGAGCGATACCGATGCCCAGGTCGCCGATGAGAAGCTGCGCCGGGTCGAGCGGGTGATTCAGGGGCGCGGCTTCGTCACCATCACCGAGAGTCTCAACGCGGTGGAGGCGTGGCTGTCGTCGATCCCCGGCAACGCCTACGCCAATGTCCGCCAGCCGCTGATCTCCACGCTCAACCTGGCGCACCTGATGCCTGTCTCGGCAGTCTGGGCTGGCCCGGCACGCAACGAACATCTGGGTGGCCCGCCATTGGTGATCACCCGCACAGATGGCGCAACACCGTTTCGCCTGGTTACCCACGTTGGCGATGTCGGCCACACGCTGGTGGCTGGCCCCACCGGCATGGGCAAGTCGGTGTTGCTGGCGACCCTGGCACTGCAGTTTCGCCGCTACCCAGGCTCGCGCCTGTTTCTGTTCGATATGGGACGTTCGCTGCGCGCGACGGTGCTGGGCCTGGGTGGCGAGCACTACGACCTCGGAGGCGACGGCGACCTGGCCTTCCAGCCTCTGGCGCGCATCGATCAGCCGGGATACCGAGCCTGGGCCGCCGAGTGGCTGGAGGCTCGCCTGCTGCAGGAAGGTGTGGCCGTCGGCCCCGAGCAGAAGGCCGCGCTGTGGACGGCGCTGGACAGCCTGGCCGGCGCACCGGAGACGCAGCGCACACTGACCGGCTTTTCGGTGCTGCTGCAGGACAACGCCCTGCGCCAGGCGCTGCAACCCTATGTGCTGGGCGGCGCGCATGGCGCATTGCTGGATGCCGACCAGGATCGTCTGGGCAGCGCCGACGTGCAGTGTTTCGAGATGGAAGAACTGATGCACAGCAAGGCGGCGGTGGCTGCCGTGCTGAGCTACCTGTTCGCCCGTTTCGAGGAGCGCTTTGACGGCGCGCCGACCCTGCTCATCCTCGACGAGGCCTGGCTGTTCCTCGACGACCCGCTGTTCGCCGCGCGCATCCGCCAGTGGCTCAAGACCCTGCGCAAGAAGAACGTCAGCGTCATCTTCGCCACCCAGTCGCTGGCCGATATCAAGGACTCCAGCATCGCCTCGGCAATCATCGAGAGCTGCGCCAGTCGCATCTTCCTACCCAACCCGCAGGCGGGCGAGCCGCAGATCCACGGCATCTACCAGGGTTTTGGCCTCAACGACCGGCAGATCGAAATCATCGCCCAGGCCACGCCCAAGCGTGATTACTACTACCAGTCGCACCTGGGCAACCGCCTGTTCGACCTCGACCTGGGGCCAGTGGCGCTGGCCTTCGCCGCCTCGGCCAGCCCGGCCGAGCAGCGTGAGATCGACCGCATTCTGCACGTGTACGGCACCGCCGGTTTCGCCCCTGCCTGGTTGCGTCACCGCGGCCTGGACTGGGCCACCGACCTGCTCACCGCTTATCCCTCGTCACGCAAGGAGTGCCTGCCATGAGATCCCCTGTACACCGTTTCCCCTGCGCCACGCTGCTGGTACTGGGTCTGCTGGCCGTGAAGCCGGCCAACGCCTTCACCGTAATTGATCCGACCAACTTGGTGCAGAACACGCTGACTGCGGTGCGCACCCTGGAGATGGCAAACAACCAGGTTCGCCAGTTGCAGAACGAGACTCAGATGCTGCTGAACCAGGCCCGTCATCTGCAGCGCTTGGACTACAACGTCGTCAGCCAGTTACGCGCGAGCCTGGCCAATACCGAGCGGCTGCTCGCCGAGGCGCGAGGGCTGGCCTACGAAGTGCAGCGCCTGGATCAGGAGTTCAGCCGACTCTACCCGAACGAGTACACCGGCGACGTCAGCAGCCAACGCCTGGCAGAAGACGCACGCGAACGCTGGCAGCAGGGCCTCGACGGTCTGCATACGGCGCTGCGCGTGCAGGCTCAGGTGACACAGAGCCTGGCCGAGGATGAAAGCGCCTTGGTCGCCCTGGTGCAGCAGAGCCAGTCCGCGGGTGGTGCCTTGCAGGCCGCCCAGGCCACCAACCAGCTGCTGGCCCTGCAGGCCAAGCAGTCGATCCAGGCACAGCAACTGCAGATCACCCAGAACCGCGCCGTCGCCCTGGAGCTGGCCCGCCAGGCTGCAGCGGCCGAGGAGGCACGGGAACGGAGGCGTCGCTTTATGGGCAATGGCACGCCTTACACCCCCTACCCCGTGCAGTTCTATCGGTAGGGAGGCGCCTTAATGAGATACCTGAAACTGCTGCCGCTGCTGGTGCTGGTGCTGGTGCTGGTCGCCTGCGGAAAGGACGACAACGGGGTCATGGCTCGGCAAGACGATGCGACTGAGCGCTTCTACTCCGGCTGTGCTCGGCACGGCGAGTTTCTCCGGCTTACCGACTTACCCGCGATACCGCCAAGCTTCGACGAGGACGTGCAATGAACGACGTCAGCGTGATCGACCGTTTCCTCGAGGTGTTCGGGCTGTATATCGACACCGGCTTCGGCCTGCTCGGCGGTGAGGTGGCCTTTCTCACCATGACCCTGGTGGTGATCGACATGACCCTGGCCGGGCTGTTCTGGGCCATGGGTGGTGAGGACGTCAGCGCCAAGCTGATCCGCAAGACCCTCTATGTCGGTGCCTTCGCCTTCATCATCGGCAACTTCAACGTGCTGGCCAAAATCGTCTTCAACTCATTCGCGGGGTTGGGTCTGCTGGCCTCAGGTTCCGGGCTGAGTCATGCGGAGTTTCTGCAGCCAGGGCGGTTGGCCGCAATTGGCGTTGATGCCGGAGGGCCGCTGCTTGAGCAGATCAGCAAGCTCAGTGGTTTTCCAGAAGTCTTCGGCAACTTGCACAGCATCCTGGTGCTGTTTCTGGCCTGGCTGGTGGTGATCGTCAGTTTCTTCTTCCTGGCTATTCAGCTGTTCGTGACCTTGGTCGAATTCAAGCTGACCACCCTCGCCGGCTTTGTGCTGGTGCCCTTTGCGCTGTGGAACAAGACCGCCTTTCTCGCCGAGAAGGTGCTGGGCAACGTGGTCGCGTCCGGCATTAAGGTGCTGGTTCTGGCGGTGATCGTCGGCATTGGCAGCGGGCTGTTCGCCGAGTTCCAGGCTATGCCGGACGAGCCCTCCATCGACCATGCACTGGTGGTCATGCTCGCCTCGCTGGCCTTGCTCGGCCTGGGCATCTTCGGGCCAGGCATTGCCACCGGCCTGGTCTCCGGCGCACCGCAACTGGGTGCTGGTGCAGCAGCCGGTACCGCACTCGGTGCGGCGGGCATGGCTGCGGGTGCTGCTGCAGTCGCCACAGGTGTCGGCGGCGCGGTATTGGCCGGCGCGCGCATGGCACCCGGTGCAGAGCGCTTGGCAATGGGCGGCGCTCGCTCTCTGACAGGAACCTCTTCCGGCGCTGCAGCAAGCGGCGCCCCCGCCGCTTCCGATCCTGCAACTGCCCCTGTCAAACAGCCCGACTGGGCCAGGCGCCTGCAGCGCAGACAACAACTCTCACAGGCCACCAGCACAGTCGCCCACACCCTGCGCGGCGGCGATGGCGGTGGTTCATCACCTGGGCCGCAGATCCGCGACCCATCGAATTCGTAAAGGAGGACGAGGATGCGATTCAGACGTCCACGGGTGCGCTACAGCGACACCCCACAACCCATCACGCCCTACCAGGCCGCGGCACAGGCCTGGGATCTGCGCATGGGCAGCAGCCTGGCGCAGGCGCGTAACTGGCGACTGATGGCCTTCGGTTGCCTGGGCCTGGCACTGCTGATGGCCGGCGGGCTGGTCTGGCGTTCGGCGCAGTCGACGGTGACGCCCTACGTGGTGGAAGTCGACAACCTTGGTCAGGTACGTGCGGTCGGCGAAGCCGCCAGCCCTTACCAACCCCAGGATGCGCAGATCGCGCATCACCTGGCGCGCTTTATCGAGCAGGTGCGCTCGCTATCTATCGATCCGGTGGTGGTGCGACAGAACTGGCTGGAGGCCTATCACTCCACCACCGACCGAGGCGCAGCCACCCTCAACGACTATGCCCGCGCCAATGATCCCTTCACCCGGGTCGGCAAGGAGTCGGTATCGGTGGAAGTCACTAGCGTGGTGCGTGCCAGCGACAGCTCGTTCCAGGTGCGCTGGATCGAACGCCGTTTCGTGAATGGTTCGGCCGCCGGCCTGGAGCGCTGGACTGCGGTGATCTCGCTGGTGCTGCAGCCTCCACGCACCGAGGAAAAGCTGCGCCGCAACCCGCTCGGCATCTACGTCAACGGCCTGTCCTGGAGCCGTGAGCTGGACACTACGGAAGGAGCCAAGAACCCATGAAAACCTCCCTTAACCTCTCAATCTGCCCTCTGCTACTGAGCGTGCTGGCCGGCTGCGCCAGCCAGGAACCGCCAGTGATAGCGCTGGATGAACCGGTAGAAGCGCAGCGCCTGCCGGAGCCGCCCAAGCCCATCGAAGTGGTGGAAGTCCCCAAGCTCCTGGCCCTGCCAGCGCAGCTCAAGCCGCTGCCAGAAACTCAACCCAGCAAACCCGCCAAGGAACCGGCCGATGAGCGCGTGCGGGTCTCGCGTGCCAATCGCGACGCTCGAGTCGCGCCGAGCCACGAGGGCTATATTAACGCCATCCAGGTCTGGCCCTACTCCGATGGCGCGCTGTATCAGGTGTATGCGAGCCCGGGTCGGGTGACGACGATTAACCTGCAGCCCGGCGAAGAGCTGATCACCGTTGCCGCCGGTGACACCGTGCGCTGGATCGTTGGCGATACCACCAGCGGCAGCGGTGACGAGCTACGCACCAGTGTGCTGATCAAACCGACACGGGTCGATCTCAAGACCAATCTGGTGATCACCACCACGCGCCGTACCTACCTGATCGAGCTGAGTTCCACCGAGCAGGCCTGGATGGCGTCGGTGTCCTGGGACTATCCGAAGGATCGCATGCTCGCCCTGCAACACCGCGCTAGCACCGCGCGGGCCGCGGCGCCGGTGGATACCGGCCTGGCGCTGGAGCAACTGCGCTTTCGTTATGCAATCAGCGGCAGCAATCCGCCCTGGAAACCGCTACGCGCCTTCGATGACGGCCGTAAGGTGTATATCCAGTTCCCCGCCGGTATCTCCCAAGGCGAGCTGCCGCCGCTGTTCGTGATCGGCCCCGAAGGTGACGGACAGCTGGTCAACTATCGTTTCCGCTCACCCTACTACATCGTCGACCGCCTGTTCGGCGCGGCCGAGCTGCGCCTTGGCGCCGACAAGGGTGACGTGGTGCGGATCGAGCGCACCGATGGTGTGGCACGGAGGCGCTGAGCATGACGGGTAAGGACAACGACGCAAACGCGGCAACCTCGCTACCGCCCAAGGAGGCGCCGGAGTCGCTGGAGCTGCGCGCCAAGCCTCGCCCGGTTACCCGCCTCAACCCACGCATGCTGGCGGTAGTGGTGGGCGGCCTATCGGCTGCGGTACTAGGAGCCATGCTGTGGTCGCTGCAACCGCAGCAGCGCCGCCAGGGCGCCGAGCCGAACGAGCTATACAACGTCGACCGAGTGGCACGATCCGAGGGGCTGGAGCAGTTGCCGGCAGACTACTCGCAGCTGCCGCCTCCACCTGCGCCCGAGGCACCGCAACTGGGCCCACCGCTGCCCGGCGATCTGGGCGGACCAATCCTCAGGGCCGAACAGCAAGCGCAAGGTTATGGACATGGGCCAGATGCCGCCGAAGCAGAGCGCCTGGCCCTGCTCAAGGAAGCTGAGGAAGCAGCGCAGTCCTCGGTATTTTTCCAGACCAGCAGCGCGCGGAATTCGAATATCGCATCTGGTGGTGGCGCTCAACTCGATTCCCCTGCTCTGGGTATGGCTTCGTCAGGCGCAGTAGCCGCCGCAGGAACACCAACCCAGCAGGAACGGAACGAGGCGTTTCTCAGTAAATCCGTAAATGCACAAATCCGTAATTCTGGATTGCTGCAGATGCCTGAGTCGCCCTACCAGGTGATGGCCGGTACCGTCATCCCGGCAGCACTGGTCACCGGCATCAAGTCGGATCTACCCGGCGACGTGATCGCCACAGTGACCGAGCCGGTCTATGACAGTGCCACCGGTCAGCACGTGCTGATTCCACAAGGTGCGCGCCTGCTGGGCCGCTACAACAGCCAGGTGAGCTACGGACAAAGCCGCGTGCAGGTGGTGTGGCAGCGAGTGATCCTGCCGGACACCTCGTCCTTCCAACTCGACAACTTGGTCGGTACCGACGCCGCCGGCTATGCCGGCCTCGAGGATGGCGTCGACTGGCACTGGGATCGCATTGTCGCCGGCGCGGCCATGACTAGCCTGCTGGGCATCGGTGCCGAGCTGGCGGCACCGACCAGTCGCACCGACGGCGACCGCATCATCATCGCCGGGCGCGACAGCCTGCAGGACACAGTGAATCAGGTCGGCCAGGAGGTCACCCGCCGCAACCTCGACATCCAGCCCACGCTGACCCAGCGCCCTGGCCTGCCCCTGCGCGTGATCGTCAACCGCGATCTGGTACTGCGCCCCTATCAGCCTTTCTCCACTCAACAGAGAACCCCGCAATGAGCATGACCAAGCTGCGCCTCGGCCCACTGCCGAGAACCGAGAACCTGAAGCTGACCTTCACCTGCCCGGCCAACCTGAAGGCCGACCTAGAGCGCTACGCGGCGCTGCACTCGCAGACCTACGGCGAAGAGGTCGACGCCCTGACGCTCATCCCGCACATGCTGGAAGCTTTTATGGCGAGGGATCGGGTGTTCAGGAGAACAAATACACAAACTCGCACCGGCAATTGATAAGCCTGCATCCCCTCCCATCTGCCGTGGTGACAACGGCAGAAAACCCACACACGGTTGAAAACCGTGACCTAATACATCACACTTATCGCCATGATCGTAAGCTTCCGGCACAAAGGT
>ERZ1673730.657-NODE-657-length-38559-cov-37.284776_pt1 | contig 38559 bp, 36 predicted proteins | sample MGYA00580200_ERZ1673730 | MGnify/ENA primary metagenome ERZ1673730 (study PRJEB41218, sample SAMN15661761) | gut metagenome | host: Homo sapiens | place: Canada: London | collected 2015-08-20/2019-03-30 | study: EMG produced TPA metagenomics assembly of...
GTTTTGCACGCTCTCATTACATCCCTAATTTCTTTACTGATCATTATGATCATCCGATATTTGAGTGTGGCGTTCAACTTGTTGACATGATATATTTGCAAAGACGGTTATAAATTCCAGTTTGCTGAAACATCACCGATACCATTGACGTTTTTGTAGAATCTTCAAAACCCACTCGCTATTCCCGTTTTCGTGGCATCTGGAAAGATGACGATTTGCTTGTCAAAATCGGAAAGGAATCAACTGATTCCGGTTTTATAGAAAAATCCTGTGAAATCATATGATTTCACAGGATTTTTGGTACGCCCGACACGATTCGAACGTGCGACCTACAGAGTCGGAGTTTTCAGGCGCAGCCTGATAAAATGCTGTTTTTTCAAGGAACGGGATGTTTTCGCCGAAAACATCCCGTTCCTCTGAATTTTATGAAAAACCATTGAAATCACTCGACAAACCGGCTTTTTGGGGATTTCGGATGATAGTAGTCAAACAGTAGTCACGCTCTGCCGTTGACGGCGCGGGTAATTCAGGGTATAATGAAATTAAAGAATGGAGGCGAGCATATGTGTACCAGAAATCAGGCAGAAGAAATTCTGCACAGCGTCTATCATGCGTGCAGTCCGATTTTCGGGCGCATTCATGACGCCTATCTGTACGGCTCCTATGCGCGCGGCGATTTCAATCCGGAGTCGGACATTGATATTCTGCTGACTGTGGATTTGGAACAAGCGGAGATTGCGAAACACCGCAACGATGTTGCAAAGGTGACCAGCCGATTGAGTCTGGAGCACGACATCACCGTTTCTGTGACCGTCAAGCCGCTGGAGCAGTTCAGACGCTATCAGACAGCGCTGCCGTATTACCGGAACGTCGTTCGGGAGGGTATCCGTTATGCAGGAGCATGAACGAAAGGCTCTGTCGCAGGCGCGGCTGGAACACGCAGTTGAATGCCTTTCCGCGGCAAGAAACTTACTTGAAACAGGAAATTATAAGAGTGCAGCGAATCGTTCTTATTACGCGGTCTTCCACGCGATGCGCGCGGTGCTGGCCTTTGACGAAATCGACATGAAGCGCCACAGCAGCATGATTTCCGCATTCCACCGCTAGTATATCAAAACGGAAATCTTTGAAACACGAATGTCGGAGATTATCTCCGTCCTGTTTGACGTTCGGACGGACAGCGACTACGACGATTTTTTCGTGATCTCCAAAGCGGATACAGCCGCGCAGATCGAGAACGCGGCGTATTTTTCTACTTGCATAGAATCATACCCGAAAACCAGATAAACTTCAAAAAAGTCACGCTGCCCGTAAAATCGGCAGCGTGGCTTTATGTATGTAAACGGGAAAAGAACTGCTCGCGGGCGGCGCTACGGTATGTACGGCTGATGGGAATACGAAGTCCACCCGGCAGCCAAAAGCAGTCGTTTTCCATCGTCTCAATCTGCCGGAAATTGACCCAATAGCTTTGGTGGCAGCGAATAAACTGCAGCGCGCTGTTTGTATCCAGCAGCTCAGCAGGCGTCAACGGCGTCCATTCCTCCAAACCGCCTAGGAGGGTGAGCTTTGTCCTGCGCAGAATCCGTTCCAGACACAGCACCTGAGAGCAAGGAATATTGCGATAACCATGGACCACAGGACAGTGCAGGACCGGAAGCGGCTTTCGCGCCAGCGCCTTTTGCAGTGCTGTCCCAATACGCTGCTCAAATTCGCTTTTTAGAATGAAATACGCGTGTTCTGTTTCATAAACGTCGGTTGCATAAGTCAGATATGATGTAGCGAAGATGATTGCACACTGTGGCAGCACCGCGTTGATGCGCTGGGCAAGATCTATGCCGTTCATTTCATTCATCTGAATGTCAAGAATGGCAATGTCAGGTGCATATCCTTGCGTGCCGATCTCTTGTAAAAATGCTGTCGGCGAGTCGAAGGGCCGCAGCTCCGCTATCTGTCCATTCAGATGGCTGCGCAAAGACTGTGCGAGATATTCGCGGTGCAGCGGTTCATCATCACAAATTGCAATGCTGTACAAGTTGAGCCCCTTTCAGGATCAGGCTGGCTGTAAACCGGCCGTTTTCCGCGTGATACGAGAAGTTGCCGTCATATTTTCGGGCGAGCTCCTGAAAAATCGAAAATCCGATGCCGCGTTCCAGCTCCGGGATGCGGCGTTTTTTTGTCTGCAGCTGTGTGCGGCAGGCGTTTTCCGTTTCGATGGTCAAAAAGCCCTTGTTGACGGCGGCTGTCAGAGAGATCGTTTTGTCCTCACAGGCGTGGCAGGCATCCGCAGCGTTGTCCAGCAGATTTGCAAACGCGATAATGAGGTCGGAATTTGAGATCCCGATGGCCTCTGGCAGCCGCACACGCAGCTGGACACGATATCCCTGTTTTTCCAGCTCCTGTGACCGCGAAAATATGTAGGCATCCACGATCGGGTTTTCACAGACTCCCAGACGCTCCTGTACCTGCGTCTGCGCGGAGACCTCGCTCAGATATGCTGCGGCGTCCTGATATCGTTCGGCGTGAAGCAGCGCCTGCATGGTATAAAGATGCTTGGCAATATCGTGCCGCATGCGGCGGATGTTTTCATATTGTGCGGTGATCGCTGCGTAATGCTCCTTCTGCCGGTCGATCTGCGCGGAAAGGCGGTCGTTCCTTGCCTTGAGCTCGCTTCGCTGCGCCATGCCGCGTACAGCAAGGTACAAAGCTACGTCGGCTGCCATGCAGATGAGCATCGCCACGATCACATATCCAGCACGCGGAAACGTCATCTCGGACAGGCATACCCGAAGCCAACCGAATAGCAGCATGTACTGGCTGAGCGGAAACAGCAGATACAGAGCCCATTCGCGCCCACTTAACCGGTTCCGGTATCGATTCATGAACAGTACAAGCACCCACAGCAAAAACGCATCGAGACTGACGCAGACCATGTAAGCGACCAGCCGCTGCGGCAACGGCTGCAAGGCGAGCCCTTCACGCATCTGCTCCGCCGTAAAAATGATCGAACACGGAACAATATCTGCCATATACATGAAAACGAGGCAGCTCAGCGACACCAGAAGGATACGGTACCACTTGTCATGGAAAATAAAGAAAAGCGGCAGCACAATCACGAACAGGGGATAAACCGCCCGGAGGATTGAGCCGTTTCCCATGAAGTATGGCGGAATAAGCCAGATGAGATACTGGATGGCAAACCCGAGAATCGTGACAGGCATGGAAAACCGGCGCTTTAGCGTACAACAGAACGTAGTTGCCCACATGCCAAATATGAAAGCGTTGATAACCACAAACAGTGGGGAATACTGAACCATAAAATGCACCTCCCTTCGTGCGGATTATGTTGAAATAACTGCGAGCTGTGCAGATAACGTGCTGCATTGAGATAGCTATGTATAATAGAGTCATGAAAAACGTGGATGTTCACGAAAAGGAGCGATGGCTATGCAGGAAAACAGGATACAAAGATTGATTCGAAAACTCAGAGGAAATGGAACGTGCTCTGCGGCCGCGGAAGAAATCATTCAGAAGCTTGAAAAAAAGCAGGCAGAGTTAGGCGAACATGCAACGGATGCACAAATGGTGCAGGCAATTCGGGAATGTGTGTTTGGGGATGACGAAGCCGCGATGGCGCTGCTTCACAAGAGAGATCACGATGCAGAGCTGTTCCTTGAGCAAGCCGAGGCAGATATAACGGCATTCTTTAAAAAGCACGAGCTGCATTATATCCGGCATGCTCCAGAGCGGGCAATCGCGGTTTATGAACTGCCGTTCCAAATGGAAAATGCAATTTTTATAGTACGGGTCATTCTAGAGGCAGAAACAGAGTCGTGCCGCATTGACGCTGCATATCCGTTTTTCGCAGAAAAAACATATGAATATCCACTCTGCAAAGCGATTGCTAAAGAGAACATCCGTTACCGATTTGGTGCGCTGCAATATGATGAACGCAATGGGGAAGTGAGCTTTCGATACAGCTATTCAATCAGCCACGGTGTTTATGAAGATGAACTGGGCCGGAGTTTTGAATGCGTACTGGAAGCGGCCGAGAATAGCTACGCAGTGATTCAAAAGAACTGTGTTGGAAAGTATGAGCGTAATGAGGCGAAAGAGATGCTGAATGAAATCAATGCGCTCGTCAATGATTTGAATAAAACGAATGGATAACCTCTCTGCAAATGAAAGTGAGACAGCAGGCTTTTGATTACGGAATTTTGCTTTTTTACAGCTGGCGCATGCAGAAGTACTACCGCTCAGGCAGCGCAAACAGCAAGAAAACCATCTGATTGCTGCAAGTTATGTCGAAAAAAGTGCGAGATGTGCAGCGCCTCTATTATGCCGCCGGAAAATCACTTATAATTTTTAACGGATTATACTACAAAAAGGAAATGAAAGCAAGGACGACATTGTGCATATTTTCCATATTTGCTAGGAGCACAATGTATAGGGGAGGAAGAGATGGCAGCTGAAACAATTGTCGATCAATCCAATATGCCAGATGGTACGCAAATGCAGAGCGGTCGATACAAGATATGTATGACTCTTGGAAATGGTGGCTTCGGGATTACGTACAAGGCGTGGGATAGTCAGTTGCTGCGGTATGTGGCTGTCAAGGAGTTTTTTCCGGACGGACTTGTCTATCGAGATACAGACTGCAGGGCCGTGCACTGTTTTCGGGAGGAACAGACTTTCCAAAGTGGCAAGCAGCGTTTTCGCCATGAGGCGCAGACACTTGCAAACTTGGACTTTCCGCATATTGTAAAGGTGTATGACAGCTTTGAGGAGAACAATACTGCGTACATCGTAATGGAGTATATCAGTGGCGAGACTTTGACACAGTACGTGGAAAAGCAGAGTTCCATGAACAGCGCCCACCTATTAGAGCTTTTTCTGCCGCTGATGAAAGACCTCGATGCGCTGCACAAACGTGGAATAGTCCATCGGGACATCAGCCCGGACAATATCATGATCACGGAAGATACAGGGACGTTGAAGCTGATCGATTTCGGAACGGCAAAGGATCTGACGGCGTCGAGCGAGAAAAGTAAAAGCCTGAGTGTATCGCATACGGTGGTTCGGATGAGCTATTCACCGATTGAGATGTTCTCGCTCACAAAAAAGTTCCCGACAGCAGATATCTATGCGCTCTCTGCAACGATGTATTTTTGCCTGACAGGCAAGGAGCCGCCAACATCTTTGGATCGGGCATTTGATGATACGCTGAAGATCCCCTCGGCAAACAGCTGCGACAAGAGACTGGAAAATGCTGTTTACAGGGGGATGGCTCTGAGGCCAGAGGATCGATATCCTTCTGTAGAAAAGCTGATACAGGCGTTGACCGAAAAAGAGCCGCACGTCAACAGGCCAATATTGCTTATGATGTTCGCCACCTTAGCTCTACTTGCGTTGACTTTTTCGATTGTCATTCTTCTGATTACCTGGAAGAAAAATCTCCCTGCGAAGCCAAATAATGTGAATGCTTTGCAAGACTACGAGATTTCACAGAATTCTGCCGCTGATGTAGCGGTTACAGAAGATGAAAAAATGTCCTCGAATGAAGATTCTACGCCGTTACAGGCGGAGATTGCTGCAGCGGAGGAAGAATTCGGAGAAACAGTAACGGCCATAAGGCTGACCGGGTCGAGCAGCATGGACGTGTACACATACCAGACCGCCGCGGCGCAGATCGAACCGCGGGCACAGGTGCTGACCGACGGAAAGTACCGGATTTGGACGGATAATACAGGCTTTAATACCTACGTGCTGTTGCCGGACAGCTTGTTCGGACAGGAAAATCCGATGCACTTCCTGCGCGGAACAGCAGTTATGCTCAGCACTTCCGGTGATACATATTTTTATGCCAGCCCAAATAACTATAAAAGGATTTGGCCCGCCGACATCGTTGACGCATTCGTGCAAAAGGATGCGAAGGGACAGAATGAGATATATATCAGACTGACAGACGCAGCTGCGGAGCGGGTTTCCAGTGTATTTGATAATGCGCAGGACAAAACGGTCCACTTGTATATGGATCCGTCGCTGTCATTTGACGGGAAAATTTTGCTCAATGCGTTTGGATACGACAATTTGATCCGGGACGAAGACAATCCTGCGGTTTTCCACTGCTACGGAGATTATGCCCCGTTCGGTGACGCGCAGGTGAAGATTGTGCAGACGTTCATTGACGTTATGAAAACAGGCAATACTGGCGGCGCGCTGGAAAGTAAGATCATCTATACTCCGGTGTGGGAGTCGGCTGCGGACAGCGAGGCGGGTGCATATCAAGTTGCGGCGCTAGATGAACCAGCAATCCGTGCAATGTATTCCTTTAATCGCTCCGGGGAAGACGTGATTCCAGACTCCTGGAAGCCAGCGGTCAATGAACTGAAAAAACGGCTGGATCTGCTGCGTATCCCATATGTTTTCGGGCAGGCAGCCATCGACGACGGGATCATTTTTGTCGAACTGCCGCAGAGTGAGATACCGTATGAGGCACTTGCACTGCTTCCCGAAGGCAAATTGAGTTTTTCCGTCGGAACACCTTTCTGGAAAGCATCTGGCTGCAATTGTACTGCCCTTTCAGACGGCGGAATCCGTGCGGAGATTCCCAGCTGGGCGGATAAAAATGTGCGCCCCGGCTACACAGAGCTGATCAACGAAACCGTCGACAGCCAGCCGATCTATTTGTTTGCGAAAGACAGGAAGGTTCTTCAGGCAGAACTGACCGCATATCCGGAGGACGGAAAGATTGAATTTCGGGAGCTTTTACTTCAGAATGCGGACGGAACATGGGACGGCGCTGGGTTTATGGAACTTCTCGGGTATATCGCGGAGCAGGGCAAATTTGCCGGCGCTTTGAGCAACTTCAGGCTTTCTGAAATAACGCTCATCAACGGCGCAAAGGACGGCTATCTGGTATCTGCCCAGCCAGAAGAGCAGAAACGGCTCCGGAACGCGCTGGCCGGGGATTATCCGGATGTCGAGGTTGGGGTTGTGCGCTCGATCTCGCCGCAGCTCCAGATCTGCTTCAATTTCGACATTGATGCGCAATTGCCTGCCAAAACACTTGAGGCGGCGCAGCGTGTGTATGATCTGATCAAAGACGGAAACATGGATGATGTGACTATCTTCTTCATCGAAGAAAGGCGTGAGGAATGGTGCCGCGCGGCCTTCTATGCCGATTCGTACTCCACACACCGGATGGGGCTGAGTTTTTTTCGCTTCAGTGGTGGACGACTGGAATGCTATGAGGAAGACTTCCGTTCGCTCTACGCTGCCAGCACGTTCATACAAAGCCTTGGGGGTGCACTCATAGAAACTGTTGCCGCGCCTGAAGCTTCGCCGGAGGAATCTCTGACGATGGACGATGCGGGATATTATCTGTTCCAAGAGGATATCTATGGCGTATCCTGCCCATTCCCGGCAGACTTTGCGATCGACCAGACTGCCGCTGGCGAAACGCTTCTGATGCGTGCAAATTCCATGGTCAACCGGAATTACATCGAGGTTCACGGCATGACATTGCCGCAGGCGATGACTGGAAAACAGGCGATGGAGCGTGCAGAAGCAGAACTCGGCGGACATGTGAATTTCCATAGTTACGGCGACAGTTGGTTTGCCTGCTCTGTAGACTCAGAAAACGTTGGAATATACCGCAAAGGGAAGCTCCGTGCGGACGGGACGATTATCGTATGGTTTGATTATTATGTGATGGACAGTGACGATACACATGCGGCCTGCATCGAGTATATCGAAGATCATTTCACATCAAATCTGCAATAAAGAGCTGTCGCAAAGCTTGGCTGCTAACACAAAAACGCGAAGAGCAAGAATGTTGCCTTGTAATCGACAAAACAAACGGAAATCGAACGACAATCAAAGCATGCAAAGAAAGTACTATAAGGAGAATGAACATGGAATTTAAGTTAGCTACATGCCCGGTTTGTGGAAATCACTATTCGCAGGACGACTATGGCACATGTCCGGTCTGTGCAGGCATGGTAAAAAAGCCAGAGGAGATGGAATATATGACAGAAAAATATGAATTTACTGCATCGGATAGCGGCACACTTCCTTTGAGCGGTCCGGAAACAGAGCGCAGACCGTCGGTGGAAACAGAGCCGGGACATACGCTGCCCCCGCAGAGCATTGAAGGGAGGCCATCTCATCATCGACACTCAACGCCGGTTGGCTGGTACACTGGTACAATGCCTCCATATGAGCAGCTTGGCGGGGAGGGGACCGGCACGATGCCGATTATGGATGGCGATGATCAACAGGCTGCGCCTTTGGCTCGCATTGTTGGATGGCTGGTTACGCTGAATGGAAAGAACGCAGGTAAGGATTACAGGATCAGAGGGTTCAACTCCACAATCGGTCGAAGCGCAGAAAACACGATTGCGTTGACCGGAGATGCCACGATCTCCAGGATCGCGAATTGTTCAATCCGCTATTATGATGAAACTAGAAACTTCTTTGTCTACTTCGGCCAGAAGTCTACCAATCCCGTTTATGTAAATGGGGCTCCTTTGCAAGATCACACTGAGTTGCATGCCTACGATGTAATCAGAATTGGAAATACAGAGCTTTTATTTCTGCCGCTTTGCGGCCGCGAATTTAGCTGGAGTGGGGTCAAGGCATGCAGATGAAACGATGGGGAGCCTTCCTGTTTACGGTCTTACTACTGATTCTTTGCGCCGGCCATGCCAACGAGCGTGCATGCTGCCCTCAACAGCGGCGGACAGCGCCGTGTATAGAGCTGCCTGGTAAGCTCAGATTGCAAATCTATGAACAGTCAGCAGGGGAAACGGCAAATTTAGAAGCGCTCGATGCATTTGTTGACGATGGTGTCTCTCTGAAGATAGATCAGCTTCAGGGGGAGACAGAGACGAAGCAAAAGGTGGCTTCCCCACAGCTTGGTAGCTTGGAAAAACAGCTGACACCAAAGCTTAAGCAGCCCTCCGATTGGAAAGGCGCTGCTCCCGACGAACAGGTAGAAAAGGCACCAGAAGGATCAAACGTCAAACCGAAGGACAATGAAAGCTCATTCCGCAATGGTGAAATAGGATGGAAAATTGCATTGATTGCCATTGCACTGCTGGTCATGGCAGAGGGAATGTATATCTTGCTGCGGCTAAAACCCAGCAAAAAAATCCGTCGCGGAAAGATGGAAACCCAAACGATGCAGGTAGCGAAAACACAGTGTCTGCCACAGGAAAATGACCCTGACAGCAAGGCAAACCGTGTTGTGGTCGGTAAGGTACATGCACAGGGTGCAAGAGAAAGCCAGCAAGACAGCTTCTCCGTTGCTGTGGGCACACATCGGGCAGGAGATGTTCTTGCCGTTGTTGCCGATGGCATGGGTGGACTCTCTGACGGAGATAGAGTCAGCCAGACGATTGTTTCTACCATCATGCGTGCATTTTTTTCCGGCGAAAACGTTGGCGCATCTGAACTTCCTGTGCTGCTGACAAAAGCGAAGAATGCAGTCGATCAGTTGCTCGGCCCGGAAAAAATCAGGCAGAGCGGTTCCACAGTTGTCATGGGAATGATCAAAAACGGTATGTTCCATTATCTCAGTGTTGGCGACAGCCGAATTGCGTTATTCCGCGACGGTGAACTTTTTCAGCTCAACCGAAGTCACAGCTATGAACATCAGCTCCTGCTCAAAGCAATCAACGGAGAGAAATCATTTGCCGAGATTTGCACTGACCCTCAAGCGGATCGCTTAACCAGCTATCTCGGAATGGGTCCGCTACATTTTGTGGATATTCCCGCAGCGCCGATTCGGGTGCATCCTGGCGACAAATTCATTCTGATGAGCGACGGAATTTTTAATGCTCTGACGGAACAGGAGATTTCTGCTGCGCTGAGGCGTGATGCGGAAGAAGCGGCCGATGCAATCGATCGCTGGATTCAGGACAAACACTATCGCAATCAGGACAATTACACAGCAGTTATCCTGCACTGCTGCACAGATATCGCTTGAAAAGCAGAGTCAAGAAAGGAAACGGAACATGCTGCAAGTTGAGGCATATTCGGCGATTGGCGGAAGAAGCAAAAACGAGGACAATATTACAGGCTGGCACAAGGGAGATAATATGTGCTTCCTGGTCGCTGACGGCCTCGGCGGTCACGGAGATGGGGATTTGGCATCCAAGGAGGCCATTAATGTCATACGGACAGTTTGGGATGGTGAAATTTCACCTGCGGCATGGGAGCACCTGTTGGAGCTTTCGCACAAGCGAATCCGGCAGATACAGACTTCACGTGCGCAAATGAAAACAACGATTGTTGGTTTGATGATGAACACAGAGCGCGCCGTATGGGCGCATGTTGGCGATTCAAGGCTCTATCACTTTTTAAATGGCCATCTTGTTTTTCAGACGCAGGATCACAGCGCATCACAGATTGCGGTCATGTTGGGCGAGATCACACCAGCACAAATTCGCTCCAGCAAAGATCGTGCAACGCTCATAAAGGCACTCGGTCAAGAAGGACCGACGCCGATGGCGCAGATCCACGAACAAGCTCTCGAACCGGGGATGCACGCGTTTCTTCTTTGCACGGATGGCTTCTGGGAGTATGTGTTGGAAGATGAAATGGAACAGGATCTTCAAGAGTCACACACAGCAAAGCAATGGCTTGAAAAAATGCGGTGCCGGCTGCAATCGAGAGCGTCACTCGAAAACGATAACAATTCTGCAATCGTAGTATGGAAAATGACAGAAGAAAAGAGGAATACAGAATGAAATTGAAAAATATCCGCAAAAAAGTGATTTGCCTACTAATGGCAGTTACCTGTGTATTGTGCCTGATGCTCCCTGTATTTGCAGCCAGCGACAAAAATATACGCAGCGCAGCTAAGGGCGTTGTCCGGGTTCTAGTAATGGATCCGATCACAAATCAGCCGTATGCTACCGGCACAGCATTCGGCATTGGCAGAGCCGGAGAGGCCCCACAATATTTTGTTACAAACAGGCATGTAGTTGATTGCGCCTATTCGTTTTACGACGGAACGATCAATCTAACCGCAATCAAAGTCTATATTATGAAAAGTAGTCACGCCCTGGTTTATAATGCCATCCGGGACACGTATGAAATTGAGTCCAGCCAGTTGATTCCATGTGAAATCGTGTATAAAGAGCAAGAAAAAAATCCAGACCTCGCCATTTTGAAGGCGGCAGAACCGTTTGAAGGCCATGTCACACTGCCGTTGGTAAAGAAGATTAGCGAAAAGGATATTGCGGCAACGGTGTACGCCTTGGGCTTCCCAGGCACAGCAGATGACAGCAACACTGCTGAATGGTATCAGTCTCAGCTGGCCGATACTGCAGATATTACCATCACACGAGGGGTCATTTCCAGGTATGGCTCGATGAAGACCTTTGGCAACTGCAAATATCTTGCACATGACGCAGCTATCAACCATGGTAATTCTGGCGGCCCGCTTGTGAATGAAAAGGGTGAGGTCATGGGCATCAACACCTATTTCGTTCAGCGCCCTAATGATGCTGCTGCAACTTACTATGCATCTTCGTGTGAGTATATAGTTTCGGCCTGTGAAAAAATGGGAATCCCCTTCCATTACGGAAGGAATCGGCTCATGTTGACCGTTCTGGCGATAAGTGTTGCCTTGGTGGTCGTAATTGTAGTAGTTGTGTTGTTCATAGTCGGAAGGAAGCCACCTGCGCCGGAATCTAGTCCTACACCGAATCCGCCAGACACAGCTCTACGCGTGGAAGGTATGTTTGGTTATTATGCTGGCAAACGCTATAAAGTGACAGGCAGCGTGACCATCGGTTGCGGCAAGCAGAACAGCCTTGGAATGCCGGAAGGAACAGCAGGGGTCAGTCATCGGCACTGCATGCTGACTGCCGGCTCCGATGGTGAAGTTCAGCTTACCGACCTTGGCTCGACCTACGGTACGTTCGTCGGTAGCGGTCAGCGGCTCAACACCAACAGCCCAATGACGTTGCATCGCGGCGATACATTCTGGCTTGGCTCCAAGGAGCAGATGTTCCGCATTACCGGAAAGGGCGGTAAGTAACATGGCAGAATACTGTCCGTATTGCATGCGGCAGAGCAGCGGAAAGTACTGTACCTATTGTGGCGGTGAGATTGCTTTTCAGGGAAAGAAATCTCACCTGCCCGTTGGAACACGTTTGATAGGAACAGAAGCACCGTACCTGCTCGGTGCGTCAATCGGGCAAGGTGGCTTTGGCGTGACATACGCGGCGCTGAACTGTGCAAGCGGGGAGAGAGTTGCGGTTAAGGAATACTTTCCAGTGTACTGGTCGGGACGAAGCAAAAATGGAAAGAATGTCATTCCGAAAAGCTTGTGTACCTCATTGTACGAAAAAGGTCGCGGCAAATTCATTGATGAGGCTCTGACGATTAAGAAAATAAAGTACCAAAAGGACCTCAAATCCATCGTCAACGTCAAGGATTATTTTCAGGCAAACAGCACCGCCTATATCGTCATGGAATACCTTGAAGGAGAAACACTGACACAACGGGTCAAACGCAAGGGACGGCTCACAGTAGAGGAACTTTGGTCTGCGTTGCGGCCATTGATGAAAGACATCGGCGCCATGCATGCCCAAAATGTGATTCACCGCGACATCGCGCCAGACAATATCATGGTAACAAAGAGCGGAAGATGGATACTTATGGACTTCGGTTCTGCGCGCAGTTTTCAAAAGACGCCAACAGGCAAGACAAGGTTCATTAAGCCGGGATTCTCTCCCGTTGAGCAATATCAGCAGGAAGGGCGTCAGAAAGGATTTACTGATGTTTATTCCATGGCTGCAACAATCTATTATTGTCTGAGTGGTACAACGCCTGCACAATCGCCGGATCGGCTCTATGAAATCACAAACAATCGTCCGGATCCCCTGAAGAAGTTGACCGAGTTTGGTGTTACGATTCCTATCTCGACTGAAGGAGCGATTTGGAAAGCAATGGCAATTTACAGTTCTGCACGAACACAAAGCATGCAAGAGCTTTGTGACCAGTTCTATCGCGATGCCACAGCTGAAAAAATGACTTGGAATGAAAAGGAAATTTACGGCCGAGATGCCACAGCGGGAATCCCGCTGGCTTTTCTGCCATTTCAGGTCGTTCCAGATGACAGAGCATTGGAAATCAGATGGAAAGGGAAACGGCCAGGTGGCGCAAATTATGTGCTGCTTCGTAGTATAAATAGCGGAAAACACCGTATCATCAGCAGAGGAAATCATACTTCTCAAAGAGATCAAATTCCAAACAAGGCAAAAAGTGTTCAGTATCGACTTGAACTGAGAGACGCGAACGGCGTGATGATAGGAACCTGTGAGAGCGATATTGTTGATCTGCACGAGTGGAAAGCAAGATCTGCTGCACTGCAAAAGCTATTGTTGCCGATCTTAGTTGCAGCTGCAGCGATTTTGCTGGCAGTACTGGTAGTGCTGTTGATCAGCATCATCTGAGAAAGGAGGAACAGGAGAAACCATCGGCGCACAGCCTTGCAGGGCATTCGTGTGATGAAGAAGCTGTCTGTACGGGATGTGCATATGTAAAACCGACAGGTGAGCATGTCTATGGCGAATACGTCCAGAAGAAGGCACCGATGTGCCAGAGAAGAGCAAAGAGCCCCGCATCTGCCAGCGCGCGGTGTGCACTGAAGGAGAATTCAGAGGAACTCAAGCGCGTGGACATAGGTACGACTTTCTGTTCTAAATACTGGAAATTTACTCGAAACGTTTGTTTGGAGACGCTGGTATAAAATTGCATGTATGGCTGCACATAGCAGCGCTAGATCTGTGGTTAACAAGCTGTGGTTTAATATCCAACGTCAAAATCATTCGAGGGACTCACACAAAAGAAACGAAGACGAGAAATGAAAACGCGTATAATCAGCATTTTACCCGCAGTTTGCATAGTCTTTGGTCCGCAACTTGCACTTGCAATTTGCGTACTTAGTATAATCACGAATTAGCGAAACGACCTTGGGAATGGCGATGGCCGGCTTCCCAAGTAATGAGAAGAACCCAAAGGATGCAAATATTAAGGCGCTTTATTCGAAACTGTAATTTGACAATGAAGGAAATTATTATATGCCTGCACATGAATAAGTGCATAGGAGGTGGTCCACACAGCATTTCGTCCGTGTGGGTCGCCTCATATATCCTTCAGTGCATGATACACATCCCGCCAGAGGTGCAGACCGCTGCTGGGGTACCGGCTGCGCAGACGCTCCAGTGCAGCTTTTCTGGCTTTTGTCACGCCATCCGGCGAGAGCATTTCGCGAAGGCCCAGCTCGTCCGCGGACAGCTTTTCGTAGCCGAATACGCCGTAGGTATGGCCGAGAATTGCGCGGTCTTTCGCGCCGAGTGTGCGGAAAAGCTGCTCCAATTCTTCCGTGCAGACCTGCCGGTAAACCTCCTGCTCCGGCGTGAGGATGTGCTGGTCAAGCAGCAGCCACGCAAGCGGATCATCGTCCGGATCGTCATCCGAAAGCGCAGAGACGGGAAGTGCGTTCGTCTTACAGCCAATCAACTGTGCAGCCTTTTCAGCGGAAACGCTGAGCATCTGTGCAACTTCATCCGGAGAAAGGTTTTCCTCTTTGTGCAGCCGCTGTGCCTGCTTGACCCGCTGCATTTCGTCTTTTGGCAACGCCGCTGCACCGAGGTTTGCCTCCAAATAGCGATACATCTTCCCACGCAGAAACGGATGCAGATATGTAGTCAGTTTCCCACGTTCTTCGTCATACTTCTCGACGGAAAGACGCTCACAAAGTTCCAAAGCACCTTCGGCGCACAGCTCGTCCAGCATTTCCTTGTCTGCGCAGCCAAAGCTCTGCGCCGCGTCCTTTGCAACAGAAGCGATGAAGCCCTGCATTTGCAGGTAGAGTTCTTCAAAGGCTGCTGCGTCGCCGCGGAGATACTGCCGATACAATTCTTCATTCGGCATGTGTTCTCATCTCCATGCAGAGCGTCTTCATTTCTGCTTCCTTGGCCGTCCTACGGGCTTACTTTTGCGCTGCACACCGCAGCGCGGATAGAGATTCCTGGTTGCCAGGGATTCGTTGAAGGCTTCATAGGGCATACCGGGCTGCGTTCGCGCTTCGTGGTAAAGTTCTTCTGCCTTTGCCCGCAGGCGCATCTGCTCCTCTGCCGTGATAATGCCGCGAGCTTTATCCTTGTCGATGCGCTGATAGCATCGAGAAAGTGCCTGCGTCAGTGGACTGTCTGCCGCCGTTTCTTTAACGCCGCGCGTCCGGTAACCGAGCTGTGCACAGGAATAGCGCGGGTTATCCGGATTCGGCGAATCGCAGTATTTTGTATGATAGCCCTTTTGCAGCAGAAAGAGCCTGCCGCATAGTTCGCACTTCCGAATCAGATGCCCGGCTTCCAGCCCTTTATAAAAATCCAGCTTGAGAAGTGTTTGCAAATGCTCTGTTTCGTAGTATTCAAAAACCCTGAATTGCCCCGAATCCGGCGCCGTTTCCCGTGGCACAAGATGGATTCTGACATCATCAAAGAGTGTATAATTTCCGGTGCCTTCTATCGGATTGGCGATCCACTTGTGCCGGAATTCCGGAAAGAGAAACCCGTTCAGGGCCGCAATATATTGATTCGGTGACAGATGTTCGAGCGTGGAAAGTGACTCCCGAATAAATGCACGCAGCGTCTGACAGACGGAAGCGACATCCTCAAGCACCTGCGGATAATTCATACAATATGTTTTACACATTTGCCACTTCAAGTCTAATGGCACAGGCGCGATCAGCAGCGCCGGCGTTTTCGCCTCCGGCGTTGGCGGAATGGGCGGATACAAGTTCAGATACCATTCCCGCTGCGTCTCGCTCAATTCCTCCGGATTTTTGATTCTGCCGTATTTCTTCGGATTTTCCAAGTAGTCTTCATATGCACAGATCTGACGTAAAATCTCGTGGTCGTGCGCATCCATTTCAAGTGGATCACCCTCTGCAATCGGCATTTCTGTGAGCTGCTTCGCCTCTGTCAGAATATATGCGTCCGTCTGAATCAGACGAAAAATACGGTGGCGGCAGAGTGCTTCATTCAGGCGGAGCATCTGCTCATTTGCCTGATGCCAGTCGGTCAGCGTGTGTGTTTTTTCATAACGCGCTATACCTTCCATTGCAGATTGCAAGCGGCTGTCAAGCGCTCGGTATTCCTCCGGCGTGATGTTCAAAACCTCTGTTGTCAGTGCTCCAAGCGGAAATTCTTCTCCGTAAATACCAAGCGTTTTCCCTCCGATATAAAACGTGATGGACTGAAACATACGCTTCTCCTTTGGAAACCTGTCCGCAAATGGTTTTTATTTGTCTGTTATTACTCTGAGTGTATCAGAAAAATCTCCATACTACAAGTAGAAAGGTGCGCACCGCAAAAACTGTGGTGCGCACCTTTACTTTTTGATTCGGAGGAGATTTTTTGACAGGAACACACCATTAAAACTGATTTCCATGAGCGAAATCAACGCAGAGGAGGTGCAATGGCTCTGGTATCCGTACATCCCACTTGGCAAGCTGACGATCATTCAAGGCGACCCCGGCGAGGGAAAAACGAGCTTCATTCTGGCGGTCATTGCAGCTCTGACGCGCGGCGAGCCGCTGCCGGAGTGCGAGCAGGTAGCGGAGCCGATGAACGTGATCTACCAGACCGCCGAGGACGGTCTGGCGGACACCATCAAGCCAAGGTTAGAGAGCGCAGGCGCAGACTGCACACGCGTGCTGGTCATCGATGAGGGCAAACGGGAGCTGACGCTCTGCGACGCAAGGCTGGAAGAAGCGATCCGCAGGACAGGGGCAAAGCTGATCGTACTCGATCCGCTGCAGGCGTACCTCGGAAGCGATGTGGATATGCACCGTGCGAATGAGGTGCGTCCGGTACTCAAACGGCTTTCCGTGATGGCGGAGCGCACACAATGCGCCGTCATTCTGATCGGACACATGAACAAGGCGCAGGGCTTAAAATCCGGCTATCGCGGTCTCGGCTCTATCGACTTCCGCGCTTCGGCCAGAAGCGTTTTGATCGTCGGGCGGCTGAAAAGCGGCGATACGCTCCGCATTGTCGCGCAGGACAAGAACAGCCTTGCACCGGAGGGCGCAGCCATTGCATTTGAACTTCATCCGGAGCACGGCTTTCAGTGGAAGGGCTTCTGCGATGCGACCGTTGACAACATTCTGAACGGCACCGGGCAGGTGCAGACAAAGACCATGCAGATGGAAGACGAGCTGCGCAGGTTTCTGACGCAGCCAAGACCAGCCGAGGAAGTCCTTGCGCTTGCAAAGCAGCTCGGCATTTCAGAGCGGACGCTGAAAATCGCAAAGCGAAATCTCGGCATTCTTTCGGAGCGCCGCGCCGATCAATGGCTCTGGCGTTTGCCGGAGCAAGAGGGTAAGGGGGTAACGCCTTGAACGGTTTGCATCCTTGCACCCTTCCACAGCGGGCACCGTTCGCCACCGTGAGCCGCGTGTCGCCGCCGTGTGCGGCTTTCTGCCCCGACAACGAGTGTGTGTGCGGCGCGGCAGAAAAAGCCCACGTTGCACCGACGTGCGCAAAAAACACAAAATCGCAATCCAGCAACGCGATTGCGATTTTGAGAGGAGGCGCAGCGGAATGGACGAGACCTGCCGCTTGCGGCGGGGCGAGGGATATGGAGCTTGTGCCGACGAAGGAGCCAGCATCGCATTTGGCTAGTCGCCGGTGTCCCGGCGTCCTGCCAAATGCCAAATATCGGGCAGAAGCCCATACCCACTTCATGCGAACGGAGGAAAATATGCGAAAAAATAAACAATTCAGCATTCGAATCTCATCACAGGATTTAGAGACTATTCGCCAAAAGGCAGCACAGGCACACATGAGCCAGAGCGACTATGTGATCGCCTGCTGTCTCGGAAAGCGCATCGTCGTCATGGATGGTCTCAAAGAAGTCCTGCGGCAGCAAAAAGCCATCGGAAACAATCTCAACCAGCTGGCGGTGCTGGCGAATATGGGCAAGGTACAGTTCGCCAATTTGGATTCTGCTGCGCAGGAGTTTTCCAAGATCAACATTGCCCTGCGGGAGTTACAGGAGGGAGGTGCGGCGAAATCGCAATCGTCCATTTCGTGAACTACAAAAAGGGTACGCAGACGCGCGGCTGCATGAAAAGCGTGATGCGCTACGTTTCTCAGCTCAGTAAAACGCGTTGGGAAGGTCAACAGCTCGTCAGCGGCATTGGCTGTCAACCAGAAACAGCGTTTGACGAGTTCTTGAGTACAAAGCTGCTGCACCACAAGGACGGCGGCGTGATGTTTTACCACATGGTGCAGAGCTTCCCGAAGGGCGCGGACGTTGACCCGCGCGCAGCACACGAAGCAGCACGCAGATTTGCTGGATATTTTGTGGGCTGCGAGGTTCTGGTCTGCACGCACGTTGACCGCGAACACATTCATTCGCACTGTATTATCAACAGCGTGAATTTCGAGACCGGAAAAAAGGTTCATATAGCGGACAAGCAGATTCAGGAGCTGCGCGTTTGTAATGACCAGATTTGCGAGGAATTGGGACTTCCCAAATTTCAGAGGGATGAGCAAAAACATTCCCGCGGAATGTCCAATGCGGAATACTACACGGCATCTAAAGGTGAGAGCTGGAAGTTCGAACTGATGCGCGTGATCGACGAGTGTATGCGGTATGCCGCCAGCCGCGAGGATTTTCTGGCACTGCTCCGCGCCGAGGGATACGGCGCGACATGGACAGACAGCCGCAAAAACATCACCTACACCACGCCGGACGGTCGCAAGTGCCGCGACAGCAAATTACATATAGAAAAATACTTGAAAGAAAATATGGAGACCGAATTTGGATACAGAACGGAGAATGACAACACAAGAAATGTTGACGCAGCACAAAAAGCTGATGGACGAGGCGCAACGGCTGGAACCCAGCGTGATGGTCACGGAGCGGAACTGGAGCGCGCTGCTCGAAATGCAGGACAGGCTGTTCCGGCAGCAGATGCAGTTGGACACGGACCTGAAAATGCTTCTGACGAAAGCAGAAGCGCAGGAATCTCTGATCAAGATGCAAACGAGCGCAGAAAATTTCGAGAAACAGGCTGGGAGCCTGAACGAAAGGTATTCTTCCAACTGCAAGGCGCTGACAGAGAATACGAAGCTCTCCCTGACCGCGATCCTGAACGATACGAAGAAGCAGCTTTCGGATATGGAGCAGACGGCACAGAAGAAGATCATCACCTGCGCGTGGATCTCGACTGCGGCAGTGATCTTGTGCACGGCGCTGTGCAGCTTGGCCGTGCTGTGGAGCAGATGACGGACGATGCGCCGACGCGCGACGGAACGACTATGCTGCCGCACATCGACAGCAAGCGCCGCAAGAAGCTCCGGCAAAAGAAAACCGCCCTCGGTCATGCCGAGGGCGATCATGAAAATTGGGATATGGAATAACACATGCAGGATTCTATGGCAAGTATGAGCGACAGTCTGTTCGCAGTGAACAGCATGGATTTGCGAGCTTCCTGACGCACCATATCAGTCGTTGAATAGAGAAAAAATATGTGATATAGTTTGTTCAATAAATCGGGCTATGGGGAGGCAGCATGAGATTACTATTTGAGATGGATAAGAAAGATTACGGAAAATGTACACACGCATTTGTTCGCAATTCTGCCAGAAGTATTATCATTGTAAACAACAAGATTGCTATGATACACAGCTTGAAATATGACTACTATAAGTTCCCCGGCGGCGGGATAGAAAGCGGTGAGAAGCCCATAGATGCTATGATACGGGAAACCCGTGAGGAATCAGGGCTGGTAGTTAAAACCGAAACGATAAAAGAATATGGGTATGTCCACCGCATTCAGAAGAGTGATTTGGATGAGACGGAATGCTTTGTTCAGGATAATTATTATTATCTTTGCGAAGCAGAGGATTGTGTGGTTGCGCAAGATTTAGATGAGTATGAATTTACAGAAACATATACTTTGGAATTTGTCGATCCCGAAACTGCGATAAGAAAGAATCGCAATGTAACACAAACCCCTTATAATCATGCCATGTTTGAGAGAGAAGCAAGAGTTCTTGAGTTATTGATGACCGAAGGATTGTTAGATTGATCACTTCCAGTCTGCTGAAACATCACCGATACCATTGTCGTTTTTGTAGAATCTTCAAAATCTACTCGCTATTCCCGATTTTTCTGGCATTGTTGCTGTTACAAAATCTCAGCCGTGCTGAGCGAAACAGGAGGAATCACAACATGGTAAGTATCAGAAAACGTGGGAATAGCTACCTGCTCGTTGCCTCGATGGGTTACACGCCCGACGGACGGCGGCGCAATCCGCAGCAGAAAACGGTTAAGCCGCCCGCGGGTCTTACGCCCAAACAGACGGAAAAATGGCTGCAGGAGCAGGCGATGCTGTTCGAGATGAGCTGCAAGAAGCTGAACCCGGGTATCGCCCGGCCGATCATGCTGGAAAAGTACACGGAAATCTGGCTCCAGACGATTGCGCCGGACAAGCTGGCGAAGTCCACGCTCGTGCGCGAGAAGCAGGATATCGAGCGGTTCAAACCGTACCTCGGCAGCTACAAGCTGGTCGATCTGCGGCCGGAACACTTCCGCAGTCTGTACACAAAGCTGCGGAAGCAGAAAAATAAAGCGACAGGAAAGCCGCTCTCCGAAGCGACGGTCGAGGGTGTCCACAGCTGTCTGTGCGGCATCCTCTCCGACGCGATGGAGGGCGGCTATCTCGATCACAATCCCGCGTGGCGCACCTACAAATACGCAGGACAGAAGAAAGAGAAAAAGATTGCGGATGATGAAACAGTAAAAAAGCTCATTCAGGCGTTGGAGGCAGAAAGCGTCCTGTATGAAACCTACTTCAAGCTCATCATCGCGACCGGAATGCGGCGCGGCGAATGCTGCGCACTCAAGTGGGAGGACATCAACTACGCCGAGCGCAGCATCCACGTCTGCCGCAATGCCGTCAAAACGACGGGTGACGAGATTATCGTCAAAGCGCCGAAGACGAAAGCCGGAAACCGGTATGTGTACTTCTCCGCCGAGATGGAAAGCCTGCTCCGCGAATACGAAGCCTTCTGCGCCGCCGAAACGGAGCGTTACGACCGGCGCGAGCAGACGAAAGACGATTATGTGCTCCGCAGAAAGGGCATGGAGCTCCCGATGACGCCCTCGACGTTCACTTGGCGCTTCAAGAAAATCCTCAAGGCAAACGATCTTCCGACGGACCTGAACGTCCACAGCCTGCGCCACACGGCGGCAAGCCTGTTCATCGCCAGCGGCACGGATGTCGGCACGGTTGCCGGACTCTTAGGACACAGCCAACCGTCGACCACGCTGGATATCTACACCCACGCCTTTGACAAAAATAAAAAAGCAGCCAGTCAGATCATGCAGAGCAACTTGGAAATCTGAGCTCCCTGCTGAAACGCTCTATCCGGTTGCGCTATGCAGCAAAAGCAAGGAATCAAAACATTATCATATAAAAATGACGTGAAATCATATGATTTCACGTCATTTTTGGTACGCCCGACACGATTCGAACGTGCGACCTACAGAGTCGGAGTCTGTCACTCTATCCAACTGAGCTACGAGCGCATTTATGAGATAAACGGCGAAGTGCCGATCATCGCTTTTTGAAAATGGTAGTCAAACAGTAGTCAAGGAACAAGCGGAAAATCGCCCTCACGCCCGAAAAGTCCAGTCGTATCAACGGCTTTGGGCTTCTCTCAGCCGAATGGGGAAGAAACGTCGGAGTCTGTCACTCTATCCAGCTGAGCTACGGGCGCGTATTGACTGGCAATTATTATAGCAGAGGCAACGGAAAAAGTAAAGGGAAAACTGCCGGATGGGATGCCTGTTTTGGCGCTGGAATCGATGAAATAATTTTTTATACGATACATTGACAAAATAGAATAAATTATATTATACTGCGAACAGGAGGCGAGAACAATGAAGTTTCTGGAACTGGACACGCCCGCTCTGCTGATCGACAGGGAGCGGCTGATGAAAAATCTGGCGGACATGCAGCGCTACGCCGAGGAAAACGGCGTGAAGCTCCGTCCGCACACAAAGACACACAAAACGCCCGAGATCGCCAAGATGCAGCTCCGGCAGGGCGCCTGCGGCATTGCGGTGGCAAAGACCGGCGAGGCCGAGGTGATGGCGGAAAACGGCCTGCGGGACATCTTTATCGCAAACGAGATCGTGGGGGAGACGAAGCTGCGGCGCATCGCGGCGCTGACACAAAGCGGCGTCCGTGTCTCCTTCGGCGTGGATACGCCGTGTCAGGTGACGGAGGCGGAGCGGGTCTTTGCGGCGGAAAACGTGACCGTTCCGGTCCTTGTAGAGATCGAGGTCGGCGAGAACCGCTCCGGCATCATTGAGGAGGCGGATTTTCGGAGCCTGCTCGACGTGATCGCGCGCTGCCCGCATGTGCAGTTTGAGGGGATTTTCTCGCATGACGGCAACAGCTACGGCGCGGCGGACATTCCAGCGCTGATGCAGATCGCCGAGGGCGCACAGCGCCGGACGCTCCATTTTGCAGAGCTGGCGCAGGCGCATGGTATGCCGTGCCGGACGGTCAGCTACGGCGCAACGCCGACATTTATGAACCACGTTCCCATTCTTCCGGGCATTACAGAGCTGCGTCCCGGCACATATGCGCTGATGGACGCGTCGCAGGGACATGCCGCCGGCACGCTGGAGCTGTGCGCCGCGACTGTGTTGGCGACGGTCATCAGCAAGCCGACCGATACGCGGACGATCCTCGATGTCGGTGCGAAGGGGCTGACGATGCAGTCGCGCACCGAGGGCATCTGTGCCACGCCCGGAAAGGGAACGATCTATGAGTGGCCGGAGGTACACATCGAGAAGGTCTTTGACGAGCACGCGATCGTCCTTGACCGTGCCTTCCATGACCGCGTTCAGGTCGGCGACAAGGTGCGCATCATCCCGGTGCACATCTGCCCGGTCTGCAATCTCTACGACCGTGCGTACCTGATCTCCGGCGAGCAGGTCGTGCAGGAGCTGGAGATCGCATGCCGCGGCAGACTGCAATAAGGAGGCGCGGCATGGACATCAAGCCCGCGCTGCGGCCGTATGTTCCGCTGGCGCAGATGCTGGTGCAGACGTTCGGCGCAGACTGCGAGATCGTGCTGCACGATCTGGACGATCCGGCACACTCGGTTGTCTATGTGGAAAACCCGTCCGTGACCGGGCGGCAGCTCGGCGCCAGCTTTGACCAGCTCGTCAAAAAGGTCATCCTGTCTGACGACCTGAAGGAAAACTATGCTGCAAACTACTATTTTACCGCGCCGAACGGCAAGCGCATCCGCTCGTCCACGCTTCTGATCAAGGATGCGGACGGACGGCTCACAGGTGCACTGTGCATCAATCTGGATACGACGCAGATCACGCGGCAGATCGATTTTTTGCAGTCGCTTCTGCCGCCGGAGCCGCAGCAGAAGGCAGACGGTGCAGGAGAAGGCGAGGCGCGGGAGCATGTTTCCGTGATGATCGAAAACCTGATGGACGGGATCCTCGGCGACGCGGACGCAAAGAATCTGCCGCGCGAGGCGCGCATTGAAAAGGTGCGCTTCATGGAGCAGAAGGGACTGTTTCTGATGAAGGGCAGCATTGAAAAAGCCGCCGAGAAGCTGGGCGTCAATAAGGTGACGATCTACAGCTATCTCGACGAGGTAAGGGGGAAACGCGGATGAAAGAAGTCAGAATCGAATCCAGGCTTGTGAACAAGGGACACTATGTTCCCGGCATGATCTCCGGCGGGATGCTCTATGTCTCCGGTCAGCTTCCGGTACACCACGAGACCGGCGCGCCGATGGCGGCGGACATCGAACAGCAGACGCGCGATGCGCTGCACAATGTGGAACTGGTGCTGAATGCGGCGGGCTGCGGCAGGGAAGATGTCGTGCTCTGCCGGGTGTACGTCTCGAGCATTGCGCTCTGGGACGCGGTGAATGCGGTCTACGCGGCGTTTTTCGGCAGCCACAAGCCGGCGCGCGTTGTCGTCCCCGCGCGGGAGCTGCACAACGGCGCGCAGGTCGAGATCGAAGCCGTTGCGGAAGTGCGCGTGTAAAGGGGGACGGCGAGAATGGAATTTGTCTGCACCAAATGCGGACGCCGCGCGGCGGCCGATACAAGGAAAGCACACTGCGACTGCGGCGGGCTGTGGGAGCTGGAATTCCGGCCGCCCCGATTTGATCTCGGCGAGGTCGATACGCACGAATGGAGCATGTTCCGCTACCGGCGCTTTATGGCGCTGGACGGCGAGAGCTGGCGCGGCGTTACGATGGGCGAGGGCAGGACGCCCGTTGTGCGGCTGGATGAAAACGTGCTGCTGAAAATGGACTATTACATGCCGACACTGTCGTTCAAAGACCGCGGCGCGGCGGTTCTGGTGGCGCACTGCAAGGCCATCGGCGTGGACAGAGTCGTTCAGGATTCCAGCGGCAATGCCGGAAACTCGGTCGCGGCCTACTGCGCCAAGGCGGGCATTGGCTGTGAGATCTTCGTTCCGGAGGGCACCAGCCCCAAGAAGATCGACATGATCCGCGCGCACGGCGCGGTCTGCACCGTCGTTCCCGGCTCCCGTGACCACTGCGCCGACGTCTGCCGCGCGAAGGTCGAGCAGGAGGGCGTCTATTACGCGAACCACGTCTATAACCCCTTTTTCTACGAGGGCACCAAGACCTACATCTATGAGACCTTCGAGCAGCTTGGGCGCATCCCGGCCAACATCGTGATCCCGACCGGAAACGGAACGCTCTTTCTCGGCGCGATCCGCGCGCTGGAGCACCTGCTGGAGAGCGGCGTGATCGACAACATGCCGCAGATCATCGCGCTGCAAAGCCAGAACTGCGACCCGCTGCTGCGTGCGGCGGCGCATGGCGAGAGCGAGCCGGAGACGGTGACGCCCACGCCGACCATCGCCGAGGGCATCGCCATCGGAAAGCCCATGCGCGGCCATGAGATCCTCTCCCTTGCGAAAAAGCACCATGTCCGCTTCGTCCACGCGCCGGAGGCGCAGATCCTGAGCGCCCGCGCAGCGCTGGCGCGGAAGGGTGTCTACTGCGAGCACACGACGGCGGCGAACTACGCGGCGTATCTGGAATACTGCCGCATTTATGGCCAGACGCCGGACACGCTCATAACAATGTGCGGCGCGGGCCTGAAATCAGATCATTAAAAAGCGCAGACGCATGGGTGCGGCCCATAAAACAGAGGGTCCTCCGTATGGTTACGATCATACGGAGGACTTTTTGTCCGGACGCTCCGAAGGGGGCGTCAGTTCGTTAAACTGGAATTTATGTCAATGCAAACTCAATCTCATCAAGTTTATTTGTTATTGCGTTCTTTCTCCCTGTCTCCTTAAAACCTATTCGACGATAGAGTCTCTCAGCATTTATATTATTCTCAAGAATCCACAGCGTAGGGGTATCCGTACATTGGCCTACTGCGTATAGTAACAATTTCGTTCCATGACCCATGTTTTGCATATCTGGAAGAATATAAAGATCCTCTATTAAACCCTTTGTTACAGAAACAACCCCTATTGGTTTTTCTTCTACAAGCATATAGAGCTTTGTTCCGTTGCTCATCTTGTTTCTCAAATACTCCCGTTGCCGATCTGGCGTATGTGTTTCTATGAAATCAGGAGCACAAAACGCACGATGCGATTCCTTCCAGGATATTGAATGGATGGTTGCGGCTTGAAGAAGATTTGTTTCATCTACAGGTACTATCATCCTTACCTCCACAAATTTCGATTTATTGCATTCGTTTCACCTGCAAACGACACGGTAAATCCTGCGAGCGATCCTAACGCGGCTTTTGTGCGCTCAGGAAGCAGGGCGAAGCGCTCTCCGACCGGACGTCCTCCAGCGAGCGGCCGGTGGCGCGCGCAATACGGGCGACGTCCTCATACTCCGGCTTGCGGCGGCAGACGCCCCAGCCGGAGCTCTCTTTGATGCGCACATCGCCCTGCGCGGTCTGGACGGTATACTGCCGCCGCGAGAGCGTGAATCGGTCGCAGACGGAGGCGCGGACGCCGAGCGTCGTGGTGTGCAGGAACAGCAGGCGCACCATCTCCTCGACCGAATCCTGACGGCACATGCAGGTGAGCAGCACGCCGGGGCGGTTTTTCTTCATGCCGACGGGCGTGGTGTAGACATCGAGCGCGCCGCCCTCAAACAGGCGCTCCATAGCAAAGCCAACGTCCTCCGGCGTCATGTCGTCCAGATTGCAGGCAAGCTCCGTGATCTGCCCGCCCGAGGCGAGCGTCTGCCCCCAAATGGCGCGGACGCAGTTGGCTGCCTCAAAATCCTTCGTGCCCATGCCGTAGCCGCATTTTTCCATGCACATCGGCGGCATGGCGCCAAAGCGCGTGACGAACCGGCGCAGAAGCGCCGCGCCCGTCGGCGTGCAGAGCTCGCCCCGGATGCTGCCGCCGTAGACCGGAATGCCCTCCAGCAGCCGCGCCGTGGCAGGCGTCGGAACGGGAAGAATGCCGTGCGCGCAGCGCACCTGACCGCTTCCTACATGGACGGGCGAGCAGAGCACCTGCTCCGGTGCGAGCATCTCGAACAGCAGGCAGACGCCGGTCACATCGGCAAGCGCATCGAGCGAGCCGACCTCGTGGAAGTGGATCTCGTCAACGGGCACGCCGTGTACGCGGCTTTCCGCGTCCGCAATGGAGCGGTAGACGGCAAGGACATTTTCGCGCACGGTCCCGGAGAGCGCAAGGTGCGAAATGCGGTGCTCGATCTCGTGCAGGCCGGCGTGCGTATGCTCATGGCTGTGGTCATGCGAATGCCCGTGCGTGTGCGCATGTGCGGCGCCTTCTTCTTCGCCGTGCACCAGCACGCGCATATGCGTCCCGGTGATGCCGCATTTGACCGACGGTTCGGCAGAAAGCGTGATGCCGGGAAGACCGAGCGTGTTCATTTTTTCAAGAAATGCTTCCTTTTCGGGCAGCAGCTCATAGAGCGCCGCCATCAGCATATCGCCTGCCGCGCCCATCGAGCAGTCAAGATAGATTGTTTTCATGCGGTCCCTCCTATGTGGTTGATGCGGCTGGCGAGGAAGCCCGCGCCGAAGCCGTTGTCGATGTTTACGACGCTCACGCCGCTGGCGCAGGAGTTGAGCATCGACAAAAGCGCCGCCATGCCGCCGAAGGCGGCACCGTAGCCGACGCTGGTCGGCACGGCAATGACCGGGCAGGAGACAAGCCCGCCGATCACGCTGGCAAGTGCGCCCTCCATTCCGGCGACTGCGACGACGACGCGCGCGGACATCAGCTCGTCCAGATGCGCCAGCAGCCGGTGAAGCCCCGCCACGCCTACATCGTAGAGACGGATGACGCGGTTGCCGTGTACCTCGGCGGTGACGGCGGCCTCCTCCGCAACGGCGTAGTCCGATGTTCCGGCGGCGGCAACGACGATCGTCCCGGGCGCGTCCGGCTCCGGAAGCGCACCAACGATGGCAAGATGCGCCTGCGGCCGGTAGTCCAGCGGCAGCGCGCCGGAGACGAGCTGCGCGGCCTGCTCGGAGATGCGGGTGATGAGAATGGGGCTGACGCCCGCGCCATGCATGGCGGAGGCGATGCCGAGAATCTGCTCCGGCGTCTTGCCCGCGCCGTAGATGACCTCCGCCGCGCCCTGACGAAGTGCGCGGTGCAGATCGATCTTCGCGTAGCCAAGATCCTCAAACGGCGCTTTTTTGAGCTGGAGCTCCGCCTGCTCCACGGAAACGGAGCCGTTTTTCACGGCCTCCAGCAGTTCATGCAGATGTTCGTTCATGGACGTACCTCCAGATCCAGCATAACCGCGCTGTAATTGCGCTTGAGCTCCCGGACGATCTCCTCGCGGTGCGCGAGCACGAGCGGAAGCTGCGCCTCCGGGACTTGGAGCCGCGCGGCTCCGTGCAGAAAGCGGATGCGGAAATCCCGCAGTCCGAGAGAGAAAAGATAGCCCTCGCCGCGCTCGGTGATGCGGAGCGCCTCGGCTGTGATCGGCGTTCCCGTGGGGATGCGCGTGGCAAGGCAGGCATAGGCGGGCTTGTCCCAGGTGAAAAGCCCGGCCTGCTTGGACAGACGGCGGATCTCGGGCTTGCTCAGCCCGCATTCGCGCAGCGGCGAGGCCACGTGCAGCTCGCGCAGGGCACGCATACCGGGGCGGTCGTCTGCATCGTCCGAGGCATTCGTACCGTCCAGCAGCAGCGTATAGCCATCGGCGAGCGCCCGCGCTGCCAGCGTGCCGAACAGGCGGCGCTTGCAGTGGTAGCAGCGGTCGGCGGGATTGGCGGCGACCGCAGGATCGGCCAGTACATCCAGCTCCAGCACGGTCAGCTCCGCGCCGAGCGACGCGCACAGGCGCCTTGCGTCCTCCAGCTCAAATTGCGGCTGAAAGGGCGTCTTGATGAAATAGGGGCGGATGCTGCACCCGGCCTGACGCGCGGCATAGAGCAGATACGAGGAGTCAACGCCTCCGGAAAAGCCGAGCGCGGCCTTCGGATGCTGTGCAAAATACGCGGATAGGGTCATGGAACCTCCTGAAAAACGGAAGAAGGCATACGATCCCCTTCAAAGGATCGTATGCCTTCCTGACATACATAATATATATGGTGCTTGGTGCCGCAAGATTTTTTGCGCAGACGCTTCGGCGTCCTTCGGGCGGTTCATCCGCTCCGCTTTTCAGTGTAGCAGAAACGGGTGAAAAAGACAAGGGCAACACCGCACAATTGCGTCTTCGTGCTTCGACGGATCTTTTCCGCCAATTCTGCGGTTTGGAAAGCTTGAAAGATTGCGCAGCCGTTGGCGACGAAGGAGCCTTACGGATGCGGCATACCCCTTGCGGGTACATACAGTATTCCTGCGCTTTTCAAACCTTGCCTTGACGAAAAACCTCTCGCCGAAGCTGCTTGCGAATGGTGTGGTGTTGCCCAAGAAATTTATAGCAGCCCGCGCAGCGTACCGACCACGCTCTCGATCAGCCCCGCCATGCTCATATCGCCGGTGCCTGCGATATGATTGTCGCAGTGGTTGACCGGGATCAGGATGCGCTTGGCGCGGCTCTGCCCGACGGCGACCGCCATGCGCGGCGTGATCTCACCGAGCAGTGCATCGGCAATGACGATGCCGACCGGCCCGATGATGACATCTGCTGTGCGGCAGCAGACGACCACCGCGTTTTCTCCGGTGGCGGCGTCGTCGGCTCCGGCCTTCAGCATGGCGGAGGTCGCGGCGCTGTTCGTGCCGACGGCGACAATGTGCTGCTGGGGGAAGGTCTTGCGGATGGCGGAGACGACCTGCCGCCCGATGCCGCCGCCCTGTGCGTCAATGACCAGAATGTTCATACGCTTAACGCTCCTTTGCTCTCAAAAAACGCCGCTCCGCTCAATCCAGCGCGTACTGCGAGATCACGCGGCTGATCTGCCCGATGTCCACGCTTCCGCGAAACTCAAACTTCGCAGTAAAGCCGTTTGAGAACATCAAAAGCAGCTCCGTATCGGAGAACAGCTCCATGAAGCCCGGCGTCTGGATGGTGAAAAACTGCACCTTGGAGTAGGGGAGGGTCGTAAAGGATTTCCGCTTGCCGGTCACGCCCTGCACATCGATGGCAATGATGCGCTTGTTTGTAAAGACGAGCTGATCGCGCACGGTCTGAAACGCGGAAACGATCACCTCGCCGCCGATGAGCAGACCGTTTACATCGGCACGCACGGATTCGGGCTTGATGGCGCGGAGATTCCACACGGAGTCTTCATTAAAATTGATCGGCATCTCGGTTCCTCCTTAGGGCGGCGCAGAGCCTGCACCGCGGCTGTCAGATGATAAAAAATCAGAGCAAAGCGAACTTTGCTCTGATTGGTGCGAGAGATGAGACTTGAACTCACACGACGGTTGCCACACGCACCTCAAACGTGCCTGTCTACCTATTCCAGCACTCTCGCATATTATGCTGCACTTGCTCAGTGCCAGATTATTATAATCGCCATTGCTCGATTTGTCAACCCATATTTTTAAAAAGTGAGATCCTGCGGGCGAGATTTTCTCTTGCGTAACGGCGCGGCATCTGTTATAATACACAAAGTATGTTGAATGGAAAGCAGGAGATTCGATTTGCCGAAGTTCTTTGTGCCAGCCGAAACGCCGCTGGGCGATTTTTTTGTCCTTACCGGCGAGAATGCCGCACATGCTAAGGTTTTGCGGCTGAAAAACGGCGACTGTGTTACGGTTTGCGACGCAAACGGCACGGACTATCAGTGCACGGTCTCCGATGTCAGCGCGGGGCAGATTGGCCTCATCGTAAACAGCAGCGCCCCCTCAGATTCAGAGCCGCATGTGCGGTGCAGCGTCTACATGGCCTATGCAAAGGCAGATAAGCTGGAGCATGTCATTCAGAAGGCGACGGAGCTTGGCGCGGCGGAGATCGTCGCATTCCCGACGGCACGCTGTGTTTCGCGTCCCGATGCGAAGGCGCTGAAGGGCAAGCTGGAGCGCTGGCAGAAGATCGCGGCCTCTGCGGCGGCACAGTGCGGGCGCGGCTGCATCCCGCAGGTCATGGCGCTCAGCTCCTATCGGGAGGCGCTTCAGCGCGCGGCGTCGGCAGAGCTCCGCCTGCTTCCCTATGAAAACGAACACAGTCTGTCGCTTCGCGCCGCGCTTGGCGGCTGCGAATTTCATACGGCGGCGATCCTCACCGGGCCCGAGGGCGGCTTTGAGCCGGAAGAGGTGACGCTTGCGCAGGAATACGGTTTTCAGAGCTGCACGCTCGGGCCACGCATCCTCCGCTGCGAAACGGCGCCGCTGTGCGCGCTGACCGCGATCTTGTTCGCGTGCGGCGATTTGGATTAACGATCAAAGGACGGATACTATGGCGAGAAATACCTATCATACATCCTCAAATGCCCGCAAGGGCGGCGATGCTGCCGCCTACAAGATCATGGGCGCGGTGCTGCTGCTGGCCGTTTCGGTCTTTCTGATGCGGCTGGTCGCCAACAACTACGGCACCATCGACGGAGCGGACACGATCGAGCGGGCGTCGAAGCTCACAGCGATCGTCTTTGGCCTTCTGGCGGCGGCTTCGCTTGCGGTACTGCTGGCGGTCAAGAGCGGCTGGCTGCGGAAGGTGAGTCCCTATGTGCTGGCGGTCTCCGTGCTGTACGCATTTTCGGGTCTGCTGCTGTGGCGCTGGTGGACGACCTATATTTCGATGCTGACATTCCTGCATGTCGCGGTCTACTGCCTGTACATCGTCTACATGCTCTATCAGATGGAGTTTTTCCTGGTTTCCCTCATGACCGTCGTGGCGGGCGGCACGTTCCTCCGCTACTCGCGCGGCATCGGCGCAAACGCTCCGTGCATCGCGCTTGCGGTGGTGCTGGTGCTTGTGATCGCATCCGGCGCGTATATTGCAGCGAATGCGGCGAAGAACAAGGGTATGCTCGTCCTCGGAGCAAAGCGCATCCGGCTGTTCCATGCGCGGTTCAATCCGCTGGCGCTGTACATCACCTGCGCGGTGTGGACAGTGTGCTTTGTGGCCTGTCTGGTGTTCGGCGCGGCGTTTGCGTACTACTGCATGTTCGCGGCTGTCGCGTTCGAGCTTGCCGCCGCCGTGTACTACACGTTCCAGCTCAAGTAAGAGAATACAACTGCCTCCTTGTCCATAAGCTGGACAGGGAGGTGTTTTTTTGCTTCCGAAGCGTTCGATCCTTCACAACGCGCTGCTGCTGACGGCAATCGACCTGCTGCTGCGCGGCGCGGCAATGGCATTTCAGGTCTATCTCTCGAGCCGCGCCGGTGCAGTCGGGCTGGGGCTCTTGCAGCTTGTCACCGCGGTCGGCGCCCTTGCCATGACGCTCGGTCTTTCCGGCGCGCGCACGGCAGCGATGTATCTCTGTGCGGAGGAATACGGAAAACGCCGCTTTGCCGGGGTGCGGCGTGCGATGGAGCTGTGCATTTTGTGGGGCGCGGTTTGCAGCTGCGCAGCCGCCGCCGCGCTGCGGCTGCTTGCGGGGACGCTGGCGCGCGTATGGATCCGCGACGCGCGGGCGGCGTCCGGGCTGCGGGTCTTAGCGCTCTCGCTGCCGCTGCGCTGCTATGTCAGCATCCTGAGCGGCTATTTTACGGCCAGCGGCCGGGTGCGGCGGCTGGCGCTTGTCGAGGTCGCGGAGCAGATGTCCTCGATCCTGTTCACATTCCTGCTGCTTTTGCGTGCGGACGGCGCCGAGCAGGTCTGCCGTGCCATCCTGCTCGGCGGCCTTGCCGCATCCGGCGTCAGCGGCGTGTGGCTGACGCGGCTGCTATGCCGCGATTTTCGGAGGTTTGGCCCTGCGGCGCGGGGACTGGCGCTCGGAAAGCGACTCATAAGGCTCTGCGTGCCGCTTGCGCTCGGCGATTTCCTGCGCTCCGGTCTGCGCACGCTGGAGCAGCTGCTCATCCCGCTTGGTCTTTCGCAGGTGTCCGGCTCGCCGGAGGCGGCAATGGCGGCCTATGGGACGGTGCATGGGATGGTCTTTCCGATCCTCATGTTCCCGGCGGCGATTTTGTATTCGCTGTCAGACCTGCTTCTGCCGGAGCTGGCACGCTGCCGCGCAGAGGGCGATGCGCGGCGCATCCGCGCGCTCAGCGAGCGCTGCCTGCACCTCACGACGCTGTTTGCGTGCGGGGTGGCGGCGCTGGAATTTCTGCTGGCGGAGCCGCTTGGACTGCTGCTTTATCAGAGCCGGGAGGCGGGCATGTATCTGCGCCTGTTTGCGCCGCTCGTCCTGATCCTCTATCCGGACGCCATCGTTGACGGCATGTGCAAGGGCCTCGGGCGGCAGGTCTCATGTGTGCGGAACAACACGATCACCTCGCTTATGGACATTGCGATGCTCTGGTTTCTGCTTCCACGGCTTGGCATGGGCGGCTACATCCTTACGTTCGCCGTGACCCACGCCGTCAATTTTTATCTCAGCCTGCAGCTTTTGACGGACGCGAGCAGCTGCCGCGTGCGGCCGGTGTTTCTTATAAAAACGTTTGCGTGCGGGCTGCTTTCCGCAGGCGGCTGTCTGCTGCTGCCGGAGGGCGCGCCGCTTTCGCAGGCGGGCTGCATCTGCGTCCTGTTTTTGGCGCTCTACCCGGCGCTTCTGACACTGAGCGGCGCGCTGCCGCCGGAGGAAGCGCGCCGGCTGCGCCGGCTGCTGCTGCCGCGCAGAGGGACGTTGACTTTCTGTGAAAAGCGCCGTACAATGGAGAAAACAAAGGAAGTGAGGTAGCCTGCCATGTACTTTTTCCGAAACGACTATTCCGAGGGCGCACATCCCGCGATTTTCGACGCCCTGGCCGCAACAAATCTTGAATCGACCGTCGGCTACGGCCGCGACCCCTACTGTGCGGAGGCCATTGAGGCCGTCCGCCGCCGCTTTGCCTGCCCGGAGGCGGACGTGCATTTCATGCTGGGCGGCACGATCACCAATCTGACGCTCATCGCAGCGGCGCTCCGCCCGTGGGAGGCTGTCATCGCCGCCGAAACGGCGCACATCGCCGTGCATGAATCGGCCTCCGTCGAGGCGACCGGCCACAAGGTCTGCGTTGTTCCGACACCGGACGGCAAGCTGACGCCGGAGGATGTCTGCGGCGTTGTTGCCGCGCACCACAATGGCGACGACGGGCACATGGTCGTGCCGAAAATGGTCTATGTCTCCGATGCGACCGAGCTTGGCACGATCTACACCAGGGCCGAGCTGGAAGCGCTCTCCGCGACGTGCCGCGAGCTGGGGCTGTACCTCTATCTGGACGGCGCGCGTATGGGCGCCGCGCTCGTGAGCGAGGAAAACGACCTTCAGCCTGAGGATTTCGCGCGCCTCTGCGACGCATTTTACATCGGCGGCACGAAGAACGGCCTGCTGTTCGGTGAGATTCTGGTGCTGGTCAACAAGGACTTCCACCCCTACTTCCGCAATGCCCTCAAGCAGCGCGGCGGCGTGCTCGCCAAGGGGCGGCTGCTCGGCGTGCAGTTTCTGGCGTTCCTGAAGGACGACCTCTGGCTGGCGCTTGCGCGTCACGCCGACGATGCGGCGAAGGAGCTTGCCCGCGCACTGCGCGAAAAGGGCTATCCCTTCTACGCTGAGCCGTACACCAATCAGCTGTTCCCCATCCTGCCGGATGAGAAGATCCGCGAGCTGGAACGCGATTTCTCCTTTGAGCTCAACGCCAAGGTCGATGAGACGCACACGGCCGTCCGCTTTGTGACCTCGTGGGCGACCTCGCAGGAGACGCTGGAGGCGCTGGTGCGCGCACTGTGACGGAACGCATCGTCCATCCCATCCCGCCGCTCTATGACGCGCGTTCGCGCATCCTGATCCTCGGCTCCTTTCCGTCGGTAAAGTCTCGCGAGGCGGCGTTTTTCTACGGCCATCCGCAAAACCGCTTCTGGCGCGTGATCGCCGCCGTGCTCGAATGCCCGGTCCCTGTCACCGTGCCGGAAAAGGCCGCCATGCTGCACGCGCATCACATCGCGCTCTGGGATACGATCGCGAGCTGCGAGATCGAAGGCTCCAGCGACAGCAGCATCCAGAACGTTGTGCCGAATGATCTGACGCCGATCCTCTCAGCGGCGGACGTTCAGGCGGTTTTCTGCAACGGCGCGGCCTCGCACCGGCTGTACTGCCGGTGTCTGGAGCCGCTGACCGGCCTGACAGCGGCGAAGCTGCCGTCGACCAGCCCTGCAAACGCCGCGTTTTCTCCGGAGCGGCTGATCGAGCAGTGGCGTGTGATCCGAAATTATCTGTAAAACCGAAAGCGGCGGAGGCAGCTTGAGCTGCCTCCGCCGCTGAGCTTATCAAAAAAGTCTTTTTGATAAGCTCTCAAACGCGAACCGCGGGGCTGGGTTCGCGTTTGAAAAGGCTGCACCCGCCTGCGCGCATAATTTGTGCGCTGCTTGCGCACAAATTCCACACTTGCCGGGTGTTTTGTGTTTTGTCCGAGGCCGCAGCGTTCAGAAAAAGTGCCAGTGGCACTTTTTTAGCGTAGGCCGAAGCGGCTATGCCGCGAGGGGGAACCACGTGGGGCGCATCGCCTGCGGGCGCGAACTCTACGAGGTTTTTGACAGTCTGGCCTGCCTCTATTATTTTACAAAGTGCCTGCGATCCATCGGAAAAGCACATCGTTTGCATCGTCCGCCTCCGGGTGGAACTGCACGCCCAGCATCTGCTCGCCGTATTCCAGCGCCTCGATCGTGCCGTCATCCGTGCGTCCGGCGACGCGCAGCGCCTGCGCCGGGTGTGTGATGCGGTAGTTGTGCATCGACGCACCGAGGATCGTGTCCGAACCGGTAAGGCGCGCAAAATGGCTTTCCGCCGTCAGATGGACGGGGTGCTTGAAGCTGTCTGCGTGGCCGCGCGTGATGTGCCCGTTCCAGTGACCGTCCACAGGCTCCGTGAACATGTAGCGCTCCTTTTTCATCTGCTCGAACAGATCGAGCAGGGGCGCGTCCCAGCCGCGCCGCCGGGCTTCCTCGGCGACAAGAAAATATGTGTTCATCATCTGCATCCCGAGGCAGATGCCGAGCACGGGCTTGCCGCTTTTCGCGGCGTATTCCATGATCTGAAAATGATAGGGGTAAAAGCGTGCGCCGCCGCAGAAAACGAATGCCTCGCACAGCGCCAGCGCCTCCGGAATGACGTATCCGTCGCTGCTGAGAAGCCCGACCGGCGTGCCGCCGTTTGCGCTGATGCGCTTGGGGTAGGCGTTGACGAACAGATAATGGTCTGCGTACATGTCCTCCGAGGCAAACAGCTTTGCGCCCGGTACGATTCCAACAACTCGCATTTGTATCTCCTTTTCGCGCGGCCTGCGCCTGCGCCGCTGATTTTTGAACTTAAAACAGATCCAGCATGTTGTCCAGATAGATCTCCTCCCGGACGCGGAGCCGGTATTCCGGTTTTGTCAGATAATAAAGCAGAAATTCCAGGATCAGAGCGCTGCCAAGCCCGCGCCCCTCGATCTTGAAATTGGAAAATCCCATCGGCAGATAGACGTTTTGAATATCCGCTGTGCCGATGAAGCCGGGATTCTCCATCGCCTTGGAAAAGCGGTAGCCGCCCGCGGCGCCGGGCGCCTTGCAGCGGTGCTCCGGCCCGTACTCGCCGAGGCTTTTCCGGCTGACGGCCTCGTAGCACGCCTTTCGGTCCTTGCAGCCGAACCAGCAGCACTCATTGCAGAGAAACTCAACCTTTTCCTTCAGTGCCTCCGGCAAATCGTTCAGCTCGTCAAATGCCTTGTTCAGACGAAAGTCCGGCACAACGTACCGAAACGCGTCGCGCGACAGCTCCTGCCGGAGCAGGGGAAAGGCAGCGAGGACCTTGGTGGTCGAGGAGACAAGATAAAGCTCCGGGTATTCCGCCTGTAAATGGCGCAGCAGCCGCTCCGAGTGGACGATGACGCCGCCGCGCGGCCGACTCTCGGAGAGAAGCCTGCAAAGCGCGTTGCACTTCCGGTCGGAGAGGTGCTCCTCCCGCAGGAGGGAATTGCTGAATGTCAGCCGTGGTGAGATGCCGTACTCGCGCATCAAGCCCAGCACCTCGTCTGCCTCATGCGTGCCGAAGCCGACGCGCCCGCCGCCCCAGAGACAGTCGGCCGGGGCTCCATAGATCGAGCCGATCTCACACCAATCATAAAAATACGCCCGGTGCTCACGAAAAAGCGGCAAAAACACACGGTAAAGCTCGTAAAATTCAAACAGCCCGGGGAGATGGTAATACGCAGTGCGCCCGGCCATGCCCGGAGCGGCTGCTTCATTTTCGAGCGCGGGCTGCACATATTCATCCATTGGACACACCGCCTTCGTGCAGGAATGTAGCTTCGCGATCATTATAGCACGAACGCGGGAAAATCGCCACAGCTTTCACGCCGAAAGCAAAAAACGCGCTGCCGCCGGTCTTGCTTTTTTGCGGCGCTTCTGCTATACTTATTTCCGGCCTGGCAGGCAGAACAGACTGCTTCGAGCCAAGCCCATTTTTCATAACCGGGTGTAGCTCAGATGGTAGAGCGCGTGGTTTGGGAGCGTATCGGCATCCATCCGACAGGCAGCAGTCAAAACGCCCGAACCCCTTGACACACGGGCGTTTGCGGGTTTTCCGCATTTTCCGAAATCGCCCGAAAAACCGCCTTTGACCACATGGCTGACTACAGACAGCTTAGACTTTCAATTTCATAACCGGGTGTAGCTCAGATGGTAGAGCGCGTGGTTTGGGACCACGAGGCCGCTGGTTCGAAACCAGTCACTCGGACCAGAAAACCCGCTGAAATCTTGCGATTTCAGCGGGTTTTCTATGTAAATTGTTCGTTTTTTTGAAAATGCTATTCTTTGCTTATTGCGGTGCAGAATTTGAACTACAGTATCTTAAAAACACATGGGTTACCTTTGAGATATATTTTCCCACATATTAAAATACTCAAAAAAGTCTTTTGTTATTAACTGCAGTGCTATCTCTTTCTTACTACAGTCTTTCCCTAATCTTTTGTCAGCAGCGATGCTTTCCTCTAGGCCTTTTCTTTTGCGTTTAAGCTTGTCCACATTATGCACGATAGCATGACGCTTCAAGTACAGTTGAAGTGTCCTATGCATATACTTTCCAAGAGGCGTTATTCCTGCAATCGATCCGTCTGAAAGCCGTTCTAAGTGCAAGTCATATTCTTCAGTACAAGGGTCAGCAAAGCCTTCTTCGCCAACAACGTTTACCTTTGGATCATCACTTGGCCATATATTCCACTTAGCTCGGTTGCACCACGGACAAGCATAAAGCAAGTTATCGTAGTCAAAGCGAAAAGCAGGAAATTTCTCTTTGGGGGCAAAGTGCTCGACATGATAAGCCCGATAACCCCCACCGTAAGTATCGAGATCATCGCAATAAGCGCAACGATGGCCAAAGTCTTTCGCTAAATGCTTTTTGTTCGTCGGATTATTTCGAAATTGCTCTCCATGATAACTCCGGATTGGCTTTTTCTCTCTAAGCATTTCTTCATTCGCCTTCTATCAGTGAATCAATTTTTGAAATTAATTCGTTAATTTTTTCTGCTGTAAAATCTTTCTTAATTGGAAGAGCGATAGCTGCTTTTCCATAAACGCTTCTTTCTAACTGGGAATCCAATTCGAGGATTCGCGCATCAATGGATGCTGACTCCCCTGCCCTTAGCAACAGACTTTCTAATTCTGATTTGCAATTTGTCATTTCAATACGATACTTTTTTATCTGTTCGATCAGTTTGGAATTAAACTCTATGCGCTCTTTGTCATCTCCGATATATCTGTCGAAATCGAAAACGAGGTATGAATCAAACAGTTCATGGTCAAATAAATCATCCTGATAGGTTGTCAGCACAAAAATAGGAAACCCCCACAGACGCTGGTTAAGTTCTTTGGCCAAAGAAACACCCGAATAGGAAACGGATTTTTGAGAAGAAAGTTTGTAACTTCTGCGTATCGTATACATTTTCATTTCGGATGCCCTTTCCGGCGTAATACG
>ERZ1673730.670-NODE-670-length-38037-cov-47.413564_pt1 | contig 38037 bp, 30 predicted proteins | sample MGYA00580200_ERZ1673730 | MGnify/ENA primary metagenome ERZ1673730 (study PRJEB41218, sample SAMN15661761) | gut metagenome | host: Homo sapiens | place: Canada: London | collected 2015-08-20/2019-03-30 | study: EMG produced TPA metagenomics assembly of...
AGACGGAACACGAGCCGCAACGGCGGCGAGCAAATAAGCGCCGAGCAAGACGGTTTGTACAAGTGAGCAAGTGCGTGTTGTTCTTTGCACTTGCGAACGAGTGGCATAATGAGTGAACGATACTTATCTATGCGAGTGCCGACTTCCCCTCTTCGAGCGATGTGTAGCTAAAAAGTGAAAGTACTATGTTCGAGAAGTAGGGGAAAGCCCGAAGGGAAGGGGTAATGTTGCATTTAGAGTTTCAAACGCTCACCCCTTGTAGAGCCGTGAACTAATAAAAACTATATCGCCGAAAGAAAATGCGCCTTGAACAGCAACCCTAATGTACAGATGGTACATGAGCTGTTGGACAAGGGGCTTTGACAAAGCTATTCGCCGTGGATTTTGGAATGAATTATTTTTATGGCAGCAGTGAGATGAGTGACAAGGAAGCGCCCCAAGAATGGCAACCCTAATATACTAATGGTACGTGATTTTGGGAAATTGATGCGTTGTAAGGAACGAAGTGACGGAATAGCGATTGCTACGAAGTCAATCGCGTCCACAGACAGTCAATCGCTCTTTTTATTGCAATATTATTTTTATAGCTCAAAACGGATGAAGAACAAGAAAAAGCCCCTTGAACAGCAACCCTAATGTACTGATGGTACATGAGTTGTTGGACAAGGGGCTTTGCCGTAGTTATTCGCCGTTTTATGCCATAAAAATGCAAACGACCTCGGGTGAAACACCCAAAGTCGCTCGCTATGATAAGGGGGAAAATTATGAGCTGTTTGATTTGTAATCCGTTTGTCTCTTGATTACGTTTACATATTAGCACCAAAAAAAATGTTCGTCAAGGGTTTTTTGTAACTTTTTTTGAAATTTTTTGAAAACTTTTCAAAATTCCTTACAAAAGTGCAAATCGCAAAAAATAATTTTTGCAAGATTTGTTGATTTTTCTTGCAAAAACCGCAAAAACGGCAAATGAAAAGTTACATTTTTGACATTCGTAAATTAGATTAGAATACCGAAAAAATTAAAAGCGGTATTCTAACGCACTATTTTTATTTTTAAGAAAAAGTCCCGGGAAAGATGAAAAATTTTTAAGCATTCTATCCGCATAAAGTTGCGGTTTGCAAAAAAATCTTGTCGGCAACAAAAAAAGAAGGCTTGTTTGCCTTCGTTTTTTGAATTGTTGAGATGTTATTTCATTGCGACGATAAGAACGGCAATATCGGCAGGAGAAACACCGGATATACGCGATGCCTGCCCAAGATTGAGTGGACGGATCTCGGAAAGTTTTTGCCTTGCTTCTATGCGGAGTGCTTTGATTGCGTTGTAATCGAAGTCTTTGGGTATGACTTTGTTTTCAAGGCGTTTCTGTTCTTTCACTGCCGATTCTTCTTTTTTGAGATACCCTTCGTATTTGAGTTCTATGACCGCGGCAGAAAGCGCTTCATCGTCACACGGAAAATCAATAAAACGTCTCACATGGTCTACATTGACTGCGGGACGACGGCATATCTCGGCAAACGTCGGCGTTTTTTGAGGTATTTCTTCGCCAAGTTCTAAAAACAACTGCTCGACGACTTCTCTCGGCATAACTTTGCCCGAAAACGCGATGACGCATTCTATCATCGTCTTTTTCTCTTGCATACGCGCAAATCGAGCGTCGGATACAAGTCCTATTTCTCTGCCTATCGGGGTAAGCCGCATATCCGCATTGTCTTGTCTGAGCATTATTCTATGCTCCGCCCTTGCCGTCATCATACGATAGGGCTCGTTTGTGCCTTTCGTCACCAAATCGTCGATGAGAACGCCTACATACGCCTGGTCGCGACGAAGAACGAGCGGTTCCTTCCCGTCAACCTTACGTGCGGCGTTTATGCCTGCGATAAGTCCCTGTGCGGCGGCTTCTTCGTATCCGCTACTGCCGTTCATCTGTCCTGCAGAGAACAAACCTTCCACATGCTTGTTTTCAAGGGACGGATACATGCCGAGCGGGTCGAGACAATCGTATTCTATCGCATAGCCGTATTTTGCAAAGCGGCAATTTTCAAGTCCCGGAAGCGTGCGATACATCTTCTCCTGCACGTCGTGCGGAAGAGACGTAGACATGCCCTGAACGTACATTTCTTCACTGTTCGCTCCTTCGGGTTCGATGAAAATCTGATGACGCTCTTTATCTTTGAAGCGCATGACTTTCGTTTCTATGGACGGGCAATATCTCGGACCTACGGACAGAATCGTTCCATTGTACAAGGGCGAGCGGTCTATGTTGGCGAGAATAATCTCGTGCGTTTTCGCGTTCGTGTACGTGAGATAGCAAGGCTCTTCTTCAAAAGTCGAGTGCGGTGACATAAAAGAAAATCTGTCGCTGTCGTCTCCGTGCTGTATCTCCATTTTTGAAAAATCTATGCTGTCGCGATAAATTCTTGCAGGCGTTCCCGTTTTGAATCTGCGCATGGGCACACCGAGTTCGACAAGACTTTGAGAAAGATTGTTTGCAGGCGCAAATCCGCTAGGGCCGCTCTTTTTGACATAATCTCCGATGATTATCGCACCGTTGAGATAAACGCCCGTCGCAAGCACAACCGCACTGCACTCGAACTCTTTGCCGTCCGCCGTGGCAACTCCGCACACCTTACCGCCACTCGTCAGCACCTTGCTCGCTTCGCTGTCAAGCACGGTCAGATTTTTCTCCGAGCGCACGACATCAAGCATTATTTCGTGATAAACTTTCTTGTCTTCCTGTCCGCGCAAAGAAAAGACTGCCGGACCTTTTGCCGAATTGAGTGTCTTTATTTGAAGAAGCGCCTTATCGGCGGAAAGCCCCATTTGACCGCCGAGCGCGTCGATTTCTTTCACGAGATGTCCCTTTGCCGTTCCGCCTATTGCCGGATTGCAAGGCATATAGGAAACCGTGCCGTAATCCGTGCACAGCATAAGAGTTTTTTTGCCGAGTCTCGCGCTCGCAAGCGCGGCTTCCACACCTGCATGTCCCGCGCCTATGACAATGACGTCAAATATTTCCATCTCTTTCTTTTACTTCTCCGCTTACGCGGCATATATTCGGATATTCTAATCCTTATATATTTATAACTATATTTCTTATATTACTTTTCGTTTTCGCTTATTTACCGACGCAAAATCTTGAGAATATGCCGTCCACAACGTCTTGCGTCGCAGTACGTCCCGTGATTTCGCCAAGCGCGTCATACGCGTTTCTAAGGTCTATGAGTGTGCAGTCAATCGTGTTGTCAATTGACGCAATCGCACTTTCAAGTGCGCTTTTTGCTTGGTAAAGTGCGGATACGTGCCGTTTTGACGTAATAAGCTCGCCGCCTTCGATCTTGTCTTGCTTGTATAAATCGGCAATCGCATGCGCGAGCTCGTCCACGCCCTTACCCGTCTTTGCGCTAATTGCAAATTGGTTGTCGGCAAGCGGTTTGTCAAAGCCCGACTCGTCGCACTTGTTGAAAACTTCAAACACGAGCGCATCTGAGAACTGCCAATCCTTGTCGTCAACGTCCAACGTGTCCACAACGTGCAAGATGACGTCCGCGCCTTCAAACGCGCGTTTTGCTCGCTCTATGCCCTTGCTTTCCACAAGGTCGTCACTCTCTCGTATGCCGGCTGTGTCGATAAGATTGATGCGCACTCCGTCACACTCAAAACTCTCTTCCACCGTGTCGCGAGTCGTGCCCGCTATGTCGGTGACAATGGCTCTGTCGTCTTTTAGCAGCGCGTTCATCAATGACGATTTGCCTGCGTTGGTGTTGCCTGCGAGCACGACGTTTATGCCGTACTTTGCAATCTTGCCTGTCTTTGCCGTGGCAATAAGCGCGCACACGTCGTTATATATACTTTTTACGCTTTTTTCAAGGTCGGGCAACACTTCGTCTTCCATTTCGTCGGGATAATCAAGAGTCGCTTCGAGAGTGGCTATAAGCGTTTCGAGCGCATCGAGAGTCGCATCGATTTTCTTTGAAACTTCGCCCTGCATGAGACGATACGCCGCCTTGACTCCTGCCGCCGATTCCGCATTTATCATATCGATGACGCCTTCTGCGTCGGCAAGCGACAATCTGCCGTTCAAGAACGCGCGCTTTGTAAATTCGCCGTTCTTTGCCATGACCGCTCCGTTTCTCAAAAGAGCGTCGAGCGCGCCTTGCATGATACGCACTCCGCCGTGCAGATAAAACTCAACCGTATCTTCGCCCGTATACGCGCGCTTTGCGGGAAAATAGACCGCATAGCCTTTGTCGCAAAACTCGCCTGCGTCAAACGTGCCGTAGTTCATAAAAAGCGGCGTCCATTGCTGTTTCACGCCCTCGGGCATGACGAAAGACGCGTCTTGTGACGCTTTCTTGTGTGCGAAAATAAAAATGGCATCGGCGATGCGGAGTGCTTCGTTGCCCGAAACACGTACAATGCCGATACCACCTGCACCTATCGGTGACGAAATTGCTGCTATTGTGCTCATTCTTTTCAGAATCTCTTTTTACCGCCGAAACTCTTGAATTTGGGCGGGCCCGATTGCGTTGCGGGTTTCACGAACTCGTCCTGTTGGGTGAAATATCCGCGATAAACTTTTCCGTCCGGGGCTTCGGGTTCTTCAACGCGCGGTTTGCGTTCGCGCGGTCTGTCGTCTCTGCGTCCGCCTTTTTTGAAGTCGCGGTCTTTGCCGTTTCTGCGACCGTCTTTGCGGGAATCCTTGCGCGGTTCTCTTTCGCCGTTCTTGATGGGGCGTTGGTCTTTGAGTTCAACTCCCTTCGGAATGATGACGATGTATCTTGACGGTTCTTCGCCTTCGCTTTCGGTGGTTGCTATTTCGCTATCCGCAAGCGCGCTGTGAATGATACGTCTTTCAAACGGATTCATCGGTTCGAGCGCGATTTTTCTTTGCAAACGGACGGATTTTTCCGCAAGTCTCAATGCAAGAGCAGTGAGCGTTTCTTTGCGTTTTTCGCGATAGTTTTCGCAATCGACGACGACTTTTTTAAAGTCGCATTTTTGTTCGTTAAGGAAGGTGAGCGCAAGATACTGGAATGCGTCGAGTGCTTCTCCCCTATATCCGATGGCAACGCCGCTGTCGTCGCCGGCTATGGTGACGTAAAGCGTGCCATTCTTGTCTTCGACGGTGGCGCGGGACACCAATCCCATACGCTCGAGAGTGCCGTTGAAGAACTCCGCCATCTTGTCTTGCGTGCTGTCCTTGACGGTGACTCTCACCTTTGCTTTGGAGAAAAGTCCGCCTTTTTGAAGGATTTCCACGTCGACTTTATCTTTTGACACACCGAGATCCACAAGTGCTTTCTCAACTGCGAGATCCACCGATGAAGCCTGTGTTTCTATCGATTTTTCCATTTTTACTCCTATCTTTTGGCAACGCCCGCTTTTCCTTCTCTGCTCTTGTCAACCAGCTTTGCGATAAGGTTGAATGAGAGTTGGAATAAAATGGCGCACGCCGAACTTGTAAACATATAAAGTGCAAAAGCACCCGAATAGAAGATTGCAAACACGCCTATCATGAGCGGCATGATATATTGCATCATTTTTGCGGTTTGTTGTTGTGCCTTTGCTTTGTCGGCATTTTCCCCCTGTCCCGTTGCTGCAGGTGCGACAGGCGCCTGACCGTTTGATTTGTTGAGCAACGTGGTAGAAAGAATGGACAGTGCTATCGACAACACGGGAAGAATGAGAAGGCCGTTCCATTTGCCGTTTTTGCCATAGCCGCCCGTGCCGAGCAACTTGCCCATGACGTCGTTGTATTCGTCAATGGTGATACCGGTGAGTTTTGACGTAGCCATACCCTTTTGTCCGGTTACGGTTGCAAAATCCGGCACTGCTTCGGACCAGTTGTCCGAGACAAAGATATTCTTTATCCACAACCAACTTCTTATTTTCACCTGGTCTGCGGAATAATAAACGTCATAAACCGCTTGTTGTGCGTTTTCCTTTGCTTTTGCATAGAAAGTCGCGCCGTTTTCGGTCTTTGCGACGTCGTCGACGTCCCATTTGCCGTCGCCGTTATCGACGATGACGCCCGACCACTCTGCACTGCCTTTCGCTTCTTCGATTTGCTCCGCAATGGATTGATTGTATGCGTTGACGCATTCTTTGTAGTCTTTTGCAAACTGGTATCCGACCATTTGTCTGAATCCCGCGAAAACGACGAAGAACACCACGAACGTTACGATTGTGGGCAAACACATACCCATCGTGGAGTATTTCTCTTTCTTGTAAAGAGCCATTTGTTCTTGTTGTAGACGCTGTTTGTCGTCGGCGTATCTTGCCTGCAAAACTTCCAGTTGCGGCTTCATGCGCTCCATAGCCTTTCCGTTCTTTCTGGCAATAATTTTCTGCCATACGTCGAGCGGTGAAAGGATGAGACGCAGAATGATCGTAAACAAAACTACCGTCCAGCCGAAACTTGCCACTCCGCCACCCAAAGCGTTGTTGATGATTATCATAAACTTCGCCATAAAGTGCGTGGGTTCGCTTACGGTCTCGCCTGTGACGCTGTACGAGTTGTCGCTGTTGCAAGCGACCAGAATACAGCACAAAATCGCGAGCATCGCCGCGATGAGATATATCTGTATTTTGCGCCTTTGCGGGTAACTCAAATTAGCCATTTGATCTTTCCTTTATAATTCTCTTTGACGGGATCGAATCCGCCCTTTGCAAACGGAGTGCATCTCAAAAGTCTCCACACCGTGAGCAACGTCCCCCTGACAAAACCGTACTTTTCGTACGCGTCGTAGGAATACATCGAGCAGGTCGGCACGTATGCGCATCTCGTGCCCGTGACGGGCGACAGCGTTCGCTTGTACAAAAGCAGAAGCCATTGACAAATTTTCTTCATCACAGCAATTTTCCTGCCTTGTTAAACGCGTAACGCACCGATTCGCACACTTCCTCGTATCCGCGCTCGGCAATCGACGGGTATGCAACTATCACGTACATAAAATTCGGGTCGATATGTTCCATAAGCGGTTTAAGCCCTTCTCTTATCAATCGCTTGACGCGATTTCTCGTGACGGCATTCCCCACTTTCTTGGATACGCACAAGCCTATCTTCAATCCTTCTCTCGATTTTGCGCTCAAAAGCAATAAGTCACGAGCAGACGACCTGTCGCCCTTGCGGTATACGTAGGCAAACGCCGCTCTTTTTTTCAGCCTGTATTGCTTTTGCATAAAGCGTTATGCGGAGAGTTTCTTTCTGCCGCGATTGCGACGTCTCTTGAGAACGTTTCTGCCGGATTTGGTGGACATTCTTTCACGGAAGCCGTGAACTTTGCTTCTTTGTCTTTTCTTGGGTTGGTAGGTTTGTTTCATAATACTTTCTCCTTTCTAGGACTTTTATTTCGTGTTTTGCGCGCACATATAAATATATAAATGCTTAAACATTATAAATAAAACAAATAAGTGTGTCAAGCAAAAGAGCAAAAGTGGGAGTCTAGCAGGAATGCATAATGAATAATTGTGGTGAATTCCAAATATTCCATGTCATTCTGAGAGCATCGAAGAATCTAGCGTAGCGATATGAAATAAGTAAGTTATGCGCCTTACGGCTAGATGTTTCGACAAGCTCAACATGACAAATATGGAGAATTTGACACAGACCGTAACTATGTGAGCGTGTCCAAACGGATGAATAACGCGAAAGCACCCCGAGAATGACAACCCAAATGTACTATGCGTACATGAGTTGGCAGGCTCGGGGTGCTGTAAGGAACGGAGTGACGGAATAGCGATTGTTACGCTTTGCGTCAATCGCGTCCAAAGTTAGTCGTCCTTTTTTTTCTCTCAATGTGAACACGATATTGAGATAAAGAGCAAGGAAACACCCCATCGGATCAAAACCCAACGTACTATGCGTACGTGATTTTGAAACGATGGGGTGTTGACGCAGCTATTTGCTCAATAGCGTGTTCACATTTCGGAGGGGGCGGATATGCCGAGCAACCCCAACCCACAGCGGATTATGTTGCCTACCGCTTTGGTGAGTGCAAGACGTGCGTTGCGTGTTGGAGCGTCGTCAACGAGAATACGATGATCGATGTAGAACCGATTGAACTTTTCGGCAAGATCGACAACGTGACGAGTGACGTAGCAAGGCTCGCGCAACTTTGCGGCAAGACGGACGGAATCGCCAAAGGTGATGACGGACTTGATGACGTCGTAGCCTTCATCGGTGGTGATTGCCGCAAGGTCCATATTGTCAAAATCTATGTCGCCGCCTTTGCGGAGCGCGCTTGCGCAACGAGCATAGGTGTATTGAACGTAAGGCGCGGTTTCTCCGTCAAAGTTGAGCACTTTGTCATAGGAGAAAACGATGTCTTTTATGCGGTTGTTCCAAAGCGCAGAGAACACCACCGCTCCGACGCCGACGCTCTCGGCAATCTCGTCTTTGTTCTTGGTGTCGGGATTTTTTTCTTCGATGATAGCGCGTGCTTTTTCAACGGCTTTGTCAAGCACTTCTTGCAGCCAGACAACGTGTCCTTTTCTTGTGGACATAGAGCCGTCTTCCATGGAAACCATGCCGAACGCAACGTGTTCCATATCGTCCGCTCCTGCAAAATCCATAAGTTTAAGCACCTGAAACAGCTGCTTAAAGTGCAGATTCTGCTGATACGCAACAACATAAAGGCATTTGTAGAAATCATAAGTTTTCTTGCGATAATACGCCGCTGCGATGTCGCGAGTGGCATACAAAGTCGCTCCGTCCGCTTTGACAAGAAGGCAGGGCGGCATTCCGTATTCGTCAAGATTGACAACCCTTGCACCGTCACTTTCCACAAGCAAGCCTTTGTCTTTGAGAATGTCAAGACAGGGTTGCATTTTGTCGTTGTAAAAGCTCTCGCCGGCATAACTGTCAAACTTGATTTTTAGGCGATCGTATATCTTGCCGACCGCTTTCATGGTGACCTGCTTGAACACGTCAAAATATGCCGTTGCCTCTTTGTCGCCGTCTTCTATACGCTTGAACCAAGCGCGCGCCTCATCGTCCATCTCGGGATGTTCTTCGGCTTCTTGGTGGTATCTAACATAGAGTTTGTTGAGAAAGTATTCATCGTTTTGAGCCACTTCTTCAAGTGATGACCACTTGTTTGTCGCAACTATGAGCTTGCCAAACTGCGTGCCCCAGTCTCCCAAGTGGTTGATGCCCACAACGTTGTAGCCGAGATGCTCGAATATGCGATAAAGCGCACCGCCGATGACCGTTGTGGACAAGTGCCCGATGTGGAAAGGCTTTGCAATGTTGACAGAACTATAATCTATGCATATCGTCTTGCCTGCGCCTTCGTCCAAAGAGCCGACTTTGTCATCGTTTGTGCTCGCAAGAGCCATTTGAGCAACGGTGTTTCTGTCAAAAAACACGTTGAGATATCCGCCCACCACTTCCACTTTGTCAACAAAAGGAAGACTTTCCACTCTCGGCAAAAGTTTTTGCGCGATAGCGGGCGGCGCGATATGCATCGTGCGTGCAAACTTGAAACACGGCAAACATATATCGCCGAGTTTGGCTTCTTTTGGCGTTTCGAGCGCGTTTTCGACGTCTTGAACTGTCAATCCGTCAACGGCAAGCGCATTTGATAATTCTTTTTCAAACATATTTGCTCCTGAGAGAGTTGGTACTATTTATTATTTTTCTTTCTCTACAATGGTTTTTCGGCGTGTACTCTAAATAGAATTGCCCTATCTTTCCGGTCCGTGCCGGTATTTCTTCCACCACTCGTATAAAGTGCTTTCTCTACAAAAGTGTACATCACTCGCGGGGAAGACAGGCGGCACTCGCATAGATAAGTATCGTCCCCTTGTTATGCCACCACGCTTTGTGCGCCAGCTCCGCAACAACACGGCGCAGTCGCTCGTACAACCGTCAAGCTCGGCACTTATCTCGGCGTTCGCCTTGCGAACGCTCACTCAGAATAAGCAAATTCCGTTAATAAGTACGCCCGCACAGGCTTTCGGATAAGGCTTCGCCTTCCGCAATTATTAATTATTCATTATTAATTATTAATCTCGCGCTTGACGCGGCTATTCGCCCAATAGCGCACTTTTTTAAACGGGACATTGAGATGAATAGCAAGGAAGGTGCGACTTGAACCAAAACCCAACGTACTCAAACGTACGTGATTTTGGGACAAGGCGTGCCTGACGCAGCTAGTCGCTCAATAGCACGCTTAAAATTAAACGTTGATGCGGAACAGAACAACATCATTGTCCTGCATCACGTAATCCTTCCCTTCACTGCGCACTTTTCCACGCTCTTTTGCGACGTTGAACGAGCCACATTCGAGAAGAGTTGCGTAATCCACGATTTCGGCGCGAATGAATCCGCGCTCGAAGTCGCTGTGAATTTTACCTGCTGCTTGCGGGGCTTTCGTGCCTTTGACGATGGTCCAGGCGCGAGTTTCCTTTTCACCTGCGGTGAGATAACTTATAAGTCCCAAAAGTTTGTAGGACGCTTTGACAAGGCGATCGAGACCGCTCTCTTTGAGACCGTAATCTTCCATAAACATTGCGCGGTCTTCGTCGCTGAGTTCGGACAAATCTTCTTCGAGTTTTGCACAAAGCACGATTGCTTCGGTGTTTTCTTCTTTTGCGATTTCTTCGACCTGCGCGGTGTATGCGTTGCCGTTTATGCCTGCTTCGTCGGTGTTTGCGACGTAAATTACGGGTTTGGAAGTGAGAAGAAATTGTTCGTCGACAAATTGCTTGAACTCTTCATCCATTTCGAGATTGCGGAGTGCTTTGCCGCTTTCAAGCCAACTCTTCATTACGTTGAGACGATCGATGTCTTCTTGATATTTTTTGTCCGCTTTGACTTTGGTTTGTGCGGTTGCCATGCGGCGTTCAAGCGTTTCAAGGTCGGCAAAAACGAGCTCGAGATTGATGGTTTCTATGTCGCGTGCGGGATTGACACTGCCGTCAACGTGAGTGATGTTTGCGTCGTCAAAACATCTTACGACGTGCACGATTGCATCCACTTCTCTTATATGTGACAAAAATTTATTGCCGAGACCTTCACCTCGACTTGCGCCCTTGACAAGACCTGCGATGTCCACAAATTCAAGAGACGTCGGAGTGATTTTTTTGCTGTCGTAAAGGGCGGCGAGTTTTTCAAGTCTTTCATCGGGAACTGCCACCACACCCACGTTGGGCTCTATTGTACAAAACGGATAATTTGCCGCTTGCGCGCCCGCTTTGGTTATTGCATTGAACAGCGTACTTTTGCCTACGTTTGGCAATCCTACGACACCGAGTTTCATTTTTTCTCCTAATACACGTTCTTGCGTGCGATATAACTTAATACAATAGTTTAGTATAAACGAAATTGAAGAGAGTGTAAAGAGAAAATGGAAATTTGGGAAGCGTTGGTTTTGGGTATTATACAAGGCGCGAGCGAGTTTTTACCGATATCGTCGTCGGGGCATCTGTTATTGCTCGAAAAACTCGGAGTTGGAAAAGAAGACCTTTTCTTCAACGTCATGCTGCACGTGGGGACTCTTATTGCGGTGCTTATCGCAATGCGCAAAAAGTGGTGGCCGCTCGTCCGTCATCCTTTCAACAAAACCAACGGCTACCTGATTCTCGCATGCGTGCCGACGGTGGCTCTTGCGTTCGTTTTTAAACTGCTTGCTCCCTCGCTTTTAGAAGGCAAACTTTTGGGGTGCGGTTTCACTCTCACGGCTTGCCTTTTATATGCAGGCGAAAACTTCCATTCCACCGAATCGACACTTCTTAATGCTAAAAAGAGTATTTTAACAGGCGTTTTGCAAGGTATCGCAGTTTTGCCCGGTGTGTCCAGAAGCGGCGCTACGATATCCGCAATGCGCTTGCAAGGCGTTGAAAAAGAGAACGCCACAACGTTCTCTTTCCTGCTTTCGATACCTATAATCATCGGCTCTGCCGCCTACGAAAGTCTCGATTTCATCACGGGAAAAACCGTGCTTTCAATCACTCTCGAAGCGGTGATTGTCGGCGTCATTGCCGCTTTTATATCGGGACTTTTGTCAATAAAATTCTTTTTAAAACTCGTCGAAAGACACTCGCTTAACGGCTTTGTGATATACACGCTTTTGCTCGGAATCGTGACTACGATTCTGCCGTTCTTCATCAAATAAATTATATTTTCAAGCGGTTATTTTGCAAGCTCAACGGCAAGATTTTCTATCTCTTGCTCGTTCTGCGCAGTCATTGCGGACAAGATTTTGACGGACGGCTCTACAAATTCGATGTTCTTTGAGCCTTCGAGCATGCCCTTCATCACCTTTGCGGACATGGGTGCCCAAGTGCCGTTTTCGATGAGTGCGATTTTTCTCGATTGATAGTTTCTTTCAACAAGTTTTGCGATAAATTCTCTCATTGCAGGGAACGCGTCGCCATTGTAGGTGGGGCAAGCAAGCACGAGCTTCGAGAAACGGAAAGCGTCTTCGACGTTCTCCGCCCAATCGCTGCGAGCAAGGTCGGATATAACAACTTTCACGCCCTTCTCTTCAAGTTTTGCGGCAAGCAATTTCGCCGCTTTTTCGGTGTGGCCGTACACGGACGCGTATGCGATGAACACTCCGTCCGTCTCCGCCGAATACGAAGACCAGACGTTGTAGAGATTGAGATAATAGCCGAGATTGTCCGTAAGAACGGGACCGTGCAATGCGCAGATAATCTTTATGTCAAGCCCTTGCAACTTCTTGAACAAGTTTTGCACCTGAACGCCGTATTTGCCCACGATGCCGAAATAATAGCGTCTTGCTTCGCATGCCCAGTCTTCATCCGTGACGTCAAGCGCGCCGAATTTGCCGAACGCATCGGCGGAAAACAGCACTTTGTCCGTTTCGTCATAAGTCATCACCACTTCCGGCCAATGCACCATGGGCGCGGTGACAAATTTGAAAACGTGTTTGCCCGTTTCAAGCACACTGCCGTCCGATACGACGATTCTCCTGTCGGCAAACTCCGTCCCGAAATAGTTTTTCATCATCTGAAAAGCCTTTTGCGACGACACCACTGTTGCGGTGGGATATTTGTCCGTGAACCTGACAACGTTTGCCGAATGGTCGGGCTCCATGTGCTGAACAACCAAATAATCGGGCGTTTTGCCGCCAAGCACGCTTTCCACATTGGCAAGCCACTCTTCACCGAAATGTGCGTCAACGCTGTCAAAAACGGTGATTTTGTCGTCCAAAACAACGTAGGAATTGTAGGACATGCCGTTGGGGACAACGTACATGCCTTCAAACAGGTCAACTTTGTGATCGTTTACGCCGACGTAATAAATATCGTTTGTTATTTTCATATTTACTCCATTCGATAAGTTTTTATCTATATATTATGTGAAAATTATATCACATTATCTTATAGTGTGCAAAGGGTATTGGATTAATAATGAATAATTAATAATTAACAAAAGCCGTCATTGCGGTAGGAATGAATAATTAATAATGAATAATTGCGACACGGGAACATATTTCGCCCGATAAATTTTGTTTTGTTCACGGCACTACAAAAGTTTTGCGTTTGAAACCATAAATGCAACTTTCCCTTTTCCTCAGGTGTTTTCCCTATTGCCGTTCCCCCTTGCAAGGGAACCCACGGCAACCGCGTAGCGGGGGACAACACTCGGTCGAGACATAACTTGCGCCATTTCTCTTATTATGCCACTTCGCCTGCGTGGCAGCTGCGCAACAAAACGCCACGCATTCTCGTACTTTTCGTCAAGTCCGACGCTCGATTTGCTCGCCGCCGTTGCGGCTCGTGTTCCATCTTTGAAGTTACACATTCCGTTTATAAGTACGCTCTGAATAAGTTTTCGTTTCGGGTGTGGGTGTCCCACCCAATCGAACCACCAAGCCGACAATCTTGCGAAATTGCGGCAGGAGTTTTTGTCCGTGACTGAACTGATAGCAAAGATTTTCGGCGCGGTTAGCAGAACAACAAGCCTAATGCGGCTCTCGCGTTGCTTGCAAGCAAGCGATGCCGTTGCCGCAATGACGGCTTTTGTTCGGATGAAGAACAAGGAAACGCCCATCCGAAACAAAACCCAACGTACAGATAGTACGTGATTTTGGAGCGGATGGGCGTTGACGCAGTTATTCGCTATTTAGCGCAGTTTGGTGAAGTAGAGCTTGGCAGCATAGGGCTTCAATTCCACACCAAACGGCTCATCGTAAACGGACAATAGCTCGGTGCTGCCGGAAGGAACGTATTTCGCGATCTTGCGCGCAGATACCGGCTTTTTGCTGACGTTGGCAATGACGGTGAGCTTGGATGCGCCGTCTTCTGCGATTTTATCGTAGACGAAAAGTTGTTTGTCGTGAAGTCGTTTTATCTCAAACTTGCCGTAAACCGCACAGTCTTTGTATTCCTGACGGAGTGCGAGAATGCGCTTGTAGAAATACCAGATGGAATTTTCGTCCTGCATTGCCGCCTCGACGTTGACGGTGGTGTAGTTGGGATTGACGGTGTACCACGGCTCATGCGTGGAGAATCCGGCGTATTTGCCGCTCGTCCACTGAACAGGCGTACGCGCACAATCTCTTGCGGCGGTGTGTGCAACTTTGAGAATATGTTTATCGGAAAAACCGAACTTGCGCATGAGATCGCGCACGCAGAACGTGGATACGTCTTTGAATTGTGCCCACGGATCGCTGCCCTTGGGGTATTTGTCAAAATAGAGCGACGTCATGCCTATTTCCTGTCCTTGATAGATGAAGTGCGTGCCCGAAAGGAAGGAATAGATCATCGCAAGGGCCTTGCCGCTTTCCACACGATAGTCTTCACTGCCGTAGCGAGAGATGATGCGCGCGTGGTCGTGGTTTTCGAGATAGTTTGCATTCCACGCTCTGTGGTAGAGCTTTGTTTGCCACTCGTTGAACGTCTTTTTGAGTTTTACGAGATTGAAAGGCGTATGCACCCATTCGATAATTATGCAATCCGCACCCATGTGTTGGAAAGAGATCATCATGTCAAGCTCTTTCTTGTTTTCGTTGACGTAGGTGAGCGCGGTCTTGACGTTCATAAGCGGCGCTTCGCCGACTTGGAACGCATCGTAATCTTCGATGACTTTTCGATATTCTTGCAAATATTCGTGGATATGCGGTCCGTTGTTGTAGTGCTCCATCCCCCTTGAAGCAGGCATGAGCCAGTTGCCGTTGGGAAGACCTTCGCGCTTGCTTATCTGAGTGATGACGTCTTCTCTGAATCCGTCAACTCCCATATCCAACCAAAAACGCATGACGTCTTTGACAGCTTCTCTCACCTTGGGATTGTCGTGATTTAGGTCGGGTTGCTCTTTGGCGTACAAGTGGAGATAGAACTCGCCGCGTTGCTCGTTGAACTCCCACGCGCTACCCGGGAAAGTGGACATCCAGTTGTTGGGCACTTTCTTTCCGTCCTTACCGCGACCTTTGCGCCAAATGTAGAAATCGGTGTACGGCTCTATGCGCGCGCAACTTTTCTTGAACCACTCGTGTTGGTCGGACGTATGATTGATAACCAAGTCCATTATGACTCTCATGCCGAGTGCATGCGCTTTTTCAAGCACCTGTTTGAAGTCGTCGAGCGTGCCGTATTCCGGATTGATATTCTTATAGTCGGCAATGTCGTAACCGTAATCGGCTTGGGGAGAAACGTAAAGCGGCGAGAACCAAATCGCGTCCGAACCGAGACTTTTGATATACTCGAGTTTTGACAAAACGCCTTTGAGATCACCAATGCCGTCACCCGTACCGTCGCAAAAAGAGCGCGGCCAGATTTGATACACGGACATTTCCTTAAACCATTTTCTTTCTTCCATAATTTTCTCCGTTTAACAAAAACGGGGTTTTATGCCCCGTTTTTGCTCATATAAAATTTAGTTTTGGTTGTCTTCGTCGGTTTGCGCATCGCTGTCGTTTGCCGCGTCTTCAACGTTTTGAGAGTTGTCTTCGCTTGCGTTTTGGGCATTGTCGACTTCTGCGTCTTCACGCACAATCGGGTTGCCGTCTTCGTCAAGTTCGACTTCTTCTTGCTCGTCTTCATGCGGAGTGAGTGCGATTGCCATGACCTTGAACTTGTCGTCTTTGAGCTTCATGATGCGCACGCCTTGCGTGGATCTGCCTATCTTGCTGATCTCGTCGGCTTGCACTCTTATGATGACGCCGCTGTCGGTTATCATCATGACGTCCGTGTCTGCCGGGATGACCTTCAAGCACACGAGCGTACCCGTCTTGTCGTTGAACGTGCCCGCTTTGACGCCCTTGCCCGCTCTGTTCTGAATCGGGTATTCGTCAAGGCTCGAACGCTTGCCGTAGCCGTTGGACGTGACGGTGAGAATTTCGTCTCCCTGATGCACGACGTCGAATGCAACGAGCGTCTGACCTTCGGCAAGATTCATTGCTTTGACGCCCATTGCCGTTCTGCCGACGGGGCGCACGTCTTTCTCGTTGAAGTGAATGGAAAGTCCTGCGCTGGACGCAACCAAAAGCTCGTCACCACCGGTGGTGATGACTGCGTCGATAAGTTCGTCGTCTTCGTTGAATTTGATTGCAATCTTGCCGTTGCGCTTGATGGAATCGTATTCTTCAAGCGGAGTCTTCTTGATGAGCCCCTGCTTGGTTGCGAGCATAAGGAACTTGCCTTCTCTCTCTTCGGGCATTTGCAGGAACGCCTGAATCTTTTCGCCTTGTTCGAGTTGGAGCAGGTTGACCGCTGCTCTGCCGCGCGCATTGCGTGTGGCTTCGGGGATTTCGTAGGCTTTCAATGTGAACACTTTGCCCTTGTTGGTGAAGAACATAAGACGTTCGTGCGTGTTGGACGTGAAAATCTTCTCCACGAAGTCTTCGTCCTTTGCCTTGTGAGCCGTTATTCCCATTCCGCCGCGGTGTTGAGCCTTGTACTCGGCAACGGGCATACGTTTGATATAACCGCCGTGAGTCATTGAAATGACGACGTCTTCTTTTTCGATAAGGTCTTCGATGTCGATGTCACCGTAATCGTAGGTGAGTTCGGAAAGTCTCGGCGTGGTGTATTGCGCCTTGATGTCGCTCATCTCTTTGACGATGATGTTTTTCACTTCTTCGTCGCTGGACAGAACCATAGTGAAATATGCGATTTGTTTGTCGAGATCTTCGAGTTCCGCATTGATCTTTTCGACTTCGAGGCCGGTCAAACGTTGCAATCTCATATCGAGAATTGCCGCCGCCTGCTTATCGCTAAGACCGTAGCCTTCCATAAGTTTTACGATTGCATCCTGTCTGTCGCGGGATTTCTTGAGAAGTTCCACGATAGCGTCGATATTTTCAAGCGCGATATGCAATCCGAGCAAGATATGCTGTCTTTCTTGCGCTTTTTCAAGGTCGAAACGCGTTCTGCGCACGATAACGTCTTTCTGGTGCGCAACGTAGCATTCCAAAATCTCTTTGAGATTGAGAACGCGGGGTACGCCGTCCACGAGAGCAAGCATAATCATGCTGAAAGACGTTTGCATTTGCGTCTGCTTGTAGAGTTGATTGAGCAAGACTTGTGCGTTGACGTCCTTTTTAAGTTCGATAACGATACGCATGCCGTGACGGTCGGTTTCTTCACGAAGGTCGCTAATGCCTTCGAGACGTTTGTCTTTGACCTGGTCTGCGATGTTTTCGATGAGTTTTGCCTTATTGACCTGATATGGAATCTCCGTGACGATAATTCTACTCTTACCGTTGGGCATTTCTTCGATTTCCGCCTTAGCACGCAAAATACAGCCGCCGCGTCCGGTGCGATAGGCTTGCTTGATCATGTGTCTGCCAAGCACGAGCGCGCCCGTCGGGAAGTCGGGAGCGGGAATGTATTCCATAAGATCGTCAACCGTTGCGTCGGGGTTGTGCAAGAGCGCAATCGTTGCGTCTATGACTTCACCGAGATTGTGCGGCGGAATGGACGTTGCCATACCGACTGCGATACCGTCCGAGCCGTTGACGAGAAGGTTGGGGAATCTCGAAGGCAAAACGACGGGTTGTTCTCTCGTGTCGTCGAAGTTGGGATAGAAATCAACGGTCTTTTTGTCGATGTCTCTTATCATTTCAAGCGCGATTTTGGAAAGACGCGCTTCGGTGTAACGATATGCTGCCGCCGGGTCTCCGTCGATAGAGCCGAAGTTGCCGTGTCCGTCGATGAGCGGGCAACGAATGGAGAAGTCCTGTGCGAGTCTGACCATTGCGTCGTAGACCGATCTGTCGCCGTGCGGATGGTATTTGCCGAGCACTTCACCGACGACCATAGCGCACTTACGATAGGGTTTGTCGGGAGTGAGACCAAGCTCGCTCATAGCGTAAAGAATACGTCTGTGAACGGGTTTGAGACCGTCTCTTACGTCAGGTATGGCACGTGACACGTTGACCGCCATAGCGTACGCTATAAAGGACTTTTTAAGTTCGCCGTTTATCTCTACGTCTTTGACCGTCGAATTTGCTATATGTTGTATATATTCGTTGTTTACGTCGTCTCTTATGTTCGCCATAATTTACTCCTTATACGTCGAGATCCGTGACGAGTTTCGCGTTCTGTTCGATAAACTCGCGACGAAGTTCGGGTTGTTCGCCCATGAGAATGGAGAAGAGTCTGTCCGCTTCGATTGCGTCTTCCATGGTGACTTTCAACAGCGTGCGTTTTTGCGGATCCATGGTGGTTTCCCAAAGTTGTTCGGGGTTCATTTCACCGAGACCTTTGTAGCGTTGAAGTTCGCCGCTCTTTCTGCCGAATTCTTCGTAGTAAGCGTTGAGACTTTCGTCATCGTAGAAATATTGTTCCTGTTTGCCCTTTGAGATCTTGTAAAGGGGCGGAAGCGCGATAAACACGTGACCGTTCTCGATGAGCGGACGCATGAAACGGAACAAGAACGTGAGCATGAGAATACGAATGTGGCTGCCGTCCACATCGGCATCGGTCATGCAGATGATGCGGTGGTAGCGAAGTTTGGACTCGTCATACTCGGCGTTGATTCCGCATCCGAATGCGGTTATCATGGCTTTGATTTCCTCGTTTTCGAGCACTCTGTGAAGAGTCGCTTTTTCAACGTTCAAAATCTTACCGCGAAGGGGAAGTATCGCCTGGAAACGCCTGTCTCTGCCTTGCTTTGCACTGCCGCCTGCAGAGTCGCCTTCGACGAGATATATTTCGCAGTTTCTCGGGTCTTTGTCGGTGCAGTCCGCAAGTTTGCCGGGAAGAGTCGTGCTTTCGAGTGCGCTCTTTCTTCTTGCACTTTCTCTTGCCATACGCGCAGCTTCTCTCGCTCTTTGCGCCGTGATGGTTTTTAACACGAGTTCTTTCGCTTCGCGCGGATGTTCTTCAAGATAAGTTCCAAAGCCTTCCGTTACGCCCTTTGCGACCGCCTGGCGCATACTGCTGTTGCCGAGTTTTGTCTTGGTTTGACCTTCGAACTGCGGCTCTGCGAGTTTGACGGAAATAACCGCCGTGAGTCCTTCTCTGACGTCTTCACCGCTGAGTTTCTCCGAACCTTTGAGAATGCCCGCCTTCGTGCCGTAATCGTTGATTATCTTCGTCAGGGACGCTTTGAAACCGTCAAGGTGCGTGCCGCCTTCTTCGGTGTTGATGTTGTTTGCAAAAGCAAGTATCGTGTCCGAATAACTGTCGTTGTACTGCATTGCGACTTCGATTTCGCTGTCAACGTATTTTTCGTCAAAATAAATGACTTCGGGGAAAATCGTCTCTTTGGTCTTATTCATCTCTTCGACGAAAGACACGATGCCTCCTTCATAGCAGAAAACTTCTCTGCGTTCGGGCTCGACTCTCTGGTCTGCAAGTTCGATGATAAGTCCTTTATTGAGATACGCAAGTTCGCGAAGACGAGTCTTCATCGTCTCGTAGTTGAAATCGAGCGTTTCAAAGATTTCCGCATCGGGATAGAACGTAATCGTCGTGCCGGTGTCCGTTGCGTCGCCAACGACGGCAAGCGGCCTTTCGGCAATACCGCGGTTGAAACGAATACGATAAAGTTTGCCGTTTTGTCTGACTTCGGCAACCAACCATTCGCTGAGCGCGTTGACGCAGGATACACCCACGCCGTGCAAACCGCCCGAGATTTTGTATCCGCCGCTGCCGAATTTTCCGCCCGCGTGAAGTTTGGTCAAAACGACTTCGACAGCCGATTTCCCTTCCTTTTCGATAATGCCCGTGGGGATGCCGCGGCCGTTGTCCGTAACGCGAATCGCACCGTCTTTGAGTATTTCGACGACGATATGCGTGCAATAGCCCGCAAGTGCTTCGTCGATGGAGTTGTCCACGACTTCGGTCACAAGGTGATGAAGTCCGCGAACGTCCGTCGAGCCTATGTACATACCCGGACGCTTTCTGACGGGATCGAGTCCTTCGAGAACCTGAATATCGCCCGCATCGTAACTGTGTTTGACTTCTTCTGACATCTTTTCTCCTATTAAAATATATTTTAGTAATTAATATATTATTATTTCAATAATAATAAGTAAATCAATTATATCAAGTTATAAACAAAATATCAAGGGTTTTCGGAAAACTTCTCGCAAAACCGCACAGAAAGTATCAAAAATCAATATCTTTTCCGATAACGACATATGAGCCGATTTTCGACTTTTCTCGTCGTTTTTGAGCATTTGGCGGCGTTATATCGCTTGCCATATCGCCTTTTATACGCTACTATATCCCTATGCTAAACAATTTTTCTCTCAAAACACCCGAAAACACGGAAGAATTGAAAGAGTTGTACAAAAAAAACCAACTCGTCTATTACACGCCGCTCGAAGAGTTTATCAACTCGTCATCTCATGCGCTCGGTGCGGTTTTCGCATTGATTTTTATGATTTTCATGATGATTGCGGCAACGACGCCTGCACAATACGTAACCGCATTTTTCTCGTGTTTCCTTATCGCAATAGAATTTGCCGTGTCGGCAACCTATCACGGCGTGTCGGATATGAAGAAAAAACTCGTTTGGCGCAAAATAGATTTCCCAACCGTCAATCTAAACGTCATTGCGTGCGCAACGTCCACATGCCTTTTATATCGCCAAATATACGGCTACGTCGCGCTCGGAGTGTCGATTGCCATTGCAATCACCGTCTTTGCGCTCTGCCTTTGGAAATTCAACGTCTTCCGCAACGTGTCCGTCATCTCGTCTTTCGTCATCGGCGCACTTATGCTTGCGGCATTCTTCACGGCGTACTTCTCGCCGATAGGCATATCCGCCCCCACCTGTTTCGTGTTCCTTGCGGGGCTTGTATCCTGCCTTCTCGGTGCAGCGGTATTCGGCGTGCACAAAAGATACGTGCATTGCATATTCCACTTTTTCGTGCTTGCAGGTCCGGTGCTGTTTTTGATTGCAACGTATCTTCAAATTCTCGGCAAATAAAAAACCTTTGGCAATCAAACAATCTCGCACACCAACAAAAATACACAGCGAAAAATAGACAACGACACACATCGGTAAAAGCATTGCGACCACATCCATTCACAATCATAACCAACATTCAAAAACATATCAACAATCGCCCTTCTCAACACAAATAAAATTACGATAGTAAATTTGTATACCGTTTTACAGCGATTTTTTCTACAATTTGGTTCGCAACGCACGATCTAAACTTTCACAAATGTTGATAAGTGGACACTTTGTTTGACGTGAAACACCACTAAACAGTCGCTTTTCAAGGATAAAAGCACAAAATATAGCCACCAAAGTTTCCAAATACGCGTATACAAAAAACACAATAGGCGTTATTTCTCTTTTTCATGCGATTTGCACAAAAAAAACTGCGCTTACGCTCATGTCGCTCACACAAAATAACTTCGATTACGCTCATTGCAGCCACAGAAACCAACTGCAATTGCACTCACACCATTTACACACAAAGCAAAAACTACGCTTACACTCATGTCACACACTCAACATACAAGCCCATTTTCCCCGCCAACAATCGCATTGAAACCATATAAAACAAAGCGTTTTTACGGCAAAATCGCAAGATTTTCTATCGTTTTTATACACAAACAACTACCAAACAAACCCAGAGCAATGCCATATATCGTCAGAAGCCACACTAAAATCACACGGGAAAACACACGTCAAAAGCATATTCAAATCCCAAAATTATATAGAAAAACACACCGGTTTTGAGCAATCCGTTAAAAAACATAGAAAAACCGTGAAACACAGCAAATTTTTCTATAAAAATTGAGAAACATTTTCTCGTGAAAAATTCAGGTTAAAGGACGAAAATTTTTCTATAAAATTTTACTCGGAGAAAGGATGAAAATTATTTTTAAACGGTCAAAATCACCGAAAAACGCCACTATTTAGTATGGTTTTGACATGTTTTCGTTCCACGTGAAACGGGCGATCAAAATCAAATTGTTCCACGTGAAACATAGGTTATTTTTGCGTTTTTCTCCGCTTTACAGCCCTCTTTTATCCCGTTTTTATCCTCTTTTATATCCATATAATCGTGTTGGAATATGTAGACTTTTTCGCGATACTTTTTCGTTGTTTTATGGGTTATTTTGCATTAAATCACGTCTTGTTTATGGCGTTCTTCCGTGCATTTTCATTGCTTCGTTTGAGCGCATCTCGCCTTGCTTGGCTCAAAATCAGGCTCGTTTTATCGGTCTTTTGCCACCCTACCACCGAGTTTTTCGCTCTCTAATCTGTGTTTTTTATTAGGTGCTTGGCGCATTTCAATATGGCAGCAAAGGAGAGATGTTGGTTGGTTGGTTGGTTGGTTGGTTGGTTCGATTACATTCTTTTAGGCTCTTTAGGCTCGGACAAATTGTGGCTTGCCGATTGCTCATTATCATGCCTGTTTTTGACAAAATATTATCATCGGACGGTTTTTCGAGTGATTTACACACGTTTGAAACATTGTCAAAACATGCGTTTTTCGGCGATTTTTGAAAAATTTAATTTTTGCTGTTTTCACCACTGTTTAGTAGCATTGTAGCCACTTTTTCTACAACGTTACACGTGAAACAATTTTAGAGAATCTTGTCTTTTCCGCTCGAAACCGCATCGCATTAAAAAGAAAGTGCAAGCCTATTTCTGTTTCAAGTTGCTTGCCTTTGGGTTTTGCCGTAACAATATCGTCAAAGCTTTGCCATGGCGTTGCGCACGAACAACTTGCTATGTGCTTGTCCGATTGATACATCATGCTTATTCCAATGGCGTTGCGGACATAATCGATATGTGCAAAACTCATAGTATGAAACGAAGGAGTCACAAAACAATTCTTTTTGAAAAAGCACCATATAAAAAATAAACAACGTCTGATGACTTGCAAAATACATTGCGGCAACAAGCGAAGTTGACAACACTAGAAATAATCTTGTGGTTAAGCGCAACTTTGGAGTATATCCATTACTCTGAGAATACCGATGTATAAAATTATAAAATCAAACGGTATGAATTGTGAGCAACAGTTTTTGAAAATACCGTTGCGACAACAAGCGTTATGCTCGATTATTTAGGGAAAATGCAATGTGTTGTGGCAGGGGTGCAACGCTCGAGTGTTGTCGGTGTGGCGTGAAACCGACGTGGAAATGATGTTGCGTAAAATGAGATTTTGTATAAGAACGGTATCGAGTGATCGGATGAATAATAGATTGCAATAAAGTGATATGCTTGCGATATTGATATGTGTGCGGCATTGATATGTAGTGTAGCATAAAAGCGGTGTTTGTATAAAATGGTAGTGCAGTGTTGAGCGCGGTGTCGAAGTTGAAATTCGATTGATAGTGGATTGCGGCGCGACACACAAAATAACGTGTTGCAAAGGCTCGCGTTTTTCTATCGTAAAAAAATCGAAAAAGCCAATACGATCATCATCTCCGTTTGACAGAGTTTTCTGCAAAAACAAAACCGATCGCAATGCCACACAAAATTGATATTGCTGTCCAAAGCCGGGCTTGCTATCCGTAGTTTCAAATTCGTCCGATAATGGCGCGCAAGTATAAACAAAGACCTGCACATCAAAAACACACACGATCTTTCAAAAAGATATGCTACCGAAAATATACTTCACAAAACAAGATAAACCATACAAGAAGATCAGGCAGAGCAAAAATATAAAGCAAACCAAAAGTTAAAACTTGAAAAACAACAGGGAACACAAAAAGGTGCGTATGTAAAGCGCACAAAATATCAAAATGCATGCGCAGTATATACAATGCTCGGCATTTATCCCTGCGGCATTTGCAAGGCGCGGCGGTTGCAGCAATGTTCGGAATATCCGTGCGGTGTTTGATACATTATCAATGTTTGCAACGTCTCAAAAATCAAGGAATATATTTCCTTGTCAAATTAAATTTTCTATACGTTACACGTGAAACAATTGTAGAAAAATCAAAATATAAAGCGATAGTGTTTCAGCAAGTGTTGTTGTTTTATATCATTTGGCTTTCAGTGGATAATGAATAGCTGTGGGTGAATAATGGTTTACGCTATGTGGATAATGACGTTATTTCGTTAAATAGTGATTGGCTTGCGGGTGCTATCGGCTTTTGGCTATAAACAACATTCGTGAGTAATCGGCTTTCGGCAATAAATAGCTTTCGTGAGCAATTGGTTTTTGTGAGCGAGCGGCTTGCGGTTGCAATTGACTGTGGTAGTGATTAGCTTTCGGCAGTAAATGGCTTTAAGTTGCGAGCGGCTTTTGTGTTAGTTTTGGGATAATCGCATTTTCCATAACACAAGCGATATAACTCTTGGAATAAGTGTTTTTCTAGCAGTATAATATGGTTTACTTGTTAATCATATTAAACCACAGATGTTTGCGTTCGGTAAAAGTATAATTTTAGCTTGAACGTATAATTATGGTTTGATTTTTTGCTTATAGCGCACCGCTGCTTTTTTGCAGCACGGCAATGCCTTTGACATAATCTTCGGGACAGTGGCGTTGCTATGGTTTGCTAAAAACCTATTCCTTGTTTTGGGGCAACTCATTTTCCTTGCTTTGCCGTGATACTATTTTTTCTATATTCACAATGTGGCGATGCTTTTTGTTTGCTTATTGTTTTATCGTTGTAAATATCGTTTTATTTAGCGGTTGAAGTGGTTTGCGGCTATTGGTGCAATAAGTCTTTGATTTTACTCTCAAATGCGCTTAAATCGCATCTCAGGCGGTCAAACGGAAAGCGTAAATGGTTGTGAGCGGTTTTGCAAACAATCTCATCGGCTCAAAAATTGCAAGCGCAACGTTTCAAATCGGCGTGCCGAGCAATAGCGAAAAAAAAGAACACCGCCGTTGCAGCGGTGATATGGTTTTTGAATAGTATTTATGTTTGTTGTCAATCGACACCTTCTACAAATATTGCGATGTTGATTGTTAATTGCCAATTGTTGCAGACGTAGACATTTTTTGTTTTATCTTTCCGACTACAAGCACAGTTCGATATAGTTTTGGGTGTGTAATTGAGAGCAAGATACAATCAAACGGTCAGGGTGTTGAGCACGTCAAGATATGCGGCAAGTTCTTTCTTTGCGCCTTTAAGGTCGTGAGAGCGGTAGTTGCCACATTCGATTTTTTTGTTGCCGGGTATCGTATCGAGTTCGAGACATTTCGCAACGCATTCTTTGACGATTTCGAGTGCGGTTTGTTTGTCAGTGTCAAAAAGCAAAAGATAAAAGCCCGTGCGACATCCCATTGGGCCGAAATATACAACCTTGTCCTTATACTCACTGTTTCGCACTACGGTTGCAAAAAGGTGCTCTATGGTGTGCATGGCGGCTATGTGAAGATAATCGCCTTTATTGGGCTCTTTGAAGCGCAAATCGTAGGTGAAAACGTTTTTGTCTACACGGCTTAAATACAATCCCTTTTTAAGCACGTTGTGGTCTATTGTGAACGATGTGATTTTTTCCATATTGTTATTCTTGGTTTTGTATTAGGTGTGCAAAACTTTCAAAATCAAACGCAAGACTTTTTGCTTTCGTTTGTTTCGATAAGTTTTATTCTATGTTTATTCGTTCTCTTTCTTCACGCAAGCGACGCTTCCACGCTGCTTTCTTGCCGGCGGAAGTGAAGTCGCTCCGCTTGTAACCGCTTTAAGAATAGCAGGCAAAATCTTTTCGTATCCGGCAACGCCTTTCTCGACGATAGACAAGAAACTCTCGTTTGCGCCTTCTTCCGCTTTGTCGCTTACGACCTTGAGCGAGAAAAGCGGAACGTTGTTTCTCTCGCACGCAATGGCAAGACCGGCAAGTTCCATTTCGCAAATATCCGCGCCGAAATCATTTCTCAATCTATCCTTTTCGTCTTTGCGAGCAACGAATTTGTCACCGCTTGCGCAGGTGACGACCTTCATGGGTTTTCCGACGTTTGCAAGCACGTTGTTCAAAACGGTTTCGTTGAGATAAAAATAGTTGTCTCTCATTCCGCCGTACTGTCCGACGACTCTGTCGGTGTCGACTTCAGTGACGTCGAATTGATAGTGGCACACTCTGCCCACGGCAACTAGTTCGCATAAATCGAGATTGTGATTGACAGCCCCGACAAAACCGAAGTTGAGCACGACTTCCACGTCAAAAAGATCAACGAGAAGTTGCACCGCAAGCGCGGCTTTTATTTCGCCTACGCCCGACGTTGCGAGATATATTGTGTTTCCGTCTTGTTCTAGCTGGCTTATAGCAACACCCGATATAGTGTTTTGTGCAACGACGTTGCCGTATTTTTTCAGTATCGGCAACGTTTCTTCCGCCATGGCGGTGATGATTGCAATTCTCATATTTCGCTCCGAAAAAATTGATTGTATATATTTTACCACATTTGAAAATCAAGTCAACACCCGCAAAAAAACAATTTATATGCGTTTTGTAAAACTCAAAAATAAAGTCTTGCCGTTTTGTTTTTATGATATTTGATATTTTTACAAAACAAGCATTTTATACATCGAAAATGACAACATAAAATATTCATTATGCGTTTTAATATAAAATGCGGTGATAAACTCATTTTTCGTTTTGCGCTTGATATATCGGAAGATAAATGATAAAATAATAAAAAAGGTGACGATATGGATTTTGATTTTCTAAAAGATTGTGTGGGCAAAGTAGGCGTTGAATTGACTCGTGAAAATTGCGAGTCTCTCGCGCGCTATTACGAAATGGTGGTGGAAAAGAACAAGGCTTTCAACCTTACCGCAATCACCGAAGAGAAAGACTTCGCAATCAAACATATCGCCGACTCTCTAGCAGGGATAAGCGAAATTCCCCAAAACGCCATGCTTCTCGATATAGGCGCGGGTGCGGGTTTTCCGTCTATGCCTATCGCTATTGTAAGACGCGACGTGTCAGTCACCGCACTCGACTCGACCGCAAAGAAAATGAATTTCATAAGCGAATGCGCAAGAGAATTGAAAATCGACAACATCAAAACTATTGCCGGCAGGGCGGAAGAGCAAAGAAATTTGTTTTCGCAATTCGACGTCGTAACCGCAAGAGCGGTCTCGGCTCTCAATATTCTTCTCGAACTTGCAATGCCGCTTCTGAAAGTCGGCGGAAGATTCGTTGCATACAAGACGGACGAAAGTGAACTCGGCAGTGCAAAGAGCGCACTCGAAACGCTAGGTGCAAAACACGTCTCGACAAAGTCGCTTTCTCTGCCCAACGGCGACTCGCGTGCGATTATGGTCTTTGAAAAAATCACGCCTACCCCAAAGCAATATCCTAGACTTTACGGCGCAATCAAGAAAAAGCCGTTGTGAAAAATTGATTTTATATTCAACCAAAACGCTATCCGTCATAGTTTAAGGAGAGAATTTTGTATTCTTTTTTGCTTGCGCTTATATATCTTGCATTCATAAGTCTTGGGCTTCCCGATTCGCTTTTGGGATCGGGTTGGCCCGTAATGCATGCGGATATGGGCGTTGCAACGTCGTATATGGGTATCGTTACGATGATAATTTCGGGCGGAACGATAGTGTCAAGCCTTTTTTCGGATAAACTCACCAGAAAACTCTCAACGAAAGTAGTCACCGTAATAAGCGTTTTTCTGACCGTCGTTGCACTGTTCGGTTTTTCTTTTTCGACGAAATTCTGGATGCTTTTGGTTTTTGCCGTTCCCTACGGGCTTGGCGCAGGCGCGATAGACGCCGCACTCAACAACTACGTTGCGGTTCATTACAAAGCAAAACATATGAGTTGGCTTCATTGTTTCTGGGGAGTGGGAACGATTATAAGCCCGTTTATTATGGGATACGCTCTTAAAAATCTCACATGGAATAGCGGATACAGAATTGTAGGAACCATTCAACTTGCGATTTGCATAATCTTGCTCGTCACTTTGCCCGTATGGAAAGTAAACAAAACAAAAGACGTGCAACAGCAAAAAGAAGTCGGGTTGATTTCCGCATTGAAGATAAAAGGCGTGCCGTTCCTTTTGATTGGATTTTTTGCATACTGTTCGGCGGAAGCAACCGCAATGCAATGGGCAAGCACGTATTTCGTGGAAGTCAAAGGCATATCAACCGAACTTGCCGCAAACCTTGCTTCGCTTTTTTATATAGGAATAACACTGGGTAGATTTATAAGCGGCTTCGTCACCGAAAAAATCGGGGACAGAAAAATGATTATAATAGGCGCGTGCATTGTGCTTTTAGGCATAATCGTTCTTATAATCCCCGCAAAATCGTATATCGTAGCAATCGCGGCTTTCGTTGTCATAGGTTTTGGCTGCGCGCCCATATATCCGTGCATAATTCACTCGACGCCCGGCAACTTCGGCGCGGAAAATTCGGGAGCGATTATCGGAATTCAAATGGCAAGCGCATACGTCGGCTCAACTTTTATGCCGCCGCTTTTCGGACTTATGAGCAATTCGCTCGGTTATGAAATTATGCCGTTTTTCCTTATGTTTTTCCTGATTTTGATGATAATTATGACCGAAACGACTTTCAGAACGGCAAAAAAATATAAATTTTTCGACGCACCGCAATACACACGTCAATGAACTGCGTTGAGTTTTAACTGCTTCTTGAAAAATCGTTTTTACATAATAATGCAATTTATGTGAAACTTTTTTGTGAAACGCAATTGAAAAAAATCAATAGTTGTGTTACACTTTATTTATGGCAAAAGTCGTCGCGTTCTCCAATCAAAAGGGCGGCGTGGGCAAAACGACCACATGCGTCAATCTTGCAGCCTATTTAGCCCTTGACGGATACAAAATTTTGCTCGTTGACTTCGATGCGCAAGCCAACGCGACGAGTTCGCTCGGAATATTCGACAAAAAAATACAAAATTCGGTATACGACGCAATGTGCGGATACGATGTATCGAAGTGTATTTTCAAAAGCGAGATAGACGGTCTTGACTTTATTCCGTCGTCACTCGACCTTTGCGCGCTCGACAAAGAACTCGTCGGAGTGCAAAGAAAAGAATACGTGCTAAAAGACGTGCTTGACAAAGTGAAATCGGATTACGATTTCGTCTTTATAGATTGCGCGCCGTCGATAAACATGCTTCTTGTCAACGCTTTATGCGCCGCAGACGGAGTGATAATTCCGCTTCAATGCGAGTATCTGGCACTCGAAGGCATGAATCAACTTCTCAATACGGTGCGACTTGCAAAAAGGCATCTCAACGATTCTCTCACCGTATACGGCGTGGTGCTTACGATGTACACGGGACGAAGCAAGTTGTCAAGAGACGTCGAAAGCGAAATAAAAAAACTGTTCGGAAAGGAAGTTTTCGAGACGAAAATTCCACGCAACGTACGACTTGCGGAAGCCCCTAGCAACGGGAAACCCATTGCTTTATACGACGACAAATGCGCAGGTGCGATTGCATACAACGCACTTGCAAACGAGTTTATATCAAAATTTATCAAGGAGTGAAGTATGGCAAACACAAAAGGCGGCCTTGGTGCAAAAGGCTTGAATGCTCTTTTCAACGACAACGAAGAAAACGTCAGAGTTGACATTGACGGTGACGTACAAGCGCAGGAGATTGACATTTCTCTCATCGACCGCAACCCCAATCAGCCGAGAAAAACATTCGACGAAGACAGTTTGCGCGAAATGGCAACTTCCATTGCAACGTACGGCGTTTTGCAACCCCTTCTTCTCGTAAAAACTGAAGGCGGAAGATATCTCATTATCGCAGGCGAACGTCGTTTCAGAGCAAGCATGCTTGCGGGACTTAAAAAAGTGCCTGCAATCATCAGAGAATTCACTCCGCAACAAATACAAGAGATTTCGCTCATCGAAAACCTGCACAGAGAAGACCTAAACGCAATCGAAGCGGCGGAAGGTATGCGTGAACTTATGGACAATCACGGTCTCACTCAAGAAGAAGTCGCGGTGCGTATCGGCAAATCCCGTCCTTACGTTACCAATACTTTGAGACTTTTGCAACTCCCCGACGAAGTTACTGAACTCGTAAGAGAAGGAAAACTCTCACCGGGGCACGCAAGAACGCTCATCTCCATCGATGACAAAGACTATCTCGTCACGCTTGCAAAACAAGCCTGCGACAACAAGCTCTCCGTGCGCGACCTTGAAAACCGTGTGAGACTGTATTTCACAAGAAAGGCAATTCCGTCAGGACCGAGAACGGACAAGGCTTTGTCCTTGGAACTTAAAGAATTTGTCGGCGATATGAAACGCGTCTTCGCCACCAAAGTCAAACTTGTCGGCAACGACCAAAAGGGACGTATTACGATAGACTATTTCAACAAGGACGATCTTGACAGAATATACGCTCTCGTTCAAATCTTGAAGTACAACGACAAGCTTTGATTCCACTCCGATTGTAAAACGCAAATTTTACTTATATTTGCAAAATCATATGTTTATAAACACAAAACACGCACATAAAGTGCGTGTTTTGTTATATTTACTTGTTTTTGCGTTTAGTTGCGTATTTACAAAACAATACGGCTTTTCGTATCTGTTTTGCGTCATTTCACAACACTGCCGCCGCTTATATGGAACAACGTTGCAGGATTTTTTAGGTCGTATTCGGTGCAGGTGAGTATAGTCTGAAAACCTTCCGTCATTTGCAAAAGCATTACTTGTCTGTCGTGATCCAGCTCCGACAAAACGTCGTCAAGCAGCAAAACGGGCGGCTCGCCTATCTCGTTTTTGTATATTACCACTTCGCCGAGTTTCATTGCAAGCGCAATCGTGCGTTGTTGCCCTTGGGACGCGTATTTGCGGCTGTCGTTGCCGTTGATTTCTATTTTTATATCGTCCCTATGCGGTCCTACGGTTGAGAAGCCGAGTTCTTTGTCTTTCTGCCTTGCGCCGATTATGGATTTGTACAATTCGCTTTCAAGGACTTTTGCGTCGCAATCGGTTTTTGAACCGCTTTCATATGACAACGCGAGAGTTTCTTGTTCTCCGCTCAGTGCGTAATGAAACTTTCTTGCTGCGTCGTTTAGAGTTGCGATATAGTCCATTCTTTTTTGAATAATTATCGCGCCTTCCTTTGCAAGACCTGCGTCCCACACGTCAAGCATATCGTCGATGTTGGGATTGAATTTGTATTCTTTTAGAAGGTTGTTTTTTTGTTTGAGCGTTTTGTTGTAGCGTTGAAGAGCAAGAAAATAACTTTTTTGTTGTTGAGAAAGTCCTACGTCCAAAAATCTTCTGCGCTCGCCAGGGGATTCCTTGACGAGTTTCATCTCATCGGGGGAGAAAAACACAACGCCGAGAACGCCAAGAAGTTCGCCTGCACGATTGACGGGAATATTGTCCACCGCAACTTTTTTCTTGCCTTGTTCGTCTATCTGAAGATTTATCGTGTGACGGCGAAATTTGCTTTCAAGCACGATTTTCACCTGCGCTTTACTTTCGCCCATAAGAATCATTTCTTTGTCTTTCGTGGTGCGCGGAGAGTGAAATATCGAGCAAAGATACACGCTTTCGAGCATATTCGTCTTTCCGCTGGCGTTTTTTCCGTACAACACGTTAAGCCCGTCTTTGAATTCGACGAGCGCATGAGTGTAGTTTCTGAAGTTTTTAAGTTCCAACGAGACGATTTTCATACACTACAAGTATAGCGTAGAGCGCAAAATTTTTCAACATCTTGTGTTTAAGTTTTCTTTTTGGATTTTTGCTTGAAAAATCGACTTTTTTTGATATAATCAAAACTATGATAAACATCGAAGAATTCTGGGAAGACGCAAAAGACGAGTTGTCAAAATCCATTCAGGCTATAAGTTACGAAGTCTGGATAGAAAAACTCGAACCTGTATGTTTCGTGGATAATGCAATCGTGCTATCCACTATTTCGGCAAACGCAAAACGCACAATCGACACTCGTTATAAAGACACGATAAAAGAAGTCGTGTCCGCTCTCAATTCGTCAATAACCGACGTGATAATCACAACGCCCGAGAAAAAAGACGATTTTCTCAATAAGCAAACCGTGTTTATCGAAGATCAAGGCTTCGTCACCAATGAACCGCCCAAGGAAAACGGGAAGAAAAAAAGCCCGTTCCTTGAAAAGTATACTTTTGAAAACTTCGTCGAAGGCAAATCAAACGCCTATGCGCTCGCTGCTTGCAAGACTATTGCGGAACATCCGGGCGGAAGTTTCAATCCGCTGTTTATATACTCGGGTGTCGGACTCGGAAAAACACACCTTTTGCACGCGATAGGCAACTATCTTTTCAAAAACAAGAAGCAAATGAACGTGTTGTACGTCAGTGCGGAAACGCTCGTGACCGAACTTATCAACGTCATTCGCAACAAGTCAAACGACGAAAACAATCGTTTTAGAGAAAAATATCGCTCCTGTGACGTGCTTATGGTGGACGACGTGCAATTCCTTATCGGCAAGGAAGCCACGCAAGAAGCGTTCTTCCACATATTCAACGACTTGTATCAGGACAACAAACAAATCATCTTGACGTCCGACCGTGCACCGAAAGACCTTACCACTCTTTCCGACAGACTTCGCACCCGTTTCGGTTGCGGTCTTACGGTGGATATTCAAGTTCCCGATATGGAAACGAGAGTTGCCATTCTCAAGACGAAAGCCGCGCAATCCAAGTTTATGCTTTCGGATGAAGTTGCCGAATTTATTGCTGAAAAATCGCCGTCAAACATACGAGAAATGGAAGGCTTGCTCAACAAGATAATCTTCTTCAGTTCTCTTACGAACAACGTTATAACGACAAAAGAACTTGCCTATGAAGCACTCTCCGAGTTTATCGAAGACAAGGGCGAAACAATAGATGCAAGCGACATTATAGACGCGGTTTGTAAGTATTTCAAAATCTCGACCGCAGACATAATCTCAAAGAAGAAAACAAAGAGCATCGTCGAGCCGAGAATGATTGCAATATATCTTATCACAGAGCTTTTGCCGACGCCGCTCGTGCAAATAGGCGAGATGTTCGGCGGGCGCGACCACACGACGATTATCCACGCAAGAGACAAGATAAGCGACGAAATCAAGACCAATCCGCGCATCAAAATCACAGTCGCGGATATAAGAAACATGATACTCAACAGATAAAAAAAGCACGCATGGCGTGCTTTTTTTTTAATTAATAATTGTGGCACGGGCGCAGAAAAAGGTTATCGTTTCGTTTCCACGAGATTGCCACGCAAACTCGCAATGACTGAGTGTGTTGGTTGCGCCCGATAAGTTTTGTTTTGTTAACTTCTCTACAAGGGTGAGCGTTTTAGACTTTAATGCAACTTTCCCCTTTCCTCAGGTGTTTTCCCTATCACCGTTCCCCCTTGCAGGGAACCCACGGTGACCGCGTGGCGGGGGACAACACTCGGTCGAGACATAACTAACGCCATTTCTCTTATTATGCCACTTCGCCTGCGTGGCAGCTGCGCAACAGAACGCCACGCATTCTCGTACTTTACGTCAAGTCCGACGCTCGATACGGTCGCCGCCTTGCGGCTCCAATTCTGTCTTCGAAGTTACACTTTCCGTTAATAAGTACACCCGCACAGGCTTTCGGATCAATTATTAATTATTAATTATTAATTATAAAAGCTGCGATAAATAGATGAATGACGCGAAAGCACCCCGAGAATGACAACCCTAACGTACAAGACGTACGTGAGTTGGCAGGCTCGGGGTGCTGACAAAGTCAGTCGCTATTTAGCGCGGCTTTTAGCCGATGACGCGCAAGGGAAGGATGAGATACAACCACCTTTCCGACTCACCCTTGATGATTCCCGGGGCAGTGGAAGTGGTGAAGTTGAGAGTCACGAACGGCTCGTCGATTGCGTGCATACAATCAATGATGTATTTTGAATTGAAGCCTATCGTGAGATCTTTGCCTTTGAGTCCGATTGTGACTTTTTCGTTGATTTCACCGTCTTCGGAGTGAGCGTTGAGTGCGAGCGTATCTTCTTTGATTTCCATCTTGACGTAGGATTTTTTCTCTGCGCGATTGATGAGAGAGACACGATCGATTGCGTTTTCAAAGAGTTTCTTGTCCACGGTGACGGAAGTGGTGAACACGCTGGGAATAATCTTTTCGTAGTTGATATAATCTTCGCCGATAAGACGAGTGACGATTTTTGTGTGGAAAAGATCAACCATTATATAGTTCTTTTCAACGAAAACAGTGATAGTCTCTTCGCCTTCGTCGATGAGACGAGCAAGTTCATTCATACTCTTTGACGGAACGACGATTTTGTCTATGACGCCATTGTTGTTGATTTGCGCTTTTGCAAGAGCAAGACGGTATCCGTCGGAAGCAACCGCTTCAACTTCATCGTCTTTGACGTTAAGGCAAACGCCGCGAAGAGACGGTCTTGCTTCGTCAACGGCAACATTGAAGATGACTTTTGAAATTATGTCTTTGAGTTCTTTCTTCAGAATGATGAAAGAATTTTGTGTGTCTACTTCTTTAAACACAGGGTATTCGTCCGCACTGAAGCATTTTATCATAAGTTCACTGTCGAGATACTTGATGATAAGTTTTGCGGGATCCGTGCCGTCGAGTTCGACTTGTTCTTCTTCTATTTTCTTTGCGTAGTCGGCAAAAAGTTTGCCCGGAACGACGATTTCGCCTTCGATGAGAACTTGCGCATTGATTTTCTTTTCGATTGCGAGTTCTAGATCTGTTGCGAAAATGGTGAGAGTGTCACCGAGTGCGGTGAGTTTCACGCCGTCGAGAATCGGGTTGTTGCGCTTCACGGGAAGTGCTTTTACAACTTTTGCAAGAGCATCGCTCAATTCGTTTCCTTGACAAATAAGTTTCATTTTTCGCCTATATTATTTATTGATATATTTTCTTTCATAATGATAACATATATAAGGTCTGTTGACAAGTGGAAAATCAAACCTACACCACAAACTATACCATGTTGCCGCATTAAAAAGCGCAATATATTGGCAAATCAGGCGATATTTTATGTGGATAAACAGTGTGTATATTTCCGCATTTTATCAACACAACCCGCAACTTATCGACATCCATGTGTGAATAACGCGATTTTTGTATTATCAGTGCGCAATTCGTCGTGATTTTTCCGTTCTTAAAAAGAGACTATTTCAGAATTTCAGCACGTCGAAGTTGAAGATTGCAGAGAATATGTATGCAACCGCAACGCTTATTGCAAACATTGCAAAGAATATCGCAAAGTTGCGTTGTGTGTGTTTCACGTCTTTGAAGAGATATACGAATCCGAGTCCTGCATTCATGCACAATCCGCCGAGAGTAGCACCGAATCCGAGTCCGCCCATGATGTACAATTCGCTTATCACGACGGAAGACACGCAGTTGGGAATTGCGCCCACAAGCACCGAAAGGAGCGGTGCAAGATACTTGTTTTGCGTGAGAAATGCCACGAGTTTATCTTCTCCGACGTAGTACATAACAATGCCGAGAATTACGTTTACGACAAATACATATGCAAATATTTCAAGCGAGTGAAGAAGGGGATGAACGAGATATTTGTCGAGTTTTTCCGCCTTTTCAGATTTTTGTTTCTTCGTCGATTTTTCTTTTTCTTTTTCTTTTTTTATGGCGATTTCTTCTTCATGCTCGCTCTTTTTGCAATCTTCGCAATCACAATGCTCGACGCACTCTTGATTGTCATTTGTCTTTTCGACAAGCTCTGCGCTCTTGCAATCGGTGAGACGGATCTTGTATTGTTCGTCGCAATGCGCAACGTGGTGCTCAACCTTTTTTCTGCTCTTTGCAAAAATTGCATCTATCGCGTAGCCGAGAACGAGACCGAGCAAAAATTTGAGCGCGATGAGCGGAAGTACGTGCAACGCTTTTTGCGGATTGCCAAGGAATATCGGCAAAGCCTCGTCGCTTGTTGCAAGATATACGCCTATGAGTGTTCCTACGGTGATGTGTCGCTTCTGATAAAGGTCTGTTGCGACGATGGAAAATCCGCATTGCGGCAATAGTGAAACGCTCACCCCGATAAGCGGAGCGAGTTTGCCTTTCAGCCTGACTTTTTCGGACAATTTCGGCTCGATCAGTGCGATTATCACACTGAAAACCACAACGACCGCAAGTATTTTCAGACTGTCTAATAATGCGTCGAGAAAAACTTCACCCATAGTGCGAATATTATAGTTTTATTTTTTGATTTTGTCCATAAGTTGAAGAGAATTACTTATTATTATTAAAAATAATAAAACCGCAATCAACTAGTATGCGGATTGCCGTTTTTGTTCATTTCTTATCTTTTATCAACGTTTCTTTTTGAGCGTGCGACAATCTTTTTAGATGCCACTCGCGAGACATTGCGCAAGATTTGTCACAACATTCCTCATAGTACACTATGTGCACGGGAAGGCGAGACCTTGTATATTTTGCGCCTTTGCCCGAGTTGTGCGTTTTCTCGCGTTTTGCGATATCGTCGGTGTATCCGACGTAATAAGTTCCGTCCGAGCAAAGCGCGATATATGCAAAGTATGACTTTTGAGAAACGTCGCTCATTCGTTGCTTTCCAGCGACTCTTTTTCGAGCGCGAATTTTTTGTTCGGCATTATCCGCATAAGGAAATACTGTATAGTCATCGTGAGTTCTATTACGCAAAAGACATAAATCTGTGCGATTGCGGTTACGGGGCAGTGCAACTCGGTTTTGTAGCCCACGAGATTTGCTTCTTCGATGAGAATCACCGACGAGATAAGCACAAAAGAAATCATGCCGGCAGAGATTAGAAACTGTCTTCCGTTTCTGAATGCCGTCGTGAGAAACAAACATAACTCAACGACGAAAAACATCACGAATCCGATCGTTGAAACTATGTTGTGAATATTGCGCAGTCTTGCAAATTTTTCGACGGTGTCCCCTTCGCCGTCAAGCCAAGGAACGGAAATGCCTGCCGTGAGAATGACGCAACTTATCCCCGCAAAACAAATGAAGAAAAATTTCGCTTGTTTTGAATATTGACCTGCGTCGAGACACATTTTCAGCGCAAGGAAAAACCCTGCGACGAACAGCAAACCGTAAAAATAAATAAGCCCCATATGGTTTTCACGGTACGCTATGTACGAAAGCGATTTTGCGACGGGGCGTTGTTCGCCAACGCAAGTTATGACTATGGATATTATGGGGAATATCACGCATTGAAAAACAACTAAAATAATCTCGAAAGCCTTTTGATTTTTTTCGAGATATTTCGGAATGAGTGAATTCTGACGGAATATCATAAGCAAAACTCCCTGATTTAATTATGATTTTTTCTGCAGTTTAACGATCTCTCATGCACAATTATTATATTATACGAGTTGCTTAATAATCAATTAAAATAAACAATAAAATTGCAAGTGAGACTCTTGTGTTTTTATGAGTAATTAAAAATAAGATCACTGTGCAAAAGTGTTTGGTTTTCATAAAACGGTGTTTATACATGCGATATTATAAGATAAAATGCCGAAATGTAAAAAAATAACTAGAATCCATGAAAAAACACCACAAAAGCGGTGTTTCAATTCAACGAGAAAGTTTTTAGACTTCAATTATATCAATCTATTCGGGTCGTCTATTGCGCGCCGATTGCCGCACCGCAATTTTTTAATGCGATTCGGGACGGGGACCCCGTGAAGTAGCGCAGACGGCAAATTTATTTGCAACGTCAAGCGTCCAGTTCGGAAGAAGT
>ERZ1673730.673-NODE-673-length-37960-cov-6.335945_pt1 | contig 37960 bp, 53 predicted proteins | sample MGYA00580200_ERZ1673730 | MGnify/ENA primary metagenome ERZ1673730 (study PRJEB41218, sample SAMN15661761) | gut metagenome | host: Homo sapiens | place: Canada: London | collected 2015-08-20/2019-03-30 | study: EMG produced TPA metagenomics assembly of...
AGTAGTCGCCGGTGTTCGACGCTGCCGAGTAGTCGCCGGTGTTCGACGCTGCCGAGTAGTCGCCGGTGTTCGACGCTGCCGATTGGTAGCCGGTGTTCGACGCTGCCGAGTAGTCGCCGGTGTTCGACGCTGTGCCGCCTACCACCGTCTGCTCAACCGACTTATCTACCTTGCTCATGATCCAGTCGAGGGCCCGCGAGATCATGGTCGGCATGCTGATTTCCGCCTCCACCACCAGGGTAGCGCTGGCGATCTTGCTGTCATCGTCGTGACGGCTCAGATGCCCCGAAGCCTTCACGATGGCGAATCGGCTTTCGCCTGGGGCGTAGTGGCCGAAGACATCAAGGGGATACTCGCAGGAGTGGAAGCCCGAAGCGCATGCCTCTACCTCACCCTCGTGCTTATAGGTTCCGCCGATCTCGAACTGGTAGCCGCGGCAGGTCAGGTCTTGCTTGAACCCCTTGTAAGCGGTCACGACCTCTTCGGACGCAGCCTTTTTCTTGCTCGCCATCGCGATTCTCCGTTTTAGGTTTGCCCTGGGTTGGGCGATAGGGCGCCCGGATGGGCAAATGGGTTGGAGCTGGTGATGCCCTGCTACTGGCAGGGCGGAGGGCTACTGATGGAGGACGCCGCGCCCGAACGGCTTGAAGCAGCATGCGCATACAGGAACGCCAGTTTCCTGTTCCAACTCGATGCTGCGTGCGGTGCTGCGGTAAGTGTTCGCAGCGAAGGTCAGGCCGGCGCGCTCAGCCTCATCCGCTGCCTGCAGCCATCCAGCAATCGCTGGGTGCGGGACTGCCTTGGGTGCCAGTTCGATTTCGATCTGCATCGTCTTGCCCTCCAGGGCGTGTTGACTTCTTCGATGCCCCTCTTGCGAAGGGCATCTGAGAAATCGGTGTTTACGCGACAGTTGGCTTCGCACCGTGGTTCGGGTGATATCCATGCCGTTTATAGGCTTTATCTCGCGCAGATCGGGCCTCTTCGAAAGAGCAGAAATAGCCGATGTGTTTTCGCTTTCCTGTCTCATCAATCGAGATCAGAACGCGCCATTTCTGGCGACTGGCTTCGAGGCTAATCCCAAGCTCTCCAGAGGTGTTTCTCCTGCAAAGACTTGCATTCCGTTGGTTCTCGGAGTGGGACGCCTCGCGAAGATTTGAAAGCCTGTTGTCATCTCGCCGATGATTCAGGTGATCAACCTGCGCCGCAGGCCATTTGCCGTAGCAATACAGCCAAGCCAAGCGATGAGCCCTATATCGGCGGCCGTCAATGGCGATTCGGATATACCCCTGGCCGTCATTGCTTCCCGCCTTCGAGCCGACAAGTGCTCGTGATCCTTTCCTTGCCAGCCACGTGAATTCGCCGGTTTCCGTGTCATAGCGAAGAAGCTCCTTGAGCCTCTCCTGGGTTAGCGTTTCACTCATTTCAGTCTCCGCTTTCCGCGACCGCCTATCGAAGGAGGCCCTGGAAAGCGCTGCATTTAGCAGCGCTCAAATCACCGCGTTCGCCTAACTGGGCTTCTACAACTCGCGGGTGGTGCTGTCCTCACCACTGCCGATAGCAGCTCGGACTTGATGTGTTTGGCCTTGGGCTTCCCTCGCTGCGCCTTCAATCGGCTTACGGAGCAGGTCATGGGGGGCTAGGGGTGATCTCGCGGGTTCGCTGCAGCCCGGCGGCCTGGTGATGTGGGCAGCTGATCGCGAGGCGCCGACCCGTGTCGTCGGCTGGGCTTAGTGCTTCATGGGCTGGTTCTTCCTCTGGTGATGGGGTGGAGAACTCTCCGGTATGGAGCAGGTCGATCCCTCTTCGGGGCCTGGAACCGACTTCCCTCGGTCCGTGGTATCCGGCGAGCCTCCGGCTTGTTGCCGCGTATTGGCTGCGGCTATGGATTAACTATCGCCGCCGGATATACATAAGTCAATACCGCCGGAGATATATTTTCTCGCGCCCACAAAAAAGCCCGCGCTAGGCGGGCTCAGGATTCGGTGTCAGGCGGGAGGGGCAGCGCTGGGGCATGGCTGTCGTCAGTTCAGCGCAGAGCCGGGATGGAAGGGCAGGAACGAAAAGGCCGCGCCGGGGAAGGCTCCGGCGCGGCCTAGTCCTTTCGGTGTTGTGCCTTCAAGGACGCCTCAATGTATCAAATGCGCGGCTGATGTGAAAAGTCCGCACGGGAATCGAGGGGCGTCCTGTGCTGGACTGCTGCCTTCCCAGGACGGTGGAGGGCATCTGTCAAAGGCGGGCGGGGACGAAAAGCCCGCGGGTGAGGGGCTGGTTCATGACTTGGTTAGACGCCGCAGGTCGTCAATAAGGAGCTCGCAGTGGTGGAGATGTAGCGCTGCTTCTTCGGGGGTGATGTCTTCGTCGATATCGTAATCAGCTTTCTGCCTGGCAAGCTTCCTCAGCCTCAATCGGGCTGCGATTTTTGCCAGACCGCGGCCCTTTCCTTCAAAAGCGCCAATCAGCTTCTCGTGTGATCCGCCTAATATTCCTTGGGATGCAGCGAGAGAAAGTCTTTCGACAGTTCCGCGCGCTTCATGAAAGGCTGCATAGTAGGAGCGTCCAATGGATGTTCGCGAAAAGGCCTCATCTGCATCGCCAAGTAGAGCCCTTGCAATCCTCAGGATGTCATCGCTAGACACTGACACGAAACACCTCCATCTGCCTCGACTGGTTGCCAGGAACAAATGGGATTACATCGATGCAAAGAATCTCGTTCAATACGCCATCGAAGTTATCGACCAATGCATCCGACAGCTCTACTCCAAGTTTGCCTAGCTCCTCTATGCTGCCTTTTGCGACGATCTGATAGAGAATTCCTTCGCCGCGCATGGCGAAGAGCTTATAGTCAACTAGCGGATGTCCAACTCTTTGGATGACCATGGAGGCGGCGAACTCAAGCCTTTTCGTCACTTCAAGATCGTCAACGCCATGTTCTTCGAGAATTGCTTTCGCCACCAGGGCGTACGGGTCGTACTCCTCTATGTCGGTGACAATCTCTGTGGCCGATTTGAACATGCCCAGCTCCATGTAATGAGGCACCAGGAATTTCCTGGATGGTTCAATGATGTTAGCAGCATCAAGCATCTCAATTACATCGCGAGCTTCGGTGAGACGTCCACCCATCTCAAGGATGAACGCTCGCGAAAGTATTATGCCAAGATCATCAAACCCAATACGCTGCGTCTCATCTAGCCGACTCAGTGCCTGCTCAGTCCGCCCTGCAAATGCGCTCAGATAGGCCAATTCATGCCACATGCCAGCACGGATAATGTCGCTTGCGCGAGGCCTGTCGCGCTCAATAATCAACTGCCGCTCAAGCCGCTTCGCCCTTAGCTCATCGAACTCTAGAGTCTCTCGAAGCTTCTGCTGAATAACCTGGCGTTCTCTTACCAGGTCATTTGCTCGGATTTCAGGTGCAGGAGTCATTCCGTCCAGTCTCTGATTGCGCCCATTACTCCCCCACAATCTGCCATAGCCACAGCGCCGCGCCAGAGCGTGACTACAAATCCCCACCCCGCCAGATGACCTTGCCTATGATGCGGTGCTTGTGAGCCTACGGCCTATATGCGATGACGCTGTGGTTCACCTAGACCAGATTGAACATCGAGGCTTGCCAGTGCTTCTCGCTGATGATAGCGATGGGATGGCCTTCCTCGCGCAACTCGACAGCTCGCTTGATCTTGGTTCCGTAGGTGCTGTGAAGCCACTGCTCGTTGCCTATCTCGCCGACGACCAGGTAATGCACCTTTTTGCTGATGCCTGAGGCTATTCCCCCTCCGCGGTTGACGACGATCTCTTCGCAATGCTTCCTGGGGCCGTAGACCATCACGCCAGTAAAAACGTAGAGGTGACCTGACCACTCAAGCTTTGGCGCTGGGTTGTTGAGCGGAAGAACATTCGATGGAGTAAAGGCATTGTCGCTTGGCTTCGGTTTGGAAGCGGAGAGGCCACCAAATCCTCTAAGGATCTCCAGCAGTTCGGCGGACTCATCAGCGTCTAACACACCATCTGAAAGCATGTCTGAGAGCCTCCTGTAGAGGAGGTTGGTCACTGGATCGTCAAGATGGACCAGGTTAGTAGCGATCCAATCCTGTAGGAACTCGGCCTCCTGCTGATTGATATGCCCATCAGCAGTGATCCCGGCGGCCAGTCCCGCGAGTGCATCGACAGACCTTCGGTCTATGCGTTTCTCGTGGAAAATCCGACTCTCCCCAAACTCAGCATGCAAATCGACCATTGCTTCTCTCCTTGAACGTCAGGTGTTCATCACAGTCTCTTCGCATTCCAGGCCAGCAGGACCCTAGCGAGCACCTGGAATCTTTTTAATTCGGCGCTGGATACCTCGATTGGTGGGTATGCGTTGTTGTCTGAGATCATCAGAAAGGTGCCATCTGCCCTTCGCTGCATCCGCTTTATGTAAAGCTCATCCTTCAGGGCCATAACGTAGACGGCATCTATCTTTATCTCAGTGATGCCGGTATCGACTAGAAGGATGTCTCCGTCAGAAAACGTAGGCTGCATGCTGTCGCCATAGCCCGTGATTAGCGCGAGGTTGTCTGGCGCTGAATACCTGACGTTGCGAGATAAGTAGTCGACGCTCGCGACAATCGAGTCGATAACGACATCAAATTCTGGGCGCGCCAGGCCTTTCCCCATGGAGGCAGCGATATCGTATTGGGGCACGACAATGAAGCCGCTCTTTGTTCTCTGCCTTGAAAAGTCGGCAGGGATGACATTCCCCTTTGTGGGCTCTGCATGCACAGCCTTGGCCATCTCCCCAACTTCCGCTGCCAGCCGTTCACTGAATGACTCGATACGGATCCCAATTTGCGAGGCAACGTACGAAGCAAACCTCGCATTGAGCGCGTTGTAGCCGTTTAGATAGGAACTCACGGAGCCCTGACTCATGTCGAGAGCTTCGGCGATTTTCCCCTGGGTAAGGCTGTCCTTCCGGGATTTCCCGGCGTTGAATTCTTCCAGCGCAGCTTTCAGCTTTGCGCATTCCTCTTTCTCCCACTGGGAGATTTCACGTTTCTTGTCGCTCATGTGCGAAGGGTATTCCCGCAGGCGATAGGTATCCATCGCCGCCGGCATTGACTTTGAAATAACCGCCGGCAATACTTTGTCCATGGATAAACCATGGAGACCTGGGTTATGCACCGCATTCCTCTCAAAGAATTTTCTGCCCAGAAGGGCCAGACCAAGGCCGCTGCGCTGCTGGGACTGACCCAGGGCGCACTGAACAAGGCGTTGCGGGTCGGGCGTGACATCTATGTCACCGAAAACGCAGACGGAACCTACTCGGCTGAGGAGGTTAAGGCTTTCCCATCTCACTCCGCCAAGGCCGTTGCCTGACCCCGACCAATCTACCGGCCGGGAGGCCACAAAGCATGCGAAGCGAATCGCACACCCTGATCTCCACGCTGCTGGGCGTGGTGAACCAATGGCGCCGCCGGGAAGGGTGGAGCCGAGAGACCGTGGTCCAGCACATCGTGGAGGCTCACGAACACATCAATGCTCACGTCGCCACCGGAATCGTATTCGACCCTCCCTCGCGTGATGCGATGGACAGGATGAAGGCGAATGCCGATCGGGTGTTCCGCTGGCTGGATGACTCCACGAAAGACAACAACCTGCTTCCGGCAAATTTCCTGCCGTCGGTCCTGGCCGCTCTCCCGAACGATCTGAAGATTCAGGCTTTGGGCGACCTGCTGACTCCGGTCGGGGTATCGGTTCGCCTGATCGATGGAGAGGGCGGCGAGCGGGAAGTGCTCTGCATGCTCCGATCCCTGATCAAAGAGAACGGCGAAGCACAGCAGGCAATTGCGAGCCTGGTTGATGGCGCTGATGAAGGTGAGCTGCAAGAGGCTCACCGTGAACTCTCTGAGTCTCGCGCCGCGACAGACGAGGCCCTGCGGATGATTGACCAGATGCGACGCAAGCCTCGCCTGGTGAGCGTCTGAGCATGCGCCCTCGTCTCACGAGCTCTGACTACGCCGCAATGGCTAACGCTGCTGAAGAGCTGGCGGGAATGGGTTCGAGTGAGTGGAGGCGCAGATACAACAAAGCCCTGAGCGACTACTACAGGGCTTTGTCGGTGCGTGGATCGGTGGCAGCCGAATCACGCTTGGGGAAACAACATCAGGTGACAGGTGAATTATGCAACCTCGAACGCTGACTTACAACGCCTTGGAGCTTCGTCCGGCGAAGAACTCCATTGCCATCTGCCAAGGTGATCAGGTCGTGACCATCACTCTGGATCAACTCCACCAGTTCACAAGCGACATCTGCATCCTCGCCGCATCGATGCGGGAAGACATGCGTGGCCCGCTGGACGATGACAAAGGAGAAGGAAATGTCGAATAGCTGGCTGCGGCTTTGGCATGACATGCCGAATGATCCGAAATGGAGAACGATTGCTCGCGTATCCGGGCAACCCGTTGCGTTGGTCCAGGCGGTGTATTTGCATCTTCTGGTCGATGCGTCACGAAATGTCACGCGCGGTCACGTGACTGTCACGACGGAAGATTTGGCTAGCGCGCTTGACGTGACAGACGAACAGATCGTGAATGTTATCGACGCGATGCAAGGGCGCGTTCTGGATGGTGATGCCCTCACTGGATGGGATAACCGTCAGCCGAAGCGCGAGGACGCCGGTAACCCTGAAAGAGGCGCAAAATCTGCTGCTCAGCGTAAAAGGGAGCAGCGCGAACGTGAGCGGGAGGCATCTAAAGTTGATGATGTCACGCAATGTCACGCAGAGTCACGCAATGTCACGCTAGATAAAGATACAGAAGAAGAGAAAGAGCATAACCCCCCTTACCCCCCTGAGGGGGTAGAGCCGGCTGTGCCGTCTCCGAAGTTCAACCCGCTGGATGCTTGCCCGGAAAACGTCACGCCATCGGTGTGGGCTGAATGGGTCAAGTGCCGGAGCGAGTTGCGCAAGCCGCTGAAGGAGACCACCTGCAAGGCGCAAGCGAAGCAGCTTGCAGGCCATCCCAACCCGGATGCAGTGATCCAGGCTTCGATCAGCGCAGGGTGGATGGGGTTGTTCCCTGACCGCGTGAAGTCGAACGTCCACCCGATCCGCAAGGGCGCTGTCGTGAACGGGAAAACATACCCGTTCGAAGCGCCGCGTGGTTATGTGACCGAGTCCCACGAGTTCTGGCACGACCACCTTCCGAACACAGTCCTGTCGATCTACACGCACGACTACACCTGCAAGCGCCTGCCGGCTGCCGGGGAGGCGCAATGACCCCCTCTGAGATTGCTCAGCGCCTCGCTGATCGCGTGATCGACGTTGCGCACCACTTGCTGCCCAGCGGAAAGCGCGAGGGAGCCGAGTGGCGTGTCGGCAGCGTGAACGGCGAAAAGGGCCAGAGCCTGGGCGTCCACCTCAAGGGCGAGAAAGCCGGCGTCTGGTGCGACTTCTCGACCGGCGAAACAGGCGACCTGTTGGACCTGTGGCGCGCTGTTCGCGGTTGTGACATGGGCACCGCACTGGCCGAGGCGAAGTCCTACTTGGGCATCGCTGATCCGAAACTCGAAGCGCCCTCTCGCAAGACCTACGTTCGCCCTGAGCGCCCCAAGTGCAAGGCTCCGGTCGATGAGTCTCCGGTCATGGCCTACCTTGTTGGGCGCGGTCTGAAGCCGGAAACCATTGCCGAGTTCAAGATCGGCGAGTCTGGCCGAGACATCGTGTTCCCGTACCTGCGGGACGGCGCTCTGATCTTCTGGAAGAAGCTCGGAGTTGATCGCCCCAACGGGAAGAAACGGATTTCCGCCTCGGCTGACGCAGAGCCTTGCCTGTTCGGCTGGCAGGCCATTCCCGATGGCGCTCGCGAGGTGACGATCACCGAGGGCGAGATCGACGCCATGACTGCCTGGCAGTACGGTCGTCCGGCGCTGTCGGTTCCGTTCGGTGGTGGTAAGGGCGAGAAACAGGCGTGGATCGAGCACGAATATTCGCGCCTGTCCCGGTTCGACGTGATCTACCTCGCCATGGATGACGACGAGCCCGGCAAGCAGGCGACCGAAGAAATCATCAAGCGCCTTGGGCGCGAGCGCTGCCGCATCCTGGACCTAGGCTGCAAGGACTTCAACGAAGCCCTGGATGCCCTGTTCTACACCCGCGACGACATCGACGACTGCTACGCCAAGGCCAAGACGCTCGATCCCGAGAAGCTGGTAGGGGCTGAGTCGTTCGTTGATGACGTGTGCGCCGAGTTCTTCGAGCGCAACCCCGCAGTCATGGGTATGGCGACCCCATGGGAGAAGTCCCGCGACATGATCCGCTTCCGCGACAGCGAGGTCACGATCTGGACCGGCTGGAGCGGGCACGGGAAATCCCAGCTCCTGAACTACCTGGCTTTCCACGGCATGCGCCAGGGCGAGAAGTTCTGCATCGCCTCGATGGAGATGCCTGCCAAGCGGACCTTGCAGCGCATGGTGCGCCAGGCCGCCGGGCTCAACCAGCCCTCCCGTGGGTACATCCACGCCATCCTGGAGTTCCTGGGTGGTCGACTGTGGATCTACAACCAGATGGGTTCGGCCAACACCGCCGAGATGATCGAAACCTTCCGCTACGCCGCTCGCCGTTATGGGGTGAAGCAGTTCGTCGTCGATAGCCTGGCGAAGCTGGGGATGGCCGAAGACGACTACAACGGCCAGAAGCAGGCCATGGAATCCATCGTTGGTTTCGCGCATGAGATGGGCGTCCACGTTCACCTGGTGGCTCACCCGCGCAAGGCAGACGACGAATCCAAGATGCCTGGAAAGCTCGACGTTCGCGGCGGCGCCATCCTCACTGACCTGGCCGACAACGTGATCACCGTGTGGCGCAACAAGAAGAAGGAGTCCGCGATGAAGGGCACCGATGAGGATCAAGCCGAGCACCTCAAGCAGCAGCCGGACGTGAAGATGATCATCACCAAGCAGCGCCTGACCGGTGTCGAGGAAACCATCTATCTCTGGTTCGACCCCGCATCCGCTCAGTACATGGAGCGCGAAGGGCACAAGCCTCGCCAGTGGATTGAATTTTCCGGAATCACCCAACAACAAGCCGATCAGGAGGCCGCATGAAGCGCTGCTGGAAGGTAGTTCTGCCGGGTCGCCCGGCGTTCACGATGATTCTGATGGAGGACTGCGACCCGCTCGCGGTCGTGAAGAGCATTTGGCCTGAAGGGAGGATCGAGCAGTGACGCCCGCAAAACAGGAGTCCCTCATGCAGGGGCAGACCGGCATCGCGAAGAAGGTCTACGAGTGCGTACCGATCTCTGAGCCCTGGCGTTCGTTCCAGGTGCTCACCGCGCTCCGCAACATGACCGGAAGCACGCCGGACGTTCGGATTGTCCAGGGCTGTCTGCGCGATCTGGTCGATTCCGGACTGATCCGCCGCACTGGTACTGACCACTACCAACGAATCCAAGTCGAGAAAAAGACCAAGCCACAGGAGCCGAAGATGGGCGAGCCCGCGAAGAAGATCGAAACCCAGCCCGAGCAGAAGCGCTCTGCTTCCCCGCTGGAGATGCTGGGAGAACTGGCAAACGAGCTCGCCGGCATCGCCGAGCACATGAAGCGCCTGTCTGATCGCATCGAGGACGTCGCTCTGGCAGTCGAGCAGGAACGCGAATCGAACGCCAAGTCGATGGAAAGCTATCGCCAGCTCAAGGCACTGCTGAAGAGCCTGCAAGGGGAGGGTGAGTGACATGGATATCGTAGACATCGCCAATGACTACGCCGAGCGTGAACTCGCTGAACGCCTGTACTCCCGAGTCAAGTACGTCGGCGAGAGCCTGTGTGAGTGTGAAGACTGCGGCGAGGAGATTCCTGTGGCGCGGCGGGCACTCGTTCCTGGGGTTCGGAAGTGCCTTTCTTGCCAGGAATACTTGGAGGCAATCAATGGACGCTGAAAGCATCATCGGGCTTCGGGTGGGCAAGGTGGTTGTTGAAGCATTCTCCCACTGCGCCGGCAAGGCTTCCCATTGGGTTTGCCGTTGCGACTGCGGTAACCGAGTCATTATGCGCCGAGGAAATCTGATGAGAAACCGAACTACGACCAGTTGCGGTTGCTCTCGGTTTTCTCACGGGATGACCGGAACTCCAACGTACAGCTCATGGAGCAACATGATTGATCGCTGTACGAATCCCTCTAACAAGCGATATGTCGACTACCAAGGCAGAGGAATCACTGTTTGTGAAAGGTGGATGACGTTCTCCAACTTCCTGGCTGATATGGGCGAAAGGCCAGACGCCACCTCCCTTGATCGAATTGACAACGACGCAGGTTACTTCAAGGAAAACTGCCGCTGGGCAACTGCCTTAGAACAGATGAATAACACTAGAAGAAACACCTTCGTTGAGTATCTAGGTAGGCGGCAAACAGTTTCTCAGTGGGCAGGCCAGCTTGGTATTCCCGAATGCACTCTGCGCAGCCGGCTAAATCGTGGTTGGTCGATTGAAGATGCAATGCAGAAGCCTATCAGCAAGCAGCGCCGGGAGTGCAAGCAGAAGAAGGGAAAGCGCCGTGGCTGAACTCGCTCTCATCCGCACAGCCCAGGGCCTGGTCCCGGCGACCGAGGCAGATCGCGAAACCGTTCAGAAGTGGAAGGCCGGCCAGGTCGTCCACGGGAAATTCACCCGGATGCGCAATGCCAAGTTCCACGGCAAGTTCTTCGCCATGTTGGATCTCGCATGGGAGTACTGGGAGCCGAAAGGTGGTCTTGTGCCGCGCCAGGAGATGCGTGGCATCCGCGGGCTGGCCAAATACTTCGAGGATCTGAATGGGCGTCCTGGCCAATTGCAGAACGCCGTCGCCGCGTACATCGCCAAGCTTGAGGCTGATCGAGCGGGCCGCTTCCCGGCAGTCGAGAAGAGCCGAGAGGCTTTCCGGGAGTGGATCACCATCGAGGCCGGGCACTTCCACCTGATCCACACGCCTGACGGCGTTCGCAAGGAAGCCAAGTCGATCAGCTGGGCCAGCATGGACGATACGGCCTTTGAGCCTCTCTATCGGGATGTGTTCGCGGCCTGCTGGCGGCTGGTCCTTTCCTCTCACTTCGAAACCGAGGCTGACGCCATGGCGGCGGCTGATCAGATGGGGACTTTCGCATGAGCAAGTTCAAGGCAGGAGACCTGGCGCTTGTGATCAATCACACCTTCCCTCCGGTGGTTGGAACCTGCGTTGAACTGATCAGCCGCCATTTGGTTGGGCCGGTTGATCGTAGCGATCCGATGGACCCAGGAGTTTATGAAACCCCTGACGGCGAGCCGGTGTGGGTAGTGGACGATCAAGGCGCCATCGTTTGGGAGAAGTGGCTCATGCCGCTTCGGGGAGACTTCCAGCCCGAGCAGCAGAAGGCGAAGGAGGAGGTGGCTTGAATACTTTCATCGGCATCTGCCTAGGCTTTTTCCTGTGCATGTTCTTGAACGCTGCCATGCGCAATGAACGTGACAGCACCGATGCGCCTGGTGGGCGCAGTGGAATGCGCCTGCACACCGACCACGCTACTGGCTTGCAGTATCTCAGCGTTCCAGGCGGCGGTATTACCCCTCGTCTCGGACTGGATGGGAAGCAGATGCGCGCGGATGGTGCCGAATGACGCCCTCCACCCGTCAGCGCAAGCCCAGGAAGTGCCAGAACCCTGCATGCAGCCAGGAGTTCACCCCTCGCTTCAGCAGCACGCAAAAGGTCTGCTCGCCAGCCTGCGCCCTGGCCATCAAGGACAAGCACTCAAAGCCGGCGAGAAAGGCCATCGCCGACCGCGAGCGCCGGGAGATCAAGGCGCGTAAGGAGAAGCTGAAGAATCACAGCGATTTCGTGAAGGATGCCGAGAAGGCGGTTCGTGACTACCGGCGAACCTACGAACTTTCCATCGGCAGCGGCTGCATAAGCTGCGGCAAGTCTCAGGCCGAGGTACTAGCCGAACAAGGCTGGAAGACTGGAGGTGCATTCGACGCAGGGCATTTTCTCGGCAAGGGGGCAAGGCCCGAGCACCGCCTGGAGCCATCCAACATATGGCTTCAATGCAAGGCCTGTAACGCGGGCTCAAGCAAGTACGCCAGGAAGGGGCTTACCGTTTCCCAGGGCTTCCGTGAGGGCTTGATCGAACGCATCGGCCTGGAAGCTGTAGAGGCTCTGGAAGCCGATCACCGTCCCCGCAAGTACACCAACGACGAACTGAAGGCGATCACCGCCGAGTACCGCGCCAAGCTGCGCGAACTGAAGAGGGCAACGGCATGACTGTCTATCGCGACGCAGCGCACGCAATCGCTCGAATCATGAGCATCGAGACCATTGACGGGACGAATAAGGCTCTCTGGCAGCAGCAGTATGAATCGGGATATCAGGAAGAGCCTGTAGCGGCGAATCCCTGCCCACTCAGCGCTCAGGAACGACTGACCCAGGACGCGATGACACGTGCGATGATCCACCGCGAGTTACCGCCATCGCTCTGGTATGCGCTGGTTGCAAAGTACAGCATCAATGATGCCGAAGTGGTTGATGCCATCCGCTGGCTTGTTCCAAAGGCGGTCACGCCGGCACATCATCTGTTCCGCATGAAGTGCGTTACTGCCTGGGCGATCCCGCAGAAGCGCGGCGTGAAGGAGGGCGCCAAGACTTCCCGTCGCGGCCTTCCTGACTCGTTTTATCAGGTGCACACGTGGGATACCGATGGGACTCCAGAAGGCACTCTGCGGCGCTGGAAGCACCTTACAAACAAGTGGCTTGAGGAGCAGATAGACTTGGCATTCCGAGAAGTAACCACTTTGTTAGATAAAGATTCGCTTATTGTTCGTATCGCGGCATAAACTATTTGACAGTGAGCGAACAAGCGAACAGAATATATTCATCTTGCGGTAATTCCGCATAAAAGAGCCAACGTAGACTTTGTAGCGCGGGTGTGGGAAAAGCGAGGTGAACACCTCAAGTTTCTCTAGCTGCAATTTTGATAGGCCCAATCGGGCCACCTATCCATAGGGTTGCGACTACGCGGCCGGGATCGCCTTGGACACGCAGGCGTTAAAGTGAAGTGGGAGCCGGTGGAAGCCCGGCATTCACGCATGCGGCAGAAGAAAGCAAGGGTCACCACTGGTGATCAAGGCGAAAGCCCCGGCTCCTTGCTCTGCGGGCGTGAAGCCGGCTAGTCCGGCACCTATTCAGAGCCCAGCCTAGCGCTGGGCTTTTTTTATTTCTGGAGGCAGGAAATGACTCAGAGCTATATCGGCACCAAGCAGATCCTGGCGTGGGAGCAAGACAGAGACGGACAGCCGGGCTATGCGGTGAAATATGCCGATGGCTATATGAGCTGGAGCCCGAAGGATGTCTTTGAGGCTGCCTATCTTCCGATGGGGCATATTGGCCACCTCCTTCCGCACCAGCAACGAATAGTCGGCGAGAAGGTGCAGCTAGACGATAAGGTCGACAAGCTTTCCAGGTTCCTCGGCGGCGAATTCTTCAGGTCCCTGGAATCCGGCGAGCAGGAGCGTCTGACTGACCAGCTCGGCGCCATGCGTGAATATCAGCAAATTCTGGCTGAGCGCATTGCCGCCTTCTGAACCAGGAGGTCGCCATGTCCACTCGCTCCAACGACGTCGCAACCCTGAACATCATCGACTGAACCGTCATCTCGGTCCCGTCCTTCCAAGTCAGATGTTGCGGGTTCAAGTCCCGCGAGCCGATCCAAACTCGATTCAATGACGTGTAGCTCAGAGGTAGAGCGGTCGGCTGTTACCCGATTGGTCGATGGTTCGATCCCATCCGCGTCAGCCAATAAGCCGGTATGGCGCAACAGGGAGCGCTGCTGATTTGTAATCAGAGGGTTGCGGGTTCGACTCCTGCTGCCGGCACCACACTACAAGGCCCAGGCAATGACCTGGGCTTTCTGCATCTGGAGTACGTGAATATGGCCGAGCCGAGTGGTGCGGTAGCAGTCGCCGGCCTGGTCGGTATTGGTGCGTCTGCATTGATCCCTGGCATTGATGCCAATGCGGTGATCGGTGCTTTTGCTGGGGCGATATTCTTCGTGGTGTACGCCAAGGACATTTCGGCCTGGGCGCGCCTCGGTTACTTCGTCGTGTCCTGGATCGTTGGCTACTACGTCGCCGGCGAAGTCATCGGGCGAGAGTGGGCCAGAACATCGGGCCTGGTCGCGTGTGGCGGGGCATTGTTCTGCGTCGCAGTGGGCACCAGCTTGCTGGAGTGGGTGCAGGGGGGGAAGACGCCTGGTTGGCTCCGCTTCATTGCGGACCGCTTTGGAGGTCGTAATGGTTGACCCTTGGACTCTGGTGGCCGCGATGATCTGCGGCGCCATCTGCATGAGGCTGGCGACATACCGCCGGCAAGGTGCGAGGTATCGCCGGGGCGTTTCCTGGCTCGCCTACCTTCTGTGCGTAGGAAGTGGATGCTTCGCTCTGAGCGTGATGCTCGATGCGCTCCACGGCTACAGGCTGAATCCCGTCTCTCCCTGGCTGACCTTGGTTCTAGCGATCTTGCTCGGCCTTGTGTGTCGTGCGCGGGGGAATCTGGCCCACATTCTGAGGGTGTACTGATGGATGCTCCGCTTCTACTGAAGAACACCGGCACGTGCCTGATCTTGTGTGACGCCAACGGGGAACCGCTTCGTGGTCAGCTTTCCTTGAGCATCAGCAACGATGGTCTCATGCCAGCGGTCACGGTCACGTTTGCACTCGACAATGAGCGTGTGAGGCTTTGCGGGGAAGGAGTGGAGTCGAAAGAGCCGTGTATCGAGCCGTTTAGCTGGGGCCTGGTGGCCGGCACACGCGGGAAAGGACAAATCTGATGACCAAATGCACCTTCTGCAACAAAACGCGCGAATGGGCGAAGAAGTGGGCGCGGGTTGCCGTAGAGCGCGCCGCATCCGTTATGGCCAGCAACCCAAAGCGACCGGAGGTGCGTGATGACTGATACCGGAGAAGAGGTTCGAGTCATCCTGCACAACCTGCTCGAAGAACAGCAAAAGACCAACCAACTGTTGCATCTGCTGATCCAGGCTCTCGCCGAGGATGGTGATGATCCTGAAGCCGCGCCCACCAGATACCTGAGTGGAGAGCCGATCTGATGTCGGTATTTATGGGGTCCGCCAGGGAGACCCAGATAGCTTCTGTCCGGGTGCGCCGCGGCTGGTTTGGCAAACTGGTTGTTCAGGTTCGCTACAAGATAGAGCGCCCCGAAAGCCCGCTCCCTGGTCGGGAGCTGATCTACCACGTATGCGGGCTCTCCCGTTGGCGAGATGCCAACGCAAATGATTTCGCTGAGTCCCTGATGGTCGCGAAGCTCATCGGGATGTCTGATGAAGGAACGCCCTCATGAAGAGTCACCCGATCCCTGCAGGAGTCGAGGTCAACCCCAATCGGCCCTGGACGCCTGATGACATTGCTGGGTACAGCGGCGAGGTAGTGAGCGCCATGAAGGTTCTCGAGCCCCTGCTGCGCTCCGGACTGTTGGCCCTCCATCCTGATGAATGGCAAGGCGGCAAGCTCTCATTCCTCAGGCCAGCACAAGCCAGGCTTCAAGGTTGGACTCCGCCGAATCGGGAGCGCCTCAATGCCTGACCTCCCTCAGCGTCACACCAAGCCCAAGGCCAAGGGAGTGACTAAGCACGAGGTAGAGGACAAGGCATGGGGGAACGGACGCGGTGGCAGGCCGTGGCGTCGCAAGCGAGAGCGCATCCTCAAGCGGGATGGCTACATGTGCCAGTGCTCAGAGTGCAAGGGGGTGAAGAGGATCGCCACAGAGGTGGACCACATCATCCCGCTGAGCCAGGGCGGCACAGACGATGACGCCAACCTGATGGCTATTGCTGGCTACCCATGTCATGCGAGGAAGACGGCAAGGGAGTCGGCGGCATCTAGGAAATAGTCGGGTTCTCTCAGCGCGCGGACACGACGATATCGAGATATTTACGAATGAAGGCAGTGGTTTTCACTGGTTTCGTGCGTTTTTACCGAAAAATCGAGTTTAATGAGAAAAATTCTCATTTATAGGGGTGGGGCGGGTCAAAACCTTAGAACTTTTCGTTAGGACACCGCGCCCCCAAATCTTTTCTCATTTCCACAGAATTTAGGTTTCAAGATGGCACGACACAAACAGCCGGATGTCGTCGCCAAGTTCAAGGGCGCCGACAAGAAAAACCCTCAGCGATACCGGAAAGAGTCCGCTCAAGGTGAGGGTGAAATTGGCGATGCGCCGATCCATCTCCAGGGGCCGGCAAGGCTTGCTTGGGTTGAGCTTTGCTCCCAATCAATCAAGGGCGTCTTGACGGGCTCTGATCGAATCATCCTGGAGGTCACCGCCAACCTGCTTGCTGAGTACAGGTCGAATCCATCGGAGTTCGCTGTAGGCAAGTACACCCACCTGATTGGCAACTTGGCGAGGCTTGGGCTAACCCCATCCGACCGCCAGAAGTTCGGCCTGGAAAAGCCGAAGGAGAAGGACGAGTTCGAGGATTTCTGAGATGACCCCCAGCGACATTGCGCGACAGTACGCTAGCGATGTCGTGAGTGGGGGTATCGTCGCGTGCCGGTATGTGAAGTTGGCATGCCAGCGCTTCCTGAATGACCTGGAACGGCAGGGCGATGACGATTGGCCGTACGTTTTCGACGAGGCCAAGGCAGATCGCGCCGTAAAGTTCATGCAGCTCATGCCTCACACCAAAGGCAAATGGAGCGCTTCGAAGTCGAAGTTGGTGTTCGAGCCCTGGCAGGTATTCATCGAGGCCAACATCTTTGGCTGGGTGAAGAAGGACGCTGGCAAGCGCAGGTTCCGCGAGGCCTACGAAGAGGTTCCCAGGAAGAACGGGAAGTCGGCCCGCCTTGCCGCACGAGGCATTTACCTATTCGCCGCAGATGGCGAGTCGGGAGCCGAGGTCTACTCCGGCGCCACCACCGAGAAGCAGGCCTTCGAGGTTTTCCGTCCGGCGTGGATGATGGCGCACAAGCTGGAGAACCTGCGTAACCGATTCGGTATCGAGCTTTCTGGCAACCAGAAGAACCCTGGCCCCATGTTCGTCATGGAGGATATGTCGAAGTTCGAGACGGTTATCGGCAACCCAGGGGACGGTGCGAGTCCCCATGCTGCCCTGGTGGACGAGTACCACGAACACGACACGGATGCCCTGGTTGACACCATGCAGACCGGCATGGGGGCACGAGAACAGCCATTGCTGTCGATCATTACGACGGCAGGATCGAATCTCGGCGGACCCTGCTACGAGAAGCGACGGGATGTGATCCGCATTCTCGAGGGTCAGACGATCGATGAGACGATCTTCGGGATCATCTACACGATCGACGAGGATGATTCGTGGGATGACCCGGCCAGCCTGATCAAGGCCAATCCTAATTACGGAGTGTCGGTCTTCCCTGACTTCCTCCTAGCCCAGCTCCAGCAGGCCAAGCGTTCGGCGTCGAAGCAGAACGCCTTCCGCACCAAGCACCTGAACCAGTGGGTGGGGGCTAGGACGGTCTGGATGAACATGCTGGCCTGGCAGCGGCAGAAGCGCGACTTCACGATTGCGGACATGGCCGGATGTCGCTGCTGGATGGCTTTGGACCTTGCCAGCAAGAAAGACGTGGCCGCCCTGGTAATGCTGTTCGAGAAAGCTGGTCAGTTCTACTGCATTCCGCGCTTCTACGCTCCAGAGGCCGCCGCTGAGGAAAACGAGAAGTATCAGAACTTCGCGCTTGAGGGTCATCTGACCCTGACGCCAGGGAGCATGACGGACTACGCATTCATCGAGGCAGACATCCTTGATCTGGCAAAACAGATCGACCTGCAAGATGTTGCCTTCGACGACTGGCAGGCCAACTACCTGATTACCCGACTCTCCAACACATCCATCCCGGTCGTGGACTTCAACCAGACAGTGAAGAACATGAGCGACCCGATGAAGGAGGTGGAGGCAAGGGTAATAGCGCGGACGCTCTGGCATGACGGGAACCCAGTCATGACCTGGATGATGGGCAACGTGGCGGCAAAGATCGACGCCAAGGAAAACATCTACCCGCGCAAGGAAAACGACAACGACCCCAACTGCAAGATCGATGGTCCAGTGACCTTGATCATGGCTATGGGGCGCGCCCTGGTTGCCGGAGTTGATGACGGCGACGACTTCATGAACGCCATACGGAATCCCATCATCGCATGAACATCGCTACTGGCCTCTACCTCTTCTTTGGCGTCCTTGGTCTGGCTCTTTTCGTAGCCGGAACCTTCGTGCTGCTGGGGCTCGGCTGGGCGCTCATTTCCGGTGCGGCGTCGGCGTTCGCCATAGCGGCGTTCATTCGCAAGGGGCTGACCAGTGAGTAAGAGTCTCGGAAAAGTCCTGAGCAGTGCTACGTCTGCGCCCAGGTCTTCATTGTTCGGCTGGGGGGATAAGACCATCCGCCTGACAGATGGCGCGTTCTGGTCGCAGTTCCTGGGGCGGGAGTCGTCTAGCGGGAAAAAGGTCACTGTCGACAAGGCAATGAAGCTGTCTGCGGTATGGGCTTGCGTTCGCTTGATCTCTACTTCTGTCGCCGGTCTTCCGCTTGGAGTGTACGAGCGGAAAGCGGACGGAAGCAGAGTCGATGCTCGGTCGTTCCCGCTCTACGATGTTGTTCACAACAGCCCCAACGACGACATGACGGCCTTCCAGTTCTGGCAGGCCATGGTCGCATCGATGCTGCTTTGGGGTAACGCATACGCGGAGATTCGCCGCGCTGCGGGCAGACCGGCTGCGTTGGACTTCCTGCTTCCATCGAGGGTCGAGCTGGAGTGTGATGACAACGGTCGGCTGAAGTACTTCTATACGCCAAGGAAGGGTGCTCGTAGAGAGATCGAGCGCACAAACATGCTGCACATCCCGGCGTTCACGCTGGATGGTCGAATTGGTCTTTCTGCAATCCGGTACGGCGTTGATGTCTTCGGTTCGGTCATGTCGGCGGAGGATGCAGCCAACGGCACATTCAAGAACGGACTTCTACCCACGGTCGCCTTCAAGGTTGATCGCATTCTCCAGCCTGCGCAGCGGGAGGAGTTCAGGGAGTATGTGAAGTCCGTATCGGGCGCGATGAACTCCGGAAGATCCCCGGTTCTGGAGCAGGGGATTACCCCTGAAACCATCGGCATCAATCCGGTCGATGCTCAGTTGCTGGAGACGCGAGAGCATGGCGTGATCGAGATTTGCAGATGGTTCGGGGTGCCGCCCTGGATGATTGGCCAGACCGACAAGGGGAGCAACTGGGGGACAGGGCTTGAACAGCAGATGCTCGCGTTCCTGACATTCTCGATCAGTTCGATCACCAATCAGATTCAGCAGTGCGTCAATAAGCGGCTGCTAACTGCGCCCGAGCGGATTCGCTATTACGCCGAGTTCTCCCTTGAGGGGTTCCTGAAGGCTGATAGCGCTGGTCGCGCTGCCTGGTACAGCACCATGGCGCAAAACGGTTTCATGACCCGCAACGAAGGTCGCCGGAAAGAGAACCTGCCAGAACTCCCCGGCGGAGACATTCTCACCGTCCAGTCCAACCTGGTTCCCCTGGATCAACTGGGGGGGGCAGCGAAAGAAAGCTCTCCGCCGTAGAGGCGGTTCAAAAGGCCTACCTCGGCGTTGGAAAGATGATCACCGCCGACGAAGCGCGACAACTCGTAAATCAGCATGGTGCAGGACTGAAAGTTCCTGGGCCCGACTTCGAAGAAACACAGGAGTAACCCATGACTCTGCGAAATCTTCCGGCAGCGCCGGAGGCTCGCCCGCGCTCGGGCGTCCAGTGCGACCTGGCGCCCAAAGCGCTAGATGCATGGCGTCCTGAGCTTCGAGCAGCTTCTGGCGATAACCCGGACTCCACGATCACCATCTACGAGCCGATTGGCTACGACTGGTGGACCGGTGAAGGTGTCACGGCAAAACGCATTGCTGGCGCTCTGCGCTCCATCGGCAGCGATATCGATGTGACCGTGAATATCAACAGCCCTGGCGGCGATGTATTCGAAGGCCTGGCCATTTACAACCTGCTGCGCGAGCACAAGGGCAAGGTCACGGTGAACATCATCGGCCTGGCTGCATCTGCCGCCTCTTTCATCGCCATGGCGGGGGATGAAATCCGCATCGGCCGCGCCGCCTTCCTGATGATCCACAACGCCTGGCTGATCGCCATGGGCAATCGGAATGATCTCCGCGAGATCGCCGATTGGCTGGAGCCATTCGACATGACGCTGGCTGACATTTACGCACAGCGCACGGGAATCGACATCGACGACATCGTGAAGCAGATGGACGCCGAGACCTGGATCGGTGGGCGCGAAGCCGTCGACAAGGGGTGGGCAGATGCCTTCCTGGAGTCCGACGAGATATCCAGCGCTCCCAGCAACCGCAGTGAAGCCATCCTGGCCAAGCGCCGAATGGATGCCGCCCTGGCTCGCAGCGGCATGCCGCGAAGCCAGCGCAATGAACTCATCAACGACTTCAAGACCAGCATGCTTGGCGCTGCTGGCGGGGGTGGTGACACCCCGACCGATATGCCTGGCGCTGTCGCTCCTGACCTCTCCGCTGCACTCCGGGCAGCACAAGACATCACCAAATTCCTCCAAGGAGAATCGCAATGAGCGACTTCGAAAAACAAATCGGCGAACTGAACGCCAGCCTCAAGCAGGTTGGGGACCAGATCAAGTCCCAGGCCGAACAGGTCAACACCCAGATCGCCAACTTCGGCGAGATGAACAAGGAAACCCGCGCCAAGGTCGACGAACTGCTGACTGCTCAGGGCGAACTGCAAGCACGACTGAGCGCCGCGGAACAAGCCATGCTGGCCAACGAGAAGCGTGACGGCGGCGAAGAAGCACCGAAGACCGTCGGCCAAATGGTGGCAGAGAGCCTGAAAGAGCAGGGTGTAACCAGCTCCCTGCGCGGTTCGCATCGCGTATCCATGCCGCGCTCGGCCATCACCTCCATCGACAGCTCTGGCGGCGCCCTGGTTGCTCCTGATCGTCGCCCCGGTGTCGTTGCCGCGCCGCAGCGTCGACTGACCATCCGAGACCTGGTTGCGCCTGGCACCACTGAGTCGAACTCCGTCGAGTACGTCCGCGAGACCGGCTTCGTCAACAACGCCGCTCCTGTTTCGGAAGGCACCCAGAAGCCGTACTCCGACCTCAACTTCGGTCTGGAAAACGCGCCGGTTCGCACTATCGCCCACCTGTTCAAGGCAAGTCGCCAGATCCTGGACGACGCATCGGCCTTGCAGAGCTACATCGATGCGCGCGCTCGTTACGGCCTGATGCTGGTCGAAGAAGGTCAACTGCTCTACGGGAACGGGACCGGCGCCAACCTGCACGGCATCATTCCGCAGGCACAGGCCTACGCTCCGCCGAGCGGCGTAGTGGTGACTGCCGAGCAGCGAATCGACCGCATCCGCCTGGCGATCCTTCAGGCGCAACTGGCCGAGTTCCCGGCCAGCGGTATCGTGCTCAACCCCATCGACTGGGCGCTGATCGAGCTGACCAAGGACGCCGAGAACCGTTACATCATCGGTAGCCCGCAGAACGGCACCACTCCGACCCTCTGGCGTCTGCCGGTGGTGGAAACCCAGGCCATCACTCAGGACGAGTTCCTGACCGGTGCGTTCTCTCTCGGCGCCCAGATCTTCGACCGCATGGACATCGAGGTTCTGGTTTCCACCGAGAACGACAAGGACTTCGAGAACAACATGGTCACCATCCGCGCTGAGGAGCGGCTGGCCTTCGCGGTTTATCGCCCCGAGGCTTTCGTGACTGGTTCGCTGACCGCCAGCTGATTGGAAGGGGCCGGGAGACCGGCCCCTCTTTCTTTGAGGTGACTATGCCTGACGTAATGATCAAGCCAATTCGCTCATACCTGGACGGCGGTCGCGTGAGAAAGGCTGGTGGTGATGCATACCTTGCATCCGAGCATCTGGCTCGCCAGTTGGTGGCGCGCGGTCTTTGCCAGATTGTGGAATCAGAGATCCCAAAGCCTGTGGCTGGCGAGTCGCCGTCTGCCTCGCAAGTGGCCCCAGCCTCACAGCAGAAGACTGCGAGCGAGTCAGAGAATGGCGGAACTCCTCGCCGCAGAGGGCGGCCATCTGCACGAACACAACGTTCCGACTGACCCCCTGGGCTGATGCACTGTGGGCAATGGATAGGGCCTGGTGGGAGAGATACGTCGCAGAGGCCAAAGCAAACTTCTGTGGCGAGCTTCTGACACTCAGCGCCAATCCCTTCGGAATCAAGACGGCGCGCATCGAGCACTACAGGAACTCAGGCGGCGGCGCAGTTTCCTTGGCCATCGCCAGGGGTGCTAAACGCATCATCCTGCTGGGCTATGACATGCAGAAAACCAATGGTCAATCGCACTGGCACGGTGACCACCCGAAGGGGCTTGGGAGCGCCGGCAAGATCGCGGAATGGCCATCCGAGTTCGAGCGCCTGAAGCGCAACAACCCGACAATCGAGATCATCAATTGCAGTCGCGAAACAGCGCTGACCTGCTTCGCCCGACGCCCGCTGGAGGAAGTGCTGAATGAGCATGATCCCGCTTGATACAGCAAAGTCCTTCCTTGATGTGATCCACGACTGGGATGACGCCAAGCTCCAATTGCTGCTGGACGGGGCCGAAGACGAGGCCTGCCAATTCATGTGGCGCCAGTCTCTTGATGGCCTTTGCAATTGCGAAGAGAGCAGTGAGGTAGTCAGCAGCGAGCCAGGCATTCCGCCTAGCGTGGTCATCGGAGTGCTTCTTTTGCTTCAGGCCAGCTATCAGGCTGCTCCCGAAGAAATCGCAACGCTGCGCAAGGCGGCCGAAGTGAAGCTGATGCCGTACAGATGCGGCTTGGGGGTTTGAATGCTGGCCTACCGTATGCGCCACCGCATTCAGTTTCAGCGGCAGGTCCAAACACAAGACCCTGATACGGGGGAAATGGTGACGACCTGGGAGGCCGTTCTGTTCTCTGGTCGCGCCGACCTTCCCGCCGAGGTTCTGACTGGCTCAGGTCGCGAGTTGATCGCTGCCGATGCCACGCAGGCGGAGACCACTGCCAGGATCAATTGTCGGTGGTTCCCCGTAGAACGGTTGGAACTGTACACCTGGCGGGTCATCTGGGATGGCCGAGTCTACAACATCACCAGCGCAGAGACCGATGTCACCGCTCGCCGTGAGTGGCGTCTGCGCTGTTCTGATGGATTGACGGACGGCCGGTAACTATTTGGCTCGCAAGGGCACCTAACACGCAGCTAGGCCCGTACAGCCGAACGGCGGATGTCGCTCATCCGTCCGCCCCGCTGCGTCTCTACTCGGCCGCCAGGCCAATCAAATAAGCAGGCTAGGTTCGCTACCGAAAAGGGTCGGTCCGCTCCGCCTACGCCCCTGCCTGCTTACCTATTCCAGGCGGAAGGAGCTATATCCATGACCGATGTTATTCAGCTTGTTCACTCCGCCGGCGAGGCGCGCGTCGATAGTCGCGTGATTGCCGAGCAACTAGGGGTTAAGCACAAGCACAGCTTTGCCCTTGTCACGCGCTATCAGCGGAAGTTTGAGGAACTTGGCCAACTGCCGTTTCAAAAGGAAGTTGGTCGGCGGGCCCAAGGCGGCGGCAGGGCTGAGCGTTTCGCATTGCTGAATGAAGATCAGGCGTACTTTCTCCTGAGCCTTTCCCGGAATAGCGACCTGGTGGTCGACCTCAAGCTCCGGCTGGTGAAGGCTTTCCGCGACGCCCGTAATCAAGCCGGCCTGGACAGCGTGATGGGTATGATCCTGCTGACGGCTCCTGCTCCATGGGAGAAGCGCTTCGGCGATGACTACTACCGTGCTCTGGCCAGGATCACCGGCACCGTTTTCGAAGGTCATGCCAAGGGAACGCCGGCTATCTATGGCCAGATCACCGACCGCTGGATTTACGCCGCCATCCTGCCGAAGGAGGTGCATGCCGAGCTAAAGGCTCGCCGCGGTGAAAGCGAAAGGATGCACCAGTGGCTGACCGATGGAGGCCGTGATCGGCTCGACCAGCAAATCCGCATGGTCACGCTGATCGCGGATAGTTCGATTGACCGCAAAGACTTCGAAGCTAGGTGCATGCAGGCATTCGGGCTGCCGGGCCAGCTCCGCCTGATCTATCCGCAAGCCGCCTAACCCCGCCCTGACGAACGAAAGCCCGCCTTGAGCGGGCTTCGTCGTTTCTGGAGATCATGAAATGACCGACGAAGCAATCGAACAAGAAATCCAAGCCAAGGGCCTGACTGCGCCACGCATCACGCCGGCAGACATCGAGGCGAATATCGCTGGCGAGTACTACTTCACTGCGGCTGATGGTGTGAATCAGAGGCCTGACTGCAATCCTGACGCCGTGGTTGCGGGCGTACATGGATCGCTCGGCCTGCTGACCTTCTGCGTACTGGTACTGAAGAACGGCTTCACCGTCACCGGCGAGTCGGCCTGTGCGAGCCCGGCGAACTTCGACGCGGAGATCGGCCGGAAAATCTCCCGGCAGAATGCCGTCTCCAAAATCTGGCCACTGATGGGCTACGAACTGCGTAGCAGACTGGCTGACTGATCCATGCTGATCCGTGGAATGCTCGGCCTCGGCGACTCGATCTATTCCAGGGCATTCCTGAGGAAGTACCCAGGCGCATTCCTCGAAACACCCTGGCCAGAGCTTTACCTCGACCTCGACGTGAAGTGCGTTCGCCCGGCGACGCAGTTGAGAACCCAGGCCAAGAACATCCAGCGCGAGCACGACTGGCACCGCCCTGTCGGCGGCGGCCAAATGCGCATCGCCTACGGCCGAGACCCGATCATTCAGGGGCTGCGCAAGGCGTTCCGTTGCGAACCCGGCGAGTTCGACCTGCCGGACTTTGGTCCTCCGCCAGTCGATGGGCGCTATGTGCTGGTTCGCCCAGCCACGGTTCGCGCTGAGTGGCGCGCAGACACGCGCAACCCACTGCCCGAGTACATCGCCAGCGCTGCCTCAGAGATGCGCCGCAGGGGCTGGAAAGTGGTTTCCGTGGCAGACCTAGAGCCGGGCAAGGAATGGGCGCTTGATCCACTCCCGCCGGCAGACATCCAGTTCCACAAGGGCGAACTGCCGGTTGAACAACTGCTGGCGCTGCTCCAGCACGCAGATGCCGTGATTGGCGGCATCGGCTGGATCGTTCCGGCCAGCATCGCCGCCAAGGTGCCGGCCTGGATCATCTGCGGCGGCCAGGGCGGATACAACTCGCCAGAACACATCACCGACAAGTGCATGGACCTGTCCCGCATCACCTTCGCGGCCCCCGACAGGTTCTGCCGCTGCACCCTGAAACAGCACACTTGTGACAAAAGGATCGCCGATCATGACGCACGCTTTGCCGCCTGGGCTGACCGACTGCCTGCTCTGGTCTGAAGAGCTTGGTATGGGCTTCCACCCGCGCCCTCCGATGGACTACACGGGACCGTATTTCGAGAAGTACCAGCTGCTTGACGCTACCCCGATGGGCGCTGCGCTGACCCAGGCTCGTATTGATCTGGTGCGCCGTCACTTTGCCGGCCAGGTGGTAGACATCGGTATCGGCGGAGGCCGTTTCGTCACAGAGTCCGGCGCGATGGGCTTTGACGTGAATCCGGAAGCGGTGGCTTGGCTGAGGGCGCAGGAGCGCTACTACGACCCGTACCAGCACCACGCAGAGGCTGTGACCTGCTGGGACAGCCTGGAACACATTCCCGAGCCGGAGAAGCTGCTCGACCATGTTGGCGAGTGGCTGTTCGTCTCCATGCCCGTCTACAAGGACCAGGCCGATTGCCTGAAGTCGAAGCACTTCAAGCCAGGCGAACACCTCCACTATTGGAGCGTGCGCGGCCTAATCGGCTGGTTTGCAAAGATGAACTTCGGGTGCGTCGAGATCAACGAGCGCGAATCCGATCTCGGGCGCGAGGGGATCACCAGCTTTGCGTTCCGGAGATTCCATGGCTGATGGCGTTGAGTTCAGCATCACCGGTTTGGATTCCTTGCTTGGCAAACTGGACTCGATTACGGATGACGTGAAGCGGAGGGGCGGACGCGCCGCGTTACGTAAGGCCGCAATGATCGTGGTGAAGGCAGCTAAGCAGGGTGCGGAAAAAGTTGACGATCCAGGAACCGGCAGGAGCATTTCCGACAACATCGCGTTGCGCTGGAACGGTCGTCTGTTCAAACGCACGGGCGACTTAGGGTTCAGGATTGGCGTTCTGCACGGTGCCGTTCTTCCCAAGAAAGGGGAGCGCTCGGACAAGTCTGCGAACGCCCCGACTCCGCACTGGAGGCTTCTTGAGTTCGGAACAGAAGACATGCGGGCTCAGCCTTTCATGCGAAGCGCTCTGGCAGACAACATCGCAGAAGTCACAAGCACCTTCGTATCTGAATACGAGAAAGGCATCGATAGGGCCATCAAGCGCGCAGCCAAGAAGGCTGCACAGGGGTGAGTATGTACCCGCCAATCTTTAAGGTCTGCTCAAGTAGCCCCGCTGTTACCGCGATCCTTGGCGCGTCCCCGCTGAGGATGTACCAGTTTGGCCTGGCGCCCCAACTCGTCGTCAAACCGTATGCAACATGGCAGACCATATCGGGGTCGCCGGAGAACTACCTGTGGGGCCGCCCTGACGCCGATGGTTTCACCATCCAGGTGGACATTTTCTCAGCCACCGCTGCGGAGGCCAGAGATGCAGCAAAGGCCATCAGGGACGCAATTGAGCTTTCAGCCTATGTGGTCCGCTGGGGAGGGGAATCTGTTGACCCTGATACCAAGACCTACCGAGTCAGCTTTGACGTCGACTGGATAGTCCAGCGATAGACCAACCAATACCGACAACCCGCCTTGAGCGGGTTTTTTTGTGCTTCAAGAAACCCGCCACAGGAGAAACACAATGGCAATTTTGGCTCAAGGAACTCAGATCTATGCGCTGGTTCCGTCCAGAGATTCTAGCGGCAGCCCGACTGGTAACTACGAAGTCATCGAGGTCGAGTGCGCTACCGCCTTCAACCCCGGCGGCAACCCTGCCGACCAGATCGAAACCACATGCCTTAGCGAAACTGTTCGGCGCTACCTGCGCGGCCTGCGCACGCCGGGGCAGGCTTCGCTGACTCTCAACGCCGACCCGCGCAACAGTTCCCATATCCGCCTCTACCAACTGTCCGAGTCTGACGATCAGATCGACCAGGACATCGCTTTCGCGGTTGGCTGGTCTGACTGGATCGGCATTGCACCCACCGAGGCCCAGGACAGCAACGGCGACTGGGACTTTGTTCTGCCGCCGACGCGCACTTGGTTCGTCTTCCGCGGCTATGTGAGCGATTTCCCGTTCGATTTCGCAGCCAACGCTGTTGTCACTTCCACTGCAACCATTCAGCGCTCCGGCGGTTCCGCCTGGATTCGCAAATCCGCGTAAGGAGTGGTCATGCATCTGTCGATTGATTCGCTTAAAGAAGCTGGTGCCTTCACTGGGGCTCCTATCGAAAAAGAGATCACCTGGAAGCAGGGCGATAAGGAACTGACCGCCACCGTCTACGTCCGGCCCCTGTCGTACAGCACCGCTGTCTCTGACCTCCTTGCGATGAATGGCAAGGTCGATGGCGTAGCAGGACGTATCGCTGCGTCAATCGTGGACGAAGAGGGCAGGCCGGTATTCACGCCGGCAGATATCACCGGCGAGGCTGATCCCGGTCGTGGCGCCCTGGATGGAAACCTGACCATCGCCCTGCTCACCGTTATCGCCGAGGTGAACAACTTGGGAAAGACGACCAGCTCAGTGAACTAGATGAGGTGTGGCATGAGCTGGTTATGTGCGGGATTGGCGGCAGAACCATTGCGGAAGCCAAGTCTCGCCTCAGCTACAGGGAGTTCCTGAGCTGGTGCAAGTTCCGGGACAAGCGGGGGAGCCTCCATGTTGGCATGAGGGTAGAGCGCGGAGCAGCACTGCTCGCTGCGCTCTATGCCAACTCACATAGCAAGGAGACGTACAAGTTGTACGACTTCATGCCGCATGAAGAAGAGCCCGTAATCAGTCTAGATCAGGCCCTCGAGACCTGGGCCTAGTCCTTCGTTTTGCCCGGATCATTCCGGACTTTTTCATTGGAGCCCGCAATGGCATCACGCAGCCTGGGGACGCTTACGCTCGATCTCATCGCTAAGGTTGGCGGGTTCGTGGCCGGCATGGAGAAGGCCGAGCGCACAGCAAAGAAAGGTGCTAAGGAAATTGGCAGCGCCGCCGATGCCGCATCGCTGGCCTGGGGGAAGCTTGGTGAGGTCGCTGCGGGCGCCCTCTCAGGAATCACTGTTGGAGCAGTTTTCGGTGCAGTGATCAGAAACACCAAGCAGATGGAGAAAGAGCAGGCGCAACTCGAAGCCGTTCTGCGCTCGACGGGAGAGTCTGCTGGTTTCAGCCGAGAACAGCTGAACGAAATGGCCTCGTCCATGGAGAGGACTAGCACTGTATCTGCCGGAGAAATCAACCAGGCACAGACCAACCTGCTGGCCTTCACTGGCATTGTTGGAGAGTAGTTTCCTCGCGCGCTTCAATCCGCCATTGACATGGCGGCGCGCACTGGAACTACTGTAACGTCCGCTGCCGAGACAATAGGTCGTGCCCTTGATGTTCCATCCAAGGGTCTTACCGCTCTGAGCAAACAAGGGTTTCGGTTTACAGAGGAACAGAAGAAAGCTGCTGAACAGCTTGAGGCAACTGGACGCACTGCTGAAGCTCAGGGAATTATTCTCAAAGCCCTTGAGGAGTCATATGGGGGGGCTGCTGCGGCTTCGCGCGATACCTTTGGCGGGGCCCTCATGGCTCTGCAAAACACCATTGACGGACTGTTGACAGGAAGCGAAGGAAGTCTGGACGGTGCCAAGGTTGCTATCGATGATCTCAATAGGGCATTGAGCGACCCCGCTACAGCGGAATCCGTCTCCAAACTTGTCGACCTGCTCGCGCAGGGAGCGTCAACCGTAGTTGATTCCTTGCCGTTCCTGATTGATGCGGGGGATGGCGTGGTGCGGGTATTCGGTATCGCGGCCGATGCCCTGGTAGGCGTTTTTGCCACTGCGACCATGCACGCGCAGGGGCTGGCCGCCTCAATGTTCGAAACGCTTTCGCTGCTACCAGACGCCCTTGGCGGGGATGATTTCGCAGCTAGAGCTGCTGAATACCGCGCAAGTGCTGCCATAAATCTGGGAGTAGCCAAAGAGGCTGCTGACGGCATTCGAGACGCGCTTGAGCGACCTCTTGCTGGATCCGCTATAGCAGATGCAGCCAGCAAGACGAAGGAGCTGAATAAGGCGAAGAAAGAGAGCAAGGATCTCGATGATGCAGCGATAAGCGCTGCTGCCAAAGTGGCTGGCGCAAGGAAAGAGGCCGAAGCTGCCGCAAAGCGTCAGCAGCAGGCGGTCGCCAGTCTTATTTCATCCATGCAACTGGAGGCTGCCACTGTTGGCATGACCGCCAACGAGCAGAAGCTTTACAGACTTCAATTGGACGGAGCAACTGCCTCTCAGTTAGCGCAGGCAAAGGCAGCCATTGAGACTGTCGAGTCCTTCAAGCAACAACAGAATGCCCAGGAAGATTACAGGAAGCTGGTCCAAGACCTCAGGACTGACGAAGAGCGCCTGCTCGATACAACGAAAGAGCGCCTTGCTGTTCTTGACGCAATGCAGGGTCTGAGCGACGAGGAAAGAAATCGTGTCGCTTCGCGGATCGTGTCTGACTCGTTCTCTGCTCCGCCTTCTTTCGGTGGCGCAGACGCTGTAGTCGCTGGGCCTCAAGGTGAACTCGACAAGATCGACAAGGCAGAGGAAGAACTTGAGAAGTGGTATCAAACCCAACTCGATCTTCTGAATGCCAATCGAGAGGCAAAAGCTGAATTGACTGCTCAATGGGATGAGCAGGAATTGAAGCTAAAGCAAGAGCACGAAGAGGCCTTGGCCGCCATTGAGCGTTCCCGTCAGCAAGTGACGATGAGCGCCAATGAGCAGTTCTTCGGAAACCTGAGCGGCTTGGCCAGGACTTTCTTCGGAGAGCAGTCGGGACTCTACAAGGCGGCGTTTGTCGCCGAGAAATCCTACGCGATTGCGAAAACACTGCTGAATGCTCCAAAGACCGCCTCTGACGCTTATTCAGCGATGGCGGGGATTCCTGTTATCGGTCCCGCACTGGGGATTGCGGCTGCCGCTGCGGCTGTTACTGCCCAGCTTGCCCAGGTTGCAGCAGTGAAGAACGTAAACCTATCTGGCATGGCCCACGACGGTATTGATGCTGTTCCGGAGACCGGCACCTGGCTGCTCCAAAAGGGGGAGCGGGTAACGACCGCAGAGACGAGTGCGAAACTCGACAAGACGCTTGATGACGTTCGCTCAAATCAGAGTGGCGGTGGTGCGCCGACCATCAACCTGATCGAGGATCGTAGCCGGGCAGGGCAAGTTAATACTCGCCGCCAGGACGACCAATACATCATCGACGTTGTTGTGGCCGACCTATTCGGCGATGGCCGTACATCTAAGGCTATCGGTAGTTCGTTCGGCATGCGCAGGAGCGGGACATGAAGCAGTACCCCAATATCTGCCCGCCGCAGCGGGAGGGCTATGGGCTTACCCCTGTTAGTCCTCTAATCCGAACGGAGATGCAGACGGGCAGGGCGAGACAGCGGCGTCACTTCACCGCTACTCCAACTATGGCAAGCGTCAGGTGGAGGCTCAGCGACAGCGAGGCAATGCTGTTTGAGGCATGGTTTCGTGATGTTCTAGTGGATGGTTATCACTGGTTCGAATGCCCGCTAAAGACGCCGGAGACTCCTGATGGTTTGCGTGCGTATGCCGCCAGATTCACCGACATCTATGACGGTCCAAAGCTGGTCAGCGGCAGTATCTCGCTCTGGGATTTCACAGCCACGCTGGAACTGCGTGAACGCCCCATCATCGACCCAGGCTGGGCCGAGATCCTGCCCGAGTACATCCTCCTCGCGGATATCTTCGACATCGCAATGAACAGGGAGTGGCCGCGGCATGGCGACGGCTCTTGAGCGGTTCTATGCATCGGATGGGCCGGATCTTCCGATTGCAACGATCGAGATTACTCGGCCCTCCAGGCCCGATCCGATCCTCATCTGTCAGGGGTTCAAAGACCTGACCTGCATGACAGAAGACGGACGGCTACTGACATTCATCGCTGGCGCTATCGACGTTTCGATCCCGAAGCGCGACAACAGCGGGAACCAGAACGTTGGCTTTGCGATCGACAACGTGACTGGCTTTGCGCAGCAATATATTGCCGAGGCCATCGACGCCGGAGAGCCGGTCACGCTTGTCCTGCGAATCTACCTCGAAAGCGACCTGACTGCGCCGGCAGAGCGCCCCTATCGGATGCGCGTGAAAGGGGCTGACTTCGAAAGCCTCACCGTCCAGGTGGAGGCCGGTTACTACGACCTCATCAACACCGCCGCGCTGCGCCGCATCTACAACGTCAGCGAGTTCCCTGGCCTCAAATACTGGCCCTGATCCCATGCCGAACAGATACCTCACCGCCATCTATGCCGAGGGCGGGCGGGCCCTGCCGTGCCTGGACTGCTGGGGCCTGACGCTCATCGCTCGGGTTGAGTTGTTCGGACTGCCGATGCTGACCGACTTCGGTGGTGTCACGCGACTCACCCCGGTTTCGATGCAGCGTGCGTGCGAGAGGGAGATCGGTCGCGCGCTCGAGCAGTGCGAGCCAGGGGCTGGGGTCATCGCCGCGGCCTACAGAGGGCGGCTGCTCGATCACGTAGGTCTGCTGGTCGAGGTGGATGGACGCCTGCGGATTCTCGAAATCAACCCGGGAAGCGGGGTGTCGCTCACCCCGCTCCAGAAGTTCTCCGACAAATATTCCAAGGTGGTCTTCTACCGTGATCGAAATCTACCCATCGCTCCTTGACGGAGAACCGCTGGAGCGGCATCCGATCGGTCGCAGGATGACGATTCATTCCTGGCTGACTGCGAATTCGCCTGGGTACCGCTGCCACGACGTCCACCCGTTCTCTATCGGTGTTGTCCCCGCTGAGGTTGCGCTCTGCGATGACCTCACCGACAAGCAGAAAAAGGCCCATGAGGAGTTCATCCATCCCGGTGAGTGGGCCGAGCGCATCATCGACCGCGGCGACATTGTTCGTATCTACAAGCTGCCGCGCGGGACTGATCCGTTCACGATCACCGCGGCACTGTTCAAAGGCGTCCAGTCCGCATTTCGGATGCTCATGCCACAGTTGCCCGGCATGCCCACAAACCCGGGGCAGGGCGAGTCTCTGGCTGACTCCAGCGCGCGAGGAAACAAGGTCAAGCTCGGCGATGCGATCCGCGAAGTCGCTGGCCGTCGCCTGATTTATCCCGACTACATCCTGCCGCCCCGGAAGTATTTCGCCGGTCCGCGTGAGCAGTGGACCGAAATGCTCCTGTGTATTGGCCGTGGTAGGTTCCAGATCGCCGAAGGGGCAGCGAAAATCGGTGACACGTCGTTCCTGGCACTGGGCGCTGATGCCTCTTTCCAGATTTTCGAACCATGGCAGAACGTCAGCGGGCACCCTGCATCGGTCTGGTGGCATCTGGTCGAAGAGGTTGGCGCGAGTTCAACCGGCAACGCCGGTCTTGACCTGACCGAGAGTTCCAATCTCACCCCGAACCCGTCGGCAACTACGTTCACGTTTTCTGGAACGAACATCATCATTTCTGCCGGAGCCGGGTCGTTCCCCTCTGACTGGGTTGCGGGGACGATCCTGCGCGTTGAGGCGATGTACCCCTATTCGGTGAACGATGGCGGCGGCTCTGATCGCGATGTCGTGACCGGTGACATCGCGCAACTGGGCCTGGATATCGGAGACGAGATCGAGGTTGTTGGCACCAACGGCGGCCTCTACCTGGTGAACGACATTACCTCCACGTCGATGACGCTCAACTACAGCAACGGTTCGCCGGCCAATGCGTTGCAGACCGGTTCCGGCAATGCAGCAATCGGCCCGCGCGGACTGCGCTATCGGATCACGTCCTACAGCGCGCAGCAACTCACCGTCGAGCGGCTGACCAGTGCGGGTGGTGTCGATGTTGACTGGCCAGGATTCACCGCTCTCAACTCGTCTACGTCCCGAGTCACCATCGATCCGACCAGCCTCGAAGGGGGCTGGCGCGGGCCATTCCCTGCATGCCCTGTGTCGGAGAAGACCAACTTCGTCGAGATCGACGTGTTTTGCCCGGAAGGCCTGTGCGGCGTAGGCAGGGAAGGGCAGATCTACCAGATCCGCACCTATTACGACATCCAGTGGCGAGACATGGCCATCGGCGGCGCATGGACGACGGTCAGCAAGAACCATGCTGGCAGTTCTCTCGACCAGCAGGGTTTTACGGACGGCATCCCGCTGCCGTACATGATGCGGCCCGAGTTTCGCATCAGAAAAGTGTTCGTCAACCAGGGCGGCAACTCTACGTCCGAATATCGGGACCGCACACAGTGGTACGGGATGCGCGCGCGCCTGCAGGCTCCATCGTCCTACGCCGGCGTCACGGTAATGGCTGTTCGGTATCGGTCGTCTGACCGCATCGCTGCGCAGACAGAAAGCCGCGTCTCGGTAGAGGCTACCCGCATACTACCGACTCGGCAGAACGGCGCATGGACACCCGAGATCGCTACGCGAGACATCGTCCCGTTCCTCTGCTACATCGCGAAGGAGCGCGGCTACACCGATGCGGATCTCGACCTCGACGAGCTGGATCGGCTGGACGCAATCTGGAAGGCCCGCGGCGACACGTTCGACATGATCTACGAGGACGGCAAGATCACCGTCGCGCAGATCATGGACGACGTTCTTGCGGCCGGGTATGCCGAGAAGACCATCAAGCGCGGCGTGATCTCTGCGGCCAGAGACGAGCCCAGGACAACGTTCGGGCACATGTACTCGCCGCAGAACATGGATGGTCCACTGAGGATCAGCATCAGCGCTCCGTCGGAGGACGACTACGACGGAGTCGATGTGGAGTTCGTCAATGCCAACGGCTGGATCGAAGATACCGTCCAGTGCCGCCTGCCCGGCGATGTCGGTCGGAAGGTCGAGAAAATCACGGCTGTCGGCGTCACAAACCGCGACCGGGCCTGGCGCTACGGGATGCGCCGCAGGATGGCACAGCGATACCGGCGAACCGAGTATTCGTTCGATACCGGCCTCGACGCGCTGAACAGCGAGTTCTGGGATTACGTGGCCCTTGCCGGCGATGTTCCAGGCCCTGGCCTGGCGCAGAGCGCATATCTGAAATCTTTCGTGATCTCGGGAAACTCGGTCCTGATCGAGTCCAGCGAGCCGCTCGACTGGTCGCTGCTGAACTCTCCAGCACTGTACCTGCGCCGTCCAGACGGAACGGTATCCGGCGGATACCCGGCATCTCGGATCGACGACTACCGGCTGAGCATTCCCAGCATCGATTTCGTCCCTGATGTTTCCTGGGAAATCGAACCGCCGCACCTACTGCTCGGAAACCCATACCCGGCTCTGATCAGTTCCATAGACCCCAACGGCAATACCGCTGCGTCCGTCCGTGCGACGAACTATGACGAGCGCGTCTACACCTTCGACAACGCCAGCGCCCCCAACTGACCGCACACACAAAACCAGAGCCCGCCAATAGAGCGGGCTTTTTCATGCCCGGAGAATTTGCATGACTACGTATGCCACTGGCAATCCGCTTGGCTCCAAAGACCCGCGCGATCTGTACGACAACGCCGAGAACTTCGACGCGGCGATGAACGACCGGGTGAATACCACGTGGAATGATCGTTTCGGCGTTCTTCGCCCAACGATGAAGGGGTATGAAGAGCAGTTCAATGACTGGCTGGACGCCCAAGGCTTCGAACCGGTCGTTCTGGAGTACACCGACGGCTCGCCGCTGATCGTAGATCGCCCGACCCAACTCATCGAGCGTGATGGCAACCTCTACAGCGTCAAGCGCCCGGCATCGTTCCCCGTTGAGCTGACCGGGAACTGGGCGACCGATCAGGATCTACTGGTCACCCAGGTCGACCGCTCGCTGCGTCAGCAACTGGCTGACCCGCTGGACCCGACCGCTGGCGCTGCTCTGGTTGCGCGGGCATCCCGGCACCTCAGCGACCTGACAGGCCTGATCGGCCTGATCGGTCGATATGCCGGTGACATGGTTCAGACCGCAGCATACTGGGGTGGATGGTCTGTCTATGCCGATGGTCCGGTAGGCGGGGGAACGTACGTATGGGACCCGGCGCGCCCGCGGTCCGAGCACAACGCGGGAAACGTCATCAGCCCGACCGTGCCCTGGGATGGGCTGGAATCTACGTTCGCAGCGTACATCGCAAAGACCGGAGAAACCGAACCATCAGCCCTAGGGTGCTGGGTTCTTGTTCCGGAGCACGGTCGCGAGTTCAACGTTTTGCAGTGGGGCCTTAGAAATAACCACACCACTAACGGCGCTAACGATGCGGCAATTCAGCCGCTTCTTGATTATGTTGAAGGGGTGCGCCTTGGTGGTTTTGGTGGTGTCGTTTACTTTCCTCGCGGTAATTATCGATTCCTTTCCTACTTCAATGTTCGTGATAGAACGACTCTGCGCGGAGAAGGGACTGGAGCAACAATCCTTCAATTCCAAGGGTCGGCAGTTGGGGATTGCATTACCCTGGGGCCAACTGGCCCTAATCACCCGCTAAACCCAAATGGGCATTGGGTTTTCGGGGTTAGGCTGGAGAACCTTACTGTTTCTGGCGGTAATGTGTATAAAGGCCTTGACAGAGCCATGGTTCGCACGGATGGGGCGCATGAGCACAGTGGCCTGTTTAATGTCGTTGTGAGGGATTTTGTTTCTCTTGGAGTGAACTATTCAACAGGAAATGGTGGGCCTGCACTTTTTGAGATCTCTGATGTAGAGATATATGGATCAGATTCAGCCCCTGTTTCTGGAGAAAAGCGAGGGGTCTTGTGTAATGCCGGAGGTGCCCTGATTCTTGTCAGGCATGCAACTATTACTGGTGGGGCTAGCTTTAAGTTGGCCCAAGGCATTTTGATGTCGAAGGACCATTTGGTTGCCCAGGGGGTTCATTTTGAAAATGTTTCATCCGGCATCAGTTTATCTCAGAACGATTCCGTAAATACAAGAACTAACGTTCTGGCAGGTATAACCGGAAACTTGACGGTAGGAACAGGAGGGCTTGTTGACATATCTACATCGTTCCAAGGGAGTGTTAGCGCTCACGGTATCTTTAATAAAAGCGCGACAGCCACCGGCCTTATAAGCCTTATTAACAGAAAAACTGGAGAGACATTCAGGGATCAGGCTCTAGGTGCCTATATGTATCCTTCTGCTATTTCTCCTGGTGAGGCGCTTGCGCACTCTCGAATCTCGGTATCTGGCGGCGTAGCCTCGATTACGAAGGCAACGGGGAGAACGTTTACCGTCACCCGGACGTCGGCTGGTGTATTCAGGTTTGTTCTTGCAGCCGCGATGCTGGATGGTAACTATACCGTTCTGCCTACGGCCAGGCCTAGCGGTGGAGGGCCGATGTTCTGCGAGTTCTCACCAATCAGCGCCACTGATTTCGACCTGAAAACGTACAATCAGGCGGGTACATTGGCCGATCCGGCGTCGATTTGGTTCTCTCTGTACCAGTAATAGCCTGGCCGCTCCTTGGTTGACTACCATGCATCGATGCGCAATAGTCACCTGATTTTGTAGATGGAGCATCAGCTATGAGTGAGGCAAGGAACGTGCTAGCCCGAGACTGGCAAAGCGCCGGACTGCGGGCTGGCGATACTGTTCTGGTTCACAGCAGCGTATCGCGAACTCTGCGTCGGATCGCATCCATGGGGGAGCGTCCAGACCCTAGCATTATCGTGCAAAGCCTGCTGGATGCTGTCGGGGATAGCGGAACTGTGGTTTTCCCTCTTTTTAATTTTGAGTTTACTCAGGGGGTTCCATTCGATATTCGAGAGTCCAAGAGTGCGATGGGCGCAATTACTGAGTCAGCTAGAGTTTGGCCAGGAGCGGTTAGGACCGGGCACCCTATCTACTCATTTGCTGCAATAGGTAATAATTCATCCTTGTTTTCTGGAGTTGAGAATTTTAGCGGATATGGCTCTGATTCGCCTTTTGCTATTCTTCACGAACTGAAAGCAAAAATAGCTGTAATTGATCTTCCTGATCAGAACAGTATGACTTTCTATCACTATGTGGAAGAGTCTAAAAGCGTTCCGTATCGCTATCATAAAAAATTTACAGGGAAATACATTGATAAGGAAGGTGTTTCGAGTGAAAAGACATTCGGGCTTTTCGTTAGAGACATAGAACGAGGTGTGAGGACGGCGGTGGATCCTATGGGCGAAATTCTTTGGGAGAAAGGCTTGTATTCTGGCCTTAGGCCTAAAGAGGGCCATGGGATGCGAGTCATACGGTGCGATGCTATGTATGACGCGGTTTCGGATATTATCGATCAAGGACGAGCAGAGGGGGTTCTCTTTGAAATTCAACACTGAAACCGCAGGAGTTTACTGCCACGCTTTAGCAAAGAGGCTTTTCCCTATATGCAGAAGCATTACCGGTCCCGGAGTTAGAGAAACTCTTCGAATATTGAGTGAAGAGTTGCCTGGGCTTGAGGTAAAATCAGTTGAGTCTGGAACTAAGGCATTTGATTGGGTCGTTCCGGATGAATGGGTAATACGTGACGCATATGTAGAAGACGAGTTAGGAAACAGGGTAATCAGCTTTAAAGATAGCAATCTCCACGTTCTCGGCTACTCTGAGCCGGTTGATATGGTCGTGGATTTTGATGAGCTACAGTCTCATTTGTACTCGCTTCCCGATCAGCCAGATGCCATACCTTATATTACGTCATACTATAAGAGGCGATGGGGATTTTGCATCACGCAGAATCAAAGAGACTCCCTGCGCAACTGTAAATATCGTGTTGTAATTGATAGCGAT
>ERZ1673730.675-NODE-675-length-37885-cov-12.146286_pt1 | contig 37885 bp, 40 predicted proteins | sample MGYA00580200_ERZ1673730 | MGnify/ENA primary metagenome ERZ1673730 (study PRJEB41218, sample SAMN15661761) | gut metagenome | host: Homo sapiens | place: Canada: London | collected 2015-08-20/2019-03-30 | study: EMG produced TPA metagenomics assembly of...
GATAATATCCCTTTTCCCGATAAATTAACACTGGCTATGCTCTTGATATCCGCTCCTGGCACGAAGCGGACCAGGTAACTGAGCTGAAGGTCCGCTGTGAGCGAAGAACGGACACGTCAAGTATTAACACGAGTAGTAATACTCTTCGGCTCTTGTCATAATAAACTCACTAAACCCAACAATTCAGGGTCATAAGTATTTTAATATTATTAGATTTCATGACTTAAAGGACAAATTATGCTAATCATCTTCAGCGGTTTGCCCGGAAGCGGTAAAAGTACTATCGCTCAGGCTTTGGCAAAGCAGTTACATGCTTTTTACTTGCGAATTGACACGATTGAGCAAGCCATTCGCAAAGCCGATGAAGATGACCGTGAAATGGGGCCTACTGGTTATTTTGTCGCTTACTCACTTGCCAGAGAGAATCTGCAACTAGGGGCAACAGTCATTGCTGACTCAGTAAATCCATTGGCGTTAACCCGTGATGCCTATCGAGAAATAGCTTTATCCGCAAAAAAGATTTTTCTAGAAATTGAGATCGTGTGCTCAGATAAAACTGAGCATCGCAAGCGAGTTGAAACTAGAGTGTCTGAAGTCGAGGGATTAATCTTGCCTGACTGGAAACGTGTCACCGACTTAAGTTATGAACCTTGGAGTAGAGAACACCTTGTTTTAGACTCATACCGTTTATCCAGTGATGAATGTGTCTCGCGAATCATCGAAGTTCTTTCCCAAAGTTCTGCGCTTGAAAATCTTTCCAGCGAAAGGGTTTAGAAACGTCCCCCTTGATTAAGGATAGCTTTGCATCGACCCATTGAACTCACAGCACAGATCGGACAGAAAGCAGGACCACCAAATTGGCCACAAGTCAAAAAACCTAAATTATGATCTGACAGATACATGTATCAATGAAAATGTCGCTGCCAGATCAATTACGCCTCACTGTCTGAGAATTAGGCCATTTTCTGCATTTTGCATTCAAATTAACAATGATCAGGAGTCATAAACTGAAAGGAGTTCTTTAGCTGCCAATTGACCAAGTGCGTTGGCTGCAAAAGGACTGTCACCTGTCAGTACCTTACGATCTTTGTATACGCTTCCTTTAATATCATCGTTAACAATATTCATCCCCATTTGCTTAAGAGCATCGCCAAAATACCATGTGAGATGGCCCGGCATATAACCAATGTCAGGCGTCTGCTTATCAGCTGAATCAGGGAAAGCGCAAATAGAATACCCTTTTAGAGGGTTTTCACCATTGCGCAGCGAAAGGAATGCTGCAGGGCCATGGCAAAGGGATATGACGAAGCGGTCATTGTTCATGAACCAGCGAAGAGTATCGGCTACTGCGCTGCTTTCTGGCAGCCCAATCAGTGCGCCGTGGCCACCAGGAATAAACACGGCAGCATATTCACTTTGCTTGTTCAGGCTAGTCAATACATCAGACAATTTTTCAGGATTTTGGAACTTATCTCTATACCGGCTGAAAAAAGGCATAACTTTCTCATCCTTATGCGGCATGGCCCAGTATTCGAACTTGGTCATGTAACCTGAGATTGTCGCAATGTCAAAATCAAAACCGGCGGCATGCAGGTGATACATGGGAATTAGCGTTTCAACAGGATGGTTTCCCGTTGAGAACAGAGCCCCACTATCAGTCATCAGGTAACGCTCATCCGCAGCGATGACCAGCACCTTCTTCCCTCCCATGTACTGTTTGGGATAGTCGTAGCCACTAAGGTCAGATACGGGGCTGGTAAACTGACTCAGAGAATAGTCCGAGGGGAAAAATGCGTTTTCTTCAGCATGGTCCACTTTCGGATGTTTACTTGTATCATTTGTCATTACGTATTCCTCATTGATTGGTGTTAACTCTCTTTCTCGGGCCTGAATTCGCCGCTTATAAGGGCGACCAGGATAGCCTGAGTAGTGGTAGTCTCTTCCATACGGTTGCGTACGTATCTCAGGTGGTTTGCTACAGCATGCGGAGATATTCCCAGTAAACCAAGAACCACTTCAGCTTTTGATGACTTATACCCCCAAACTAAACGCTCCATTAATACCCATATTTCCGAATACAGGAATCATATGTCGTGCAAAATACCACTAACAAAATTATAACAATTTAATGACTTTGAAAGTGGCTTTGTGTTCCAGTTTTATGCCAGGAGAAATCACTCGATATCTTTATTAAATATCAATTTAACTGTAAGTAATTCATGTGTTTTTTTTCATAAAAACAACTTAAAATCAGTTCACTTCAGCCCGGAATATACGTTCACAGAGCGGTCTCTTCATGAACGAAACCGAGAAAAAATAGGCTACAGTCACAACCACACCGTAGAGCAACTTCTCTCACATGCTATTTCAGACAATAGATTTTCTTGCATCTGAAGAATGGTATCCAGAGCTATCCTGATCACCCCTGAATGCAGTGACTGCTTATACTAGGCGCATGACAGAATCATAAAATGAGAGCTATCCCTTATTATCATGACTTCAGTGGAATTTAAACTTGCGTTGAGGTCGCGATATCGAGACGTTGCAGTTCGTCAATCGTGTAGATGCGGAACACATTCCGGTGGCGGGTTTCCAGTGGGATGTGTTGATGATTCACGATGACGTACTGGATGCTGTCAAACAGCCGTTCAAGACCGCGTTTTTTTTGCGGGTCTGGCACAATATAAAAAACGTAGATCCAGTCTTTACGCGTTCGGGCCAGTAAATGACTGGCGATGATCGACTGGTAGCGGGCTTTGGTTTTCAGATGGCGCTCGGTCTCGATGGCGATCACCGTGCCGCTGGGGAGGGCAATTAGCCCGTCCGGGCGGTGACTGACCTGATAACGGCTCAGGAAAGTTGTGCGATCGCCATGTATCCAGCCGCATGCGCCTTTTTTTTCGAGGATGATCCGCGCCATCTGATTATCAAGGTGATGCTCCAGCGTCCAGCCTGTGAGTTTTGAAGGCTCAAACCGGGCCGGGAAAATTTCATCATCAGGCTGTATTACGACCGCCAGTCCGTCATTGGTTATTCCCCACAATGAAATTTTCTTCGTACGTGATACCAGGGCGTGTTTTTGTATTAACCCCATTCCCTCAACTTTTGAAAGCAGGGAATACAGTGATTTGTGATCCCTGAAGCCGAACAGCAGCATCAGTGTTTTAAAATCACTGTACGTTTCTTCTTTCAGGAAATTCAGCAGTCGTATTATCTTCTCGCGATGTCGGGTCTGGCGCTCGCGGTATGCGGTGATAAGCATCATTTCCCCTTCTAAAAGTTCAGTAACGAGGGATGATCCTCTTTATCTGCACTTGTTGTTGTGTGTTTCTCGTCCGGCTTATCAAAAAAGAGACCGGGTTGGGTTGTCGTGATAACTGATGTTGATGACGGTCCGGATGACATTTCTTCCTCGTCAAAATTCAGGGCAATATTGACTCTTGCGGCGGTGGCGGCAACAGCGGGCGATACGGCACAGATCGCCAGCTCCCTTTTTTTAACCCTGATGGGAGAAATCAGTGAAGCAGAGGGGAGGGCTTTGGTGGTGAATATAAAACTGACAAAATCAGGTAGGTTCAACACCATATTACTGTCGATAAAGAAACGCTCGGCCTGCCTTATGGTGCGTTCACTATCGATAGTCTCTGTCAGCACCGCATCTGTTTTGGCTTTGCGGACTTCGTCATCGACTAATATGGTGCCCGACATCCTTGCCACCCAGTCAGCGGTATCAGGGTCCATGACACGATAAACCAGCTTGAATTTGGCATTCTCCACAACTGCACCCACCACAGCATCGCTTTTCAAATCCGCCGGGCAATCTTTTAAATCGGCAATGGATTGGTGGTCCATAATAATGTGTACACCTTTATCCCGTGCCGCACCTAAGCCTTCCAGCGCAGGCTTGGATAAATGGTATTTCAGTTCGGAAAGGTAAATAGCAATAGGGCGGGGTGTGTGGTTTACCCGGTCGCGCCTTTCTGCCAGCTGGTACAGGCGAACCAGCAGCATGCGCTGAGCGGTAATAATTTTGCTGTTGCGCATCGAGCCAATCACATAGCAGCAACCACCGTTATCAAATATTGTATTGAGGGAAAATCCTGTCGGTGCATTGATGGCATTGAGTAAGGCCAGCTCCTCAATTTTCCCGAAAAAGGCTTTTATCTTATCAGCGATACTTTGAACGTATTCCCCGTTATACACATCCCGAATGGTTGAGGTCGTATTACGGGCGACAAATTGTGCAGCTATTCGGGCTGCTTTGCGATCGTCAATGCGATAAAAGTCAGACTCTTGTCCTTTCTCTGCCAGACTGAAACCCGCGACAAAAAGTTCTTCCAGTTCATCAGCGGTGATATCGTTAATCAGGTTTAGCTGGTATGCCTGTTTCCTCAGGTCAATTAGGGCAAAGGATTTCCCTGCATCCTCGCACGCTTTTCGGTAAAGGTGTGGGGCCCACTCATCATCCTTGGGGTCCATAACAAATACGCCTTCACCAGCCAAAATACTCTGATAAAGTAATATCCCGGTAGCTACTCCTTTACCGGCCCCCGTGGTCCCGATGATATCGGCATGTTGTTTTTGCCAGTCTTTTAACGGCAGGTACATCGGCTGTTTCATTCTGTTCATGCCGATAAAAATACCTTTACTCAGATCAATATAATCCTCCGGGTTATAATGCAATGTTTCCGGTAGCAGCGATTTCACTGTTCGGACATCAGTACGTAATTCCCTTTCCAGAGTGGTTTTTCTGACGAACCGATTTTTTACTTTATCGAGTTCAGGTGTTAACACCCTGCGCAGAAGAATATGGAAAACAAAACCGGTTGCAGTAGAGGTAATCAGTATCAGCCAGGAGAGGACGGTATTGCTGGTGGCTATCTTTATTCGGTATATCCACTGAAATAATTCGTTCACCACGGGCGCTATTGTGCCAAACAAAAAGCACAGTATGGAAAAAACTATCACCAGCTTTTTCCATAAAGGGGCTTTGAGTCTTTCATCGCTTTTCATCGATGCGAAGAATGGCATGGTCAGCCCTGAGAATAGCGCCAAAATAGGTTGATGCTGGTGCATAAAAACGAGCAGTCCCAGCATGCCGTCCACTATCGGCGATAGTGAAACGATCAGCTTATTTAACACCATAATGCCTCCTTTATCGGCCATTCGCCCCATGACATCGCCCCCTCAATTCGCCCCACGGTGTTGGGCGAAGAGCTGGGGTGAAAGCAGGGGCAAACAGAAGTGGCTGCGGTGCAGCCATGTGCCGGTAGATAGACATTCCGGCCCGAAACGACGTGCGCCAGTTCATGCGGGCTGGACGTCCTTATTGCCTGGTGCATGGGGGTAATGTCGTGGCTGAACGCCGCGCCAAAACCCCCAGGGTCAACGGCGGCACACCGTCGCCCGCTACGCGCGACCAACCCCTTTAAGACGCGCGTTTTGCCTGTTTTTTCTCGCAAGCTCCAAAAAACGGGAACGCTGCTTTAAAGGGGTTGGTCGCGCCTGATCGGTAATATCCCCGCTGGGGCGGGAAATATTACCTGGCTTGACGGTGTGCGGGGCAAGCCCCCCACAAAAAACGGCACGTGGGCGTGCCTTTTTGCTCGCTGGGGCGGCAAAATTTTTGCGGCTCCCCCGGCCTGCTTAATTCGCTGTGGGCGAATGTTCGCAGGTGGATGCGGTGCCTGAAAATTAACAATTTCTGCGAAATTGAATTTTCTGTCCGCGTTCCACTGGCTTATTTCACGGCTTAACAATTTCTCCAAAATTGAAGCCAGAAATTAGCCAGCCTGAACCCCGCCGTCTGTCAGTCTGTCAGTCTGTGGCGCTGTGAAGCATATTGTAATTACTGGTGGTTCACACCTGTTCGCGATATATTTCAGCCCGGCATTCCTGTTCAGCCTTTAATACCTCCCGGTAGGTTTCATCATCGACTTTCGTTCCCTGATTTTCGGCGTATCGTCTGAGTTTGTCAGCATCCTGTTCATTAAGACGCGAAAGATGATGTCGCAATAAACTGATCAGTCTACTTTCATAGATCTCATAGTAAAGGCCGCATCCCTGATTCGCTTCCTCAGAGAACTTTCTGTACACGGCTCCGACCGATATTCTGTCATGATGCATTGAGTGGATGTTGGAAATAAAAAGGTTTTCTTTATCCATATTTATTTCTCCCCAAAAAATGTACTAACATAATGGTCGGGTGGTTATTATCCTCTGAGCCTGCCAAATCTGGACAGGATTTTATTCACCGCCTCCGGATCGGCACTGGCACATTCTCCGAGGAAAGCTTTTCTGGCATTCAGTGTATGACCGGGTAAAAATCCGTGTTTATTCTTTTTGACGATATTAAAGAAAGTTTTTTCAGCTGAATGGCACTCACTCCCTCCACTGTTTCCGGTCGCTTTCCCGTACATACAAAGCACGACTTCGCATGGGGCCGCGGCGAAGCAATAAACAGGGGGCACAATGGCAATGCACAGCATTACCATCGCAATGGTGGCGTATTTCATGATGAAGTCCTTACCATAATTTCTGTACCAGGATATCGGTATATTTAATGTGAAAAATAAATATAGGTATCGCTACACGTCAGGCACTGAGTTGCAGGTTGATATTCAATAACACCTTTTGCGCCATGCTGGCGAAGCCAGCTTGTTGCAGTAAAGAATGCTGTGCCTGATGGTGCAGCAACAACAATACGCGTCGAATGCGCAACTGCGTAAAATACGTCGGGGGTCCAGAGTGTCTCGTTAAACTGCGTTGAGTGAACGGACAATAACCACTTCCCATTAACGACCGGGGAAGGATTAATAACGGGGTTGTCATTCCATTGCGATAAATTGATATTCACTGACTCGCCCGATTTATCCCATTCAATAGATACCGGTGGGGGTGGTGATGAACAGCCGTTAAGCATTATTAAAAATAACAGTATATTGATGGTTTTCATTATGCTTTCATCTCCTCGAAGAAGGCATTACGGTGCAGTGGCCGGAAATAGATATCATTCATCCGGCGCACGTTCCCGTCTAAATCAATACTGACAATAACATCCAGACTGTCCAGCACTTTGCGTAACATAAACGTGTAAGGCAGCCGGGCGCATTGTGGGTTTTCATAACAGCGGGTAATAAAACCGTCTATTGCTTCTATTGCTGAACCCGCATGAAGGGAAGTCATGCTGCCTTCATGGCCGGAGCCGGTTATTTTTAGAAAATCCCAGGCTTCACTACCGCGCACTTCGGTTAACAATATGCGGTCGGGATTCATGCGGTAATTCCAGCGCAGAAGACTGGCTGGCGTTACAATCGAGCCTTTTTCATCTGCGGATTCGGACGGATAAAAAAGATGGACATAGTTTTTATGAATAAAAAAGGTGATTTCCGGATTATCCTCAATGGTCGTAATACGCAAAAGGCGAGGAATAAAACCGATCAGCATCTTCATGTAGGTTGTTTTTCCGGTACTGGTTTCCCCGGCCACCGCGATAGTTTTACCGTACTCCACGCACTTCTCCATAAAGCGCGGGATATCTTTGGCGGTATACAGGCTCAACAATTCCTGATCGTGCGTCTGGGTGGTTTCTGAGCCCGTCACCCTGTTATAAAAACCGGCGTCGATATAGCTCTGGTGGGGAATTTGTACCTGTGACGGCTTTCGGATAGTAATGGAGACGGTGTTGCGCTCACAGGCCGGAGGGACAATAACCTGACAACGTTCACCGGATTCCAGCGTGGCTGACAGCCCCGGTTTGATATCTTCAATATTGTCGCCGTGATGCTTTGCCAGGCATCTGGCGAAGTTGTAGCACCCCTCATAATCCAGCGAAACACTGTGCAGCTCCCAGACACCATCAATTTTGGTAAATAGCTCGCCCGGTCGGTTGACGGCGATTTCTGTTAGTCCAGGATGAGCAATAAAATCGCCAAAAAATCGCTGTGTATAGCGGTCGAGAGAGATGTTTTTCATGTGATATCCTTGTATCGGATACATTTGTGGAGGGAGTATGTCGAAGACGAAAGTACTGTTCGCTTATTGCCATGAACTCGGACGCTGTTTATCCATTGATGAAGCGCGAACGGAATTTTTTTCCAGAAAGCCGGAAGAAAGGAAGCGGTTCACTTTTTCATGTAGCGATCGCAACTGTGATGTCACCATCAGCGGTGTTAACTATCACGTCAAAGCTGAAGATGGTGAGAAATTCAAAGCTGCACACTTCCGTTCACCTTATCCTCACAAGTTCGGATGTGAATGGCTCGAATTCACCGAGGATGCGGATCAGGACAGGCGTCCAGACGAGTCAGAGGCTGATTTCACAGAACGAAAAGCAAAGCAAAAGCTGACGGATTATATCAACTGCTTTGACCCTTCAATTGATGATCCTGATGGCGAACCATCCGATCCCGTGAAGCTTGTTACGCCTGTTCACACAAGAAAAACGGTCGGGGATGATGATAAAACGGGTACAAATGAAGAGCCCCGCTGGAGTCGCTACACGCGAACCAACCAGCTTCAGCGACTTATCGACACATGGCAGGAAGCGAAAGAAACGCTGCCTCAGGATGAGTTCAGGGCGTTGAGACTCAGGATCATGCACTACGATCAGGTCTATCTACATGAATATATAACGCATATACAGCGTGGATTGGCTAATCCGTATTCGGGCGTCATCTATGGTGGTGGGACCCTAATGCATCGGTATGGTCGGGGTTTTCTGATTAATTTCTTTGATAAACATGATGGGAAGCCTGTTCGTCTGTATGTCAGTAAAGATCTGATGGCGAAAGGGCGGTTTGGTCATTACATCGACGAGATTCTGGACACTAAAAACGTCAGATATTTCCGTATATTTCTACTCAATCCGGTTGTTTCCGAGCGGGAAAACAGCACAGGAAAAAGCGTTATCAACCTTGAAATATCAAAGCTGCGTCAACTGGCGATTTACTACGAGCTGAACTCCAGCAGGGAAGATGAATCTTCATCGGTGGAGACGGAGGGCGAAAGCCCGGCGTAGCGGGCTAATGTCGTCACAAGAATGAGTATATCGGTGACGTCAGGCAGCGATATCTGCTTATGTGCCAGCCGGATATCGTCCGGGGAAAACGGCGGTGCATCTAAAGGGCCTTCACTGATGGTGATACAGAACGTTTGTCCTTCACCTGAGCCAATACTGAGCTCTGCCAATGCGCCGCTTGCACGATAGCATGTCATGACTATTCTTCTGATTCCGGTAAGGTGTGACAGTAAGTCGTTGACGACAGCATTGCTGAAATCGTCCCTTACGATGATGTCTGTCGCCGTGACACCAAACAAAAACTTTCGATTATTCACTCTTCATCCTCAGCGTGTAGATGCCTGAAAAATCAATATCCTGCCCTGTGACCAGGTTGATGATTTCACCCTGATTTTTGTAGAGAGTCGGTGGGATATTAATGCTGTTTTCCAGCGTAGTACGTGCCATATCCGCCATAGCCTGACGGCTGTTTTCGGTATAGTCGGTATTCCGATCTTTCTGACCGGCGCTGTTGGATGCCCATGCGCCAATATCGGGGATCATACCGACCAGCAATGCGCCTCCAAATCGCTCCCTGAAATGCGAGTCTATCCAGCCATCAACGCCAGCCTCGCCCAGTTCTCCGGCAGCACTCGTATCGACCAGCGGAATATCAAGGAAAGGGGGCAGGCGGGTACGCAGTTTCGTGATGATGATGAATGCGCGTCCCTGTCCATGCGTCATTCCTGTTTCTGCGCCAGTCTGGTACATCCCCGTGGCGGTGGTCCCTTTTTCTATCAGCTTTGTATTACCGCTGGCGCTCCAGATGTCTTCGGCGATCGTGCAGCGGATTTTCCCAGCCCGATCTGAGACAAAACGGTAATCCAGTGAGCAGGGAATAGCGGTATTTTCCGGCACGTATAGATCGGGATTATAAGGAATTCGCCGGACCGCTGTCGGGGACTGTTCCGGCTGTGGCGACGAGGTGTTTAGCGGCTGACCGGTATCAGAAGATTGTGTCCCTGACGGCTGCCCGGTAGAGGATACCTGCGTCATTTCCTGATGCCGGGTCCGGACCGAATTTCGTACCGCTGAACCTGAACCCTCCCGGCGCACCAGAAAACGGGCTTTATCTAAGTCGGGCAGTGCCTCCGATCCGTTGGGTGTCGTACTACCAGGGTTGTTGTCCGCCGGTTCTGGTGTTTTCGCGTCGATATAGTGCGTACCCAGATCGGTACGCTGCCGGGAATCGGTTCGATCTGTCGGGGGCACAGTTTCCTGAGGCTTTTCTGCACCGGGCTGCCAAAGAAGATTGTGGTATATCCAGTTACCCACCCACGCCAGTGCAATCAGGGCAACGGCAGCGAATGCCAGAAAAGCGGTGGCTTTCCCCCGCTGGCGCTTTTTCAGTTTATTGACAGCTGGCTGTATGGGATCGTTATTGTCATCATCCTGCCAGGTGTGAAGCACAGCTTCACGCTTTGCGCGGGTCTTGCGCTCAAGCGCAGCAATATCATCATCCTTCTGTGTCGGACAGGACTTGGATTCATCTGGCACAGGATGCAGATGTTCGTCGTTCATGTGTACAGTTCCTCAGCTGTTAATGGGTTGCAGTTTTTTCCACTCGCTCAACCTGCGGGGAAACTGTGGCACCATCTGCGACCTGAACCCTGCCGAAACCACGATTTTCCAGTCCGACCACAGCCCCACCGGAACGCAGGACTAGACGGGGCGTGACCTCCTGAATAACGAGGACAGTAAAGTTCCCTTTCCTGCGAACACTGCTGTTAACCACATGCTCCTGGCCGTTTAGCTCTTTCGTCAAAGAGGGAATGGATTTGGCCGGGGAGAAGCCCACGAACGTAAAGCGACCATCGTCATAGGCGAAGTCCGGAACGATATGCGTGCTATTGCTCCCCGGATATTTGAGATAGTCCCAGTTTCGTGGCGTCTGCGCGGCGTTAAGAGCCTGCTGGATATCGGCCTGCTGTTGTTTCTGCTCCCGTTCCCGCGCTTTGGCTATGACCTCACGGCCCGCTTTTTCGTGTGCTTCATCGGGATAGCGATAACTCACCTGAAAAGCAGGCTGCTGCGATGATTTTTCATCGATGACGTTTAGCTCGACGTTATACAGCCGCCGAGTGGTAACGATTAGCATGTTGGTATGCCAGTCCTGACTGTTGGGAGGAATGACCACCTGCGCTGTATTACTGTCCACTCCGGGGGCACCCTGAACCAAGGCTACCGGGCGGATACTGACCCGGTTTGCGTCTGTTGTGGCTTCCCATGCTTCCTCAAAACCTGGTTTAGCACTGATAACCGCTTCGTCATTGTCAAAGATCAGCGTGGTTACGAAACCGGGTCGGGTATTGACGACGGTGACGTTAAACGGGTTATAGACAACCTGCTGGAGACGGGCGTCGTAGCGGCTTGCTTGTGGTATTGCAGCACCCCAGGCTATACCGCACATCGCCAGTGCGAAAAGGATGATAATTTTCATTATTCAACTCCTCTGATTTCACGATCTGCCTGCCAACTGGTCACCGTAAAACCGAACGGGTTAACTTCCCGCTCTGTATCGCTCATTTCCTTACTGGGGTCGGAGTGGAATGTCAGGTGGGCATCCCAGTATTCTGTGCGCGTACTGCTATCAGCGAGGCGGCGGATAGTTTTTTTGTAACGGAGGGTGGCGACGTTATCGGGGGCAGTGCCTTCGGTGATCTGATTAGACAGGATGTCGATATGTACGGTGTGGGACTCATTCTGATATACCTTATCCGGGGCGTCTTTTCCTGCATAAAGTGCCAGATAATCATCATTAACCTGAGGGCTGTTATAAACCTGTACCGTTGAATAATCGTCCTGTAGGGCAGGGTAAATGTAGCGTTCACGCACTTTGACATAACTTGAGGTCATCGCCTTCTGATAAGCTTCTTCCGCTGTCAGACTCGTTTTTGACGCTCGGGTGACGTGTTCCACCCGTCCGGTATGATTATCAACAGCATACAGCTCAATAACTGTCTGTTTCAGCGGCAATAGCAGCACCACAGTGGTGAGTGCCAGTATGGCAATGAGTAAGCCCGCGCCGCCAACCATAAATCCGGCCTTCGTGGCGCGTTTGTCCCGCTCAATCATTTTCTGCTCAAAGGTGCGGGAATCTGCAATGACTGACTGTTCACTCATGATTGTTTAACTCCGCCATAATCTGAGGCGTGTTTACCGGGATGCCGTGCCCACTAAAGGCCAGGGGATGGGGAGACTGCGCACAGCCGTAAAGCGCGCACAGTAAAATCAGCGCAATCAAGCGTTTCATGGGATGTTTCCTCAGTGGGTTGGATAGAGGGTTGTGTTAGCGTTGGGGGGATTGACGGAAATAGTATGCAAGGGATGACAAGTTTAACGATGGAATTTCTGAACGGTTGTTTCTCTTGATTTCACCAGTCGCCGGGCCTCGTTCCTGGCGATCATTTGCTCAATGGCATACTTACGTACCTGAGCAGCTCTGTATCCTGGGCCGCTGCCGGGTTTATCTGCGCTGGCATCTCTCCAGCCCTGACGATTGTCCTGAATTGCGCGGGTTGTCTGCTTCCCGGCTCCTGCGGCTAATTTCCCAGCACCAAACGCCGCTGCGCCTATACCCACGGCAGCCAGTCCCTGCATGGAGATAGTGGCTCCCGCCCCGGCTAGCGCTCCGGCCAGTTTTGCTGAAAGGTATACCATTATTGCCGCGCAGACCCCGGCGAGACAGACCTGAGCACCTAGCTCCACAATATTAGATTGTGCAGATATTTGTGTGGCAATATCTAAGCGGGAGTTTAAATAATTAACGACCACTCGTAGCGACAATGCAGAAAACAGAACCGTTAATATGGCGGCGAAAATATTTTGCAGCCAGTTGTTAAACATGGGACGTAAAAAGCCATACATGAGACAAAAGATAAATACAGGGGCTGTGATGCTGAGCAGCAAAACCATGACCTCTGCGATCATTGCAACAAAGGCTGTAATAGTCATTAATACGAATATCCCAAGCCATACATAAAATTGAGCTGTGATGCCCTCGTCTTTTATGTACGTTGAATTATCCATGTCATGTAATGTTTTGCCTAATACCTTCGCTTTATCCCATAGGCTATCCAGTAGTTGCCATATATTATCGTTGCCGGAAAAGCCCTCTTTTAAGCCATTGATCGCGTCAATGACCCCGTCGAGATAACCGCTGACATTGGCCACAAAGGACAGGATGATGGCCATCCTTATGATGTCCCACATGACGTCCTCCATGGGTGTGGACAACTTACCTGCCAGGCTCTGGTATCCACGCCACATGATATAAAGTGTCGCTGACGTTGCCGCCAGTCCCAGCATCATGGCGGAGTATGACATCATCAGTCCCTTTGTTGCGTCGGTGACTCCCCCTATCAGGTGTTTTTCAACACCGATAAATACACCACCAGGCATATTAACCTCACTATGAATTCAGGTTGGGAGTTGGGGCATTTAACTGTTGAATCTGAAAATGAGCTTCATTGGCATTTTTACAGTTTTCAGAGGCATCGCCGGTTTTCAGGCATTTTTCATACACCGTTTTTAGCTCATCGGGATGATCTTTGTACCACTGGGTCGTTTTGGTTGCGTCTCTGCAGCCGCAAATGATGAGGAATAAAATGGACAGGAACGAAAGGGTTAATAAACGCATGTGAAACTCCTTTAGCGGTTTAAATCGGGAGTTGGTGCAGTTAACTGCTGCTGGTTCCACTGTTTGAGACGCTCATCCTCCAGCACTAACCCGCGTTTTACTGCCGCCTTCACACTCATTTCCCACTGATCAGTGAGCGTGTTCAGCATCACTGATTTCAACTGAATACTGTTGGCAAGGTCCTGCGACTCCTTTGAGTCTTTAGAGAGTGCAATCCGGTTCGAAAGGTTGTTGATCTCGCCCAATGTCTGGCTGACCTGATCCTGGATCTCGTCAGTCTGCTCAAACTGAATTGCCTTATTGATAACCTGTTGTTTGCAGATATCGGCATAGCTTCCGGACTGCGCCGCGTTGCACGTATCGAAAACCCGGTACTTTGCGTATAGCGCATCGAACTGCCCGGCGGTGCCACCGGAAAGTAGCAGGTTGTTGAGTGTCTGGCCCGGCTTACGCAGTTTTTCCAGATCTGATTTAAGACTCTTCGCCTGATCAACGAAATCAACAATATTCCGGACACCGGTGGCTGTTGCTAACTGGTCTTTATATGCCTGAATTTGGCTCTCATAATGCTGCGCTGTTTGTATCCAGCGTTGTGCCTCTTTCAGCCATTCGAGCTCACGTAGTGGGTCAGCATCCACCAGAACAGGGATACCTGCATGTGCCAGCGGGTTGATGATCACACACGCAATAATTAATGTATGAAAACGCCGTTTCATCATGAACCTCCTGTGGGTTTTCAGAGTGCCTGAGCCAGGTAGGTATCCAGCCATTCATGGGGCTGCATCCCTTCACGGTACAGAGAGTCGAAGATTTCCAGGTTGTCGGTGCTGCCGCTCATGACTTTTGTGTACTTGCCGATACCAGAAAGATCGAGCGTCACACGTGCAGCAAAACGCTTTATATCGCCGCGTCTAAATTGATTTTTTACCACTACATACTGGCGGGCCTGCGGATCCAAGGCTTTCACGACGTCGAACACTTCCGGCTCAAACTTCATTCCGTCGACATAGTGTGCCCGGTCAGCACTGGGGTTAGCTGCCAGAATCTGCGTGCCGCACTGTTCAATTACGGCAGGCGCAATTTCATCCCTGATGATCTCCGCCGGGGACTGGGTTCCTACAACCAGCATCCCGTTTAGCTTGCGGATAGTTTTCAGTCGGTTATAGGCGAAATCCTTAAAAACCGGATCCCGTAGCCATTTCCAGAACTCATCCATGAAGATAACCAGTCGACGTCCGTCGAGTAGGCTGGTAATGCGGTACAGCAGATAAAAGGAGATAGGTGCGCAGATATTCGCATCGTCAAGGAACTCTGTGCCGTCAATGCCAAAGTTATCGCAGCGATTGATATCGAAGGTGTCTGATGCGTTATCAAACACCCAGCCAAACTCGCCACCCTGCGCCCACTGCGACAGGCGAATACTCAGGCCATTCTCCTGAGCTTCTCGGGTCGCAGGCTCCGGAAGATTCTCCAGTAAACGAGTGATCCCATGAATACGGTACTGTGGTTCATTACCGATCACCGCCAGTATGGCGTCATTTAGACGTCGCTCATTGCGGGGCGTGATGGTCGCACCGTTACGCGTACACAGCAGTTTCATCAGCTGACTGATAAAACTGATATTGCGTTTCGTGGGCGATAGCGAAAATGGGTTCCACCCGGTGGGCTCGCCATGTGTAATACGGTAATAACGGCCTCGCAATGCCCGGATATTCATTTCAGCGCCACGATCCTTATCCAGATAAACGGTTGTCAGTCGTTTGGTTTTTGCGTCGGGAGAAAAACTCTCCGTACGGCTATATTTCTGCTGCATGTTTTCCAGAAACGTCATGAGCATGGTTTTACCCGAACCGTTGGTACCGAGAATGCAGGTACTGGCTGGATTCTTCTCGTTGAATTCATCCTTGTCCGCCAGCGTATTGTGAAGGTTCAGATAGTAACCATCCCCTGATGGGGTTCGCAGTAAAACCATCGCATCCCCCCAGGGCGCATTATCGCGCTTGCCGGGATAGAAATTGTGTAGCGAAGCCAGCTCGACAAAATTCTGACTGCTCAGCTCACCCTTGCGGGGCCGCAAATGATAATTGCCGGGCAGTTGCGCCATATACCCGGCTGAAAGAGAAAGCGCGGCGGGAACCGATATAATGCCGAGGTTGTTCAGGGCATTGCTGATTTCGCTGGTATCGGCTACCAGACTATCCAGCGTGTGGGAAAACACCATGATGGAAAAATGGTGTTTTCCATACGCAATTTTTCCCGATGTCAGCAGGTCAAGAGCCACATCCAGATCCAGCCGCTGTGACACCGCATCATCATCTGAACTCATTAACAGACGTCGGGTGCGTTTGATGGCCTTCCGGGCTTCTTCCCGTGACATGCAGGTGTAGGACTGTGTGATGACATAATCGCAGGGGGCATAAAGCAGCGAATCCATCATCCCAGTCGCTGTTTCTTCAGGGAACTCTTTAACTTCCAGACCCCGGAAATACCGAGTGCCGCTGGCATGGTTTATCTGTCCAGACTCCCCGGAGAAAAACAGCGCCGCCGATCCCATGACGGAATATGCAGGAGTACGGGTGACGCGGATCCTGCGCCACTGGTGCGTCAAGAGGTACTCGTAAAAGGATAACTGGGAGGAGAATACCGCCTGTTCTTTGGTGAAAGTACCAAGAGAGTGTGCGGCGTAGCGTGACAGAGCGGTATCGAGGGTACCTTTAATTTCCAGCATCTCCTGCAACGCACCGTCAAGCTCTTTCAGTTTCTGGCCGTCTTTCATACGCCGGTGTCCGGCTTTTTCCAGACTGGCAAAAGGGCGGTAGCAGACAGTCAGGAACAAGCGGTTACGGCGAAACGGGTTAGCCTCCAGCGAGGCATAATACAGACGGCTGACTTCATCAGCGTAAGGGTTGCCGGATACCTTATGTAGCGAATCGGTAAATGGCTCCCTTACGTTATGGATATAGAAGGTGACCGGCATCCCCTCGAAAGAGCGGATAAGTCCGTGCAACTGGTTACGGTCAATATTGAGCGTTTCTTCTGATTCACAATCGAACGGAGTGCCCGTCAGTTCCCAGGTACAGTAGAGGTCACTATTGGGTGAGCGGACGACATGTTGATGAATATGCGATGAATACGGAATGTATTTCCTGAGCGTGGCACTCTGATTCAGTTTCATGACGTTGAGAAACTCCGTGATATCAACAGCATCATGCTCAATGGGCATAAATGCTGTTGCGCTAAATAGACGGTTTGCCGCAGGTTTTCCTCTTGCCCTGAGCCAGACGGCTATCAGGCTGAACCGCATGGGTTCATTCCTGGTAAGCGATTTCATCAGCAGAAATTCAATCGGGAGTAGGGCAAGGAAAGCGACGGAGGTCCAGACAGCAATGATGATGGTGATACCTGTGACAGCCAGTAAAGGCACCATCGGCACGCCCCATAGTGCCGCCGGACGTTTCATTGCCTTAAGCAGCTTTGCCATAGATAACCTCTCAGCTCATCAGCAGTGCGCCGATTTCACTGCCTCCACCAATCAGGATGCCGCCAATGATGATGTAGGCGCACTGGGACAGGCTTTCGCCTTTCCAGAGTGTCTTGTAACCTACCCAGATTACGGCCACGGTAATGGTGATGGCCGCCAGACCATTAAGGCCGGTGGCGACTTTTTCCATTACGGTATTTGCGCGTTGAAAGCCATCGGCAAAAACCGGGGGTACAGAACAGACGATGAGTGCAAATGCGGAAACAGGACTGAAAGCGGCCTTAAGTATGCGGCAAAGTGTCATTATTCTTTCTCCTCACGGGGTGACAGGGAGAGGCTCCGGCGCAATGACGGCGTAGAGATCTTTTCGAGGGCAATTTTCTTCTGGCGGGATTTTTGGGGGACGCCACGAACCACGCCCTTCGGCCAGATCACGCAGGGACGTAACTGGTCACCTGCAGGCGTAGGCTTCAGGAACGGCGGGGATGTCAATTTATCCTCGTGGGTTCCGGGTACGGCATAGTGGGGAGCTGCAGCGTAACCAATCCGTTGCACATAGCTGGTTCCGGAAACAGCCGCTTCCGGCAGTTCTCCGGTACGGAAATTGCCGGAGTAGTAGCAGCTCAGTGCTCTTTTCAGCGAGCCGCCGCGTCGGTAACAGTCGTTGAGGATGTATTCGAAAACAGACAAATTGGTACAGGGATCAAGCAGGTCAGAGGCTGTCACACCGTAATGATGGAAATTGGTGCTGGTAATTTGCATCAGCCCCACAGAGTAACGGCGGCTCTGCGCCACAAGGCGACGTATGATTCGCTCTGCTCTTTCCCGGCTGGTGGGCTGATGAGAAATGATTTTATTGTGATTGAAGGTGCCTGAGCCCCTTGGGATAATTTCTGCGATCGCATAAGGGTTAAAATTGGACTCCACCCTTACGACGTCGAGTGCTGTGGACGGATGAATGCTGGCGGCACACTGCATGGCCACCGCCAGAAAGGCAGATGTGGAAAGCATAGTAGCCTCGGGAATGCGGGCAGCGTACATAGCTAAAGAACCATGCATGCTGAGGGAAACTTGAAGGGTTAAATGTGTGGTTTCGAGATTGTGAGCGCTTTGCGCCGGACTGCCGAAACCATAATAAAGAGTGTCATGGGATATTCTTTACAGGAATTTTGATTCGGATAAATGCTGCACTAATGTTTTTGCGGTAGATGTTTTATTTCAGTGTATCAGTTGAAAATTCCAGATCGACAAAAATATGTCACTTGGTTTTATCTGGATAGTTCTCCAATCAAAATAATAATAAACGGGTCACATCCCAATTCTGCATTCCGATTTCAACGGGTCAGCGAGAACATTCAGCGGCACACTGAATTAAGGTTGTGTGATAGCCTGATATAAATTATTAAAGAACGGTGCTCGACCAAGGCTGAATAAATTCCTTACTGTCAGGTCGATGAGCAGAAACGCTATCAGGATGGATTTAATTAATATAAATTGGAATGATAAAGTGAAAATGAAATGCTAAGAGTTTTTTTTGGGATGAATTTTAGTAGTGTAGGGGGGGAGGGGAGATATAATCGGTGATTGTGTTTTTGCTCATAGTGAAATATAAAGACGTGCGGGGTTTTATTTCCCTGCACGTCTTGCTGTTAAAATTATCGTTTGCGTCGCTCCAGCATTTCCTGGCATTCTCTACACGTTGTTACTCCCGGCAGAGTGCGTCTCCGTTTTTCAGGAATTGGTCTGCCGCAGAACTGACAGTGATACAGGGAAGGCGTTGCTGCAGGTTTGAAACGGCTTTGCTCAATCATTTCCTCCAGACGTTGCTCATTGAATTCCTGGTCGCGATCAACTTCGTCAGGCATATCATGTCCTCCTGTCTGTCCTTCCCTGCTCGCAAAATGTGATTCGGTTACAGACAACAGTGAGTGAGGGGGGATTGGGCTCTGAGGCTAACTCTTCGGTGATCTGCATCATGATGTTAATTGCTTCATTAGCATCAGGACTTTTCCCCTTTAACGCCTTCCATCGGCACCATATTGTGGCATCCATGGTTTCATCAGGAAGAGGTGAGCGTCCATACGGTACAGATATGCCCTGTAATCTGCGGTTGAAACAGACATCGTTGGAAGTAAGACCAAAATAATGCTTTAGTAATGCTATAGATCCACCTAACCGGATCGCCCGATTAATTTGCTGATGATGCTGGGTTTCAGTACGTGCTCTTTCCAGCTGTTTGCGTAAAACGTCATGGTGAATTTTGACTGTAATAAATGATGCGGGAGAGTGGCAGATGGTTAATAATACATTAAAAGGTAACTGACTGATTTCGTTAATTTCTTCAAGAGTAAATCCAAGTGTTTCACCGTAAGATAAGTCACCTTCCTTCAATGCATACATTACATCCGTGAGTGCGTAATAATTCAGCGAGGGAAACATAAGTTATCTCTCTTGTCTTAGCGGTTAGCTAATTTACGATTAATCCATTCGTCAATCTCCGACTCGAGCCAGGCTACGCTGGCTGGGCCGATTTTTATTGAGAGTGGGAAACGCTTGTCTTTCATATACAGATAGATTTGTGAACGTTTAAGACCTGTTTTTTGCTCGACTTGTCTGAGGCGTAATAATTGATGAGATGGCATTTGTTCCTCCAGGGGCTTATGGCATTGCTATCATAAAGGAACACAGAATGATGTTTAGATAAAGACAGTGAACCCGTATCACGAAAATATTGACTCGTAATACGGATCTGAGCGATATATACACTGAGGATGTACTACTTCACTGTAGTTTTATACGATAAAGGGGAGCCACGCTCCAGCGCCGTTTTTAGCGTATCACCGCTGAGATGATCGGTGATGCCATCAGCAATTGCCCATTCCTCAAATATAGACAAGAGTTTGTAAGGTTGTTTCACCAGAGGGCGTATATCCTCATTATGATGACAGGCTAACCAGAACAGCCGGGATAAGGGCGTAGATATTCTCGTCGGAGATAACGTGGAGTTTTTGTCAATGGTTAGCTTTTCTATTAAGCTCTCAATTTCAACACATTTGATAACGAAACAAGCATCTTGTGGCAAGTCATGCATTGGGAAGTAGCATGGAACCGTATATTCCCGCTTTTCATTCCGCCAGGAAGACTCTTTGATTATAGAGGTGGCCTCATCCGGTAAGTATTTTATCTTGCTCTGAATTTGTTCTTTCCATGATGTTTTTTTGAAAAGCAAAAATAGATCATTTGCATTCGTAACAGTAATGCCAAAATTAATGGCGTCAGGATTGTTAATAGGTGGTGATATTCTGAGTGAGTCTGCTAGATACCTTTGAATGATAATGTATTCAAATCCAAATAGGTTAGTATCAAAAATATTTCTGCGAGATGAAAAGTAATCACCTTCAGTAGATATGATAAGATTCCTATTATTTATGAAACACTGCTTATCAAGAAAGCAGAGTCTCTTTAGTTCTGAATTGTCCAAAGTAGATATTTTTACCTTTTCTCCATTTTTAGCTATTTTTCGTAATATTACCGGAGACTGGAAGTAAATGGATAGATTGATTTGCCCATAAAGTGCACATCGATATATGGCACTTTCTGTAATTGAAGTGTCGAATGTCTCATTAATCACTTGTACAGCTTCGTGTATTGTTAACCAGTTTTTTGCCATAAGCTTGAGATTGCTATTCCAGGACATGAATAAATTTCCTTTATTTGTATTTTTTTGGTAATTATCTGGTGCTATATGTTAATTGATTGCTATCAATGTGAGAAATGCCCCAATGTTTATAGGCATGCGAGGCTCAGAAAAATAAATTATCTTATTGACGTTTCTTCTTTATAGCTTGTAAGTGGCTGTCACCAATGATGCAAGGGAAAGGGGCTTTATCGGTATATATCATATCCGTTAATTTCAGCCATGCTCTGTTGTCCAGAGTCAGAATCCATCTAACTCTGGATACGTTTTCACCAGTGATAACTTATCCCAGTATCAAGTTTATCTGCACAGTCAATCCGGGTAGAGCTATTTCTGACGTTATTAAATTTATAATCTAAAAATATCTGCATATTTTTGTTGAAGTAGTAGCTAAAGCCTATTTCTTCATAATTCAGCACTCGGGTTCGTTGGCCAGCGATTGTTTGCGTCAGGTGAGTGTAACCAATGCTGGGCTGAAGTTTGTCGGTCAGCATATATTTAGCCAGGGCTTCATAGCTGAAGGCGTTGGTATTGTTACTGCGAGGTTGGGGGTTAATAGCATCATTACTCTGCGTGAAAACAGTGGCCAGATAAAGTTTTTTGCTTTGGTACTTAAGCCCCTCAGCTAAAGTCCGAATATTTTTTTTGTAACCGGCATTTTGTTGCTGTGAAAATGTAGTCTCGGAAGATGACGCAGCAAAAAGTGCACTGAGCTTTGGCGTAAAGAACCAGGACAGGGAAGTACCAATACCATTGCCGTTCTGTTGTCTTAAAGCTCGATTTCCGTTGTTACTTTTGAACTGGTATTGCATTGCTAATTTCACTGTCTGTTGAAAGACCGAAAGATTTTTGCGCCACGTAACAAGGTTAAGGGCTCGGCCACGCATGAAGTTGTCAATGTAGTTATAAGACATTTCCCTGAATAAGGGAGAGCGGTCGGTTATTGAGGTTACGTCGTACAGTACCCCCCAGTTCCGGCCGATATCCAGGCTTCCCCAGTACGGGTTGTCTACACCCAGAAACGCCAGCCGGGTTGCATTTCTGCTCGCATCTGATGCACTAACCGTATATTCCCAGTGAGCATAGGTTTGCCAGTTGTGGGTAAGGTCATGCTTCCCAATCAACCCAAAATAGAGATAGCTACGATCGCCATCATCTTTGATGTTATTACTGGTAAAACGTCTCGCAATGATAGTGCCATAAAAATCGAGATTTTTACCGTCCTGGTTAAGTACGTTGACCGCTAAAGAGTAAGGTGAAAAGAGTAGTGTGATTGATATAAAATAATAGCGTAGGTAATGCAATGTCATGATAAACATCCCTAAAGATGGCTCAGAATCTGAATGGTGGCAGGGTGGAAAATTTACCGCGACATATGCTCATTGCTTAAATCCTATAGAATGAGGTTATTATCGTTATGCTGAAGCGTTTTGTTTGTTGCTAAAATAACTGATGATGCCATTAGAAATGGCGGATGCAATTTTGTTGCGGAATGCCGTTGTGTCTAATAATTTTTCCTCCTGTGGGTTGGTAATAAAAGAGGTTTCAACCAGGACAGATGGGATATAGGGTGATTTAAGTACAGCAAAAGCTGCCTGTTCTGTATGGTTTGAATGCATATGGTGGACATGAGAAATGTGGTGAACTAAATGTGATCCCAGTAAATGACTTTCCATGATGGTTTCAGTCTGTTCCAGATCGAAGATGATTTTGTCGAGATACTTGTCTCTGTGAATGATTTGTTTTCCAGCAATATTATCAGCAGCATTCTCACTTTTGGACAGATACCTTGCCATAGCACTGCTGGCTCCCCGTGTTGAAAGTGCAAAAACGGAAGCTCTATGGGCTGCAGGACTTGCGAAACCATCGGCGTGAATGGACATAAATAGATCGGCTTTGTGTGCATGGGCAATCTGTACACGATCGTATAGTGGAATAAATGTGTCATCCGATCGCGTCTGTAGTGCATTAATACCGTGGCTATTGAGAATGGCTTTGATCTTAAAGGTAATATCCAGTACTACATGTTTTTCCAGAGATCCTTCACAACCCACTGCGCCTGAATCAATCCCCCCGTGTCCAGGATCTAGCATTATCGTAAATTTCCTGCGCCCATTTGTTGGGAGGGAGGAATGCTTATGACTTAGCTGAGGTCGCATATGTGCGTATGTAAGCGGTATAGCCAGTGTATTGGTTGCGAGGGCCGCTAAACCAGTAAGAATCAGTTTTCGTCGGGTAATGTTGGTGTTCAATGTTGCCGCCTCATACGGATTAATTTGTTATGTTATAACGTCATGAATTATTTGAGGTCGAGGACTTGAATGTTATTTTTTGTTGCTTCGGGTTACTCAATATTAATCACTGGAAAATCACGAGGCTCCCAATGTATTGATAAATTAGATTTTTAATATCCATCACTGACTCTTATCGCTTGAATCATGATGACATCAGGCGTCCAACAATGATCGCAATCTGCAAGAGTATTGCTGATTAGCTCTTGCCCCGTCGTGTTTACTTAAAATCCTGAATTATCAATCAGGACGATGGACTCCTGCTGGAAACATATTGATATAGATCTTTTCAAAAGATAATTATTCTCATTACTGAAAGTTATGTTATAACGTAACAACTAAGGTGTGACGAAATATAGAATGAGTCTATCCATTGTTCGATGACTTATTCTGGGGAGGAATTATGTCAACTGAACATATCAAAGAAGAAAAACTCAACATTGGTGCCGTGCTGGCTGTATCACTTAGTACAGTGATTGCGATGCTGGACAGCACTATCGCAAATGTTGCCTTACCTGTTATTGGCAAAGATTTTGCCGTCTCAGAAGCTGCATCCATCCTGATAATCAATGCTTACCAGTTTGCTGTGGTCGCTTCATTGCTGGTATTTGCTGCATTGGGAGGCAAAATAGGTAACAAACGTATTTTTATACTTGGGGTGATTTTTTTTGCGCTTTCCTCGTTAGGATGTGCACTTTCTGAAACGCTGATGCTGCTGACGGCTTTTCGCGTCATTCAGGGCCTTGGGGCTGCGGCCATTCTAAGTGTGAATGCGGTGTTGATTAAAGAGATCTATCCTGCTCGGTTGTTAGGTCGTGGATTGGGGATTAATGTAATGGTGGTGTCTGTTTCCGCAGCGGCGGGTCCGTCAATTGCTTCAGCTATTCTATCAGTTGCAAACTGGAACTGGTTGTTTTCTATTAATGTACCGATCGCTTGTATTTCATTGCTGCTCTGTATTGTATCGTTCAAACCGACACAACGTACCGAAAACCGGTTTGATAAAGCGGGTGCGTTGCTGGTTTTCCTGACGTTCGCTTCGTTTTCAACGATGATGCTGGGTCTGGCGAGGAACAACGTGTTAGACGTTATCCCAAGCTCGATTATTCTTGTCGTGCTGGCAATCACTTTGTATTTGAATCAAAAAAGAAAGGTTACTGATGCTTTGATCCCGGTTGCGATATTTCGCAACAGGACATTTTCTCTGTCGTTATTAATGTCTTTGTTATCATATAGTACTCAGTTACTGGCATATGTCTCCTTACCATTTTATTTTCATAATGTATTAAACCGCAATGTCGTTGAAATTGGCATGCTGTTAACGGCATGGCCGCTGGCGACAATGTTGACCTCGCTGGTCGCGGGTGAACTAATCAAAAAGTACGAGCCCAACCTGGTAGCATTCACCGGACTATTACTACTTCTGATAGGCACTCTGTTAATGACATGGCTACCCGTACAACCCTCGAATATGCAGATCCTCTGGCGGATCGCTATCTGTGGTTTTGGTTTTGGGCTATTCCAGTCCCCTAATAATTATCTCATTATGACTTCGGTCCCACATGAAAATAGCGGTATTGCCAGCGGATTATTAGGCAGTTCACGTCTGATTGGGCAGATTATTGGTTCTGTGTTGGTGGCGTTTTTCTTTAATATGTTTGGGCGTAATGTAACGAATATTAGTCTTTTCGCCGGGGCATTGTTCTCATTTATGTCTCTGGCGGTGAGTTATCTCCGCTTTAAATCTTCTTCTCATGACGTCGTTTTTTTAAAGAAGGTAATATGAATTAGTCAATAAAATAATCACGTGATGCTATTAAATTACAATCCAATTAAAACATTGAGGTGCTGAGTATGCTTAATGGAAAAATATTATTCTCATTATTCATATCATCGATAATATTATTATCAACGGCAAGCTATGCCAATAGTAGTGAGGCGAGTAAGACGATGAATGACCAAAATATGAAAAATTCTGAAGAAATACCCATAAAATTCAACCGTATTATTATCACCGGAAATTGTCCCTTTGGTGTAATTATGGCAAGTGATTTGGCATATAAACATGTAGTGGGCGTTGGACCTTGGGCTTTTCTGCATTCAAACATGAAACTTCTCAAGGATATGAAGCCAGATATCAACCGTATCACTACTGACTTTATTAATAAAGACTATGTTGTAAATATGGAATCCTTACTAAATTTACAACCAGATATTATTTACTATTATGGTAAAAGTCAGAATGATAATCTGGAGCGGGCAGGGATCCCCACTATTAATCTTGATGCTGGTGGTGACACGAAATTTGAGCCAGTAGAAACGCAGACTTATTGGGAAAACGAATTTAACCGGACCCTTGGTTTACCTCCCAGTCACAAATTTTCGGATGCATGGAAGATAAGCCTTAATGAGGCAAAACCCTATGCCGAGAAGATCAAATCACAACATATTCGGGCATTGTATCTTGAGCAGAGTGATGGGAAAGAGCTCAAGGTGAGTGGGCAGAAAACATATGGTGATACCTATCTTAAGATGGCGGGGATGGAAAACGTAGCAAGTGATCTGGTGGTAAAAGGGGATGCTGGCAGGTACATTAATGTTTCAATGGAGCAAATAATTCAGTGGGATCCCGATATTGTATTTGTGGTCTTTGGCAGCGCGAAGGATATTCTTAACAATAAAAATCCCGGGCAAGACTGGCATAATGTGAAAGCATTCAAAGATGGGAAAATATTTTCCACGCCCGTGGGACTACATAATTGGGGAGGATTGTCTGCTGAGACTGCGCTATTACCATTGTTTATGATTAATAAATTTAACCCTGACTATATAACAGATGCAGAATTGAAAGTTGCAACGCGGTTACACTATAAAAAAGTATTTGATTATGAAATTCCGGACGCGCTATTAACCGATGAGTTAAGACAGCGATAATAAAATAATTCGGCGCATAGGTTTTTATTTTGAAAGGTTAGTTATGCAGGAAATACAAAAATACCGCATGCTAATGTGGATTACAATCGTATTGTTACTGATTGTGGCTATGATTTCTTTGTTCATAGGTCGCTATACATTATCTTTCCCCGAAATAATGACGGAGGTATTACATGATAATGGTCGCCGTTGTTTGAGCGCAGGATTCTCGGTTATATGCAATCTACGGTTGCCAAGGATTATTGCTGTAATGATGGTAGGGGCAGGGCTATCAGTAGCAGGCGTGACGTATCAAGCAGTGTTGCGAAATGCGCTGGCGAGTCCGGATGTGCTCGGTACATCTTCCGCCGCAGCGTTCGGCGCAGCACTTGGGATACTGCTAGGTTTTCCACTACAGCTCAGCGCTTTTTCCTCTTTCTTCTTTGGCATTGTCAGCCTTTTATGCGTGATGGGACTTTGCCATTTCAAGAAAAACAATGGGGAACTCACGACTATCCTGTCGGGCATCATAGTGGCTTCGGTGTTTATGTCTTTTGTATCAATTATTAAATATGTTGCCGATCCACAGGACGAACTTCCGGCTATCGTCTTCTGGCTTATGGGGAGTTTCGCTTCTTTGGTCAAAGAGCAGGTTTATGGACTCATCCCGCTTTACATCGTTTGTTATCTGGTTATCTACAAACTTCGATGGAAAATCAATGTGTTGTCTCTGGGAAATGATGAGGCCAGAATTGCTGGAATGAACCCACAATTGTTGAATGCAGTTTTGCTAATCACAGCCTCAATTTTGGTGGCAGCATCAGTCACCATCGCTGGCGTGGTGGGTTGGGTTGGTCTGGTTATCCCGCATCTGGTTAGAACGCTGGTCGGGTACAACCATAGCAAGCTGATCCCGGCTTCGGCTGTATGTGGTGCGTTGTTTTTATTGGTCATCGACAACATTGCCAGGACCCTGACTTACGCAGAGATCCCCATTGGAATACTTACTGCTCTGGTTGGTGCGCCTTTATTTGCTGTATTGTTCATCATGAGTAACCGATATGATCGAAGTGAATAATCTGACGTTCGCGTTCAAAAAGAGTAAAACTGCCTTTAACAATATCAGCTTCTCCATTGATGAAGGTGAGGTACTGTGCGTATTAGGACCGAATGGTGTTGGCAAAACAACATTGCTTAAAACGGTTACCGGTCTGTATCAACCGGTTAGTGGCTCATGTCATATTGGCCGAGTGGGAAACCGGGAAGCTCGTATGGCGTATGTCCCGCAGGCCAAACGTGTTCACTTTTCTTACAATGTACTCGATTTCATCTCCTTTGGGTGCCCATTACGGGGCGGAATGCTGGCATCTCCTGGGGCGAGGGATATCGAAAAAGCGGCGCAAATATTGTCGGGACTTGGTGCTTCATATCTTGCAACCAAAGACGTTAACCAGATCAGTGGTGGTGAGCTACAGATGTGTTATATCGCGAAGGCGCTGGTCTCAGAACCTGACATCCTTGTGCTTGATGAACCTGAATCAAATCTTGATTTTAATAATCAGTCTCTCATTATCAATTGGTTGCACACGTTGTCGCGGGAGAAAAATGTTACTATTATCCTGAATACGCACTTCATCAATCATGCAAATAACATTGCAGATAAATGTCTGCTAATGGGCAAAGATAGTTACTGTTTTGGAACTACACCGAGTGTCTTACAAGAATCTCTCCTCGCCGATTATTTCCACGTTCCCGTTAAACGCTGTCATTTTGAACACAAAGGAATACAGAAAGAATCATTTATTGTTGCATTGTGAACGGGAGTCATTGTCGAAGAGAAAATAAGAGTTGAGGGGTTTTTATTGCGAAAAATTTCGAGGTAGAAAGAAACTTTGGTAGACATATCATTTGCGATTGATCAATTGTCCAACTGTATATATGCGATAAAATAGCTTTGCTCGACGCATAAAATAGCAGCTTCATGTTGTTAAAAATAATGCTCAAGGTGTAACTATGATTAAAAGATTTGTTGAGGAATATCTTAATAAGATATACATAAAAAGATACTCAATTATTACCATTAATTCTCTTGATGAGGTTTCCATTATATCTAATATGCCTCATTACTGGGAGCGAGATTTTCTGAAAAGAGAGATGCATCTTCGAAGTAATATTGTATTGAAAGCTAGGGATAAAATAACCCCTTTCAAATGGTCTTCTGTAAATAGTAATAATGAAGATATTAAGGCTTTATCCAATAAGTATAATATCCGCAGCGGAGTGACTTTTGTTATAAAAATAAATCATGATGTGGTGATTTTCACGATGTACTATGATGAGGGTGATGAGGATTTCATAAGATGTTACTCTAGAAAGAAACATAAAATATTGTATGATGTTATGAGTCTTTTTGAAGCCCATTATGAAAAAACACCAAAACATGTGTTCACTGTACGAGAAAAAGAAGTTATGAATTTGCTGAAGTTTGGGAAAACTTATATTGAAATAGCATTAATTCTTGGTGTAAGTGAAAGGACCGTCAGATTTCATATCAATAATATTCTCGATAAATTGAATGTTACATCAGTTCGTTATGCGATCTTTAAAGCGACTTCCGAAGGTTTGATCTGACAAGGAGTTCCTTGTCAGATCATCTGTCAGTGACGATAGAATTCTGAAAGGCGTAATCTCAAGCCATCGGTATCGAGTCCATGCGCCTGCATGTGTTCTCCTGGTGTCCCAAATTGTCTGAGCTCCTTTAGTTTTACACCAATGGACAAGATTCTGTGGGGTATATCGGACAATGCCTCAGTTATAGCATGAGTTGTCGTTCCTTCCAGGTATGGTTCTACGATTGCGACATCAGGAACTGAAAGGGTATTCAGCAAAGTTACAGTGTCAAAAGGTGTGATCACAGGCGCATACAATACTGTTAAGTCGAGATTCTCTGTAGCAGCTAAGACATTTTCAGCAACTGGCCCCACTGCGATTACGGTGCCTATATGTCCTGTTTTTAGCACTATAAAACTGTTTTCACCAGACCAGTATGTATGTTGGTTTGTTTCAGTCGAAAGCCTGATGTAATACAGACCAATATCATTTGCAGCCATACGAAGCGCGAATTCAGCTTCCTCGGCATTTCCTGGAATGATGATTTTCCAGTCTGCAAGTGTACTCAGCAGAGACACATCTGCCGGTGACTGATGCGTGCGCCCATCAACCGACAAATCATAAGAGGCTCCGGCGCTGACCAGCACCGCGCCGATATTCTGATGATTCAGTGCAATTTTAATCTGCTCGAAGGGACGTTCTATTAGAAAACTAGCAAAGGTATGTACAAATGGGCGCATGCCTGACATCGCCAGACCACCTGCAATATCAATCATCAGTTGTTCTCTAATCCCGACATTGATAACTCTATGAGGAAAATCGCTTAAAACATCAGTGAATCTCTCTGCGGTAATATCAGCAAGTACCAACGCAATATTGTCATATTCTCTTATCAAGTCTGACATGACGACAGCAAAACGCTGTCGCATTGCGTTTATTTCTGCAAATCGTTGATCCCAGGTTAAAACTTTTTTCATCTTATGCCCCTGAATTGTCTACGAGGTTTACCTGATTTTGTATCTACAGTGGCAATGATCGCGTGAGGTTTGTGGGAATGTTCTCTTGTAAACGCCCGGTACAATTCCTCATGATCTCTGCCATTAACACAGGTGACCTTCCAGCCCTCATTGGAAAAACGACGTGAGATTCCTCCCGGCCAACCCAGAGTGGATGAGTCATTGTCTATGACGACGACATTCAGCTCTGATAGTCCATGTCTGCCTGCAAAAGGAATCGCCTCAAAATTTGAACCTTCATCGAGTTCCGCATCCCCCATAAGAACCCAATGTTTTGGGCCTATAATTCCTCTTGCCCGCAGTGCCAAAGCTGAGCCAATAGCCATAGGTAGGCCGTGCCCTAAGGAACCGCTGGAAATTTCTACACAGTCTAGTTTGGTCCTGTCTGGGTGATACCCAAGTTTGCTGTTGTATTCACCGTAGGTTTCCAGCAGTTCCTCAGAAATGAAACCTTTTAATGCGAGTACGGCATAAAAGGCCATCGGTCCATGGCCTTTAGATAAAAAGAAGCGATCCCTATACTCATCTTGTGTCTTATCGGGAGAGCAATTAAGCACTTTGTCATACAACACCTGAATGACATCAAGCGTGGAGATAGAGGAAGGTTCATGTTTTTCATCTCCTGTCATCAAAGATAAATAATGATTCAGAAGTTCTCCATTGCTAAGCGCAGCTTCAGTATTTTTCATTAACATTTTCTCGCGATTTTATGAACATCGGAATTAAAGTAATGATTGCGCAGCTACTCAATACAACGTTCCATCCGTATAGGGTATACAGATAAGAAGATATAAATCCGCCAACTGCGCCCCCCGTAACGAAACTCGTCATATAGCAACTTGCGGCCCGAGCTTCGTTTCCCTTACAGGAAAGAAATAGCCCTCTTTGGTTATTTATATGTATTAACTGAATAAGTGCATCAATTAATAATGCACCTATTACTGCAACTGCTAATAAACCTGTAAAGAATCCCATTACCACCAAAGTTACAACAATTAAAAAATATAGTGCATTATCTTTATAGTTTATACTTTTCAGAATTATGGGAGAGAATAAGGCAGACGAGGCCCCTGCAATTCCTGTAAGGGAAAAAAAACCAATTTGGGATTGGCTAAGATGAAATACGGTTGATAAATATATTGATACGTTGCTCCAGAATGCAGAAAATAAGAACATAATGAAAAACGCACTCATACAATAATGCATAATAACAGTATTCTGCGATAAACTGCTAATGTTTAGATATAAAATATGGTTATAAGATTCTTGAACTTGATATTTTCTATTTTGTGGTTCGGGGTAATTGAAAAAAAGTAATAAACTTGACAGAAGCATCAGTATTGTCGCAATAACATATATCGACTTCCAACCCCACACTTCACTCAATAAACTTGACAGGAAACGGGAGAAAAGAATTCCTATTAATATACATGCCATTATTCGACCTATAATCTGTGTCCCGTCATTTTGTTTGCTCAACCCTGCTGTAATTAAAGGGATTGCGGACGTACCTATTCCAATTAAAAGTGCAGTGGCAGATAAAATATAATAGATTTTTGTTATGGAAAATATCAATAGAGCAATCATCGAAACTGTGTACAGTAATGTGATTAACATTTTTTTGTTATAGAAATCACCCAGCGGAATTATAAAGAATAACGATAATGCATTACCGATAAGAGAAAATGAATACAGCATGGATGCCTTCACATAAGGAATCATAAGTTCACTACTAATTATAGGGGCCAGTGGTTGAACGTAATACATATTGGCTGCGGTAAAGCCACATATTATTGGTATAATGTAATTTATCATTAAGCAATTTCGCTTTTCCATGCTGCACCTTATGTCATTTCCAATAATCTGCAGAAAACAGATGATTGTCGGCCTCATATATGAGTTCTTCATTAATATCGGTGAATTTATTCACCATATACCTCACACCAGTAGCGACCATTTCTTCACGCTGGTAGTTATGTGGCATCGATGCAGGAACGCCGATAAACCCTGCTCCGAGAGACTTACATACTTCAGCGACCCTATTAATGTCATCAATGAAAACAACCTCATCAAAATCCAGACCAAATATTTCTTTTATGATTTCATACATTCCGGGGCGGAAGGCATTAATGTCAATATATGGAATATTTTTATCAAAGTAATTTTCATAGGGTTTTAAATATTTGTCGAAGCTATATTCCTTATTTCTTCCCCCATAGCATGTAATGCGTGAACCTGTATTGTTCAGCAATGCCAATGTTGATTCGATACCCGGGAGGACTTCAACTGGGTGATCTTTCAAGTAATCCTCCCTTGTTTTGAAAAAATCCTTAATGACTTTTTCACCTGAATAGGGAAGTTTACAGGCTAGTGCGAGGTTATGGCCGGCAGTTGCTTGTGGTGAACCCCAGACGCTACGTTCGATCAGTGAGGAGTAATTCACACCAAGTGATTCAACAAAAATTTTAATTGCCGGGCTGTAGGTGTCATTCAGAACAACACCATCACTATCTATCGCAAATAATTTGATTTTTTTGAGGTTCATATCATTTCCCCTCTACTGTATTGGGAAAAAATAAGCGCAGAATTTTGCCCGCCAAATCCAAGGGATGTGCTGAGTATATTTTTAATACCTGCCCCCCGGATAATACCTGCTGCGATATTTACTTTTATTGCTTCATCAACATTTTGTAACCCGGCAACAGGCGGAATTTCATCATTTAGCATCGTGAGTACAGAAAAGACGGCTTCCATAGCTCCTGTTGCGGCGAGACTATGCCCGGTAACGCCTTTAGTTGATGTCACCCAAGGATAGTCTCCGAATATATTGGAGATAACACATCCCTCAAGAGAGTCATTCAATGGTGTTGACGAACCATGTGCATTAATGCATTGAATATCACTCGGAGTTAAAGAAGCATCCTCTAGAGCCTTATAAATTGATTGAGATAACCCGAAACCATCAGGTGAAGGCGATGTAATATGATGTGCATCATTTGCTGAACCATATCCGGCTAACGTTGCATAGATCCTGGCTCCGCGAGCTAGCGCATTTTTTTCATTTTCTAATACCATGATCGCTGCCCCTTCAGAGATAACAAAGCCATCCCTTTCTTTATCAAACGGACGTGATGCTAGCGACAAGTTGCTATTTTTCGAAAGTGCGCCTATTTTTGTGAAAGAGGACACAACCAATGATGTGATCGGCGCCTCGCTGCCTCCGGCAAGTACATTGTCGCATTGTCCGCTTTCAATAAGGCTTTTGGCTGTTCCAATTGCATCGGTACCGGATGAGCATGCTGTACCAATCAGGTATGTTGGACCATTAATACCGAGTTCAATTGCTATATTACCAATCGCCATACTTCCCATTGTAGACAAGAGATAACGAGATCCAATAGTCCCGACGTCTTCCTGTATTGCTCTTTTGTTCAGTGCTTCTAGATAGGTTATACCTGCAAGCGAATTACCGAGTACGATACCTGTTTTCGGCCCTCTGTAAGCTTTGCCTAAACCTGCATCCTCGACAGCGCTACGAGCAGCATATAATGCATACTGAATAAAAGGGTCGCTCCGCCAGATCAATGATTTACTCATATGCTGATCGGGTATGAATTCCTGAATAGGGCATGACCATGAGACTTCAAGCCTTCTCAGGCGGGGATCAGGTTTTGCCATTCCCAGTCCCTGAAGCAGGGTCGAGTGGCATGCCTCTGGGGAATGGCCAGCGGAGGAGATAATTCCCATCCCTGTAACCACGACTTTACTTTTCATAATCATGCGCCTTTTAATTTTGCATGTTGTAATCCTCTGATCCTTCCCATAATACTTTGCAACGTATCTTTATTGACCAGAGCTAATTGGCCACTTTCAATGTTAAAAAGTCTTTCAATTTCAATCTGGAATTCCACTATGCTTATAGAATCTAGCCCCATATCATCAAGAGTTCTGTCATCCTGAAGGTCTTTTTCAGAAACACCGAAGACATCTGTCAGTAAATTTCTTAATCTATTCATATTCACCTCTCAGTACCAAGCTAACAGTCGCCATTGTTTTTTTTTCCTGGGTTATATCAATATCGAAGGAATAGGCATTGTTTTGGAATGTGATTTTTTTGATTGAAACGATTGCAGGAATGAGCTTTTCCACATAGCACATGAAATGCGCCTCCATACTCACAAGAATAAATTGTTCGGTTTCTTCATGCATGTATATCGATAGGTAACAATAACATATTTGTTTTGCTGATTCAGTTATGTTCAAGCCTGTGATATGATCTTGCTCATGATCATTCAGCGATTTGTTATTTTCAGCAATTTTTATTATTGCATTGATATACGGTCCGCTATCATTTAAATCTGCCAGAACGACATTATCAAGTTTTGTGTAACAAACACATTTAGGCGATAGAGGGAATGCGATTGATGAATTTGTGGTTTCAACTGGTGTTTTGCGAATGAGTTTATAACAATGACTTGTTATATATCGTACACCTATTATTACGGTGCCTATGACAATGTCTTGTAATTTAAAGGAAAAATTAAACTCATTTTTTATTGTTTTATTTGTTATCGGGTACTTGGTGTGAATATCTGCTTTAAGTTCTTCAGTAACTACGGCTTTAGATGGGTAACATGTTAGGGACCAGTTGTTGAGCAAGAATTTATTATCTAACTTGATACCAAACTCAGTATGCGACAAATATGTTTCAACCTGTCTTGCACATTCCAGTAAAAATAAAGGGTTTATCCCATTTGCACAGGCGAGAAAATCAGAGTAAAAGTGATGCCCATGGACTAACTCAAAAGTAGCCTGGAAATGATTGTTGGAAATACGCGAGGTGTTTTTTAGGAACATCTCACTGTTGTTTTTCTTATGCGTATATAACTCAATGTTTTCCATTTTTTCACAGTATCCTCAAAAACATCAAACTATTAAACACTTTTAAATATGAGATGAAACTGTCAGTTCTGACAGGGAGGGCTTTATCAATGAAGTTATAAAGCATGTTTAACACTAGAGGATGGGCTTTTGCACACTATCCTAACCTGGCCTATTTATTACTACATGTAGTGGCAACTCCAGCGGAGTGCATAATAGTCCATTCAGCATTGTTACTTTTTGTGAGCTCGACTGGAAAAGAACTGGGTTAAATCACATTAGATGAAAATACGTAGGCCAACCGCCGCTAGGTGATCGGATAGATTATACGATGCATCAGTGTTACCGCTGGCTTTCTCGTAACCGTATTCAATATAGGTCACTGCGTTTTTCCCCAGCCAGTAATCGGTACCCAGCGTGGTGGACTGGAAGTGTTGACCGTCCATCGCATCACCGCCTTCGGTCCAGTCAAAGTTGGCATAGACGCTCCACTCAGGGGTAATTTTGAACTGTGAGGCATATTCCAGACCCAGAATCGTTTCTTGGTCGTTAGTCTGTTTGCTGGCACCGCTGGTTGCTGCCTGAACGTCATCAACTTTGTTGATATAGTAAGTCGCTTGCGCGCCGTTATACCAGGTGAAACTATCAAAGCTGGTTGTGTACTTAGCGTTCATCCCCATCGAATAGGTATTACCGTTATAAGAAGGGCCGGTCACCGTTGTGACTGGAACAGTACCACCGTGCGGACCTATGGGCACATCCGTGGTTATGGTACCCTGATTGACAGAATAGTTGTTATAAGCTGCCGTACCGGAAAGTGAGAAACCATTATCGAAGCGATATTGTGCTGCTAACGCAGCGCCGCCGTGAACAGTCGCGGAACCATCGTGGTACGCATCATGCATATCCGGTCCGTTCCCGTAACCGCTGCCAAAGCCAATTTTATCGACATCGTCATTCCCTTGGCCCATTACACCTACCGTGAAGGCCTTGGTGTTGTAATAATAAATAACAGCCGAGTTAATAATATCGGTCGACATACCAGTGGTATCATGTTTGGCTTTGCCACCGTATGCATAGGTGGTATCAATTCCCAGCCCCCAGTCGGTTGGGGCATATTGCTTACCGAAAGTCACCACCCCATATTTATCATTACCTATCCCCGCATACGCCTGACGGGTATAAACATCGTTACCCTGATTATCAGTTGCGGAATCCAGACCGTGTATGCCAGTTTCATAATAACCTGCCGCGTAATAGCCTTTGTCATTAATATTGTGTCGTAGTGCGACACCCAGACGTGAGTCGTTGTTTTGTATATTATGTTCTACACTGCGCGCTGAATCGTCCTTTGCCATGAGACGTAAGGATCCCATAACTGAAATGGCTGTATCATCATTTTGATAAATCATCTCCCCCTTGGTCTGTGTAGCGGTATATGCTGGAGCCGCATGATCCCCGCTACTCGCCTGTGCACAGGCAGGTGCGACTATCGCTGCAGTAATAAGTGGAGCAACAATAAATGGTTTAAGTCGTATATATTTTACGTGCATAGAAACCCCATGATCATTGTTTAAGTTTATTTTTAGAGTGTTTTTTAAAGATGGAGAGTCTATTAAAAGCTTTTGAATATAAAATAAAACTGTCAGTTCTGACAGGAGTGTTTTTTATTTTCAATTAAATTATTAAGCATTTTTTTCAGAGATGTGGATTTATTACACGGTATTAGCGAAACGGTTTGCCATGTAGTTTGGACAAAGTAAAAAGCCGCATCAGTCTGCACTGATGCGGCTTTGATGTGTCAGGACGATTGATTCATTAGGCTGGTTGAAGAGTCGCTTTTTCTCTCCCCAGAATATAGGGCGGTATATAGGTTTTTCGGCAAGTATCCAGATAATCCGACCACCACTGCATCATTGCCTTTCTGGCTTCCAGATGCTCTGCCCTGTGAATATATGCCTGGCGCACGGAGTTACGTTCCTGGTGGCTCATTTGTCGTTCAACAGCATCCTGTGACCATATACTGGACTCCATAAGGGCGCTGCATGCCATTGTCCTGAAACCGTGACCGCAGATTTCCACTTTCGTGTCCCAGCCCATCAGGCGTAACGCCTTGTTTACTGTATTTTCACACATCGGTTTATACGGGTTATGGTCCCCGGGGAACACGAGTGCATTATCTCCTGAGATATCCTTAATCTTTTTCAAGATCGCTATCGACTGTTGTGAGAGGGGGACGATATGAGGCCTGCGCATTTTGGCACCACGACCAGAGTAACGCACTCCTTCAATAGCTTCGCGCGTGGCGGGTATTGTCCAGACCTGGTTTCCGAAATCAATTTCATGCCAGCGGGCAAAACGCAATTCACTCGAGCGAATGAACAGATGCAGTGTTAGCAGGATGGCAAGGCGGGTGAGTTCACGGCACTGCTGAAAACTCTCAATGCTCTCAAGCAATTCTGGAAGACGCTCCAGCGGTAGAGCGGGGTAGTGACGTGTTACTGGCGGAGCCGTCACTCCGTCCAAGTTTGCAGCCGGATTAAAATCGATTAATCCATGATGCACGGCGTAGCGCATGATATTCCGGAGGTGCTGGCGTGTACGGGATGCAACTTCCAGTAGACCCTTTTCCTCAATTCCTTTTAATAAAGTGATGAAGTGACGGGGTTTCAGTTCTGAAACTGACATCGTACCAATGACCGGGAATATATGATTATTCATGCTGGCGAGCAGACGGTCGGCGGTGTTCTGTGACCATTTTTTATTGCTCTTATGCCACGCCAGTGCCACGTTTTTAAACACTTTCTTTGGTATACGAGAACTGCGTTCAGCTACTCGCTGCTCTGCTGGATTGATATTCAGTACCAGCATTTTGCGAATACCTTCACGTTGACTACGGGCGTCTGAGAGGGAGATAACTGGGTAGGCACCTAGTGCAATGCGGGATTCTTTGCCCTTAATACGGTACTTGAGATACCAGTGACGTGAACCGCCTGGTTTGACTAGGAGATACAGACCGTGGGAATCGGAAACTTTAAAGGGTTTATCAGATGGTTTGAGACTGCGGATTTTGGTGTCAGTAAGAGGCATATGGGGTCACTCCATAGTAAAACTAACCGGACCCCAGATTTGACCACCAATTTTTCCCGATGCGGAGGATAAAATCAAAATGCATCGGAAGAAGTTTTCACGCTAAGCTGTTGTATCAATACCAGACAGGCATTAATGAAGCTGCACGAAAACGAGAATTTGGCTCCTCTGACTGGACTCGAACCAGTGACATACGGATTAACAGTCCG
>ERZ1673730.676-NODE-676-length-37881-cov-56.899064_pt1 | contig 37881 bp, 33 predicted proteins | sample MGYA00580200_ERZ1673730 | MGnify/ENA primary metagenome ERZ1673730 (study PRJEB41218, sample SAMN15661761) | gut metagenome | host: Homo sapiens | place: Canada: London | collected 2015-08-20/2019-03-30 | study: EMG produced TPA metagenomics assembly of...
TTGACTGCCTGAAGCAGAATACCACCTACGTCCGCAACATCAAGAAATACCTGCTGGCGTCGCTGTTCAACGCACCCAGCACCATTGGCAGCTACTATTCCGCCCTCGTCAACCACGATATGTACGGCGACGGGCTGCGCGGCCGGTAGCCGCCGCGTCCCATGGAGGACGGCGTTCCCCATATCCGCGCGCCCCCTGCGGGGCGCGGAACCATTCTATCCGCTCATGCGGTAAAAAACAGGAGGACAAGGCACATGGCAAAATCCAATTATCCCCATAAGCAGAGAAACGGCGGCAGCAACCGGGGCGCGCTCATTGCGCTGCTGGTGCTGCTCATCATCGCAGCGGCGGTGTTCCTGCTGCGAAGCTGTACGGACGGCAAGACGCCCGATCCCGCCCCCGGCGGCATCGTCTACGACCCCGGCGCGGTGGAGGGCGGCTGGAACGAGGCGGACACGGACAAGATCGTGGACGCGCTCAACGAAAAGGTGGAGCAGGGCATGATCAACATCTCCATGAACACCACGCCCACCTTCCCAAACGGCAGCTCTGCCGGAAACCTGATGATCGTCAACGAGAGCGTCAACAACTACCCGCAGGTGGTGGAGATCCACCGCAACGACACCGGCGAGGTGATCTACAAGTCCGGCGCGATCCCCGTAGGCAGCAAGCTGGAAACGGCGAAGCTGTCCGCCGACCTTGACGCCGGAACATACGAATGCACCGCCCTTTTCTACAACATAGACCCCGACAGCGGCGAATACCTCGGCTGCGCGGGCGCTGTCATCACCGTCACCGTTCTGGAGTGACGGTTTTTCATTTCGTGACCATGCCGCAAGGCGGTCAATATATTTTACAAGCCGAAAGGCGAAAGGAGAAAAACCAATGAAAAAGCATACCTCCAAGCTCATCGCACTCGTCCTGGCGCTCTGCCTCTGCCTCAGCCTGTCCGTTTCCGCATTCGCGGCGGAGATCGACAGCTCCGGCGGCTCCGGCTCCACCCCCGTCAACCTCAGCTCCACCTCGGACGGCACCGAGGGCGGCGACCCCTCCGCCACCGCCATGCGCGTCACCGTTCCCACCGCGCTCCCGATGGCCATGTCGCAGGACGGCGACGTGACCACCGCCAACAACTGCCAGATCGTCAACCACTCCTACGGCGCGGTGCGCGTGAAGTCCGTTTCCATCACCGCAGCCTCCGGTTGGAAGCTCACGGCCTTCGGCAATAAGTCCATCCTCGCCGGAGAAAAGGTGGACAGCAATAAGCTGGGCTTTGCCATCTCCATCGGCGGCGGGCAGCAGAAGGCCACCGACGCCTCCAACGCCAACACCCAGACACTCATCGACGCGCCCATCGCGGGCTGCTACATGACCGGCGCGGGTGACAGCACCGGCAACACCGCGAAGATCGACTACGCCGCCATCGTCACCCCGCTGTCCTCCGTCGTGACCGGCGCGACCGTGGCAAACGTGGTGTTCATCGTGGAGTGGGATACCGCGGCGTAAGAGAAAAACCCAACAGCCAAGCGAATAAACCACAAAACAGCGGCGGGCGGCTCCCTTTGCGGGGGCTGCCCCTGCCGCAGAAAGGCAGGCTTTATGAAACGAAAAACCATCCCGGCGTTTTTCCTCGCCCTTGCGCTGGTGTTTTCCCTTTCCACCGGCGCGCTGGCGGCAGGCACGACCACCGCCACCGTACCGGTGACGCTGACCGTTTCCAACGAGTACCGGGCGGTCAACGTCACCGTCCCCGCCGCCCTGCCCGTGTACGTCATCAACGGCACGGTGGTCACGGCAGACAACGCGAGGATCACCAACAACGCCAAAATCGGCTCCGTGCAGGTGACGGGACTTTCCGTCACGGACGGAGCGTACAAGGTCGGGAGCTACGACAGCTTCTCCGGCAGCAAGACCATCGCCCTGAAGATTAACGGCTGCGTCACAACCGGCGCGGGCACGGTGCATCTCACGTCCTCTGCCTTTCCCGTGATCGCGGCGGGCGGAAGCCAGAAGCTCACCTATTTCGCAAAGGTGTCCGGCGACGCGCCCAACAGCAAGGACGTCCAGGCGGCGAACGTGGTATTTACCATCTCCATCGTGGATTAAGGAGGGGGCAGCATGACGCTTATGAAAGCAAAAAAGCCGCTGGCTCTGCTGCTGGCGCTTCTGGCGGCGCTGTCGCTGCTCGGCACCACGGCGCTGGCGGCAGGGCTGCCGGAGGAAACGATTGCGGCACAAACGGAGCTGTGCGGCGAGGACTGCGGACACACGCACGAAGAAGTATTTTCACACACGGAACACACAGAAGAATCCCTGCCAGAACCGGAAGAAATAGCTGTGCCGGTGGCAACACCTCTGTTGGAACAGCCTGAACCGGAAACCAGACAGCCCTCCGATACCTCCGGCGTGATTCCGGGCAGCAGCATCTATTGGGAACTCAACGAATATGGCTGGCTCATGCTCTCCGGCAACGGGAGCTGTCCTACATTTGTAAGCCCGGACGACCAGCCTTGGGCGGCGGTACGGGAGCAGATCACACAGGTGTGGTTTGAGGATATGGACGCGCTCTGCATCCCCAGCCTTGCCTACTGGTTTACCGGCTGCACCGCCCTGACCATGGCGGAGATTCCCTACACCACGCCGGTCATCGGGGCGGCGGCCTTTGCGGACTGCCCCTCACTGCGGCAGATTCAGCTCTATTACAGCGGAGCTTTTACCATTGTCCCCGGCGCGTTTTCCACCGGCTCTCTGACGCCGCTGCTGGTACTGTTCATCCCGGAATATGACAGCGTTCTGGGTACTCTCGCGGCATACGACTGGACGGAGGATCGCCGCGCCGCCTACTTTGAGGACGTTTACGGCATCACCCTGCTGGCGACGGGGTACTGCTCCAACTGCAAACGGACGTGCAGCTACACGGTGGAGTATGAGCAGTGGACAAACAGCGAGCATTGCGTCCGGCACTGGTGTTCCAACTGCGGATACGATCAGGCGGGCGGCGTCAACGGTGAAGCCCACAGCTTCCGAAGCGGTGTCTGCTCCAAATGCGGCTACTCCAACGGCAGCGGCGGAGGCGGTGGTGGAGGCGGAAACGTCTGTTACCACAGCTCGACCCGGACCTCATGGAGCGGCTGCGACTGGTATGAATACTGCCGTTCCTGCGGCGCACTGGTGGACTACGGCACCAGCCACGGCACCTACGTTTACGGCGCGTGGGAGTATTACAGCAGCAGCCAGCACCGGCGCAGCTACGCCTGCTCCGACTGCGGCGAGGGAACCTATCGCTACGCCTCCCATTCGGTTTCAACGCAGTACGCGCAGTACAGCGCAGCCCAGCACCGAACCGTGCAATCCTGCTCCGTCTGCAATGCGACGCTCTCCTCGTCCTATTCCGCCCATACTTTCACCTACGGAAGCTGGCAGAGCGATTCCGCGGCGCAGCATCGCAGGGCTAAGACCTGCTCCGCCTGCGGATACAGCGAGTATGAATACACCGCCCATTCCCTGACGGCCGGTGCATGGCAGACCGACGAGGGCGCGAACTATTCCACCCGCCACAAGCGGCTGCTCTCCTGCGCCTGCGGGTACAGCCGGTATGAGTACGCCGAGCATCAATGCACGTCTGAGGAAGCGTGGCGGGATTTTGACGCGGAGCGCCACACCCGCCATGAGTCCTGTCTGTGCGGATACGAAAGAAACCTTTATACCTACCATGTCTTTTTGGACACGCTGACGCTGTTCAGCGATACAGAGCATACAAGAACCCGCACCTGTGAGTGCGGGCGCGTTGTTACGGCGGAGGAAGCCCATGCGTTTCAGTACGGCGCGTGGCAGAGCGTTTCCGACACGGAGCATCGCCGTGCCGTTTCCTGTGATTGCGGGTATAAGGGCTTTGCGGTGCAGGCGCATCTTGACGGGGACAGCGACGGATACTGTGATGACTGCGGTTATCTGCTGACCCGATTTTCAGTCATCGTCCCTGCCGGTATGACGTTGACCGTATCAAAAACCGGCACGGTTTATGCCGCGTCCAACGTCCACATCGTCAACCGCTCCACCGGCGCGGTCAGCGTCAGCTCCGTCACCCTGCGCACAGAGAACGGCTGGACGCTGGTGCCGTTTTCCACCAACATGGCAACAGAAAAGGTGGACAGCCGTAAAATCGGCTTTTCTGTCAACGGCGCACAGAGCAGCACGACCGGTGCGGAGGAAGCCCTGCCCCTCGGCGGCGGCTGGCGCATTCCCGGCGGCGAGGCGCTGCCGCTGCACTATGACGCGGTGGTATCTGCCGCCTCCCGTCCCATCTCCGAGCAGGTGCTGACCGTGATTTTCGTGCTGGAATGGGTGGGCGCGTAACAATTCGCCCCACTATGCGGGAAAGGAGGGATGACCCTTGCAGGAGGAAGTGGAAAACAGAGCGGTCACGCTGGTCATCAGCGCGACAAAGCTCACCGGGCGGCTGCTGAAAGCCGCCATTCTGAAATATCTGGCAAGCCGCAAGGAAAAGCGGCTGCAAAAAGCCCGCGCCGCGCCGGAAAAGCCCACCGGCAAGCAGACGGTGAAGCAGCTCATCGGGCAGAATCAGGGCGTATCCAACATCGAGATCACCGACAGCAATATCAAATCCTTTGAGCGCGTGGCACGGAAATACGGCGTGGATTTCGCTCTGAAAAAGGATAAGTCCGGGGATATTCCCAAATACCTTGTTTTTTTCAAAGCCCGCGACGCCGACGCTTTGACGGCGGCGTTCAAGGAATACACGGCAAAAGAGGTCAAGCGGGCCTCGCAGGACAAGCCATCGGTGCTGGAGCAGCTCCGCGCGCTCAAGGCGAAGGTGCTGTCCCTTACGCCGGACAAAGCCCGGAACAAGGACAAGGGGCTGGAGCTATGAAACAGATCAACGTAAAGAAGCTCCTGCTTCCCAATCTTCCCTATGTCTTTATCGCGCTCTTTGCCACCAAGCTGGGGCAGGCGGCGCGGCTGGCTCCCGGCGCGGACTTTTCAGCAAAGGCGCTGCACATCATGGAGGGCTTCGCCGCCGCGTTCCAGTCCGCGCTCCCCAGCTTTCACCCCATCGACCTGTGCGTGGGCGTTGCCGCCGCCCTGCTCATCCGGCTTGCCGTCTACGTCAAGGGGAAGAACGCGCGGAAGTTTCGGAAAAATATCGAGTACGGCAGCGCAAGATGGGGCAACGCGGAGGACATCAAGCCCTACACTGACCCCACCTTTGCCAACAACGTCATTCTCACCCAGACGGAGCGGCTGACCATGAACAGCCGACCCAAGGACCCGAAAACCGCGCGGAACAAGAACGTGCTGGTGGTGGGCGGCTCCGGCAGCGGCAAGACGCGGTTTTTCATCAAGCCCAACCTCATGCAGCTTCATAGCTCGTATGTTGTCACCGATCCCAAAGGCAGTATTGTGGTCGAATGTGGAAAATTACTCCAGCGGAATCAGTATAAAATCAAGATACTGAACACGATCAACTTCAAAAAGTCCCACCACTACAACCCCTTCGCGTATCTCCACAGCGAAAAGGACATTCTGAAGCTGGTCACGACCCTCATCGCCAACACACAGGGGGACGGGAAATCCGGCGATGACTTCTGGCGCAAGGCGGAGACGCTGCTCTACACGGCGCTCATCGGGTATATCTACTACGAAGCGCCGGTTGAGGAGCAGAACTTCGCCACCCTCATCGAGATGATCAACACCATGGAGGTACGGGAGGACGACGAGGACTTCAAAAATCCCGTCGATCTGATGTTTGAGGAACTGGCAAAACGGGAGCCGCATCACTTCGCCGTGCGCCAATATGCCAAATACCGCTTAGCGGCGGGCAAAACAGCGAAAAGTATTCTGATTAGCTGCGGTGCGCGCCTTGCCCCCTTCGACATCCAGGAGCTGCGGGAGATCACGGCGTATGACGAGCTGGAGCTGGACACGCTGGGCGACCGGAAAACGGCGCTGTTTATCATCATTTCTGACACAGACGACACCTTCAACTTCCTTGCCAGCATGGTCTATACCCAGCTATTCAACCTCCTGTGCGACAAGGCGGACGACGTGTACGGCGGCAGGCTGCCTGTCCATGTGCGCTGCCTCATCGACGAGTGCGCCAACATCGGGCAGATTCCCAAGCTGGAGAAGCTCATGGCCACCATCCGCAGCCGCGAGATCTCCGCCTGCCTCGTCTTGCAGGCACAGTCCCAGCTCAAAGCCCTCTATAAGGACAACTGCGACACCATCATCGGCAACTGCGACAGCTCCGTGTTCCTCGGCGGCAAGGAGCCGACCACATTAAAGGAGCTGTCCGCCGCACTGGGCAAGGAAACCATTGACACCTTCAACACGGGAGAATCCCGTGGGCGCGAGGTTTCCCACAGCCTGAACTATCAGAAGCTCGGCAAGGAGCTGATGAGTCAGGATGAGCTTGCCGTTCTTAATGGCGGCAAGTGTATCTTGCAGCTGCGCGGCGTAAGGCCGTTCCTATCCGACAAATACGACATCACAAAACACCCCAACTACCGATACCTCTCCGACGCGAATCCCAAGAACGCCTTTGACATTGAGAAATTCCTCTCCACAAAGCTCAAGCTGAAGCCGGAGGAGGAATTTGAGGTCTTTGACGCGGGCGCGGCCGCAGGTTCAGAATCCGCCTGAATGGGCGGATTTTTATATATAGATCAGACACCCATTCCGTAAAGGAGGACGCCGACAATGCAAGAGATACAGGCGAAACGCAAAGTCGGAGGAAAGCACAACCGAAAATTTGAAAGGAGAAGCCGGAATCGACAGCCGCACACAGCGGCCAGCTCATTCCGGCTTTGCGGTTTCCACTACAAAAACCATAAAGAAACGATTCCGGCACATAAAATATGGATTTCTTCAATAGCGCAGTCGATGTGTTGCAGACCCTCGTCATTGCCCTCGGAGCCGGTCTTGGCATCTGGGGCGTAATCAACCTGTTGGAAGGTTACGGCAACGACAACCCTGGCGCAAAAAGTCAAGGGATGAAACAGCTCATGGCGGGCGGCGGTGTGGCGCTCATCGGTATGATTCTCGTGCCGCTGCTCAAAGGGCTGTTCGGTTAATCCCGTCCATGCCGCAATGTAAAACCCTTCGCCCCTGCCCGCCTGACACGGGCGGGGGCGGGAAAGGAGGGCTGACCCCTTGGATTTGATATGGGGAAAATTCACCGAATGGCTAAAGGAGCTGCTGGTCGGGGGCATCATGGACAACCTCACCGGCCTCTTTGATAACGTCAACGCCAAGGTCGCGGAGGCGGCGGGACACATCGGCAGCACCCCGCAGGCGTGGAACGCCAATATTTACAGCATGATCCGCTCTCTCTCGGACAACGTGATACTGCCCATCGCCGGCGTGATCCTCGCCTTTGTGATGACGCTGGAGCTGATCCAGCTCATAGCAGACCGAAATAACCTCCACGACATCGACACATGGGTATTCTTTCGCTGGGTGTTCAAGACGGCGGCTGCCGTCCTCATCGTGTCCAACACATGGAATATCGTCATGGGCGTATTCGAGGCGGCGCAGAGCGTGGTCAACCGCGCCTCCGGCCTTATCGTGGGCAACACCTCCATCAACCTTGCCGACCATATCGCGGACCTTGAGGCGCGGCTGCTGGAGATGAACGTGTGGACGCTTTTGGGGCTGTGGCTGCAATCCTTCGTGGTGGGCTTCACCATGTGGGCGCTGACCATCTGCATCTTTATCATTATCTACGGCAGAATGATCGAGATATACCTCGTCACCAGCATCGCGCCCATCCCCATGGCCACCATGATGGGCAAGGAATGGGGCGGCATGGGGCAGAATTATCTTCGCTCCCTGTTGGCTTTGGCGTTTCAGGGCTTTCTCATCATCATCTGCATCGCCATCTATGCGGTACTGGTACAGAATATGCTCATAGATGACAACATTTCCACGGCCATCTGGCTGTGCATGGGCTACACGGTGCTGCTCTGCTTCACCCTGTTCAAAACCAGCAGTCTCGCAAAGTCAATTTTCAACAGTCATTGACGGAGGTAAACCAATATGGCATACGTTCCCGTACCCAAAGACCTGAACGCGGTCAAGACCAAGGTGCTGCTGAACCTGACGAAGCGCCAGCTCGTCTGCTTCGGCGCGGGCGCGGCGCTTGGCGTTCCGCTGTTCTTCCTGCTCAAAGCCCATACCGGCGTCAGCACGGCGGCGATCTGCATGATCCTGCTCATGTTGCCCTTTTTCCTGCTGGCCATGTATGAGAAGAACGGACAGCCCCTTGAAAAGATCGTCCGCAACATCGTGCAGGTCTGCTTCCTGCGCCCCAAGCAGCGCCCTTACGCAACCAATAATTTCTACGCCGTTCTGGAACGGCAGGACAATTTAGACCGGGAGGTGTATCGCATTGTCCACCCGCACAAAACTCACCCGCGCCGAACGCAGGCAGATCGAGGCCGCCATCGCAAGAGCGAAGCGGCAGGATAAGAAACAGAAGTCCGCACAGGACAGCATCCCGTTTCAGCGGATGTTCCCCGACGGCATCTGCCGCTTGACGGACAGTTACTACACGAAAACCGTTCAATTTCAGGACATCAACTATCAGCTCAACCAGAACGAGGACAAGACCGCCATCTTTGACGGCTGGTGCGACTTCCTCAACTACTTCGACAGCTCCGTGCGCTTTCAGCTCTCCTTCGTGAATATGTCCGCCAACAAGGACAATTACGCAAGGTACATCACCATTTCGCCGCAGGGCGACGATTTTGACAGCATCCGTCTGGAATACACCCAGATGCTCCAGAACCAGCTTGCCCGCGGCAACAACGGCCTCATCAAGACCAAGTACCTGACCTTCGGCGTGGAGGCGGACGGGCTGAAAGCGGCAAAGCCGAGACTGGAGCGCATTGAAACGGACATTCTGAACAACTTCAAGCGCCTCGGCGTGGCGGCGGAGCCGATGAACGGCACGGAGCGGCTGCGGCTGCTGCACGGGATGCTGCACATGGACGAGCAGGAGCCGTTCCGCTTCTCGTGGGACTGGCTGGCACCATCGGGCCTTTCGGTCAAGGACTTCATCGCGCCCAGCTCCTTTGAGTTCCGCACCGGGCGCTCCTTCGGCGTCGGCAGGCGCATCGGCTGCGCCAGTTTCTTGCAGATTTTAGCGCCGGAGCTGAACGACCGGATGCTGGCGGACTTCCTCGACATGGAAAGCTCCCTCATCGTCAGTATGCACGTTCAGTCCGTGGATCAGGTCAAGGCCATCAAGACCATCAAGCGCAAGATCACCGATTTGCAGAAAATGACCATCGAGGAGCAGAAAAAGGCCGTCCGCGCCGGATACGACATGGACATCATCCCCTCGGACCTTGCCACCTACGGCACGGAGGCGAAGAAGCTGCTGCAAGACCTGCAAAGCCGCAACGAGCGAATGTTCCTGCTGACCTTTATTGTGGTCAACACCGCAGGCAGCCGCCAGCAGCTTGACAACAACGTATTTCAGGCGGCCAGCATCGCTCAGAAGTACAACTGCCAGCTTACCCGCCTTGATTTCCGGCAGGAGGAGGGGCTGATGAGCAGCCTCCCGCTGGGGCTGAACCAGATCGAAATACAACGGGGCTTGACCACCTCAAGCGTCGCTATTTTTATCCCCTTTACCACGCAGGAGCTGTTTCAGGACGGCAAGGAAGCCCTGTACTGCGGGCTGAACGCCCTCTCAAACAACCTCATCATGGTAGACCGCAAGCGTCTCAAGAACCCCAACGGCCTCATCCTTGGTACGCCCGGCAGCGGCAAGAGCTTTGCGGCGAAGCGGGAGATCGCCAACGTGTTCCTCGTCACCGACGATGACATCATCATCTGCGACCCCGAAGCTGAATACGGGCCGCTGGTGGAGCGCCTGCACGGACAGGTCATTAAAATCTCCCCCACAAGCCCGCATTACATCAACCCCATGGACTTAAATCTCAATTACAGCGACGATGAAAACCCCCTGTCGCTGAAATCCGACTTCATCCTCTCCCTCTGCGAGCTGATCGTGGGCGGCAAGGACGGCCTCATGCCGGTGGAAAAGACCATCATCGACCGCTGTGTGCGCATGGTGTACCGGGATTATCTCAGCGACCCTGTGCCGGAGAATATGCCGATTCTGGAGGACTTGTATAACGAGCTGCGGCGGCAGGAGGAAAAGGAGGCGCAGTACATCGCCACGGCTTTGGAAATCTACGTTTCCGGCTCCCTCAACGTGTTCAACCACCGCACCAACATCAACATCGCCAACCGCATCGTGTCCTTCGACATCAAGGAGCTGGGCAAGCAGCTCAAGAAGATCGGGATGCTCATCGTGCAGGACGCCGTGTGGAACCGAGTGACCATCAACCGGGAAGCCCACAAGTCCACCCGCTACTACATTGACGAGATGCACCTTTTGCTGCGCGAGGAGCAGACCGCCGCCTACACCGTGGAAATCTGGAAGCGCTTCCGCAAGTGGGGAGGCATTCCCACCGGCATCACCCAGAACGTCAAGGACCTGCTCTCCTCCCGCGAGGTGGAGAACATCTTTGAGAACAGCGATTTCATCCTCATGCTCAATCAGGCCAGCGGCGACCGGCAGATTCTCGCCAAGCAGCTCAATATCTCTCCGCATCAGCTCTCGTATGTCACCCACAGCGGTGAAGGCGAAGGGCTGCTTTTTTATGGCAACGTCATTCTTCCCTTTGTAGACCGCTTCCCCCGCGGGGAACTCTATGACCTGCTCACCACCAAGCCGCAGGAGCAGACTGCATAACAAAACAAGAAAGGAATTGCACGATGGAAAACAAACTGATGATTTTTGAAAACGAAGCCTTTGGAAAGGTGCGAACGCTGAACCTCAACGGCGAGCCGTGGTTTGTAGCGGCGGATGTGTGCAAAGCGCTGGAACTGGGGAATCCGAGCATGACGGTTGAGCGTCTGGATGATGATGAAAAGGGTATCAGTACTATTGATACCCTTGGCGGGAAACAGCGCATGGCAATCATCAACGAACCCGGACTGTATTCGCTGGTGATCACCTCCCGCAAGCCGGAGGCAAAGGCGTTCAAGCGCTGGATCACCCATGAGGTCATTCCGGCCATCCGCAAGCACGGCGCGTACATGACAAAATCCGTGCTGGAGCAGGTCTTGGAAAACCCGGAACTGGTGCTGCTCATGGCGCAGCGGATGCTGGAGGAACAGCGGAAGAACGAGCTGCTTCAGCAGGAGCTGCGGCTGGCAAAGCCCAAGGCGGACTTCTACGACGCCTTCATTCACCCGGAGTGCTGCACCAATCTCCGCGCCACCGCAAAGGAGCTGAAGGTGCCGGAGAAAATGTTCACCGCGTTCCTCATCCGCAAGCGCTATCTCTACCGCGCGCCCTCCGGTACGCTCCTACCCTACGCCAAGCCCGCCAGCGACGGCCTGTTCTTCGTAAAGGACTATATCGCCGTCAATGGGCATCAGGGGGTATATACCCTTGTCACGCCCAAGGGCAAGTCGCTGTTTCTCACCATGCTGGGTGAGATCGCCTGACCTGATTCTACTATAAATAATATAAAGGAGAGCATCACAATGGAAAAAGAAAATCTGTACCTCATCCACGGCGAGGACTACCTGCGTCACATCGAGGAAAAGCTGGAGCTGCTGTGGATGGCGACCATCCTCATGCACTACATCAAAAACGGAGCCGAGAAGGACGGCTATCTGGACCTTGTGCGCAGATCCACCCTCGACTTTGACGAGCGCTGCGAGGAGATGTTCAGTTCTTGGGGCATGGCGCTCAATTACCTCAAGTCCCATGACCTTGCGGACCTGTCCGACCTCATCGAAAACGACCTGATCGAGCCGGAATACGCCGGTTACGTTCCTGCGGATAATCCCTGCTGCCCCGGCGAACGCTGCTGCGAGTATGCCGAGCGCATGGAGCGCGAATACGCCGCAGAGCGTGAGGCGGACGAGGACAATGAGGACGCCGACGTATTTGAGTATGACGGAGAACCGGCCATATCTGAGCTGACCGGCGTGTGCAGGGACATCCTCACGGCTGTCGAAGGGCTTACCACGCTTCTAAGGGATGAGTTCGACTATGCAGGCTGACCGCATCTACTGCGGCGACGCCCTGACCGTGCTGAAAACCCTGCCGGACAGCTCCGTAAACTGCTGCGTAACCTCGCCGCCGTACTACGCACTGCGGGATTACGGCGTAGATGGGCAGATCGGGCGGGAGGAAACCCCGGCGCTGTATGTGGAGCGCCTGACTTCCATTTTCCGAGAGGTCAGGCGCGTTCTCACGCCGGACGGCACCCTCTGGCTGAACATCGCGGACACCTATGCCGGAAAGGGCAATCAGGGCGAAGCCCTCGACCCCAAGTACCCCAACGGCAGGACCGGTCAGGCGGTTGCCCTCAACGGCAAGGTGGAGGGCTGCAAGGCAAAGGACATGATCGGCATCCCGTGGATGCTGGCGTTCGCGCTGCGCGCAGACGGCTGGTATCTGCGCTCGGACATCATCTGGATGAAAGCGAACCCCATGCCGGAAAGCACCAAGGACAGGCCAAGCCGCTGCTATGAGCATATTTTCCTGCTGTCCAAGTCCCGCCGCTACTATTACGATGCTGCCGCCATCGCGGAGCCGGTTGCGGCCTCCACTCCTGCGCGGATGAAGCGCGGATTTGGTGCAGGCAACAAATATTCCGCGGATATTCCCGGTCAGAAGCACCAACACCTCAACGACCATCGCCCGAACGGGTACGCCGATGAGGACATCCCGCAGCTTCGCAACAAGCGCGACGTCTGGCAGATCAACACCGTGCCGTACAGGGGCGGGCATTTCGCCGCTTTCCCGCCAAAGCTGGCGGAAACCTGCCTGCTGGCAGGCTGCCCGCCCGGAGGCGTGGTGCTGGACCCCTTCCTCGGCTCCGGCACTACGGCGGCGGTGGCAAAGCAGCTTGGACGGCACTACATCGGCATCGAGCTGAATCCAGAATACTGTACGCTGGCAGAGAAACGGATCGGAGGTGTTGCGGTATGAACGCCTACACCCGGCAGGATCTGAGCGTCATGCAGGCGTGGCCGCTGGAGCGAAAAATTCGCGTGACGCAGGCGAAGATCATCGAGTGGTATCACCACTACGGCGGCAAGGTCGCCGTTTCCTTTTCGGGCGGCAAGGACAGCACCGTGCTGCTGGACCTTGCGCGGCGGGCGTTCCCCGACATTCCCGCCGTGTTTGTGGACACGGGGCTGGAATACCCGGAGATACGGGAGTTTGTCAAAACCGTTCCCAATGTAACATGGCTGCGCCCGGAGATGCCCTTTTCAAAGGTCATATTGGAATACGGCTATCCCGTCATATCCAAGGATGTGGCGCGGCGTATCCGCTACGCCAGAAAGGGCGGCACATGGGCGCTCTGCCACCTGAACGGCCTGAACCGGGACGGTACGCCCTCAAAATACAATGAACGATACATGAAATGGCGTATCCTGCTGGATGCGCCGTTTTTCGTTTCCGATCAGTGCTGTTTCATCATGAAGGAGCGGCCCCTGCACAGATATAACCGGGAAACCGGTAGAAAGCAGATCATTGCGACCATGGCCTGTGAGAGCGCGCGCCGCCAGAGCGTCTATCTCAAAATCGGATGCAACGCCTATCACAAGCGGGACCCCACCTCTCAGCCCATGTCTTTCTGGACAGAGCAGGACGTTTTGGAATATCTCAGAATGACCGGCATCCCGTATGCCTCCGTTTACGGCGAGATCGTGGAGGAAAACGGCAGGCTGACCACCACCGGCGCGAAGCGCACCGGCTGTATGTTCTGTATGTTCGGCGTTCATCTGGAAAAGAAGCCGAACCGCTTTCAACGCATGGCGCTGACACATCCGAAGCAATACGATTTCTGTATCCATAAATTGGGCTGCGGTAAGGTGCTGGACTTTCTCGACGTGCCGTATGCCCCGAACGGAGGTGAAACCCCATGAGCAAACGCTCGCCCCGGCTGATGTTCACGCAGGAGGAGCGGACAGCGCCGGAACTGAAAAAGGCCGTCAAAAAAGCGGATAAAGCCTATCAAAAGCTGGAAAAGGCCGAGGCGAAGATACCCAAGAAAACCGTAAAGCGGAAGCAGCGCACGGTAGACCCGCAGACCGGCAGGGTAACGACGCGCCTTTCCTTTGAGGAGGTGGACAAGAAACGACCGCCCTCCAAGCTCACCCATGCCCTGCGGGACGCGCCCGGTGCGGCGGCGCTATCCGCCGTCCACAGGGAGATTCGGGAACATGAGCAGGATAATGTGGGTGTGGAGAGCGCCCACGGCGTGGAGCAGGCGGCGGAGCGCGCCGTGCGACTTGCACAGCACGCCCACCGCTCCCACAAGGAGAAGCCCTACCGCCGCGCAGACCGCGCCGAGGTCAAGGCAGACCGCGCCAACCTCCGTGCGCTGGACAAAACGGCACAGCACCATGACCCGCAGTTTTCCAGCAATCCCTACTCCCGCTGGCAGCAGAAGCAGGCCATCAAGCGGGAGTACGCCGCCGCCAAAGCCGGAAAAAGCGCCGGGAATACGGTCAAAGCCTCCGAAGCCACGGCAAAGGCGGCGCGAAAAGCCACAGAGAACACAAAGAAAACCGGTGAGTTCATCGCCCGTCACAAAAAGGGCTTCCTTATCGCGGGCGGCATTGCGGCAATAATCGTCCTCATCCTCTGCACCGTGTCCTCCTGCTCCCTGCTGATTCAGGGCGGAGCAACCGGCATCAACGTATCCACCTACCCCAGTGAGGACGCGGATATGCTGGCGGCAGAGGCGCAGTATTGCGCCATGGAAGCGGAATTGCAGCAGTATCTCGACACCTACGAAAGCACCCACGACTACGATGAGTACCATTTTGATCTGGACGACATCGAGCATGACCCCTATGTGCTGATTTCCGCCGTTACCGCCCTAAAAGGAAAAGAGTGGACGATAGCCGAGGTCGGCGGCATCTTGGAGATGCTGTTTGAAAAGCAGTACATCCTAACGGAAACCGTCACCACGGAAACGAGATACCGCACGGAAACCCGTACCGGCTACTACACCGACGCGGACGGCAATCTGCAAAGCTATGAATACACCGTGCAGGTGCCGTACACCTACTACATCTGCACCGTAAAGCTGGAAAACTTCAACCTCTCCCATGTGCCGGTCTATATCATGTCGCAGGATCAGCTCTCCCTTTACGCCATGTATATGGCTACTCTGGGCAACCGCCCGGACCTGTTCGGCGGCTCGGAGTACATCGGGAAATACTACACCGCCGACTATGAAAAGTACGAGATACCCCCGGAAGCGCTGGAGGATGAGCAGTTCGCCGCCATCATCAAGGAGGCGGAGAAGTATCTCGGCTACCCCTACGTCTGGGGCGGCAGCTCTCCCGCTACTTCGTTCGACTGCTCCGGCTTCGTCAGCTATGTCTACAACAACTGCGGCGTGGGCTGGAGCTTCGGGCGGCTGGGCGCGGAAGGGCTGCGACAGCTCTGTACGCGGGTGTCCGCCGCCAATGTCCGCCCCGGCGATCTGGTGTTCTTCCAAGGCACCTATGACACCACCGGCGCGTCCCATGTTGGCATCTATGTGGGCAATAATATGATGCTCCACTGCGGCGACCCCATCCAGTACGCAAGCCTTGCTTCAAGCTACTGGCAATCCCACTTCCTTGCTTACGGGCGTTTACCTGCGCCCTGATCTCTCAGAAAGGAGACAAACATGAACCCGAAAATCAGCAGGCTGCGGGCGGAGCGCGAGAAGAACAACGGCAAAATCGCCGCGCTCCAGACCCGCAACAGAGAAATCGACAGCCAGATCATGGAACTTGAGAACACCGACATCATCGGTATGGTGCGGGAAAGCGGCTTTACGCCGGAACAGCTCGCCCGGCTTCTTCAGTCCATGCGACAGGGGCAGTTCCCCGCGCCGGAGGCTGAACGGAACGAAACGGAGGAAAAACAGTATGAGGAAGTTTAACACCCGGCTTTTTGCTGGTCTGCTGGCGGTATTCTGCTGCATGACCGCCCTTTCCGCCACCGCCTACGCAGACGGCGGCTATTACGAACAAAGTGAGGACGGAAGCGAAACGCCGCCGTCCTCCATTGATAGCATCACCATCTCCACGGAAACCGTCAGACTGCCGGAGCAGCAGGGCAGCGAGGCGCTGACCCCGGACGGGAATTTGACCCTCATCGACGACATTTTGCAGTCCGCGCCCTATGCCAGCGTGGAGGAAGCGGCAGAAAACAAGCAGTTCATCACCGTCCAGAGCAAAAACGGCAACTACTTCTACATCGTCATTGACCGCTCCGGAGACACGGAAAACGTGTATTTCCTCAACCTTGTGGACGAGGCTGACCTCATGGCGCTGATGGAGAACGGCGGCAGCGCCGCAGCCTGCTCCTGTAAGGACAAGTGTGAGGCAGGTGCGGTCAACACCGCCTGCGCAGTCTGCAAGACCAATATGACGGAGTGCATGGGCAAGGAAAAGGCTACGGAAAAGACGCCGGAGCCCGACCCGACACCGGGGACGACCGACAGCCCCGACAAGGACGGCAGCGAAAAGAAGTCCGGCAGCGGTCTTGTTGTGATTGTGCTGCTGCTCCTGATGGCGGGCGGCGGCGCGCTGTATTGGTTCAAGCTCCGTAAGAAGAAGCCCGACACAAAGGGACCTGTGGACTTGGACGATTACGACTACGGCGATGAGGATGAAGATGAGGAATACGAAAACGAGGACGATGCGGACGAGCCGGAGGAAACGGAGGACGCGGATGCATGACCCTTTTTACCAAAAACCCGCTGGAGCGGCTGATGATGCAGCGCCCCTACCCGGGAAAAGAGGAAACGCCGCGCACCCCTGCCCCGGAGGGGCATTTCTGCTACGGCTGTTCCCGCTACGGCACCGTCTGCCTCCGTCCCTGCTACCGTGACACCGACCTGCGGGAAAAGGCGGTGCGGAAAAAGCCGGAACTGTCTTTGTAACTTTTCTATGACCTGCCCAAAACCTCTTGTATTTTGCACATAATAATGCTATAATTATGAGCAAGAAAGGAGGATGCGATATGCCGCAGATCAGACCGATTACAGACCTGAGAAACACATCGGAGATTTCCGACGCCTGCCATGCGCGCCGCGAGCCTGTTTTCATCACGAAAAACGGTTACGGCGATCTGGTAGTCATGAGCATTGAAACCTATGAGGAAATGCTGGATTGTATAGCGACGGACAAGGCGATTGCGGACGCGGAGCAGGAGATCGCCGCAGGCGGTCAGCTTCTGGACGCGAAGGAGGCGCTTGGCGCGCTGCGGAGGAAGTATTTTGGATAAGTACAGCGTAAAGCTCTCGCCTCGCGCCCTCCGAGATTTGGACGGCATCTATTCGTATATTGCGCGGACGCTTTTAGAGCCGGAAACGGCGCTGAAGCTCGTCGATACCATTACGGAGGAAATCCTCTCGCTGGATTCTATGCCGCGCCGCTGCCCGGAGCGGAAAACCGGCGCGTATGCCGGAAAGGGCTACCGTCAGCTCCTCATCAAAAACTACACCGCCATCTACCGCATTGACGAGGAACACCGTACCGTCGTCGTTGTCACCGTGCGCTACTCACCCAGTCAGTTCTGACCGGGGAAAACCACACAACCAAATACCAACCGCGAAAAGCAGTCCTTCGGGGCTGCTTTTTGCTATGCAGAAAAGGAGAAAAATGAATATGACACACCATAAATTAGTGATCGCGGAAAAGCCCTCCGTCGCCCAGTCCATCGCCGCCGTGCTGGGCGCGACCAAACGCAACGACGGCTATCTTTCAGGAAACGGCTACCTTGTAAGCTGGTGCTACGGGCATCTGGCGGAGCTGGCGGGCGCGGATGTGTACGATGAAAAGTACGCCAAGTGGCGCTATGACGATCTGCCCATCCTGCCCGCAAACTGGCGCTTCACGCTGAAAGCGGACAAAGCCAAACAGTTCGAGCTGCTGCGGGACCTCATGCGCCGGGAGGATGTATCCGAGGTCATCAACGCCTGCGACGCGGGGCGCGAGGGGGAGCTTATCTTCCGCACCGTCTACTATATGGCGGGCTGCACAAAGACCATGAAGCGGCTGTGGATCTCCTCCATGGAGGACGACGCCATCAAAAAGGGCTTTGCAGAGCTGCGTCCGGGACGGGAATACGACGGACTGCACCAGTCCGCCCTCTGCCGCGCCCGCGCGGACTGGCTGGTGGGCATCAACGCCACAAGGCTCTTTTCGGTGCTGTACCACCGCACCCTCAACGTGGGGCGCGTCATGACGCCCACGCTGGCGCTCATCGTCCAGCGGGAGGCGGAGATCGGGGCGTTCCGCCCGGAAGCCTTTTACACGGTAAATCTTCGCTGCGGCGAATTTGCCGCCGTGTCCGAAAAGTTCAAAGGGAAAGCGGAGGTGGACGGTCTTGCCGCCGCCTGCGCCGGTCAGCCGGTCACGGTCAAGGCGGTGCAGCGCACGGAGAAAACGGAGAACGCGCCCCGGCTTTACGACCTGACCGCGCTCCAGAGGGAGGCCAACCGCAGCCTCGGCTATACCGCACAGCAGACGCTTGACTACCTGCAAGCCCTCTACGAGAAAAAGCTCTGCACCTACCCCCGCACGGACAGCCGCTTCCTCACCGACGATCTGGAAGCCTCTGTGCCGGAGCTTGCAGCCGTGGCCGCCGTTATCTGCGAAGCAGCCGCGCCGGGGCGTGTGAACGCAGGGCAGGTATGCGACAGCAAAAAGGTCAGCGACCACCACGCCATCCTCCCCACCGCAGGCGCGGGCAAGGCGGACGTGTCGGTGCTGCCGCTGGGCGAGCGCGAGCTTTTGCGCCTTGTGGCGGGGCAGCTTCTTCGGGCGGTCAGCGATGCACACCGCTATGCGGAAACCACAGTTACGCTGGAGTGCGGCGGTACCGAGTTCACCGCCAAGGGCAGAACCGTCCTTGATACCGGCTGGAAGCGGTATCTCGCGCAGGAAAAGCAGGACGCCGCGCTGCCGGAGCTGTCGGAGGGGCAGGTATTGGATTGCACCGAAGCCGCCGTAAAGGAGGGCAAGACCACGCCGCCCAAGCATTATACGGAGGATACGCTGCTCTCCGCCATGGAGACTGCCGGAAAGGAAGATATGCCGGAAGAAGCGGAACGAAAGGGGCTGGGAACGCCCGCCACCCGCGCCGCCATCATCGAAAAGCTGGTAGCCACGGGCTTTGTGGAGCGCAAGCGGGCGAAGAAGGCCGTCAGCCTTGTGCCTGCCCATACCGGCGTTTCCCTCATCACCGTGCTGCCGGAGCAGCTACAGTCCCCGCTTCTCACCGCCGAATGGGAATACCGCTTGCAGCAGGTGGAGCGCGGTGAGCTTTCCCCTGACGAGTTCATGACCGGCATTGCGGATATGCTTACGGAGCTGGTGAAAACCTATCAGGTCATCTCCGGCGCGGAGGTGCTGTTCCCCTCCGGCCGGGAGATCATCGGCAAATGCCCCCGCTGCGGCAGCGACGTGACCGAGAGCAAAAAGGGCTTCTTCTGCGAGAAAAACGACTGCCGCTTCGGGCTGTGGCGGGACAACAAGTTCTTTGCCGCCAAGCGTGCCGCGCTGACAAAAAAGGTCGCCGCCGCGCTGCTTGCAGACGGGCGGGTGAAGCTCACCGGCCTCTACTCCGAAAAGACCGGCGGCACCTACGACGCCACCGCCGTGCTGGAGGACACCGGCGAGAGCGTCCGCTTCCGTTTGGAATTTGACAAGGGGGCGAGGACATGAAGCTCTCCAAGCTGGAGCAGGAAAGTATCATCCTGTATAACGAGGAAGAACCTACCGCCAGCATCTACACCCACGACCCCAAGCTGAAGCGCAAGCTCAAGCGCCTTGCGGAGAAATACCCGGACAAGGTGTACCCGGATAAGGCCGTCCATGCCGGAGCGGTCAGCTACGCCGTGCCGAAAAGCTGCGTCAGCGTCCGGGAGCCGTTCAGTGACGAGCGGCGCAGGGCCGCCAGCGAACGCGCCAAAAACGCCGGATATACGCCGCCCGCAAGGAGTATATACTCCGAAAACGAATAAGAACCGAGCGCCCGCACAGGAAAGCCTACCCCTGCGCGGGCGCTGCCATTTTAGGGGCAAACAGCCCATGAAATGAAAGGAAGTGCCTATGACACGAAAATCTCCGTATCCGACAAGAGCGGATTATCCGGCATTGATTGAAAATGCCAAGCCTGCGCTGCGCGAGCTGTTGGGCGCGGCCTCGTATGAACGGAGGATCGCCGTTCTCAACGAATGTTCTCTCGATGTGGTCAATACCGTCTGCACGATCATGGTGCTGGGGCGGCACAGCCTCTATCTTCGCCGCAAAAAGCCCTTCAACGCGCCGGACGCGGTTTTTGTTCGGTGGGCGGCGGACCTGTGGACGCTGCGTGAGCAGGACAAGGCAGGCGACATCCGCTATCTCTGCGGAAAAACGGATTTACGGGAATATCTTTCGCAGGGGCTTCAGCTCCTGCGTATCGACCTGATGAAAGGAGGCAAAAATGCCAGAGAAGCCCGGTAAAAACAGAGAACAGCTCAAGGAGATCACCGACCGCATCGAGGCGGGTATCCGCGACATCTTTGAATCCGGCGATATGGATAAGTACCGCAATTACCTGCGCACCATGAGCCGGTTTCACAACTATTCCCTCAACAATCAGGCGCTCATCCACTTGCAGCGCCCGGACGCCACCCTTGTGGCGGGCTACAACCGCTGGCGGGACAAGTTCTCCCGCCATGTGCTGCGGGGCGAGAAGGGCATCACCATCATCGCGCCCACGCCGTATAAGAAGAAAATCGAGCAGGAAAAGCTCGACCCGGACACGAAGCTGCCCATTCTGGACGCGGACGGCAAAATCGTCACCGAGGAAAAGGAAATTGAAATCCCCATGTTCCGCCCGGTGAAGGTGTTCGACTACGCCCAGACGGACGGAAAGCCCCTGCCGGAGCGCGTGGCCAGCCCCGTCGCCAACCTGACCGGCAGCGTGGAGAATTATGAGGCGTTCATGGAGGCGCTGCGCCGCTCCTCTCCCGTGCCGGTGGAGTTCAAGCCGCTGTCTGCGGATATGGACGGCTATTTCAGCCCCAAATCCCAGAGCATCACGCTGCGGGAGGGCATGAGCGAGGTGCAGACGGTATCCGCCGCCGTCCATGAGATCGCCCACGCCAAGCTCCACAATTACGGCTTGCAGCAGGCAGCGGAGCGCAAGGCCAAAAGCCGCAATACCGAGGAGGTGGAGGCCGAAAGCATCTCCTTCATGGTCTGCGCCTACTTCGGCATCGAAACCGGCGCGAACAGCTTCGGCTATGTGGCAACATGGTCAAAAAACGCCGAGCTGCCGGAGTTCCGCGCCAGTCTGGACACCATCAGCAAGACCGCAAACGGCATCATCACCGACGTGGAAAAGCATTTCGCGGAGGTTTGCAAGGAGCGCGGCATCGAGCTTCCCAAGGACACGGAATATGAGCTTGTCACCATCCCGCCCTCACGCGCCGACGCGCTGGCCTTTGCCGCTGAATATGCGGCATTCCTGCGCCGGGGTCTGAACGTTCCCGACAGCGCGGACAAACCCACAGCGGAGGCGGTGGCGGACAGGCTGCTTGCCGGTGAGGACGCAGAGCTGCGGAAGGAGCTGGAGGATTTCGTCAAGCTGGCAGACGAGATCGGCATCGACGACGGCTCCCATGGGCTGCTGGAACGCTTTAACGGCCTGTTCCGTCAGGAATGGCGGGCAAAGGAGGAGCCGCAGCCGGAGGCTAAGGCGGAAATGGACGAAAAAATGGCCGAGCTGCCGCCCCTGCCGGAGCTGGAGCAAGGCTATCCCATGCCGGATACTGGCATCGGCTTTTTGGAAATGTATCAGTACGGCTACACGGACGGCAATGCCATGCTGCCGCTGACAAAGGAGCGCGCCATGGAGCTGTTCATGCAGGACGTTCCCGTGTTCCTGCTCTACGGCGACAGCACCGAGGCCATGGCGCTGGACGCCGAGGATATTTCCTCCCACACCGGCGTGTTCGGCGTGGAGCGCGAGGAATGGGACGCGGTGCGCGGCGTTGTGACGCTGAGCGAGCAGGCGGCCACGGAGAAGCTGTTTCTGGAAAACCCGCAGGACGCTTTCCTCATTTACCAGATTCGGCGCGGCGGTGAATTGGACGCTTACCGCTTCATGAACTATGACTACTTGCAGAGCAAGGGCGTCACGCCGGAGCGCGGCGGCTACGACGCGATCTACACCGGCGGGCTTGCCGACTATGGGGACAACAAAACCAATCTGGATATGATTTATCAGCGGTTCAACGTGGATCACCCTGCGGATTTTAAGGGACACAGCCTGTCGGTCAGCGACATCGTTGCCCTAAAGCAAAACGGCGTAGTATCCTGTCATTACGTTGACAGCATCGGCTTCCGGGAGCTTCCCAATTTTCTCAAGCCGGAGAATTATCTCAAAAACGCGGAGATGCTGCTGGAGGACGACTATGGCATGATCGACGGCATCATCAACAACGGCCCCAAGCAGTCCACCGTGGCCGATTTGGAGGCGCAGGTCAAGGCGGGCTTTTCCATTTCCCTGACGGAGCTGGCTGCGGCCTCCCACCGCGAGCAGAAGAAGCCCTCCGTTCTGGAAAAGCTCAGGGAAAAGACGCCGGAGCAGACGAAAAACAAAACAGCGCCCAAACGGAGCGCGGAAAGAGAGCTTTGATATGAAAAACAACCCATTTACCCATGAAGAAATCAACCTCATGAGCATCTACAACGCAGAAGGCACTCGCGAGGGCCTGATCGCGGACCTCGCAGAAATGCGGGGGTATCTGGACGCGGAGGAGGCCGAGCTGCGGGAGCTGACGGACAGCGCCCTCGAAAAGCTGCGCGGCATTACCGACGCGGAGTACGCCGCCCTTGACCTGACGCCGGATTTTGACCTCTGAGCAAAGCTGACTGTTTTACGGTCAAGAGCCGGAAAAATCGCAGATTCGCCGCTGGGAGCGCGCCGGACGATACATTCTTCGTCCGGCGCGTTTCTGTTTGAAAATCGCCGTTTTTCCCAAGTCATGAGCCGGAGAAAATACCCCAAAATCGCGCCTGCTTCGCGCAGGAGGCGCAGAAAGGCCATTTATGAGAACAGGACTGACAAAAGCGCAGAAAATCACGGAAATCGTATTTGACGAAAAAGATTCCCTTATCCATATCCGTACCCACAATACCGACCTAAAAAACCGCCTTGCCGCCTATGCCGCACATCACCCCGCAGAGTGCTGTCAACTGGACGCAGACCCCGACACAGGCGGCATGGAGTTCACCATCCGCAAGGGGCGCTTGTCCTTCCGCCTGACCGCACCGTACAGTGAGAAGCGGAAACGGAAAGCAAGCGAGGCGGCAAAAAGAAACGGCTTCACCAGAAACCCATGAGAGGAGGATTTTACTTATGCCCAACAAACTGCAATCCTACGCGGAGCAGGCGGAGCGCACCGCGCGGCAGATCACCGGCAGCCATCTGGCGTGGACGGCGTTCCTGACCACCGCCGCAAGGCTGTATAAATACCCCTACAACGAGCAGCTCATGATCTATATGCAGCGCCCGGAGGCCACCGCCTGCGCAGAGTACGACTTTTGGAATGAGAAGATGGGGCGCTATGTCCGGCGCGGCAGCACGGGCATCGCCCTCATCGACGCTTCCGGCTACAAGCCAAGGCTCAAATACGTCTTTGACGTTTCCGACACCGGCGGAAAGGAAAACGCCCGCCGCGTCAACTTGTGGGAGCTGAAAGACGCGCATACCGACAGCGTGAGCGCCATGCTGGAGCGTAATTACGGCGTTTCCGGCAAAAACGGCCTCGCAGAGCAGTTCGAGAGCGTCGCTTCCCAGCTTGCTGCGGAATACTGGCGCGACCATTCCCGCGACATCCTCGGCATCGTTGCGGATTCCTATCTGGAGGAGTATGATGATTACAACATCGAGGTGGCGTTCAAAAACGCCGCGGCGGTCAGCATCACCTACTCCCTCATGTCCCGCTGCGGGATGCAGCCGGAGGATCACTTTGAACACGAGGATTTTTTCAGCATCTTTGATTTCAACACCCCGCGCACGGTGGCGGCACTCGGCACGGCGGTCAGCGAGATCAACGAACAGGTTTTGCGGCAGATCGAAGTCACCATACGAAATTATGAGCGCGAACACAGCGCGGAAAGGACGGCAGAGCATGGAGAACAACCTGACTTACACGATGAACGGAGATTACATGATTCCCGACCTGAAGATCGAGGTGCCGGAGCAGCCCCTCGGCAAGTACGGACGGATGCGCCAGAAGTACCTGAAGGAGCATCGCCCCATCCTCTGGAACCAGATGATCTTGGAGGAGACCCTGTTTCCGCACCTGCTGGAGATCGAGCAGGCAGCGCAGAGCCGCTTAGAGCAGATGATGCCGAAGCTGGCGGCGGAGGCCGGAGCGACGGAAGCTCTGAAAGCCAGCGACCCAATGAAATGGGTGGGCCTGATGAACACCTGCAAGGCGCAGGCCGAGGAGATTATTCTGGACGAGCTGATCTACGCATAACAGAACACCCCACGCGGGGCGGTCAGCTATCCTTTTTCCCCACCGAAGCGGAACAGATTACAGCCATAGAAGAAGCGGAGAGCGCACAGGCGCCCTTCGCTTTTTCCGTTTCTCAGGCGCAGCTTGACCATGTGCTGCGGCTGGGCGGCAATTCGGACGATACCCGCATGGTCATTGCCGCCGCGTTCCAGAAGCAGAAGTCCACGGAGGACATTGCCGCGCTGCTGCAAAGCACCTTTCACGGCGGCAACGGCTTTAAGACGCCGGAGGGCGAGCTTTCCGCGTGGTACGCCGTAGACGGCATCCACATCGCCCCCGGCAGGAGCGCGGAGTATGTGCGCAGCGCGCAGGTAATCGCATGGCAGGACGCCGCCGCGCACATTTCCCAGCTTATGGACAGCGGCGCGTATGCCTCCAACGTGGAGCTTGCCGAGGCAGGGCAACATGAGCGGATGCAGCTTGCCCAAGCCCTCTGGTATCTGAAACACGATCTCAGCGACGAGGCGCGGGAACAGGGCTATCTCTCCTGTATGGATACGCTGCGGGGCGGCGGATTCCCTGATGAAACGGCGCGGCTGGCGGAGCAACTGACAAACACAGATTTCCGTGAAACGCTCTCCGGCGAGTTCGCACAGTTTTACGCCGCACATGAGCAGGACAGAAGCCTGCTGCGATTCCATTACCACAAGCTGGAGAACATCTGGCAGAGCCTGCGGGACCTGTCCTTGCCCCGCAGGGAGTATTCCTCCGAAATGACCGCAGTGCCGGAGCTGGCACGCTTCATCACGGAGGACGAGATCGACCACGCGCTGGATCGCGGCAGCGGCGTGGAGGGCGGCAAGGGCAGAATCTACGAATACTTCACCGCCGACCATACCGGCAAGGAAAAGGCAGCTTTCCTCAAAGATGAGTACGGCATAGGCGGGCGCTCCCATGCCGTTTCCGGTGCATCCCATAGTGATGAAAGCCACGACAGCCGCGGAATTGTCCTGAAAAAAGCAGGCTGTGCCAATGTGGAGCTGAGCTGGACGAAGGTGGCCGCAAGGATTGACAGCCTCATTCAGAAGGACCGCTTCCTCTCTCCAAGGGAAAAGGAGCGCTACGCCCAGCTTCAGCGGGAAAAGGAAGCGGAGCGTGAACTGCCAACACAGGCACAGATTGACTACAATTCCATCAAGGAAGCCCACCCGGACGACATCGTGCTGTTTCAGGTGGGCGATTTCTTCGAGATGTACGGCGAGGACGCAAAACAGGCGGCGGAGCTGCTTGACCTCAACCTTACCACAAGAGCGATACCCGGCGCTGGCCGTGTGGAGATGTGCGGCGTACCGTCGCACAATTTAGAGATGTATGTAGAGAAATTGCGCGATAAGTATGATGTGACGATTGCCGAAGCGCCGGACTTTAGAGGTGAGCGCCACATTTACACGCTGCGCTCTATCGACCATGAAGCAGAAGCCGCCATCAATGCTTATGAAGCAGAGTTCGGCGCGGACGGCACGAGGGTGTTCCGCGACCCCGCCGCAGAGCAAGTTCAGCCCACGGTGCAGGAACGTTTGGAGCATTACAGGCCGGTGGTGATGGCAGCGGTTTCGGAGGATACGGCCTATCGCAACGCCTGCGGTCACTCTGACCGGGAAAATGCGGAAATCGAGTGTAATGCCGCCGTGCGCCGCGCCGTTCTCAATTCAAAAGATATGGAGCTTATCCGGCTATTTTCGGATATGCCGGAGTTCCGCAGCCGCCTGCACCGAGAGGTTTTTGAGGGAACCTATGCGCGGCTCCATGATCTGCTGCGTCCGCTCTCGCAGGACGATATAGACGATGCACTCCGTGCATGGAACGGAAATATCGAGAGCAAGCACGCCGTAGTGCGGTATATGGAGCAGCACGGACGCGAAAAAGAAACCGCCGCATGGCTCGCCCGCGAGTATGGAGGGAATGAAAGCAAAAGCCTTTTTATCGTCCGCGCCGGAAGCCCGGAAACCGTTGAACTGACGTGGCCGAAGGTGCAGCGGCGTATCGCCCAACTCATTCAATCCGATAGCTTCTACACCGAGCAGGAACAGGACAACTTTGACAATATTGACCCCATCGCCATCCGGGAAGCGCTTGCTGAACGCGGTATTGTAAATGGGCAGGTTGTGGATGCGGAAGCAAATCGCAACAGCCCCTTCGTCCGGCAGGTTATGTCGGATGTAGAGCGGATTGCGGCGCAGGAAGCGCAGGCGGCGCACATGGACTCACCGGACCGTTTTTCCATCCGTCTGCACCCCAACGAGGGCGGCATTACCGGCATCTGGGACTCGGCCCTTGACCGCTTCTATGAGGAGGGTGGGCAGGTGCTTCGCTTCGCGGAGCAATCTAACGCCATTGACTACCTCTCCAGTATTCAGCGCAGCCGCGGTATGGAGCCGGACGCGCCGGTTTTCACAACGCCGCTGGGGAATGCCTATCGCGTGGGCGACGGTTTTTCCTCCACCACAGCCGAACAGCGGGATACTCTGATGGTGGTCGAGCGTGTAGACGAAGATAATGTTTGGTACACTCTGCCAAGCGTCCCGGAACAGGAAACGGTCAGCGTAGACCGCACCGTTTTTGAGCGTTACCTCGACACCGGCTATTTCTTCGCTACGGAGCAGACGCAACCTGTCAAGGAGATCACTGCCGAAAACGAACAGGAAAACATGATTTTCCGTGCGCCGTATGCCGTGGGCGATACCGTCTATCTGGACAACACCCCCTTTGAGATCACGGAGGTCGGTGCGCTCAATGTGCAGCTTCGTGACCCTGCGCTTCGCTATCCCGTATTCCGTGCCGAAAGCCGCGAGAACTTTGAACGGCTGCTGCGCCGGGATGAGAGAAACGCCGCCATAACAGATTATCTTCCCGCACGGAGCAGAAACGACGACCTCCGCGACCTCCTGATGAACGGCATTCTCACGCCTGACATCCGGGACGAGGTGCGGGAGCTGTTCCGGCAGGGCGAGGGCAACGCCGCCATCGGCGCGTATCTTTCCAACGTTTTCGCCGCGTCGGACGCGGACACCATGACGCTGGAGGACGGCACCGAGGCAGATTTCATCACCTCAAGAAGCGGCTTTCAGGCGCAGGTGCATGGGGAAAAGGGCGTACACGCCCTCGGATTGTTGTGGCCGGACGCCGCTCCCGTGCTGCGCGCCGTTTTTCTGGAGGAAGCGCAGGCGCAGAGCCGGACACAGGCACAGCCTGAACCAGATATTTCTCTTCCTGAACAGCCAGCATCGGAGGCGACTGAACCGGAGCAGCCACAGTTTACCACGGAAACCGTGGCGGTATATCCCGGTGACAAAAACAACCTCCCCTATGATGTAGAGATTCGTACCCTGCGCTTTGACGAGCCGGAACATGACCCGCCCGCACCGCTGCCGCCTGCGGAAAACTTCCGTATCACGGATGACAATTTAGGCATCGGCGGCGCAAAGGCGAAGTTCCGGGCGAATATGGCGGCAATCAATCTTCTGAAGGAGTTGGAATTTGAGGGCTTGCAGGCCAGCCCGGAACAGCAGGAGGTCTTATCCCGTTACGTCGGCTGGGGCGGCCTTGCGGATGCTTTTGATGAAAGCAAGGATAACTGGAAAGACGAATTTGCGGAGCTGTACGCCACGCTATCCCCGGAGGAATACGCCGCCGCCAGAGCTTCCACGCTGAACGCTCACTACACCAGCCCCACGGTTATCAAGGCAATCTATGAAGCCGTTGGAAACATGGGCTTCCAGACCGGCAACATCTTGGAGCCTGCCATGGGCGTCGGGAACTTTTTCGGGCTTCTCCCGCAGGAGATGCAGGGAAGCCGCTTGTACGGTGTGGAGCTGGACAGCATCACCGGCAGAATCGCCAAGCAGCTCTATCCCAAGGCAGACATTGCCGTGGCAGGCTTTGAAACCACCGACAGACGGGATTTCTTCGACCTTGCCATCGGCAACGTGCCCTTTGGACAGTACCAGGTCAACGACCGGGCTTACAACAAGCTCGGTTTTTCCATTCACGACTACTTTTTTGCCAAGACGCTCGACCAAGTTCGACCCAGCGGCGTGATCGCCTTTGTGACCTCCCGCTATACGATGGACAAACAATCTCCCGAAGTCCGTAAGTACATCGCGCAGCGGGCGGAGCTGCTGGGCGCGATCCGCCTGCCCAACAATGCGTTCAAGGCCAACGCCGGCACGGAGGTGGTGTCCGACATCATCTTCCTGCAAAAGCGTGACAGACCCATCGACATTGAACCTGACTGGGTGCATCTCGGTGAAAATGAGGACGGATTTTCCATCAATCAGTATTTCATCGACCACCCGGAGATGGTGCTGGGGCGGCAGACCTCGGAAAGCACGCAGTACGGCAGGCAGGACTTTACTGTGGAACCGTATGAGGATTTGGACCTTGCCACGCAGCTCAGATACGCCATTCAGAATATCGGCGGCAAGTACGAAGGCGCAGAGTTGCCTGACCTCGGTGAGAACGAAACCATACAGGATACCATTCCCGCAGACCCCAACGTGAAGAATTACAGCTATGCCGTGGTGGACGGTGAGGTGTACTACCGTGAGAACTCCGTCATGGTCAAGCCCAACCTGAACGCCACCGCAAAGGAGCGCGTCAAGGGAATGGCAGAGCTGCGGGACTGCGTTCACCGGCTCATCGACCTCCAGATGTGGGAATCCGACGACATTTCCATACGCGCCGAGCAGCAGAAGCTCAACCGCCTCTATGACCGCTTCACCGAGAAATATGGCCTCATCAACAGCCGGGGCAACGCCCTCGCCTTTGCAGACGACAGCTCCTACTACCTGCTCTGCTCCCTTGAAATGCTGGACGATGAGGACAAGACCAAGCTCAAGGGCAAGGCGGATATGTTCACCAAGCGCACCATCAAGCAGCAGCGCAGCGTGGATTCCGTGGATACCGCCGCAGAAGCCCTCGCCCTGTCCATCGGGGAAAAAGCCCGCGTGGATATGGCGTATATGTCCCAGCTCACCGGCAAGAGCGAGGACGACATCATCGACGAGCTGAATGGCGTCATCTTCCTCGACCCTGTTTACGGCGACTGGCAGACGGCGGACGAATACCTCTCCGGCAACGTCCGGCAAAAGCTGCGGGAGGCGGAGAACGCCGCCGTTGACAGCCCCGGTTATCTGCCCAACGTGGAGGCATTACGCGCCGCACAGCCGAAAGACCTTGACGCTTCGGAGATCGAGGTGCGTCTCGGTGCGACGTGGATCGACAAAAAGTACATTCAGCAGTTCATGTTCGAGCTGCTGGAGCCGCCTCTGTATGCCCGCCGCTCCTTGGAGGTCAACTACTCGGAGTTCACGGCGGAGTGGAACATCTCCGGCAAGAACAGCATCCCCTACAACGACATCAACGCCCGCATGACCTACGGCACCGACTGCGCCAACGCCTACAAAATCCTTGAAGATACGCTGAACCTGCGGGACGTGCGCATCTACGACACCGTAAGGGATGCGGACGGCAAGGAAAAGCGCGTCCTCAACAGCAAGGAAACCACCCTCGCCCAGCAGAAGCAGCAGGCCATCAAGGAAGCGTTCCGTGACTGGATCTGGCGCGACCCCGACAGGCGGCGGGAGCTGGTGCAGCTCTACAACGAGCGCTTCAATTCCACCCGTCCCCGGGAATATGACGGCAGGCACCTGATCTTTCCGGGCATGAATCCTGAGATCACGCTGCGGGAGCATCAGCGCAACGCCATCGCCCACGACCTCTACGGCGGCAACACGCTCCTTGCCCATGAGGTGGGCGCGGGCAAGACCTTTGAGATGATCGCCGCCGCCATGGAGGGAAAGCGCCTCGGCCTGTGCCAGAAATCCCTCTTTGCCGTGCCGAACCACCTGACGGAGCAGTGGGCGTCGGAGTTCCTGCGGCTCTACCCCTCCGCAAATATCCTTGTGGCCACCAAAAAGGACTTTGAGACACGCAACCGCAAGAAGTTCTGCGCCCGCATTGCCACCGGCGACTATGACGCCGTTATCATCGGCCACAGCCAGTTTGAGCGCATCCCCGTGTCCAGAGAACGGCAGGAACGGCTCTTGCAGGAGCAGATATGGGAGATCGAGGACGGCATTTCGGAGCTCAAGGCCAGCCGCGCCGAGCGCTTTACCATCAAGGAGCTGGAGCGTACCAAGAAAAATCTGGAGGCCAAGCTGCAAAAGCTGCACGACGCCGCCCGCAAGGACGACGTTGTGACCTTTGAACAGCTCGGCGTAGACCGGCTCTATGTGGACGAGGCGCACAGCTTCAAAAACCTGTTCCTCTACACAAAAATGCGAAACGTGGCGGGGCTTTCCACCACCGACGCCCAGAAGTCCTCGGATATGCTGCTCAAATGCCGCTATATCGACGAGCTTACCCACGGCAAGGGCGTCACCTTTGCCACAGGTACGCCAATCTCAAATTCCATGACGGAATTGTATACCATGATGCGGTATTTGCAGCACGATATGCTCAAGCGCAACAGCCTGACCCACTTCGATTGCTGGGCCTCCGCCTTTGGGGAAACCACCACCGCCATCGAGCTTGCCCCGGAGGGTACGGGCTACCGGGCGCGGACGCGGTTTGCCAAGTTCTTTAACCTGCCGGAGCTGATGAACCTGTTCCGGGAGGCAGCGGACATCAAGACCGCCGATCAGCTAAACCTTCCCACGCCCACCGCCATCTACCACACCGAGGTCACACAGCCCACGGCGCTACAACAGCAGATGGTGCAGGAGCTGTCCGAGCGCGCCGCAAAAGTCCACGCGGGGAGCGTGGACGCAAGCACCGACAATATGCTCAAGATCACCTCGGATGGACGCAAGCTGGGCCTTGACCAGCGGGTAATCAACCCCGACCTGCCGGACGACCCGAACAGCAAGGTCAATCTGTGCGTGGACAACATCCACCGCATCTGGCAGGACGGGCAGACGGAGAAGCTGACGCAGCTCGTGTTCTGCGACCTGTCTACCCCCAAGGGCAAGGCGGCGCAGAGCGGCAGGATCGCCGCGAAAGGCACGGACAGCCCGGAGCTTCACGCGCTGGAGGCTGCCATTGACGCGGAAACCGAACCGGAGGAGCCGCCCTTTACCATCTACGACGACATCCGGGAAAAGCTCGTTGCCAGAGGAATCCCCCGGGAGCAGATCGCATTCATCCATGAGGCGAATACGGAAGTCCGAAAGAAGGAGCTGTTTGCAAAGGTGCGCTCCGGTCAGGTGCGTGTGCTCATGGGCAGCACCTTCAAAATGGGCGCGGGCATGAACGTGCAGGACAGGCTTGTGGCGCTCCACGACCTCGACTGCCCGTGGCGGCCGGGCGATCTGGAGCAGCGCAGCGGGCGCATCATCCGGCAGGGCAACCGCAACAAGGAGGTACACATCTACCGCTATGTCACGGAATCCACCTTCGACGCATACCTCTGGCAGACGGTGGAAAATAAGCAGAAGTTCATCTCCCAGATCATGACCTCAAAATCCCCGGTGAGAAGCTGTGAGGATATTGACGAGGCGGCGCTCTCCTATGCCGAGATCAAGGCGCTGTGCGCCGGAGACGAACGCATCCGTGAAAAGATGGACCTCGACGTGGACGTGGCGCGGCTGCGGCTGATGAAGGCCAATCACCAGAGCCAGCAGTACCGCTTGGAGGACAACATCCTGCGGCATTTCCCGGCGCAGATTGAGGAAAACAAAGGCTTCCTCTCCGGCTTTGAGGCGGATATGAAAACGCTGGAAGCCCATCCCCACCCCAAGGACGGCTTTGCGGGCATGGAGGTCAAGGGCGACCTTCTCACAGACAAGGATAACGCGGGCGCGGCGCTGCTGGAGGCATTCAAGGACGCAAAGGGCTTGGAGCCCGTTCCCATTGGCAGCTATCGCGGCTTTGCCATGTCGCTGACCGTGGAAAACTTCGGCAAGGACTTCATCCTCACCCTCAAGAGCAGGATGAGCCACCGGGTAGAGCTGGGCAAGGACGCAAGGGGCAACCTCGTCCGCATCGACAACGCCCTCGCCCAGATGCCGGAGCGGTACAAAACGGTGCAGGGCAGGCTTGAAAACGTGCAGGCGCAGCTTGCAACGGCCAAGGCGGAGCTGGGTAAGCCGTTCCCACAGGAGGCGGAGCTGAAAGAAAAATCCGCGCGGCTGGCGGAGCTGAACGCCGAGCTGAACATCGACGACCGGACGCCCATGGAACAGGCGGCGGAGAATGTGGTGGCGAAACGCCCCTCCGTCCTCGGCAAGCTGAAGGTGCCCAGCGTCCACGGCGCTGGGGAAAAGAAAAAATCTCACGAACAGGAGGCACGATGAATATGAACGAGGCATTACAGCAATCGTTATACGACAAGCTCTCGCGGGAGCAGGACAAATACCGGGACTGGCTGAAAGGCCAGCCCCCGGAGGAAATCCTCCATCACAGCTATGAATACACCGTGCGGGAGGATATTTTGATGAGTATGGAGGAGCTGACGCTCAGCGAGGCGGAAACGCGGGCGCTGCTGCTGTCCCCCTCGCCCATGGCGATCCTCTATGATAAGTTCTCCGATTTGGAAACCGGCTACATGGACACGATCCGCGACAGCATCGAGGACACGGCAAAAGACGAAGCAAAAAAGCTCCGGGATCTGCCGGTCTATCCCTACCCCGCCGACCATGCGCGGGAGCGCGGGGAGCTGAACGAATACCGCGCCTCCCTCCATGCCAATGTGAGCTGCAAGGAGGCCATTGAAGCCGCCATCCGGGAGCACTACCGGGACAACCGGCTGGACGCCGGGGCGGCGGTGGGACAGGTAGCGGAACAGTTCGGACAGGAGCGGATGCTCTACGTCCTCGCGGCCACCGTCCGCCATTTTGATTACGACGGGCGCATCTCGCAGGACAACAAGCGCTGGGCGAATACCATTCCCGTCTATGAAAACAAAGACGGCATGGATAGCGACCGCTCGGTGCAGTTTGTGGTAGGCTCACATCCCGGCCTGACGGATTTGTTTCTCACGGGGGCGCGGCGTGAGCAGCCCCTCACCGCCGACGAGATCAAAGCGGAGGCGGCGCGGCTGCTGGGCAAACTGCAAGAGCCTGTGCAGCCCAACAGCCCCGGCGGAACGCATTTCATGGCAGAGGTGTCCCGTGACTTCATGGAACGCGCCGGAGCGAAGGACACGGCGGCGCTGCAAAAGCTGCTGCCCTTTTCCACCCTTGCCCTCACGACCCTCAAAGACCGCAGGGGCGTGTATGCCCTGATCGGCAAGGACGAGGATCGCAGCCAGAGCCTCCGGCGTCCCTCCATCCGTTCCAAGCTGCAACAGGCTTCGGCGGAGCAGAAGCAGCCTGCCGCAAAGAAGAAGGATTTGGAGCTGTGACATGGCGAAGCGGAAACGGGACATCCAGCTTAAAGTCCGTGTGACGCCGGAGGAACGGGCGATGATCGAGACGAAGATGGCGCAGCTCGGCACAACGAACATGGGCGCATATCTTCGGAAAATGGCCATTGACGGCTATGTGGTGAAGCTCGACCTGCCGGAGCTGCGGGAGCTGGTGTCGCTGCTGCGGTATTCCTCCAACAATCTCAATCAGCTTGCGCGGCGGGTGCATGAAACAGGGCGCGTTTACGCCGCGGACATGGAGGATATACTCCAAAATCAGGAGCGGATCTGGCAGGCGGCAAGCGGTATCCTTTCCCGGCTTGCCGCCATCAAATAATGGGGTATTTATCCCATGTGGGGGCGGCTTGCTGCGAGGTAAGCCGCCCCTGCTTTTTTGTGGTCCGGCATCCTTGCAGGGCAAGGCAGCTTCCTGTATGCTGAAATCAGAAACAAACAAAACTGGAGGGATATTGATATGCGTTTCCTTTTGAAAATCCTCTTTGCGCCCATCCTCGCGGTGCTTGCCGTCGTCACATGGTTTTTCGTGTTCGTTGTCAGCCTGTCCAGCGGCATCCTCTGCATCCCCGCCGCCATTCTCGGCTTCTTCGGTCTGTTCATACTCTTTGTGGATTCCGTCAGCTACGGTGTGGGGCTGCTGGTGATCGCGTTCCTCATAAGCCCCTACGGGCTTCCCATGCTGGCGACATGGCTGTTAGCAAAGCTCCACGTCCTGCGCTACGCGATTCAGGACAGGATTTACGGGTAGCATCGTTTTTAGAAACGCGCAAAGCATTTCGAAAAGCTATATTTTTGTGCAATTTCAGAAACGCCATATTACAATACAAGCGCGGAGCGATATGCTCCGCGCTTGTATTGTTTATTCGATCTCGTAGTCCTCGCTGTCGTCGGCCTCGCCGGTGGTGCAGGTGAAGCACAGGTACGTCCCTGTGACGCCGCTGCCTGCCGCCCAGATGGGCGCGCCGCAGATCATGCACCTTGCGCCGTTTCTTTTGGCAGCAAGAGCCTCCCGCAGCGAGGCGATCAGCTCCTTACGGTTGGCGTCCTTATTGTTTTTTACCACGCCGTCCGCAAATTCTTCAATGGAAATATAGGTGAACATATCATTCCTCCGGTTTGACCGCAACATATTTTTGATTGCGGCTGTTGGGCTTGTCGGGAATGGTCATGCGAAGCTGCCCGCTTTCCAGCAGGGGCTTCAAATGGGATTGCATAAGGCTGCGGACGCTTTTATATCCGCAGTATGCGGCGATCTCGGTTCTGGAACGCGGCTCTTGGCAGCAGGCCAAAATCTTATCTCTGATACCGACTTGTGCGGCATCTTGTGCGCCGACTTGTGCGTTATCTTGTGCGTCGTGACTTTCACTGCGGAAGAACACAACAACGAACCCTGACTTCATAATCTTAAACGCAAACCGGCAATTTGCTTCGTTGCAGGCGTCGGCAATCCGCTTCAAGCCTGTGCCGAAGCTCTCCACATCCTTTGAGTAGTAGAGGATGGAGGTAATCAGCGGATTTCTGCGCACGGGGCGCTCATCGCCGCTGATGAAGTCCTCCGGCTTGTAGCCCTCCGGGAAGCTGCCCGGATTATATATCTCAACACGGTCTTTGTAGATGGCGACCTCGTTGCTCTGACAAGCGCCGTAGTCCTTATGACAGAAGGAGTTAATCAGAGCCTCGCGGATGGCGTCGGCAGGGATTTCGGGAATCTCCTTGCGCTGCAAGGAACCGTCAAAATGGACACGCCAGTGGATGTTGCTCATGATGTATTTTTCGGCAAGCGCCACCAGCTCAAACACCGTTCCGAGATGACGCTGGATGTCCAGAAACGTCAGCCGCTCCGTTCCCGCGAAGATCGCCATTTGCAGCTCTGCGTACATACTCTCGCAGAACAGCACCATGCCCGCGTTCAGCAGATGCTCTCCCTCGGTCAGCAGCAGCTTATTCAGCGCAGAGGTCTTATCCGCATATTCAAATTCAATGCGCTTTGCCTCATGCCCGCGCTCAATATACCGCTCAACCAGCTTTCCGTCTACCTGCTCCACAAGAAAGTTTGACACGCGCCGTTCCCATGCATCCTCTGCGCCGTCCTGCTTTCTCAGGTAGGCCACAAGCTCCTGCTGGGACAGCACCTTGTCCTCGTCCGCAACGCGGATGCGGGCAACATCATACGCAAAGTATGGCGTATTGTAACCCTCAAAGCGGACAAGGATGCACTCTTTCCCGTCTATGCGCACGGTCTGTATCTCGGGAAAAATCTGCGGCTCGATATGATTGGAGATTGCCTGACTGATGTCCCGCAGCGTTTTTTCGGAGATTTCCTGTCCAATGGGCGTACCGTCCGGCCTGACCCCGAAATACAGTTCGCCTTTCTGATGCTTGTTGAGGATCGCGCCGATGGAAACGATCCCTTCCTTCAGCTCTCCGGTGGACTTCTTAAATTCAAGCGTTTCGGTTTCTCTGCCGAGATTCATCCCGCGTCACCCCGTTTCTGTTCCTCATCATAGGCAAATGCTACCCCATGGCGTTTGCAGTATTCCCGTATAACGAACATCGTCATCTTATTCGGAACGGTTCTTCCGTTCTCCCAACGGTTTACCGTTGCGCAGCTCACATTCAAATCCTCCGCAAGCTCTTTTTGCGAAATCCTGCGCTCGCTGCGCAGCTTGATAATAGCGTCTGCAAAGCTCATACACTCCACGCTCCTTTTGCATAGTATAACACCTGTTAGGCGCTTTTACAATCGGAGCGGCGCATTGTTCAGAAAAAAGTTGCAAATCCATCCCACAGAAAGGAGGCCGCGCCCCATGGCGACCACACGCATCATTTCCATGCACGTTAATCACGGCAAGACGATTGCCGACTGCCTGACTGACCGCATCGACTATTCCAAGAATCCAGATAAGACGCAGGGCGGCGAGCTGATCTCCGCCTATGAATGCGACCCGAAAACCGCCGACGCGGAGTTTCTTTACTCCAAGCGGCAGTACCAGACCGTCACCGGACGGGAGCAGCGGCACGACGTGATTGCCTATCAGGTACGCCAGTCCTTCAAGCCCGGAGAGATCACGCCGGAGGAAGCAAACCGCGTAGGCTATGAGTTTGCCGAGCGGTTTCTGAAAGGACGACACGCCTTTTTCGTAGCCACGCACACCGACAAAAAGCATATCCATAATCACATCATCTGGAACTCCACCGCGCTGGACTGCAAGCATAAGTTCCGCGATTTTCTCGGCTCCGGCAGGGCCGTCGCACGGCTCAGCGACGCCATCTGCACCGAGCACCGGCTGTCCGTCATCGCAGCGCCCAAGCGCGGTAAAAATCACTACGGCACGTGGCTGGGCGACAACGCGAAGCCCTCCCACCGGGAGCTGCTCTGCGGCCTCATCGACGCGGCGCTTTTGCAGAAGCCCGACAGCTTTGACACGCTTTTGAAGCTGCTGCGCGATGCTGGCTGCGAGGTCAGACGGCGCGGGAATACGCTTTCCCTGCGCCATCCCGACAAAAAGGGCTTTGTCCGTCTTTCCTCCATCGACGGCTATACGGAGGATGAGCTGTGCGCTGTCCTTGCCGGGGAAAAGGAGCATACGCCGCGCAAAAAGCGCAGTCAGACCACGCGGAAAAAGAACACGCTACTCATCGACATTGAGGCGAAGCTGCAAGCCGGAAAGGGCGGCGGCTACGAGCGCTGGGCAAAGGTATTCAACGTCAAGCAGATGGCGCAGACCTACAATTATCTGCGGGAGCATGGGCTGCTGGACTACGGGGAGCTGGAGGAAAAAGCCTCTGCTGCAACGGAGCAGTTTCACGCGCTGTCCGCGCAGATCAAGGCGGCGGAGACGCGCATGGCGGAGATCG
>ERZ1673730.681-NODE-681-length-37678-cov-12.920022_pt1 | contig 37678 bp, 28 predicted proteins | sample MGYA00580200_ERZ1673730 | MGnify/ENA primary metagenome ERZ1673730 (study PRJEB41218, sample SAMN15661761) | gut metagenome | host: Homo sapiens | place: Canada: London | collected 2015-08-20/2019-03-30 | study: EMG produced TPA metagenomics assembly of...
AAACAATGTCTTCTTCTCTTCTTAATCGAGCTTGATGATTTTTCATAGCGTCCGCTTCGTGCCAAAAGCGGAAGCTGGGGTGCCAAAGACTCTCTAATAGTGGATGGGGAGTTTTGCAGGAGTGTTTACATAGCGCTTCGCTTGCTGCCTTTTACTTAGGTTCTGACGAATACTTTTTCATATGCAGTTCATTGGTAATATAAGGAATATTCTCTTTTTTTTGTTTCTTACCTTCATGTCTAACCATAAAAGCAAATGAAAATATTGCTGAACGGGTTATCTGAATCAATTGACCGAAATGGTGAATAAACTCATCCTCTTTGATAAAAAGAATATCTTTAATCAATTTATAAGATTGGTAAAGATCTTCTGCTTTATCACTTTTGTGTACCACCAAAAATTTATGTTCTAGACCATTGCGCCACTCTTTATAAAAAGCCAATTCGCCACCTTTATTTTTATTCAGGTCAGTAGCAATGCTGTACAATGCTAAAAGTCCAGGTGACTTTATATCTTCAAACCGTTGTCTTCTGTTATCAACGTCTAACTGCCAAAAACTTTGAAAATAGATATTTTTTTGTAACCCGCCCTTCTTTGCAGGTGGATAAACTTTGTGAAGTTCACAGATACATACCGCAATCTTATCGAGAATACCAAAGCAGAGACGAAATGCCGTTCTGATCTTCTCAATATCAATGCCTAAGATCTCGTCATTATGTAACTCCAGAAAATGGCATTCTTCTTTGATAGCATCCGTATCCTGAGGATAAAGGTAATCAAAATAGAGATGGCGGGCGAGTGAAAACTCCGATTTAAAGCGGTTTAACGCCATTTCCATAGGAACAATAAAATCACCAGTTACACCACCCGAGGAAGAGATGACAAGATTATCGGTGGCACTGCCCACGCAGGGGCAATAAAGACCGTGCTCGGACAGTGTCAGATGATTTACAAGACAGAATTGCCTATATGCACTCAATGCGCCAAACTCCTGTTGCGTGAGCATGTCATCATGCTCGTCCGTTTCGCCTTCTGCTGATACACATTTTTGTATTTTATCGTTTGTTTGTGCTATACGCCCAAGATAGAATGATTCCCATTGTGGAGGAATTTTTTTGGAAACAGATGCATTAATATAACCTTTTCGTATCTCCTTCAATAGCTTAATAGAGTATGAAGATGAAACAAGGTTTAGCTCAATGAGCGCGGCAGAACGATTGACCCAAGACTGTGGTATATCTAATCCCTTGCGATTAGTGAGATCATAATATCTCAGTGCCTCGCTCAGCCTAAATTGGCTTCTTAGCGAATTGGCCAGATTAACGGACAGTTCCGCCTGAAACTCTTCGCTCTCTTGTGAGGAGAATCTAAAGGCTCGCCAGTAGATGTTTTTTAACGAAACAAGTTCTTCTATTGACTGGAATGTGTGGTCGTGAGGATTATCGACACTAATCTTATTAGACAAGGCATTAGCATAATTATAATAAAAATGGCTCTCTCCTTGTACAAGCGCTAATGCTTCCTTATTATTATCCATCAGCTTAAAACCAAGCTCTGCTGCTTTTTTATGCTTGCTCATTTGCCCAATATCAACAAGACCACCAGCCACATTCCCCAGCACTATAAAATAATTATCACCTTTGACCTTTATCTTTTCCAGTTTTTCCAGAAATATAACTGATTGCTGATATGCCAGATCAAAATCGCCATAATCAACCAGTCGGTGAATATTGATACTTTCATCAACAAGTTCTTTTGTAATCATAATTCACGTTCCTTACATAGATGTTTTGTGCATTTCAACAGTCGAGTTAGCCTCACCTGAGACATCAATCACTACTGCAGACAGGCGGTCTCGTTTACCGATTGGCACAGCCTCATTAAGAATGTCCGCCATTGTCCTGGCACTTACTGGGGGGGGCGTGTTTTTCGCCGGGCGGGGGATCGCTTTTGGTCGAGAAGCACCAAACCAGAACACCAAATAGATGCCGTAGCCTGCGGCATCGGGATTGGTAGTATACAGTCGGTTTAGCTGCTCATTAAGCGCGTTCCAGACATCCCGGTGATAATCACGCTTTATCTCAATGGGGATCTTTATTCCTGGGAGTGAAATTATGATATCAGCCCTTTTACCCGAAACCATGTAGCCTTCTGGCTCGCAGGTTATTTGTAACGGATGGAGTCGTACTCTAAGCAGCTCCAGGAAAAAATTCCGACAGCTTTCTTCAGGCTTAGGCTCTAAAATTTTACCATGGCCATCCTCATTCCAGAACTGTTTATAAATATCGGTATTTTCATAAGTAATTCGGGTAGCGATATCCCGCAAATGATCTAACAATAACGCATAAAGATCCATCACATTAGTCGGGGTCTGATTTGTCAACGTATTCAGTGCTTGTTTCCAGTCGGCGTGTTGAAACTGTGATTCCCGATATCGAAACTTCTGATTGCTTTGGGCATGCAGGAGATAATCCCGATAACTTGTACATTCTGGCAGTAATAATAAACGTTCAAATACTTCACCGGCATCGTATGAGGAAAAAGAAGAAACGTCATCAATCAATCTTTTGATAAAATCAGCATACTCCCAATTGTTTGCTAAGTTAGAGTCGTTACTTGCAACTCGATCTGCATTAGGAAAATGAGTAGCAGAGACAGTGATGATCGCTTCCAATTGTGTTAGTGATAAACGCTGCTCATTACTCCCACGGCCTCTTTTCGCCTTACCAGATAGTTGACGAATAAGCGCTATCATTTCTGCCGTGGATTTTGATTCAGATAAAAATAGATCCTGACACTTGTCTGGAGCGAATAAATAAGCACATACCAGCCAAATTTGATAAGTTGGCTTTTTAAGTTTTGAGGGTTGCGCTATCATCAACTCAGATAACTGCAACAACTCTGCATGACTCTCAGGATGCCCTAACAACCACCCCATCAGGTTTTGTAAATGAAGAACATCATCAGGGTGCTCTTTAGCTAGTCTCATAACTAAAGGAACGGAATAGTCGATTGGAATGTAGGTATCATTTAACAGATAGTTAAGTGCACGGATATCTTGCAACTGATTATTAATACAGAAATTGATAATGTGGTAATAGGTTTTGATGAAAAATGCTGTTTTGTTAAGTATCACATCCCTTTTCCACGGTAATGAATAATCACTTACAACATTATTGTCTTTGGTGGAAAGTGCTAATATCACATCCAGCGCCAATAGTGTTGTTAACAAATCTTCGTTCCATTGTGTAACATCAGGATGTTTTTTAAATAACTCATCGCTTCCTGCCAGTACCGCATACCACCATTTGTAATACTCCCTCTTCAACAAAGCACAATTCACCTCGTCAATTGTGGGCAGATCTGAACGATTTAAAATCGCTAAAAGACCGGATATCGCATCAGTGACGTTTTCGGCACCTAATATGTCTGCACAGCGCTGCATTGGCGTCAATTTGTCATCAACATCGCTGTATTTTGAATAGTAAATATAGGAAATATGTTTGAGCCACTCCAAATGTTGGCCCGACACAATTTCTTGACGACATAACTCAAAATTGAGTCTATCTTCACAACGAACCTCTTCCTGTTTTTTCTTATTTTCTATTCGGCTAAGATTCTGCTTTATTCGCCAATCGTCAATTTCGCAGATGATGGAAGTGTCAAACACAGTAAGTAACTGCTCATTTGAATGGCAATATGCAGAAAGAAAATCAAACGTATCTTGGGGGGGCGTGTCACAACGATAAAGAGTTGCAAATGCCAGTCGATAAATGCATTCGATTTTTTCTGAATCACTTTGGGTATGGGATAAATAGTGGATAAAACGAGCCAGCAAAAGCTTATCAGGGACAAGATGGAAGGTGCTTTCAGAAAATTCATGTAAGAACAAGTATCGAGTATCATAGCGTGTAAATGAGATAATGGCGGCGTCTATAATATCTTCATATTGCCAGCTACGATTTTTTATCTCCTGAACGATAGATTTCTGCACATTGTCATAACTGCGATAGTGGTGATTATGGGAGTAGCTATAGAACACTTTTAAGCACAACCATATCTGAGATGCGCTGTAACCACTCTTCTCGCTTAGTATCTGCAATAATCCAGCTTCCAGAAAATGCACAATCTCAGAGTAATTTTTAGCTGAAGAATACCAGTCATTACTGTGAGCGGTGTGGTACCGATCGAGATGCTCAAAGATAGCGAGCAGATCAGCTGTCGGTACAATATCATTCAGTCGCCATAATGATCCTATCGGTAATCGTTCGTTGGTTATATTTAATGTATCAACCAGCAATTGTGCTATATCCTGCGGTACAAAGTAATCTTGATAGAGCAACTGAATAATATGGTTACGCAACCGGATGCTATCGTGATTTTTGTCTTTTAATTCCGCAAAAAAACTTACCGAAAATTTCTGACCAGTCACTCCAAAATGGATTAATGCCGTTATTGCTTCCTCTTTTTCCGCATACGAGAAATTCTTCGATTTTGCAATATTAATTAAGTCATCACTCAGTGCGACTATCGGTGTTGTTACCGATAAGGATTCCAAAACGATCATGCGCAGAGAAAATGACGAATGTGGATCGCGGACTATCTGTCGCAACAGAGTTTCCATTTCTACTGTCACGAAGCCATTCAGATATGAATTGAGACCGTGATTTCTAAACCACGGATCACGTTCTGAAAGTTTTGACAACGCCACCAGTAAATTTTGTTTTTCCACTGTCGGTAATGAAGCTGCATCGCCATAGGTCAGAACGCCGTAAGGATCAGCTTCAATGAATACTTGGGCGTATTGCGGTAAAAAGACCGCTAGCCATGCGTGTAAACCTCTCAATTCTGAAGACGGATATCCCTCAAATCCCAGCATACTTCTCAGACGTCCCATGGGTAGCCCTTTGTCAACGATCCCGGCTAACCATTTGGCCGCTAAATACTCAGCAATTGTCCTGTGGCTGTACCCAACAGTCTCAAGCTCATCTCCGGCAGAAAAAACCCGCCTCGATAACGCCGCTCTAATTATTTCATGTGAGAAGAACGAGATGGTTCTGTAACTGGGGTATTCTGGTCGGATATCGTTCGGAAGCAGAGAAACCCCGGAAACATCACTCAATATGCACAACGCGCAAATTGATCCAGCAGGATACTCTAATTCGTCGCAGCTATAAATTCCTGAAGTTAGCCGCGTATGCTCTTGGCTATGTTCAGTTAAAAGGAACTGTGTTGCAGAGTGGAAAAGTTCAGACCTTGTACGGGGCCAATTTCCTTCTTTAACTGCTTCAGCCAGCATTAGCAGATTTTGTGGGTTGTAAAGAAATTCGCTGGCGGCATGTTTTTCTGCTTCAGCCAGAAACGCTTCAGGGTGTTCTACACCATTAGCTTGTAGAATCACAGTCTGCTCTTCTTTTGAGAGCGACTGCAAATGTAAAACAACATAGCCTCCCGTTTGCTCAAAATAGGGTAAAAATGCTGACAAGTCTGATTCGCCTAACCAATCCTGAGAGCGACAAGAAATTCTGACATTTTGTGGCGTTTGGGAAAAAAGCCTACGGACGATCTCATCTACAACATCACTACTGTTACTGGCACTCCTCTTCTCATCTAATGCATCGATGAATAACGTTTTCTGATTATCTATCGGTACGCCACTTAAGAAATGACGTACTGTCAGATATTTTGCCTCTTGTAATGCCGCAAACTGTTTGAAGAGGTGCGTTTTTCCAGCACCAGGATCACCAAGCAGAACAATGTTCGGAAAGTGAGAATAATCACTAAATAACACCGTTTGGGTATCTTTACCCTGTTGAGGATAGATTTGCCTGACTTTCCTGTTTAGCATTCTATAGGCTCCTGAGTTTCTATTTTTGTTCTACCAAATCTGCATGGCAGTTTTTACTCCAAATTTACCATAGACTTTCAGCCGATACAGTAAACCATCTAACCCACCATGGTTGCTATGATGTCACGTTTTGGTTTACATGACAGACTCATAGTGAGCAGAACTGGCTGCTTGGACGTCGAGTGGTGATACCATTCAAACATTGATGGAATCCGGAATGACGCTGGCTCCGTTGCATGGGCTGCATGTCGCTCTTAGCTGCCTGTCATATTTGGTTGTGCACTGCACGACAAAGCCGTCAGGCTATATGGGTTTTACAATGGGGCAACCGTACACCAGTACCTTCTTAGGGTTGTCTTAATTCCACTACAGGAACATGACTGTTCGGTGCTCTCTCTGCTTCACCAATATTACTAACTAAACCTTTACTGGGTTAGCATCCCAGCCCGCAAAGCCGCATTCCTTTGCGGCTTTTTACTACTCAACTTTTATCAATCAAATAGCGATGTGCTTTCGATGCCGCGCTGGCAGCCTTGAAAATATAGCGTTTATCGTTCCTCAGTGCTTTAAGCCAGGAAGCGATATAACTTTCATGTTGAACTTCTCCAACTATCCCCAGATCCGCCATCAGGAATGCACTCCCCAGCTCCGCGACCAACTCTTCAAACGCATACCCCTCGCTGCCAAATTTCCCTTTTATTTCACGGTTCAGCCGACTTTTTGCCCCACTCCAGTGAACGAGCTCATGCAGGCCAGTTGCGTAGAAATTGGCAGCATCGGCAAAAAGATACCGTTCCGGTAAGCGGATTTCGTCGGTTGATGGTGTAAAAAAAGCATTCTGTCCTTTTTCAATAATGGTTGCACCGCTACTATGAAAAAGTGCTTCTGCACGTGGTAATGGCTCAAAGGTCTCTGCCGGAAAAATGGCATAATCACTCAGGGGCAAACCGTCAATTTGTTCAACATTAAACACAGTGAATGTTTTCAGCATCGGAATATAGTCAGTTTCTCCGTTATCATTTTCCTTTTCCAGCGTGGTATAGAAAATGGCGGTAGTGCCGTGTTCTCCCTTGCGCACCTGCCCACCCACCGCTTTTGCCTGTTTGTAGGTCATCCAGTGTGGATCACAGAATCCCTGTTTTGACGCGCTGCACCAAAGCAACATGATATTCATTCCGCTGTAAGCCGTACCGGTGGCGTAATTGGACGGTAAACCGGACATACCGGGATTTCGCCTCCAAGGACACCCCCAAGGTTTAACCCCAGTTTCCAGCGCCGCAATTATGCTGTCGGTAACAGTCTGATAAATGTCGGTTCTGGTCGTTGAACATTTCGTTTTTGAGGAGTCTGACAGATCCAGCGAGGATACGCTGGTCGCCGCTGTCGTGTTAGGGGCACTTATCTGGGTATGAAGGGAAATAGTCATGTTTTTTCTCCGTCAGTGTTGTGATTTTCGTCTTCGTATCGCCTGACGGTTCGCTTTCCCGGCATCGTTCCATCCCGCAAGGGCGCAGCATGCGTGCCATTTACCCTTGCGGGACGGGTTGTGCTGGGAAACGATTAACCGGAAGCAGATACATGAACGGAAATCACGCGGGAGAAAAAACTATCCCTGAATAGACAGATATAGAGCCCCTTACTCACCAGCGGTGAGAAAGGGTTTGGGGGTTGGGGTTTGGGGTTTGGGGTTTGGGGTTGGGGGTTTGGGGTTTGGGGTTTGGGGTTTGAATTTACAGGTATTAGTTCGGATCTGAGCTGCCGGTAAATTTGTTTGATAAAAACTACGACAATTATTTTTTTACCTCATTTCGGAGATAGAAACTTGATGTTAATTAATGTAATAACGTTTACGGAAGAACCACATAAAACCGGGCATTTTTAATTCAGGAAAACAAATAAAAAGAGTGACAAGCGTATTCTCTGGAGCGATGAATATCATCAGGAGATAAACAATGAATATCCAGAGTCCCCTTTTTGCAAGCATCATGCTCGTTCTGTCAGTGTTCTCTTCAGCACAGTCCATCCCTCTTGCCCGAGCACTTCATCCTGAGGTTCCCATTCACCACCCTGCCGTCGTCAACTGTTCCGATACCGCAGAATTACCCGATGAGAAAATCGTCTTGCCGGTATCCTCAGCATCACGAATGCATTCCTGAAACACATCTTCCTGAAGATGGAAGCAGGGGCAGAAACTGCGGGCACCTCTCCCCGGTTTTGTCTTCTCAATTTTGATCGCTGGCTACGACTCAACGGCAGCTATTTAGATATGAGGCAGGGTGCTTATTAAGATTCAACCAAGCGTTAAAGAGCGTACAAACTCGATCAGTTCCCTGCTTTTCCTAAATTTCGGCCAGCAAAGCGTTAAGGTCGTTGTGGCCTCGGGATCGTGCAGCAGGCAGTAGCAGACATTAGGCAACGTTACAGAACGCTGGGTTTCTGGCACCAGCGTGACTCCTATTCCCATCGACACCATGCCAATGGCTACAGCAACATCGCGAGTAAAATAGATTTTTGGCGGGACAAACCTGGCCATCTCACAGGCATGTAATGCAGACCAGCCTAACCCGACCCCGGGCGGATCTTTCTGGATCATAAATGTATCACCGGACAGCGTCTCCAGCGCGATTCTGTCAGCACCTGCTTGCGCATGCGTATGCGGTACTGCGGCGATGAGTGACCTGGTGGCGATATCCACGTAGTCCAGGTTGGCAAGATGCGGAACAGGCGATCGGAGCAGCCCCATATCCAGTTGATGATCGAGCAGGAGGGTGAGTTGTTCGTCAACGTTGTGCTCCTCAATAACAATCTCAACATCCGGTTTAGTCTCGCGAAAACAGGTGATTAACCGTGTCAGGGCGGGATCAAGAATGGATGAGCCGACATAACCCAGTATGAGTTGTCCTTTATACCCTTTTCGAAGGCTACTCGCGCGGCTCAGCATTTTTTCGTAATGACTGACGGCGCTCCGCGCCTCCGCTGCAAGCTGAGTTCCTTCCACAGTCAACGCCACATGACGGCGATCACGCGTAAATAGCACCATGCCAAGCTGATCTTCCAGCACTCTAATCTGACGGCTTAAGGCTGGCTGCGTGATGTTGAGCCGCAGTGCGGCTTTTCCAAAATGCAGTTCTCTGGCAAGCACCACAAATGCATGCAAATACCGATAGTCCACACGTTCCTCCAATCACTATTTTTCGATAACAATCCCACATTAAAAACGTCGGTAATGTGATTAGACGGGAATTTATGTTGCCTCACATACTGTCAGTGATGTAACGGCTCGTCCTGTAATTGCCTGCAGGATGAAGATAAAAGCACGCCTGGCATGCTGTCTCCCGGCGACTTACTGAGGAAAACGTAATGTCTCAAACAAAAAAAGTGACTGACCTACGCAGTGCGCTGGCCGTACTGCGCAAGTTTGATGATGAGCTTATTGAAACCGATGAGCCCGTTGATCCAAGTGCAGAACTGTCGGGGGTGTACCGCTACATTGGGGCGCACGGTACGGTCATGCGTCCGACCCGTATCGGTCCAGCCATGCTCTTTAACCGGATTAAAGGCTATACCGATATGCGAGTGCTGATAGGCCTTCTCGCCTCGCGAAAACGCGTGGCCCGGCTACTGGATACCACACCCGATAAGCTGGCCTTTTTACTGAAAGACGCGGTAAGCACCCCGATAAGTCCTGTCGTTATTCCGCAGGAAAATGCCGTCTGTCAGGAAGTAGTCCATCTGGCATCCGATCCGGCTTTCAGTATCCTCAACATCCTGCCAGCCCCCACGAATACGCCGGAGGATGCCGGTCCTTACTTCACTCTCGGGATGTGCTACGCCGCCGATCCACATACAGGCGACCATGACATCACTATTCATCGCCTGTGCGTGCAAAACAGGGATGAAATATCCATGTATTTCGTTCCCGGCAGGCATCTGGATGTGTTCCGCCAGAAGGCCGAGGAAGACGGAGCTCCACTTCCTATCTCGATCAGCATTGGTGTCGACCCAGCCATTGAAATCGGTGCCTGCTTCGAACCGCCCACAACTCCACTTGGTTTTGACGAACTGTCAATAGCAGGGAGCTTGCGCAAACAGCCTGTCGAGCTATGCCAGTGTCTGACCGTGAATGCCCGGGCCATTGCGAACGCAGAAATCGTTATCGAGGGGGAACTCATTCCTAACTATCGGGTCAGGGAAGATCAAAATACCAACAGTGGTAAAGCCATGCCGGAATTCCCCGGCTATACCGGACAGGCGCAGCAAATGGTGCCAGTGATTAAAGTGAAAGCCATCACCCACCGCCGTCACCCAATTCTGCAGACCTGCATTGGTCCAAGTGACGAGCATACCAATATGGCGGGGATCCCCACCGAGGCCAGTATTCTGCAACTGGTGGAGCGCGCCCTTCCCGGCTTTGTGCAAAATGTTCACTGCCCGTCACCCGGGACCGGAAAATATCTTGCCGTATTACAGGTTAAAAAACGTCTGCCAAACGATGAAGGTCGTCAGCGTCAGGCGGCTCTTCTGGCCTTCTCCGCATTCTCGGAACTCAAGCATGTGATACTGGTTGATGACGATGTGGATATTTTCGATCTCAATGACGTCATATGGGCAATGACGACACGCTATCAGGGCGATATCAGCACGGTGTTCATACCCGGCGTAAGGTGCCATCCCCTCGATCCGTCCTCTGACCCGGCTTTTAGCTACTCCGTCCGCGACCACGGGATCGCCTGTAAAACTATTTTCGACTGTACCGTTCCGTTCACGATGAAAGGCCAGTTTCGCCGCAGCGAATTCATGGAGGTCGAGATCAGTCGTTTCCTCCCGGATAACTTCAAGTACTGAGGACGCCATAATGTCGACATCTGAATGTTCTCCTCGCAAGCGCGTCATCATTGGGATCAGTGGTGCATCCGGTTTTTTATATGGAGTGCAGGCCCTGCGTTATCTGCGACAACTTCACGTGGAAAGTCACGTTGTGATTTCTCCTGCCGCTCATCTGACCCGCAGTCTGGAAACCACTCTGTCAGAAGACGACGTTCATGAGCTGGCTGATGTAATTTATCCCTTTGATGATATTGCCGCCGACATCGCCAGCGGTTCGTTCAGGGCATCCGGGATGCTGATTGCCCCCTGCTCAATGAACACCCTCGCCGCTGTTGCGGCGGGCTTTACCAACAGTTTGCTTGCGCGAGCAGCCGATGTGACCCTGAAAGAGCGCCGGAGGCTGGTTCTGATGGTCCGGGAAACGCCGCTGCATGCCGGGCACCTTCGTAACATGCTTCAGGTTACCGAAACCGGCGGCATCATTTTTCCACCCGTACCTGCCTGGTATGCACGCCCTGCCAGTACTGAGAACATCATCGCCCATAGTGTTGCACGGGCGCTGAGTTTACTCGACCTTGATTGCGACACATTGCCACGCTGGGGTGAAACTCCCAACCTGAATAACAGGAGTAAATCGCTATGATTACAGGCCCATGGTTCAACGGCTCTGCCGTCGTGATCGGCGGGATGGCAGGAGCCATCATTAGCTCACGTCTACCTGAAAGGTTACGTACTTCAATGCCGCTCATTTTTGGTGCGGCCTCCCTGTGTATGGGGATCGTCCTGGTGACAAGTGTCAGCCATATGCCCGTCATGATCCTCTCGGTCCTTCTCGGTACACTGGTGGGCGAGCTCTGCTATCTGGAAAAAGGGATAAGCCACCTGGGCGGAAAAGCACGTGGGTTGGTGGAGCTCGTCGTGAAAAGCGATCCCGGAGACAAAGACTCACAGGCGCAGTTTTTACAAAACTATGTGGCGATCATCGTCCTTTTTTGTGCCAGTGGCACCGGTATTTTTGGTGCGATGCACGAAGGCATGACCGGGGACTCGAGTATCCTTATCGCGAAAGCGTTCCTGGATTTGCTGACCGCCCTCATTTTTGCCACAACCTTGGGTTACGCCGTGGCATTAGTCGCTGTCCCCCAGCTTATCATTCAGTTAGCTCTCGCCTACAGCGCGATATATATATTGCCCCTGACCACGCCTGCCATGCAGGCCGACTTTTCAGCTGTGGGTGGAGTTCTAATGGTGGCGACTGGCCTGCGTATTTCCGGTATCAAGGTCTTCCCGGTAGCCAGTATGCTTCCTGCATTGGTACTGGTGATGCCAGTTTCCTCTTTCTGGACAACCTACTTCTGAAATAGAAAAGTACTTCAGTAAAAGTGGTCAACAAAGCGTACCCCGCATTGATTACGTATTTTCTTCATTCCTGAGCGGGTTTGCCATTCATTCTGGGCATCTTCACGGGCTCTTTGCCGGCCGCCCCCGCAGCCTCCGGATGTTACGGGTATCCAATGTCCGAAACATCCGGAGGACAATTAAAACAAAAAAGGGAGGTTTTATTATGAAAAAGGCGATAAAGGTATCGTGCCGAAATTTTTTTAGGTCCAGAAGTCATTACTGCAGCGACCCTTGTTGCCTGACCATAAGCATTAACGAAAAATCTGACCACGATATTTCCCGGCGACTATCGGCATGTCGAGTTCTATACCTGGTCTTAATTTTCGTTCTTCGTTAACGCTTTATTGAGTCAATCTGGCATATCATATAATTGGTATAACTTCTGTCTGGAGAATATATGAATGTACTCACCCGCTGTACCCTACTACCCTTACTGTGGCTCTGTGCTACTCAGGTATACGCTTTCCAAAGCACACCGACAGAACAGTCCTTTTCTACAAAGCAATCCGTAAATTCGGAGCAACACATTCAGGAATATAGTTACTCTGACAAACATGAACCGTTGCAAACAACACCCCTAGGGGGCTGTAATGCTAGCCCGATTCCGGGGTGTAATTACACCACGCAATCGGATTACTATTTTCACCAGAAGGAATGAGTGTCATGTTTACTAAAAAAATCTAAAGAACTCCTTCAGGTTCTGAGTGTACCATCATCATGAGTGCTCTGATTTAAATCGAATGATGTCATCTACGTTAACATTCAGAGAGTGAGATTCCGCATCACCGCCCCCAATATTATGTCCAGGATCACATGCGGAGATGGAAGGCGTAGTTACAAGGTTATTTTCTACTGGCTCCCAACCAAAACATGGGCACCTTTCTTGAACCGTTATACGTCCAATTTGGCATACCTTGGACGGGGCATAGCACTAAAGCTCCGCTGCGAGCGAGGTGCAGACGTTTAGAGCAGTGTCTCTATTTTAATCTCTTTTGATTGCTATAGACGACAACATATATTATTGATGGCAAATTGATATTACTCAGGCTTTCAAGGACGGCCCATGTACATCCAGCACATAGAGATATCTAATTTCCGAAAACTACTTTCTGTGCGAATTGACTTCGCTAATGAGACCACGCTGCTTGTAGGTGCAAACAACAGCGGCAAATCCTCTGCCATGCTGGCACTTCGGAGATTTTTGGTTTCTAAGGCTTCAGCTTTTCGGCTCCAGGATCTGACTCTTTGCCATCTCACCAAGCTGGATGAGATTGGTAAAGTGTGGGAGAACGCGCCGGAAAACTTTGAAATACCTACAGCCAAGGACTGGGCTGACTGGCTCCCTAGTCTCGATATCTGGGTGTCAGCAGATCAAGGGGAGTTCCACTACATCCGGGATCTCATACCCAACTTTGCGTGGCGCGGGGGGCTTGTGGGAATGCGTTTTCTGCTTGAACCTGATGATATGAATACGCTGTACACGGACTATCGTAAGGAGCGCATGAGGGTTGTAGAGCTTGAGGGTGCTCTAGAGAAGGAAGAACCACCCGGTAGGCCGCTGAAGCTATGGCCGCAGAGCCTACATGATTACCTGAGCCGTCGGCTGGGAGATAAATTCAAAATACGTTGGTACCGCCTAGATCCGCAACAACTTAAAAAGCCTGACAAGTCGACTAGAATGGCACAAATGCAGCTATTGAGCCCTACTGCCCAGCCCTTGGAAAGCAATCCTCTCAGTGGATTAATTCGAGTACATGAAATCAATGCACAGCGGGGATTCGGCGACCATTCGGACGACAAACAAGGAGATCACACTAGACCCAGCGGCGCTCAAAAACTCTCGGAACAACTCAGATCTTATTACTCCCGACACCTTGACCCAGGTGACAGCCCAGATGTTTCAGACCTCGAAGCGTTGCGGGCGATAGAAGCAGCCCAGTCGGCATTCGATACGAAGCTAGGTAGCAGCTTCGAACCTGCTATTAGAGAGGTCGAGGGATTGGGCTACCCCGGCCGTAATGACCCACGCATCAAAGTCGCAAGTCGCCTAGCAACAACTGACGGCATGAACCATGAAGCGGCCGTCCTTTTTGAGTTGGATTCTATCCAGGGTACTCCAGGAGCCCCTCCTCTTCATTTACCAGAGACCGCTAATGGGTTGGGATATCAAAACCTGATATCTATGATTTTCCGGCTGATGGGCTTCAGGGACGAGTGGCTGAGAAAAACCAGAGCCGCCAGCACGGAAGTAATAGACCGTGTCGAGCCCATCCACCTCGTGCTCATTGAAGAACCTGAAGCCCACCTTCATGTTCAAGTGCAGCAAGTGTTCGTGCGGCACGCCTATCAAGTTCTATGCCGAGACGCTTTGCTTGAACGCTACCCAAATCTGAAGACTCAGCTTTTGGTGAGCACTCACTCCAGCCATGTAACACATGAAGTGGAGTACCAGAACCTTAGGTATTTCAGGCGACTTCCAGCCGGAATGTATGGTATCGGTGTACCGGTGTCGACGGTCTCTAATCTCTCTAACGTGTTCGGCGAGGGAACAAAGACGAAGGAGTTCGTAACCAGGTATCTGCGGGCACAGCATGCAGACATATTCTTCGCCGATGCCGTCATCTTGGTAGAGGGTTCAGCAGAGCGAATGATGCTGCCGCATTTTTTGCGAAATAAGTTTCCATTCCTTGACCGCTGCTACATCACAACCCTCGATATCGGTGGCAGTCACGCACACCGATTAAGGCCTTTAATTGACGCCCTTGGCATCCTCACCCTAGTTATTACAGACCTCGATGCAGGGCTTAATAAAGCTGCAAAACCGGTGCAAAGAAACTCAGATCAGATTACGAACAATCCGACATTGCGGAGCTGGATGAAACTGATGCATCTGGGCAGCACAGTGGATGAACTGCTTGAGTTACCAGCGAACCAAAAAGAGCACAAAATCGACGACCTGTACTCGGTACGCATCGCCTATCAAACTCCTATTTCCACCCACCTACCCGCTACTGGTGAAGCAATACAAGCTCTTCCAAATACCTTTGAAGACAGCTTTGTGCTTAGCAACGCTGGTTACTTTGCGGAAAAGACAAACGGTACTGGTCTGATGAAGGCTTTCGTAAAAGTTTTGAATGAGGCGCAAACATCAGAAGCCGTAGGGGAAGGGTTTTTCAACGAATTACGCGAAGGAAAGAAAGCAGAGTTTGTATTGCTCGTTTTGGGCGACAAAAACTTTCCCAACCTCGAAATTCCTGAGTACATCATTGAAGGCCTCAACTGGCTTGAGTCCAAATTGCGAAGCAAGCAAAAAGAGCTTCTGGTAATTCCGCCCGAGGGCGCAGAGGTGACGTCATGAACGAAGCAGTTGTCGCCGATGCCGACACCATTATGCAGGCTTGCCTGAATCTGGCAGATCCAAAAAGTTTTTTTCTTTACGCAGGTGCGGGGTCAGGAAAAACCCACTCACTCGTTGAGGCTATCCGCGAACTCAAAAGTCGCGAGCGAGAACGCCTGACGTTCGAAGGGCGGCGCATTGCGGTGATTACCTATACAAACGCAGCCTGCGAGGAGATTCTTCGAAGGCTAGAGTTTGATCCACTCGTGGAAGTCTCAACCATTCACGCGTTCGCCTGGCGCCTAATTCAAGGATTCGACAACGAGATCAGAGAGTGGCTAAGGATCAAACTTGCCCAGGACATTGAGAAGATAGAGGGCGAGCTAGCACGCTCGAGAGGCGACAATAAAACATCTCGAGCAAACCGACGGAAGCTACAAAGCAAAATACGCAGACTTGAGACTCTCGACGAGATTACCAAGTTCATCTATAGCCCTACAAGTAACAACAGAGAACGACAAGCACTCAATCACGATGAGGTCATCAAGTTGACCGCAGCATTCGCACCCAAACGCCCTTTGTTAGATGTTCTAGTAGACCGCTACCCAGTTGTATTGATCGACGAAAGCCAAGACACCCACGCGCCAGTAATGGAGGCTTTTCTGAAAGTCCAGCAATTGGCGCAGACACGCTTCTGCTTGGGGCTACTCGGCGACACCATGCAACAAATTTACGGCCATGGGGTAACGCACCTTGATAAAGCAATACCAGGTGACTGGCGGAAACCTGAAAAGGTCGTTAATCGCCGCTGTCCTCGTAGAGTGATAGACCTTATCAACGTGATTCGAAGCACCGTAGACAATCATCAGCAGACCCCAAAGCCTGATGCCATTCAAGGTGTAGTGCGCATGTACTGCATTAGTCAAAACCAAGATCAGGCACCAAATCTTGAGGACGGCATCGCTCATTCGATGGCTGCAATCACCGACGACGGAGAATGGGCTACCGGCCCTGAAGGCCGAAAGACCTTGATTCTCGAACACAAGATGGCTGGACGGCGGATGGGTTTCGAGAAGCTTTTCACGTCCCTCTACGCGGTTGAGCACCTTCAAACAGGCTTGTTGGATGGAACCCTGCCCGCACTTCGCATTTTCAGCGAAGGCGTTCTTCCCATCCTTACCGCAAAGGACGATCACTTCCTTCTGCTTGAAGCAGTACGCTCTCGCTCCTCCTTGCTCAGCAAGGATTATATGCAATCAACAGTGGATCAATCGGCCCACATGCAGCGTGTAGAAGACGCGACGCACGCCCTGCTCTCTCTTTTCGAAAGAAACGATCCAACACTGAGTGAAGTCGCAACGCTTCTGTTGCAAACTCAACTGCTTGATGTCCCAGAAAATCTGGTTGAGGCAATGGTGTTGGGATCTCCTGGTGAGGAGCCCGATCTTGAAGATACGAACGCGATAACCAATTACGCCTATCAGCTATTTCTTGAGCGCCCATTTTCGGAGCTGGCAGCTTTTGCGACTTATACAGATGGCCTTTCACCCTATGGTACGCACCAAGGCGTAAAGGGACTCGAGTACCCTCGAGTTATGGTTGTCATCAACGATGATGAGGCAGACGGTTTTTTGTTCAGCTACGACAAATTGCTGGGTGTGAAAGAACCAACAAAAACTGATCGAGACAATGAGCGTGATGGCAAGGACCACGCACTGGCTCGTACTCGCAGGCTTCTCTACGTAACGTGTAGTCGTGCTGAAAATAGCTTAGCGATTGTCGTATACACACCTCAGCCGAGATTGGTCAAGCGAAACGTGGTTGCTGCTGGCTGGCTCCAAGATAGCGAGATCGAAATCTTATGAGGCTTCCTCCTTGGTCTGATTAGCCCCTGACTTTGTAGATGTTGCAAACATCCGTTTCTGGCACACAGCAGACAAGCAGGTGAAGCTGAAGGTCTGCTGAGAGCGAACAGCGGAAGTACGAAACAGTGCATATAACTATGGGCAATTAATCGTGGCGATCTCCTCGGGATGATATTGAGTGTGCTTCCACTCGGTGACGTCTCCACAGTGCTTGTGGTGGTATCTCAGCCCGGAATAGTTTTAAAATAATAACCTCGCTTAGGGCTGTTCCCATTTTAAATGGGCCATATCAAACTACCATACTTATAAGTGATTAGATATTTTCTAAACCTCGTACCCAGTAAAAGGGTAAAACTTTCCTGAATTTTCGGTCGCCAAACCGCTTATCCACAACCCATTTTTCATCTTGGCTCTTTTTAAACAATAGTTTCCCCAGTTCTGAGACACCTAAGAACGTACCATGAGTAAATTCGCTGTAATTCTGAGCGCCGTAATAATGTAACTGCAAATCTGGTCTGGGTGTTAAGTCATATTGAACGGGTTGTTTGAGGACAGTTTCATTTATCTTTAATGGCATAATGGTAAAAACGTTATAATCTAAATCGACTAACGTGTACCCTTTTGAATAATAATCGACGGCTCGATAGGCGCTATGAAACGTATAAGGATAACTTGCATCTAATTCTTTAAGTGCTTCCCCGTCGCGTCCACACATCAATGTATAGCTTGAAATAATACAAAGCCCTCTGTTTGTTACGACAAGATCACTAATCTCATTCATTATCTCCCGGGGGATTTTTTTATATGAGGAAATAAACTTATAATCTCTCTCCGATTCATTTACTTCAGACCACTCTCTCGTATATTCATATCTGAACACTGAACCATTTCTCATAAAAACTAGTAACTCCCCCGCATAAATCGTTGCTCCTGTGATTTCCTTATCGAAGTTTGCGAGCGTATACTCATTTTCCCCATCATAAAATATGATTGTATTATTGGTGTCGACTAATAATACGCCTCGCCTAATCCCGAAAGGTGGACTATTAAATCGGTTTGTGAGGTCAAATATAATGAGCTTCCTGAGTTGTTTTTTTAGCTTTTCTTCTGATGTGTTTGCATAAACTAGAGACAAAAAGGAAAGCGCCTCCTTACTAGCACTTTGTCGCTCCATACTGGCTTCGCACTGATTTATTGAATATCCTTCAAAAAAACCGTGAGAGCATACGATGTGATTTGTGCCGTCTGCATGTCCTGATTCGTGAATAATAATATATGCTACAAAAAAAATTTCATTATTGATGATATCAGCGCATAGGTTTATTTTATCGGTAACCATTGTAAATATATTTTCAACTGAAACGAAACCCAGTGAACCATCAATGCAGTCGGGATGTTCTTTTTCACGTATGTTTATAAATTTGATTTTCGTTTTTAAATAATGATATGGCCGGTCATTGAGAGCATTAGACTTAAACATTGATGGAGTGTCAGGCGTATCATACTGTCTGATAAAATCCAGACTGAGAATAACTTGCTTGAAGATGCCATCATCACATCTGTCTTTTTCGGTGAACCTTTTTCTTATTTTATCATTAACTCCAACAACATGAATTTTGAAATCTGACAGAATTGTTTTTAGAACTGCAGGGTCAACACAACGGCTTTCATTCTTCACTGTCGCATGGCAGTTCATGACCATCAGTAAAAAAAACAATGAGATAGTAGCGAGGAACACTCTACATAGAAATAGATCCGCAACCCTTTCTGAGTATGTCTGACGATTCATAGAAAACTCATCTTTATAAAAACATCCTTAACGTGAAGTATAGCGAAAAAAAATGAAAGCAAAGAGTTTTTTATCATGTGCTATGTCGCTGGTATAGCGATACCAACAGGGTAATAAAAGGGGAGGCGACGTGAAATACTCACATATTTAACCTATCTAAAAAGCTTTATATTATAGGTTTTAAATTAAATAATAAGTTTTGAATAGACCCAGATTTCATATATTTTGCCAAGAGAAGTCCAATGAACTAAGTACTTTATAAGCTGGACTTGCCTAATCTTTGCATGCATTGTAACTACACTCGGCCACAAAACAGTAGAAACTATTTTACCTACTCCCCGTTTATCAACACAGGCTGACACTGGCAACTTCCGCTTCTGGCACGCAGCGGACGGAAAGCAAGAGCATGAGGTACTCTATGAGCGAACAAAGTAAGTTCGCAACTCATCACGTAGCCCAATGGTCGCATTACAACAATTGCGGCCTACTCATCAACGAGGTGCAGATCAAACCATGAGCAGGTTACAGTCAGTGAAAAAATTACACTAGATTAGTTGCGAATGGTATGAAATTACATTGATGATATAAGGATTGTGACATGTCACGGAGAAAAACATGAAAATTGATCAGCAATACCTAAAAGATTTACTGATTGCATTTGAAGATACCGAAGGCCCTGACACTATGTTAGACGAGTTAGAGTCTGCCGGTTACAACAGAGACGACTCCAACTTTATTTTTCACATGCGGCTACTTTATGACAATGGGTTAATTATTCGCACAGACGGTAAACAAGGATTTGGCCATGAATATCATGCCTACTTGGGGGGGCATGACTACATATGGATTCCTGTGCCATTAAGGTTAACTGCACGCGGACATGATTTTATTGCTGACTTAAGGCAAAAAGAAGTATGGCAAACAATTAAGACCAACTTTAAGGACGAGGGAATCAGTACCCTGATGGGACTATCTAAATCGCTTGCAATGGGATTTGCAAAGAAAAAAATCAAAGACCTTACAGGCCTGGATATTGAATAATGTGCATTTTAACCCGCCAAAAGCGTTTTTTTGCCCTGCGCAATGTTGAGAAGTGATCTGTAACTCATTAATCAATACAGGGCGGACCAGCGCTTGGGGAGAAGGTCCGCTCTGAGCTGTGAGTTCAATGGGTCGATGCAACGCTATCCTTAATCAAGGGGGGACGTTGTCATGAAACGAAGAACTCGGATTAACTACACGCCAGAGCAGAAGGCAATTATCTGGGACAGATATAAGCAAGGTGATTCTCTACATGATATCGCCAGAATGTTCGACAGATATCATTCTTCCATTATGCCCACTATCCACCAGACAGGCGGCTACCGTCCTCCCGTGCGAAAACGGCACCGATTAGCGCTTTCGCTTGATGAAAGAGAGGAGATATCCAGAGGGCTGGTAGCAAAACTCAGCATCAGGGACATCGCCGCCAAATTATCAAGAGCGCCCTCAACGATTAGCCGCGAGGTCAGGAGGCACGGTGGTGCAAAACAATACCGAGCAGCAAAAGCCGATGCTACTGCGTGGGAAAATGCGCTGAGACCAAAACCTTGCAAGCTAATTGAAAGCCCCGCATTGTGTAAAATCATTGCAGAGAAGATGCATCAGGACTGGTCGCCGGAACAGATCGCCGGTTGGCTGAAACGCTGTTATCCGGATAATCAGGAAATGCATGTGTCACACGAAACGATTTATAAAACGCTTTTTATACAAACCCGGGGAGCATTAAAAAAAGAGCTGCAGCAATGCCTCAGAAGCGGAAGAGCAGTACGTAGATCCAGAACGTCATCGCTTAAAGGGAAAGGATTAGGGTCAATCCCGAACACGATACCTATCAGCGAAAGGCCACCAGAGGCGGCTGACAGAGCCATTCCAGGTCACTGGGAAGGTGACCTGATTCAGGGCTCGAAAAACTCCTATATCATCACCCTCGTAGAACGTCATTCCCGTTTTGTTATGCTGGCGAAGATCAGAGACAATAAGACCATAACGGTTATATCTGCACTCATCAGACAAGCCCGGGAATTACCTGCTGAGCTTTATAAAACATTAACTTGGGATCGTGGAGCTGAAATGACCAGCCACACACGATTTACTATAGCGACAGACATTCAGATTTATTTTTGTGATCCTCAATCTCCCTGGCAACGTGGCTCAAATGAAAATACGAACAGATTGCTCAGACAATATTTTCCAAAAGGAACTGACTTATCGGTTCACAGCCAGCAAAGACTTAACAGTGTTGCCAGACAACTCAACGAAAGGCCGAGAAAAACGCTAGACTATGAATCACCCGCAGAGCGGTTCAATAAGTGTGTTGCGTCTATCAGTTGAACTCACAGCGAGAAGCGGACATTCCTACCTTAGGCTTGCTTACGTAAGTGAGGGGGGAACTGGTATAAAAAATATTGTTCCAGAAAAACGATATGAAAGAACATCCACACAAGTTCATACCTGGATTTGACCCTATATATCCAGTCGCTCCATTAGAATTGATAACTATAATTTAAATTGGCAAACCATAAATATGGGTTGCTGTAACCGCCACTGTAGAGAGCTGGTGACTGAACGTGAGATGATTGCATATGCAAGTAAGATACGGCGACGCCAATATTGCTCTGCGGCGTGATCTGATACTGTGCTCCTGTGGCAAAACGCCATTCATCGCCAGTAGGTAATGTGAGTGCAACATTACTTTGAGAGTTATATATGGTGCTGTCATATGCAACACCTGCGTTGAGGCGCCATTGTTCAGAAGGGCGATACTGAACTCCAAGAGCGGTATGCCAGGAATCCTTCAGTCGGCTCTTTTTATCCAGTTCCTGGCCTGTCACCGTAATCTGCGGGGCGCCAAACTGGCTCCAGTCTTGCCAACCAAGATCGCCCATGACCGACCATTGTTTATTAATATCATGCACCAGGCTTAACATTATTTGCTGAGGTGCGCGTACCTGCGCTGAGATAGGAAGCTCATACTCAACGTTGGGTAAATTTGGGAAGCGAGCCTTACCATCAATATCAAAATCGTATTCGGTCTTACTTGTCCATGCGATACCTACCCGAGTCAGATCGGTCAGTTGCATAAGCAAGCCCATACGATAGCTCATTGCCCAGTCGTGATCCTGCGCCTTTTCATCACTATCATCGACGTTCCGTGTTAATGACAGGAATCCGTAGTTTATATTTACAGAGCCACCGATTGACATTCTGTCGCTTAATTTGTAAGCCAATGAAGGACTGAGCGTCATCGCAACCATGGTACTTTTCTTGATCAACCGGTCCCCTGCCCAGTTACCAAAATCAATCCCCAGACCGTAGTTACCGTAAAGCCCCATACCAGCATAGAAATCATCATTGAGTTTCTGCGCATAGAACGCACTGGCATTCGGGAAGAAGCCCATGATATCCCCGGGGCTCTTACGTCCTGACTCATTGTCCAGCGAATACGATACATCGCCGTCCATAGCCTGAACTCCTCCCGTAAACATATGGTCTGGCAACCGGGTCATCCCTGCTGGGTTGGTTACAATGGTCGACGCATCCTGCGCGCGTGCGGCCTGGCCAGCACCTGCAAGAGCCGTATCTTCTGTACCAATTTCATAGAAGTAGAGTGCGCTCGCCTGGGTGGTCTGTGAAATAACAAGCCCAAAGCAAACCAGTATCAATTTTTTCATGTATCACCTATCAATTTACATTACGAAATGCTGTTCCCTTGTCGAAAGGCTGAAATCAATTATGCCTTTTCATTTTTATTGCCATCAGGAGGAACAGCTGGAGCCGAGTACCAGTTCTCTTTTGCAACAGTGACGGAACCTTCAGGCTGCATGACAAAATTCGGCGACATAATTTGCACGCTGAATTCGTTAAACACATCCTGAATATGGCTATAAAGTTCGTTGCGTGCTGCTGCTAACGATTGACCGAGTATCAGACGCACCTGCAATTCATAGGCGATATACCAGTCCATTAAACTAAGCTGGCGTACCAGCGGAGGTTGATCCTGGTCGATTCCCTGTGCTCTCCTGGCGGCAAGCTCTAGCATGGCATGCACCTGCCGCCAGGGCGTGTCATAACCGATAGTCACGCTAACCGTAAGATTGATGCCGCCGCCATCATTCTGTGCGCTCAGGTTGGTAATTTTGCCACTCACTACTACCGCATTCGGCACCGTGACCACGTAATTTTCGCGGGTAATTATTTTGGTGGCCAGCATGCCAATTTCACTTACCAGCCCTTCGTTATCGGCCACGCGAATCACATCCCCTTTTCGTAACGCGCGGGAATAAATCAACACAAGCCCGCTCATCGCGTGGTTCATCACCCCGGCAGAACCCAGGGTCAGCATCAGACCAAAAAAGACGCTGATACCTTTAAACGCTAATGAATTGGCTCCTGGCAGGAAGGGATATGCCGCAGAGAGCGCAAAAAGCCAGACCACCACAGAGATGAGTTTACGGGTTGCACCAACCGTTTCCGGATGAATACCGGGTAGTTGTAAACGCCCTTCCGCCACCTGGTTAAGTACGGCTTTAAGCAATTTCAAAATAAATGCAGTGAGAAGGAAAATAATCAGCACGATCATTAGCCCTGGCAGGGCAGAAACCATTGAGAGCGCAATCTCCTGGAGGACACGCACGGACCAATCCCCCAGGGAGGCCCCCCAGACGCGAGTCCAGGGAAACAGGCTGAATGTCCAGCTCAACCAAACATAGAGCGCCATGATGCTTAGTAAAATGGTCAATAGCGCATAAAGTCGCGTTTCGATAGCACCAATGAAGCGTCGCCAGCTCTGGGGGATCCAGCTTCTGTTCTCCAGAATCCGACGCCGATACAGGCGTTTTACCCAGCGCCATGACCGATAAGAGCCGTACCAAAATGCGACCAGGGCAAGCAAACCAGCCATAGATTTCACCGCAGAAAGCACCAGCCATCGACTATTATACTGGTCACGTAATGCCGCTCTCTGTGTTTCCATACGCGCCAGAACTCGATTTGCAGCCTCATCAAGCGTGAGATCGTCCCCCTCATCAAGATCACCCAGGGTCAATAGCATCACTGGCTTGTCGTTCATCACAATAAGTTTGCCGGGTTGGTTATAGCGCGTGACTGGCACAAGTTTAAGCGGCTCCTGAACGTCCTCCTGAGTGAAATTCCGCAGCGTATTTCTAATGCGCAAAACCCGTTCTTCCGGAGTCGTAAGGCCAAATTTAGCCTGTAGCATGACGATCGGCTGATGGAAAATATATACCGTACGAGCACGTTCTTGTGGCGTAGGCTCCTGACGAGGTTCGGCGGCATACGAGATGAAACTGGTTATTGTGAATAGGCTCGTCAGAAAAACGATCAGAAATCGATTCATCTCTACCCTCAACCTACGAAATTATTGTTATTTTTTAAATAGTCCACTGACTATTTATCTGCAATAGCTGAGCATAGACCAGCTCTTTATTTCTGCGATGGCCTGGCAGGATATATTCTTCACTAATGGCACAGAAATACCCTCCTCAACAAATGGATGTGACTTACTCACGCAAGGAATGATAGTAGAATCTTATAAACATTTTCATTCAGGCAGTATTTACAACCAGCCATGCGTATTACGTATAAAACAAGATAATATCATTAATTAATCGTTTCAGCATCAATGCACAAAATTTCCTTACCAGTTTGCGTTAATGATGGTTCGGTTTTTTCTTTCTTTTTTCCATACTTTTCAACCACCTCTGCCTGGTTAGGCAATAACCCCTGGCTAACTCATTATTTATTATTAAATTTTTTTCTTTAGATATCGTTGTCAAATTGAACTAATCTCTTTTCCCGAAGATTGCCCTAAAATTGTTCGCCTTAGAATGCCGGATTTTTGGTTAGCCATCGTAAATATTCGAACAGAACCTATTATTTTTGTTCAGAAAAAGAATGAAATATTTTTCTCCTGGCTATACTCAATTTGCCATCCTAAATACTGGAGTTTCCCTCATGCAAAAAAGTGTGCCCTTTAGAAGGACGATGATTGCCAGTGTGCTGACGTTAGCAGCTGGCGCGGTGTCCACTGTTCATGCTGCACCCGCAACATCAAACGCAGCGGAAAATGCGCCAAAACAAGATTCATCAAAACCAAACATCGTCGTTATTTTTGGTGATGACATCGGCTACTGGAACCTGAGTACCTACAATCAGGGCACCATGGGTTATAAAACCCCGAATATCGACAGCATTGCTGCCGAAGGTGCTAAGTTCACCTCTTATTACGCTGAGCAAAGTTCTACCGCAGGTCGTTCCTCATTCATTACCGGGCAGATGCCATTCCGTACCGGGATGAGTAAAGTCGGGATGCCGGGTGCGCCGCAGGGTCTGCAAAAAGAAGATCCGACCATTGCGAACATCCTTAAACAGCTGGGTTACGCGACCGGTCAGTTTGGTAAAAACCACCTCGGCGATCGCGATGAATTCCTGCCAACCGCGCACGGTTTCGATGAGTTCATGGGGAACCTCTACCACCTGAATGCGGAAGAAGAGCCGGAGAATCCAGACTATCCGAAAGATCCTGCTTTCCGCAAAGAGTTTGGCCCACGCGGCGTGATTAAGAGCACTGCCGACGGGAAGATTGAAGATACCGGTCCATTAACCGTCGAGCGTATGAAAACCGTGGACGAAGAAACGCTGGCGGCCAACAACGACTTCATGGAGCGTCAGGTTAAAGCCGGTAAGCCATTCTTCACCTGGTTCAACACCACCCGTATGCACAACAAAACCCACCTGAAAGACGGGAGCATTGGTGCAACGGGGCTGGGAACCTATGCCGACGGCATGGTGGAACATGACAAAATGATTGGCGAAGTGTTGCAGAAAATTAAAGATCTCGGCATCGAAGACAATACCATCCTCGTGTATACCACCGATAACGGCCCGATGACGGCCACCTGGCCAGATGCCGGCGAAACGCCGTTCCGCGGCGAGAAGAACACCGGTTGGGAAGGCGGTTTCCGCGTACCGGCGATGATTCGTTGGCCGGGCCACGTTAAACCGGGCACCATCATTAACGGCATTTTCGGCAGTAACGACTGGTTCCCGACGCTGGTCGCCGCTGCGGGTGACGCCAACATTAAAAATGAGCTGTTAAAAGGCTACAAAACGCCGTCCATTACCTACAAGGTTCACCTGGATGGCTACAACCAGCTCGACTACCTCCAGGGCAAAGGCCCTAACCAGCGTAAAGAGTTCTTCTACTGGAGCGATGACGGTGACCTGCTGGCAATGCGCTACGACCGTTGGAAAGTTCACTTTATGATTCAGGAGCATACCGGTCTTGATCTGTGGAAATATCCGTTCACTAAACTGCGTACGCCGCTGATCTTCGACCTCGAAGCCGATCCGCTGGAAAAAGGCAGTGACGGTATGGGCTACAACTCCTGGTTCTACGACCGTCTGTTCCTGATGGGCGGCGCGCAGAAATACGCGAAAGAGATGCTGGCGACGTTTAAAGAGTTCCCGCCGCGTCAGAAACCGGGTTCATTCACCATTTCCGATGCTTCGGCAATGCTGGAACAAGGCTCAAATATCAATAAATAACCCAAGCCTCCGGGCAGACTGTTTCGACAGCCTGCCCGTTTTTGAAAAGTAGTGACGTTTTCTTGTTAGGGGTCTGCTATATGAAGTACAGCACCACACTACCGGTTAAAGCGCTTCCGTCGGCGGAAAAATATGACGGCAACGGACCAGAATACAAGCGCCGCTTTCATGTGATGGCCAAGCCTACCGGTTCGACCTGTAATCTTGACTGTTCCTACTGTTTTTATCTGCATAAAGAAGAACTACTGCATCAGGACCGACATACCGGCATGAGCGACGAGGTGCTGGAGAATTTTATTCACCAGTATATTGACGGTCAGGACGGCGACCAGGTGGTCTTTTCCTGGCAAGGCGGCGAGCCCACGCTGATGGGGCTGGAGTTTTTCCATAAGGTCGTCAAATTTCAGAAGCAGTATCAAAAGCCCGGCCAGCGCGTCGAGAACGACTTACAAACTAATGGCGTATTACTGAACGACAAATGGGCTGAATTTCTCAAAGAACATCAATTTCTGGTGGGCCTCTCCATTGATGGCCCAGGCGAACTGCATGACCGCTATCGCGTTACCCGTAGCGGCAAACCGACATTCGACAAAGTGATGGCGGGCGTTGAGGCCCTGAAACGTCACGGCGTCCCGTTTAACGCGCTGGTCACGGTAAACCGCACCAACGCCCGCTTTCCGTTAGAAGTGTACCGCTTCGTCACTCGCGAACTGGGTGCAACCTACGTGCAGTTTAACCCCTGCGTCGAACCGGTCGATTTTAAGCAAACCGCGCCGCAGTTCTGGCAGGACGACGCCATTCCGGTCACCGGCAGCCGTCGCGCGCGTCCCGGCGATCTCGACTCTATCGTCACCGACTGGTCGGTTGATCCTGAAGACTGGGGCAAGTTTCTGATTGCCGTGTTTGAAGAGTGGGTCAATAACGATCTGGGCCGCGTACAGGTCAATCTGTTTGAAACGGCGGTCGCCCAGACCATGGGGATGCCGGCGCAGATTTGTACCCATTCTGAATTCTGCGGCAAAGGGCTGGCGATTGAGAAAAATGGCGACATTTTTTCCTGCGATCACTATGTCTATCCGGAATACCAGATTGGCAACATTGAACACGCCCAGCTGTCGCATCTGGCCTTCTCCGAACGGCAGAAAGCCTTCGGCATGGGCAAACGCGACACGCTGCCTAGCTACTGCAAAACCTGCCCTTATCTGAAGCTGTGCTGGGGGGAATGCCCAAAAAACCGCATTGTACGCGCACCGGACGGCGAGCTGGGGCTGAACTATCTTTGCCCGGGCATCAAAGCCTTTTTCAACTATGCCGAGCCGATTCTGGTGGGTATCACAACCTTAATCAAACGTGATTTTGCAGGGCTACGCCGATGATAAATCGTGAAAAGTTATTGCAGCTTGAACAACGCATGAACGAACAGGTTCTCGGTCAGGAAGAGCTGGTACGCATGTTGATAATCGCCCTGCTCTGTGACGGACACGTGCTGCTGGAAGGGTTACCGGGGCTGGCGAAAACCCGTGCCGTGCGCGAACTTGCGCGCCACGTTGAGGGGGATTATCGTCGAATTCAGTTCACGCCGGATCTTCTGCCTTCAGACATCACCGGCAGCGAAATTTATCAGCAAAACGCCACCCGCGAAGAAGATCAGTTTCGATTTCGCCCCGGCCCGGTGTTCGGTAATATCATCCTTGCTGATGAAATCAACCGTGCCTCGGCCCGCGTGCAGTCCGCGCTGCTGGAAGCGATGGAAGAACGTCACGTCACCGTGGCGGGCAACAGCTGGCCTCTGCCCGGCGTCTTTATGGTCCTCGCCACGCAAAACCCGGTGGATCAGGAAGGCACCTGGCCGCTGCCGGAAGCCCAGCTGGACCGTTTTTTGATGAAGGTGCTGGTGCACTACCCGTCAAAAGAAAACGAACAGAAAGTCATGCAGCTGGTGCGTGCCGAGCAGCAGAAAAAGTACCAACAGCTAACTAACGCCGCATCATCTGCACCTGAACAGCCCGATCCGCTGATGCTAAGTCAGCAGGAAATTGCCGAATGCTGGCAGGCTATCTCCGCCGTACACGTCTCCTCTACGGTCGAAAACTATATCGTCAACCTGGTGGATTTAAGCCGCCATCCGCAGTCGGTGAGCGATACGCTGGCTGGTTATTTGTCGTTTGGCATCAGTCCCCGCGGTACGCTGGCGCTGGAGCGCTGCGGCCGGGCGCAGGCCTGGCTGGAAGGCCGTGACGCGGTACTGCCAGAAGACATCAAAAAGATAGCCCCGGCCGTGTTGCGCCACCGCCTGATGCTTAGCTATCAGGCCAGCGCCGACAACTGTACGCCGGACGATGCTGTGCGGATGCTGCTTGACGCCGTGGTGGCATAATGAGCAGCGCCGTTCACGTTGACCGCGATACGCTGCTGAAGCTTGCCGCCGATGCGCGAGCCATCGCCAATCCGCCAGGGCAGATCCCGCCGGGTGCGCTCGGCGGAGAACGCACGTCCCGCCAGCAGGGGCGCGGACTGAACTTTGACAGCCTGCGTCGCTATCAGCCCGGCGACGACGTCCGGCTGATCGACTGGCAGGCCACTGCCCGCATGCGCACCCCTTGGATCCGCCTGTATAACGAAGAAAAAGAGCGTCCTGTGTTTTTGCTGGTCGATCAGCGACGGGATATGTTCTTTTCGACGCGGGTCCAGACAAAATCCGTGGCAGCGGCAAAAACCGCCGGGCTGCTGGCCTGGCGCAGCTGGCACGATGGCGATCGTTTAGGTGGCATCGTCTTTGGCGACCGGGACTTTTCCCTGCGCAAATGCCGTGCGCCAAACGCTACGCTGCCCGCGTTTCTCGACGATGTCGTGCAGTACAACCACGCCGTGGCGGACAACTATCCGCATGAAGCCCCCCATTCACTTTCGCTGGCGGACATCCTGCGCCACAGCCTGCCGTTGATTCCCACCGGCTGCTGGGTGGCGTTAATCAGCGACTTTCACGATCTGGATAACGAGTGCGATGCACTGCTGGCGGCGCTGCGCTGTCGGGGGGAAGTGAGCGCGTTCGTGATGCTCGACGATCTGCATTTACGCCTGCCTGCGCACGGGCGACTGGCCGCCCGCTATGAAGGGCAAGAGGCGGCATTTTCGCTCTCGCCCGCGCTACAGGACGGCATCAAACAGAGCATCACCGCACGACTTTCGGCACAGGCGTCGCGCCTCACGCGGCTTGGCGTCCAGGTAAAGCAGATTGTCGTCGCTGGAGATCTGCTCCGACAGCTACAAAAAGGGGTTTAGATGCTGGAGAAAGGATTTACGGTACCCGAACTGGCGGAACCGGCTCTCCCCGATTCGCCGTCATGGTTTCCCCTGCCGCCGGGATGGTTTGCCCTGGGCGGCGTCATCCTGATTGTGCTGCTGATTTTCTTCATCATTCGCCTCGCCAGATGGCGGCGTAACCTGTGGCGTCGTCAGGCCCTGACGGCTCTTGCTCAGCCGCAAACGGTAGACAGCTGGCTGCTGCTGATGAAACGCGTTTTGCTGGTGCATCAGCCGCGGAAACAAGTGAGCGGCGCGCTGGATCCAGCCCAATGGTTGCAGCACGTCCCGCTGGATGATGTGCTGCGCCAGCATCTTTGCGAACGCTACTGTCAGCCAGAAAACCAGCTGAGCGATGCCGATACCGCGCGGCTGCGTATGCAGCTTCGCACCTGGCTTGAGGGATTACCCCATGTCTGAATACCTCTCACGACTGGCCTTTGCCTGGCCGTGGGCCTGGCTACTGCTCCTCCTGCCGCTGGCAGGCCGCTTTGTGATGGCCAAAGAGCGCTCGCTGAAAGAGTATGTCCGGGTGCCTTTTTTACCTGGGTTGATTAATGAACTCCAGCTCAACAGCCAGCCTGCCCGTGGCGGAAAGCTATCCACCGGACTGTTCTGGTTGGTCTGGGCGCTGCTGGTCTGCGCGCTTGCCCGCCCGGAATTACTCACCCCACCGCAGCATATTGAAAAACCGATGCGCAACATCATGCTGATTCTGGACGTTTCCGGCTCCATGGAGAAAAACGACGTTACGGGCGGTATTACCCGGCTACAGGCGGTGCAGGCGTCGGTTAAGAAATTCGTGGCGGCCCGCAAATCTGACCGCATTGGTTTAGTTATCTTTGCCAATAGCGCCTGGCCCTTCGCGCCGGTCAGTGAAGACAAACAGGCGCTGGAAACCCGTATCAACCAGCTTGCGCCGGGCATGGCAGGGCAACAGACGGCGATTGGCGACGCGCTGGGCGTGACGGTGAAGCTGCTGGATTCCAGCGGCAACAATGACGCCAGCAAACTCGCTATTCTTCTGACCGATGGTAACGATACTGCCTCACAGCTGACCCCGCGCCTCGCCGCGCAGCTGGCGGCCAGTCACCACGTACAGGTCCACACCATCGCTTTTGGCGACGTCAACAGCAGCGGCGATGACAAAGTGGATTTAGGTCTTTTACAGGACATCGCCCATACCACCGGCGGACGCGCGTGGACGGCGCAGAACAGCGGAGCATCGCTGGATGCGGTCTGGCAAGAGATTGACGCCATCACGCCGGTGCAGGTGAAAAGCATCGGCTGGTCATGGCGTATACCGCTGTTTGCCTGGCCGCTGGCCGCCGCGCTAATTTTACTGCTGACCTTCAATCTGTATCGCGCGTTCAGGGAGAGAATGGCATGAGTGATTTCCACTTTTTATACCCCTGGCGTTTACTGCTGCTGATCCCCGCCATCGCGCTGTGGTGGTTACCCTCCGCCGGGCGTAGCGCCTGGTCGCGGATTATGGATAAGCCGCTGGCGAAAGCGCTGATTGTCGGGCGTCAGCGCAAACTCAGTCGGGCGCTGCCGTGGCTGGCGATGCTTGGGGTTATCGCGCTGGCCGGCCCTAGCTGGCAGCGTCAGCTTCCCGCCGCCCTGACGCCGGAAAGCAACGTGATGGTCATTTTGCAACAGGATACCGCGATGTTTGCCAGCGACCTGCCTCCCAGCCGACATCAGCGGATGCAGACCAAAATCATGTCGCTGATGGAGCGTATGTCGGGTACCCGTTTTGGCCTGGTGGTCTATAACGCCGGGGCCTGGCTGACGACCCCGCTGACCGTCGACACGGCGTTTTACTCGCTGTTCCTGCATGCACAAACGCCAGCGTTATTACCGTCTGGCGAAGGTTCGGGATTACAGCATGCGGTCTCGCTGGCACTGCACAATATGCCCGCCGCGCCGCGTAGCATTATCCTGGTCGCCGATAATCTCAGCCCGGAAGATGCAAAGTGGCTGAATGAACAGAACACGCCGCTGCAAATCTGGGTGCCCGGAACCGCTCAGGGGGGGGCGCTGCCCGAGAAATATGCCGCCAGCGCTACCGATACGCGACTGAACGTTTCGCGCTTTGAACAGGTGCGGGACGACGGTATCCCGGTCACGCTGGTGACCACCGATGATGACGACCTGCCGGTAGTGCAGAGTCACATCCAGCAAAACGTCACCGCGCAGAATAATGCGCGCAGCGATTTACACTGGCGTAACGATGGCTGGATGTTGGCGATCCCAATGCTTGCCTTGCTGTTTTTCTTGCGGCGCCAGCTCTTCTGCTGGGTCTTAGTCGCACCGTTGTTGTTCTGGCAGCCTTCCGGGCACGCCGCGTGGCTGGATGCCTGGGTAAGCCCGGATGTACAAGGGCAGCACGCGTTTGCCGCCGGGGATTACACCCGTGCGGCTCAGCATTATAGCGACCCGCTACGGCAGGGCATTGCATGGTATCGGGCGGGCAATTATCCCGCCGCCACCGCCGCGTTCCGCCAGGCCCAACAAACGCCGGAAACCCTGCTCTGGACTGGCAATAGCTACGCCCAGCAAAAACAGTGGCAACAGGCGCTGAACAGCTATGACCGGGCGTTAAGCCTGCGCCCGGACTGGAAGCTGGCGCAAGGCAACCGCGCGAAAATCGCCGCAATCATCATGCAGCTGCGGCAAAAAGAGCGGGAGAATAAGTCTGCGCAAAGTGAGGAAGAAGATTACAAACCGGATGAAATCAAGCATGACCTGAAGCCCCATCAGGGGGCGGAGCAAAAGGATATTCAGCCTATTGCCGGAGGCAATCCGCAGGTGAATCAGTGGTATGAAAACCTGGCCGTTTCACCTTCAGGGCTGCTGGAAAGCCTCTACCGCACTCAGCCAGGAGAAGACCAATGAAGCTTATCTGGTTATTACTATTGGCGGTGCTTCCCTGCCAGGCGGCAATGACAGTCACCCGCGAACTGATTGCCCCCGAGCACGTCGTCCCGGGCCAGCCGGTGCGCGTAGCAGTGACGTTCTGGACCGATTCCTGGTTTAACCCACCGCCGCAGTGGCCCAGCTTCCCGGTAGAAAATGGCGACATGTTGACCGGCGCTTCACCGAATCAGCTCCTGACCCGTCACGAAGGCGGCACCAGTTGGAGCGGCATACGTATGGAACGCCAGCTCACTGCCTGGGATCAGGGCAAGCTGGGTTTACCGGCCTTCGAAATGACATTAACCGCCTCCGGGCAAGCGCCCGTGACGGTTAAACTGCCGGCGCTGGAGACCCAGGTCAACTGGCCACAGGGGGTTGAACAGCCGGACCGTTTCCTGCCCGCCGCCAGCCTGTCGCTCAGCCAGAAAGTGAATATTTACCGCAGCGGTGAAGATCAAACGCTGCGCGCCGGTGACGTTATCGAACGCGTGGTCACCGCCCGTGCCACCGATGTGATACCCGCGCAGATCCCACCACTGCTTTATGCCATCAACGGCACGCATACCCAGCGCCTGACGCCAGAAAACCGTCTCGTCACCTCGGGGCGCGGCGATATTGAAGGCGCAGAACGCGTGGAAACCCTTCGTTATCTGCCGGTTGTGGCAGGTGAAGTCACGCTGCCACCGATTAAATTGCGTTGGTGGGATACCGCCCATCAGCAATGGCAAACCGCGGAACTGCCCGGTAGCACATATGCCGTTGCCGCTTCGCGTACCGCTGGGGCGGAATCGGCGTTAAAAGGTAGCCGCGACGCCTTCACCTGGCTAAGTACGCTACTGCTGGCGAGTGGGCTCGGGTTACTCGTGCTGATGTTCATTTTCCGCCGCACCTTGCTGCGCAGCGCGCGTTATTTATCTCACCGCTGGCGCCGATTCTGGCAGCCTATTTCGCTTCCGGGGCAAACCCCGGATAACAGGAGTTCACGATGAAGCGTACGTTAATCACACTGACATTATGCGCCTTCTGCGGCACCGCCGCGGCAGAGCCGCTCTCTGCTTGGAACGATACGGCGGCCAAACGCGCCATCGAGGAATGGGTACAAAACACCACTAACCCAGACAGCCCAACGTTTATTCCCACTGATAAACGCTACGTCGTATTTGATAATGACGGCACCCTGTGGCCGGAAGCGCCGCTGACGTTTCAGATTAAGTTCGCGCTGGATGAGGTCAAACGTCTGGCTCCGCAAAATCCAGGGTGGTCAAGCGACCCACTGGTGCAGGCCGTATTAAAAGACGACATCAAAACCGTCGCAGCTTCCGGTGAAAAAGGGCTTATGCACCTGTTGTCGCTCACGCACAGCGGCATGACGACGGATGACTTTAATCAGCGCGTCGCCAACTGGGTTTCATCGCATAAAGACGCGCGTTTTGGCTGCCAGTACGATCAGATGGGCTACCAGCCGATGCGCCAGCTGCTGGATTATCTGCGGGCAAACGGCTTTAAAACCTGGATTGTCTCCGGCGGTGGTATCGATTTTATGCGCGTACTGTCGCAAAAAATGTACGGTATTCCGCCTGAACAGGTGATCGGCTCGTTCTCGCTCAGCGAATTCGCGTTATCCGGCGATGGGACAAAAATCACCAAGACGATGTCAGGGGCCTTCAATGACGATGCAACTAATAAACCCGTGGCTATCCATCTTTTCATGGGCCAGCGCCCCGTGGGCGCATTTGGCAATAGCGATGGCGATCTCGCCATGTTGCAGTACACAGCCGCCAACCCGAACGCTAAAACCTTCGGCCTGCTGGTGCACCATACTGATTCCGTGCGTGAATATGCCTATGATAGCCACCCGCCCGCTAGCGGAAAACTGGTTGCAGGCTTAACGCAGGCAAAAGTGCATGGCTGGACCGTGGTTGATATGAAGCAGGACTGGAAGACCGTATTTGATCCAGCAATGTGCGTGACAAAACCCGTATCGTAGGATTTTAAAAAAATCAGGGCTAAAGATGGCTGAATTAATGATGAGTTAATTCAGCATGCTGAAGTACTGGTTGATGGTTTTCAAGAAGCCTGGTGAATAAATAGTATTATCAGGCTTATTTACCGGATGGTGTATTAATCAGCTCTGTGTAATTAAAATTCAAAATTTCTACAATGTCTGCTCCTGGCACAGAGCAGACTTTTTGACGCTCACCCTAGCTACCCATCCTTCATATGTAGAGTTCACCATAGAACGATCAACACGTGAAGCGAAGCGTATAAGCCTGTTTTAAGTAATCGGCAACGATGGGTGGTCATTCTAGCGGTCTTGACAGAAAGGAAATTCAGGTTTAGCTTACTTATTAGCCAGCTAATGGCAAAGGCGATCCCAGTCAGAGGAGCCATATTTAAGAAGCCTGCTTAGGAAACTAAGCAGGCTTTTTGCATTATATCTGATAATCAATCACGGCTTCATCTGGCTCCATCGCCTGGCGCTTGATTTCATCGACGGATAACCCTGCGTTGCATAGCTCAATAAATCGCCAAACGTAGTTGCGCTGCAGTTGCCCGCGTTTCAGGCCCAGCCAGACGGTATTTGCATCAAATAAGTGCCGGGTATCCAGACGGGTTAAGCTCCCCTCCTCCTGCTCTCCACTGGATTGTTCTGCCACCAGCCCGATTCCCAGCCCCAGCGACACATAGGTTTTAATCACATCCGAGTCCTGGGCGCTGAGGATAATATCCGGCACTAACCCTTTACGGGCAAATGCCTCATCGATACGGGAACGCCCCGTAATCCCCTGACGATACGTAATTAATGGCCAGTGGGCGATAGATTCCAGTGTGAGAGGAGACGTTTTCACCAAGGGATGGTCGTGAGGAACAAGCAGGCTGTGGTGCCAACGAAACCAGGGAAAAGCTACCAACAGCGGATCGCTGCTCAGTCGCTCGCTGGCAATCCCGATGTCTGCCCCACCGTTTTGCAGCAGTACGTCGATCTCCTGCGGTGTACCCTGGATCAGTTCCAGACGTACCTCAGGAAAGAGCTCACGAAAGGCTTTAATCACCGCGGGCAGGCTATAGCGTGCCTGTGTATGCGTGGTGGCAATCGTCAGTACACCGGACGTGTCATTGGTAAACAGATCCGCCAGTCTGCGAACGTTGCTGGCCTCATTCAGAATACGCTCGGCAATAACCAGCAAGGCTTTGCCCGGTTCGGTCATGCCCAGCAGGCGTTTACCGCGACGGATAAAAATCTCAATGCCAAGTTCATCTTCAAGTTCACGAATATGTCGGCTGACTCCCGACTGCGAGGTGTACAGTATATTCGCGACTTCCGTCAGGTTGTAATCCTGACGGGCCGCCTCGCGGATTATTTTAAGTTGCTGGAAATTCACTTTTTGCTCCGGGCGCATCAGACATTACGCTATTGTTAAAGTCTGATGCCCGGCATAACAAATAATAAAAACCCGCATCTTATTCCTGAAAGGAATAAGGTTTAGCTGACCAGCTGTAGCTCGCGGTTTTCCAGTGCCGGACGGCTTACCAGCGACAACAGGATCTCCTTCACGGCCTGTGCCTGCGGCGATAAGCTCCCTCTGGCTGAGACGTTCAGCGATAATGGCAGATTCATCGACGGGGTTGTTATCCGCGCCATCCAGCCGTTCGCGGCATTACATAATGAACGGGCCGCTGACTCAGGCAACACTGTGACGCCCATCCCACTGGCGATGGCTGCCGTTAAGGTGGCGATAGATTCAATTTCGCCAATCACTTTGGCCGTCAGGCGACGAAGCGAAAAAGCTTCATCTACACGCAGGCGAACTGCGCTGTAATCCCGTGGCAAAAACAGATTCATCTGCGCCACCGCGGCTAAATCGACGCTTTGCCCCGGGCAATCACGCGTCCCGACCAGGTACAAATCCTCTTTAAGCAACGGTTGACTGCTGATACCCGCCACGGGTGAGCGCTCGTAGAGCACCGCCATGTCTAAATGCCCGCTGAGCAGCTTGTCATTCAGCACCGCCCCACTGTTTTCATGCAAATAGACCAGCACATCGGGCAGCTCTGCTCGTACTGTCTGTAATAACGGCATAGTGATGGCTGACGCCGCCGTCCCCGGCGCCAGGCCAATAGAGACCTGTCCCCCCAGGGTCTGACCTACGTTATTGACCGCAAGTTGCGCCTGCTCGCACTGGCGTAAAATCGTCCGCGCATGGGCATACAACACTTTCCCCGCTTCCGTCGGTGTGACGCCGCGTTTGGTGCGAATCAGCAGTTGCTGATCCAGTTCGCCTTCCAGCGTAGCAACCTGCTGGCTCAGCGCAGGTTGCGCGATATGCAACACTTCCGCTGCCTGGGTCAGGCTACCAATATCGACGATTTTCACGAAATATTTCAGTCGTCTGAAGTTCATTTTGCCTCCTGTCGGAATACCAGAACCCGTGCTGGCAGTCATTAAATTCAGGATTGCAAGATGCTTGCCAGTTTAGTCAGCAGCCGTGTTTTACGGTTAAAACCGTGTAAAGTCAGGCTTAAAGGTGAAGAATGGACTTTTTGCACACCTGAATCTCTCATTCTGGCTGCCCTGGAAGAGGTAGACGCGCACCAGAATGGGGCAAAAGCATAAAAAGACGGAAAGATCGCCGCTTTGCTGATTTTGTCAGCAAACGAACGCACAAATGTATTTCCCCCTTTGACAAGCCTCATCGCCCTCGCTAATATGCGCCTCGTTCAAACGATTCCTCTGTAGTTCAGTCGGTAGAACGGCGGACTGTTAATCCGTATGTCAC